>Ga0315902_10013221_pt1 | contig 10684 bp, 7 predicted proteins | sample LakEriMetagenome_9_FD_203523 | JGI IMG/M metagenome (GOLD analysis project Ga0315902, IMG submission 203523) | Freshwater fungal communities from buoy surface, Lake Erie, Ohio, United States - Buoy 12 MA117 | ecosystem: Environmental > Aquatic > Freshwater > Lake > Lake biofilm | place: USA...
GCGGGCGCTGCAGGCTGCCTGCGAAGCCGGCGTTCAGTTCATTTCTTCCAGCAGATCGCGGGCCCGCTCTTTCAGAGCTCCGCTGGCAAGCGAGTAGACCTCGTCCAGCAGATCTCGCGCGCCTTCGAAGTCACCGATCTGCATGAACTCAGCAGCCAGGGCGAGCTTTCTCTCCAATGTACGCTCCAGCACAGGCTCGTCTTCCAAGTAGCGGCTCTCGGGTGGCATTTCCGCAGGTTCAGCATCCCCCAGGTCCACCTCGAGTACCTGATCTGCGGCCCGTTTCGGGGCCTCACCGGCACCGTCCACCACCTGGGGCTTGGCCTCGGAAAGTTGGTCCGAGCCCAACTCAAGCGCAAAGTCATCGGCCTCAACCGCCGCCAACTCGGGCCCCAGGGCCACCTCCTCGGTTGACAGCGGAGCTGCTTCGGTAGGAGGGGGCGAATCATCTTGCGCGCCGACGTCCCAGTCATCAGCGCCCAGAGAGTCGATTGCAAACAGCGGGTTGTCCGGGTCCATCGCACGCCCCATCGACGCCACATGCAACCACGGCGCGCCGGCTGGGTCTGTCATCGGATAAAGCTCCTGCGCCTGGGACACATAGGACGGGAGATCTCGTCGCAAGGCCAACACTTCCAGTAACTTCACCCGGATGTCCACGCGATCAGGCATCTGCTGCAGGGCATCCCTCAGGATCTCCTCGGCCTGCGCGTCGCGTCCGTAGGACAGATAGACGTCCGCTTCCGCTATGGGATCGATCTCTCCCGTAGCGCCAAGTTCGGCCAGGGCAAGGCTGTCGGGGACCGAAGGCTGAGCCCCGTCTGTCAACCCCAGTGCGCTCTCGGTCAGCTGAGAAGGCGTGGATGGCATCTGCTCGGCATCGCCCTCAAACCGACTCGCCATGAAAGTGGCAGAGGAGGAGGCCCGACGTGCCCGCCAGAGCCTGTAGGCACCGAAGGAGGCCATCAACAACACAAGCGCTACCGCCGCCGGCACGGCCAGCGCGCTGGCACCTTCCAGGCTCAGCATGGCGGGCCCACTGGCGGCAAGCATCGGCGCCGAGGCGGCTGAAGCCGGGGGAGCAGGAGAAGCGGCTGACGCCACTGCAGCCACTGCAGCCACAGAAGCCACAGAAGCAGCGGAAGAAGGTGACGCGACAGCAGCCGCTTCAGCGGGGATGGCACTCGCAGCAGCCGACACACCACCCAATTGCCGCAAGTCGCGCAACGCCTGAACGTTGCGCGCCAATTCGGCCTCGCGCTGGGCAGCGTCCTGTGCCGCGACCTGACGCGAGATGGCGGCTTCGGGCGAGCTGGCCGCCTTGACGTTGGCCTGAGAGAGCTTGAGCTGGTCAGGTGCAGGTGCAGCGTCGGACTTGCGATCCTGCACGCGAGTCTCGACGCGTCCACTGGCTTGGCGCGCCGGTAAGCTGTCTTGCGTCGCCTTGGGTGCAGCAACGGCAAGCCGCTCGCGGTAGGCGCCAAAGTCGGTACTGTGCGCTTGAATCAGTTCACGCGCCTGCGGCTGCGACACCTCCTCAACCAGTCCAGTTGAAGGGACCGTGAGCACCGCCCCCGCCTTCAGCCGGTTCATGTTGGCGCCGATGAAGGCCTGCGGGTTGGTTCGGTACAAGGCCACCAGCATCTGGTCCAGCGACACCCCCTCAGGCCTGTACTGACGCGCCACCCCCAGCAAGGTCTCCCCAGGGATCACCAGGTGGGTGGTACCCGCGGCCGCGGGGCCCGGCGCCGTGCTCGGAACCAGCGCCGCTGCTCCAGGCTCAGCCGTCGCCACCGCAGGCGTGATCGGAGTCGCACTTTCCACCACCTTGGGACTCACCAGGAGCGTGTAACCCAGCATGCGTTGGCCGGCCGGCCAACGCGCCTCCAGGATCAGGTCGACAAACACGTTGTTGACCACTTTCTCGGTCGTCAACTGGATGACATGGCGGCCGTCGGGGCTCCGCACCACCAAGGCGCGGACATCAGCTACCAGAGCGTCGAATTCCAGACCCGAAAGACGGTACGCCTGGGGCGAGGCCAGGCGCAACCGCAGCAAGCCTTCATCAGAAGGCGACAAATCGCGGACCTCCACCTCCGCCTTCAGAGGCTCGCCCAGGTTGGACTGGACCGTCAGTCGACCGAAGCTGAGCGCCGACACCGCGGACGACAACCCCAGGCAAACCAACGCGAAGGCGTACAAAAAGCCCTGCCTCCACCCGTGCGCCCGACGCTGTGAGCTCTGGCGGAACAAGGAGGGTTCGCAGTGAGGGTGAAGTGCAACCAAGGAACCTCCGGCAAGGATCAAGCGGGTCGCCTCATTTCATGGGTACGGCCGAAACCATGACATCACCGCTCCAGCAAGATGCGCAGCATACGCCGCAGCGGCTCGGCCGCGCCCCACAGGAGCTGGTCGCCGATGGTGAAGGCGCCCAGGTACTCGGGGCCCATGGCCATCTTGCGCAGGCGGCCCACGGGGATGGTCATGGTGCCGGTCACGGCCACGGGCGTGAGGTCGCGCAGCGTGGCCTCGCGGGTGTTGGGCACCACCTTCACCCAGGCGTTGTCGGCAGCGATCATCGCCTCGATATCGGCCAGCGGCACGTCTTTCTTGAGCTTGAAGGTCAGCGCCTGGCTGTGGCAGCGCATGGCGCCCACGCGCACGCAGAAACCATCCACCGGCACGGCAGGCAGGCCAAAGCCCTCACCCTGGCCGAGGATCTTGTTGGTCTCGGCCATGCCCTTCCACTCTTCCTTGCTCTGGCCGTTGCCCAGGTCCTTGTCGATCCAGGGGATGAGCGAGCCGCCCAGCGGGACCCCAAAGTTGGCGGTCTCGTCGGCCGAAAGGGCGCGCTGCTTGGCGATGACCTGCCGATCGATTTCCAGGATGGCGCTCTTGGGGTCGGCCAGCAGGGCCTTGACCTCGGCGTTGAGGGTGCCGTACTGCGTCAGCAGCTCGCGCATGTGCTGCGCGCCGCCGCCCGAGGCAGCCTGGTAGGTCTGGGTGCTCATCCACTCCACCAGGCCCGCCTTGTACAGCGCGCCCACGCTCATCAACATGCAGCTGACCGTGCAGTTGCCGCCCACCCAGTTACGGCCGCCAGCGTCCAGCGCGCGGCGGATGACGGGCATGTTCACCGGGTCCAGGATGATGACCGCGTCGTCCTTCATGCGCAGCGTGGACGCGGCGTCAATCCAATGGCCGGTCCAGCCCGCGGCGCGCAGCTTGGGGAAGACCTCGGTGGTGTAGTCGCCGCCCTGGGCGGTGATGATGATGTCGCAGCGCTTCAAGGCCGCGATGTCATGCGCGTCTTGCAGCTTGGTCTCGTTCTTCGCCATGGCCGGGGCGGCGCCGCCGGCGTTGGAGGTGGAGAAGAACAGCGGTTCGATCAGGCCGAAATCGCCTTCGGCCTGCATGCGGTCCATGAGCACGGAGCCCACCATGCCGCGCCAGCCAACCAATCCTACGAGTCTCATTTCAGTTCGCCTTTCCAGTGTGTCTGGACCCCGGTGTGCCCCCGGCTCGTGTCGCCGGGGTCCAGGAGAGGGGGCGAGACGATCCGAGAGCCGCTAGCTCTTGGTGGTAGTGGTAATGGTTTTGCCGGTGAGCGCAGCGACGACGGCGTCACCCATCTCGCGTGTGCCCACCCGCTGCGTGCCTTCGCTCCAGATGTCGCCCGTGCGCAGGCCGGCCGAGAGCACGGCCTTGACGGCAGACTCGATACGGTCGGCCGCTTCGGGTTGGTTGAGCGAGTAGCGAAGCATCATGGCAGCAGACAAGATTGTAGCCAGCGGGTTTGCAACACCCTTACCGGCGATGTCCGGCGCGCTGCCGTGGCTGGGCTCGTACAAGCCCTTGTTGTTCTTGTCCAGAGAGGCCGAGGGCAGCATGCCGATGGAGCCGGTGAGCATGGCCGCCTCGTCTGACAAGATGTCGCCGAACATGTTGCCCGTGACCACGACGTCCAGCTGCTTGGGCGCCTTGACGAGCTGCATCGCAGCGTTGTCCACGTACATGTGCTCGAGCGTGACGTCCGGGTAGTCCTTGTGCACCTCGTTGACCACGTCCTTCCAGAACTGGAAGGTCTCCAGCACGTTGGCCTTGTCCACGCTGGTGACCTTGCCACCCTTCCCACCGGAGCGCTTGCGCGCGGCCTGGAAGGCCACGTGGGCGATGCGCTCGATCTCTGGGCGTGAGTAGCGCATGGTGTCGAAGGCTTCTTCAGCACCAGGGAAGTGCCCGTCCACCGCGGTGCGGCGGCCGCGCGGCTGGCCGAAGTAGATGTCGCCCGTGAGCTCCCGGATGATGAGGATGTCCAGCCCCGCCACCAGCTCGGGCTTGAGGCTGGAGGCATGGGTCAGCTGCTCGTAGCAGATGGCCGGACGGAAGTTGGCAAACAGCCCCAGGTGCTTGCGCAGGCCCAGGATGGCCTGCTCGGGGCGGTACTGGCGCTCAAGCTTGTCGTACTTCCAGTCGCCCACGGCGCCGAACAGCACGGCGTCGGCCGCCTTGGCCAGGTTGAGCGTGGACTCGGGCAGCGGGTGGCCGTGCGCGTCATAGGCCACGCCGCCCACCAGGGCGGTCTCGGTCTCGAAGGTCAGGTCCAGCACAGCCAGCACCTTCACGGCCTCGGCCATGATCTCGGTGCCGATGCCGTCTCCAGGCAGGATGGCGATCTTCATGTCTTCAAGCTCCTCGGGTCTGGGCCAGCCAGGGCATGCGGGTCAGGCGTTCGGCCTCGAAGGCCTTGATCTTGTCGGCGTGGCGCAGCGTCAGGCCGATGTCGTCGAAGCCGTTGACCAGGCAGTACTTGCGGAAAGGCTGCACGTCGAAGGGCAACTCACTGCCGTCGGGCTTGACCACCACCTGGCGCGGCAGGTCAATGGTGAGCGAGTAGCCCACAAAGCCGTTCACTTCATCAAACAGCTTGGCGATCTGCTCCTGCGGCAGCACGATGGGTAGCAGCCCGTTCTTGAAGCAGTTGGAGAAGAAGATGTCGGCAAAGCTCGGCGCCAGGATGGCCCGGAAGCCATACTGCTCCAGGGCCCAGGGCGCGTGCTCGCGGCTGGAGCCACAGCCGAAGTTGCGCCGCGCAATCAGCACCGAGGCGCCCTGGTAGCGGGGCTGGTTGAGCACGAAGTCCGGGTTGGGCTTGCGCGCAGCCGGGTCTTGCCCCGGCTCGCCCTTGTCCAGGTAGCGCCACTCGTCAAACAGGTTGGGGCCAAAGCCCGTGCGGGCGATGGACTTCAGGAACTGCTTGGGGATGATGGCGTCGGTGTCGACGTTCTCGCGGTCCATCGGGGCCACAAGGCCCTTGTGCAGGGTGAATGCTTGCATGGTGTCTGTCCTCAGGCCACGCGCCGCACGTCAACGAAGTGCCCGGCCAGCGCCGCAGCAGCGGCCATGGCGGGGCTGACGAGGTGGGTGCGGCCACCGGCGCCTTGGCGGCCTTCGAAGTTGCGGTTGCTGGTGGAGGCGCAGCGCTCGCCGGGCTCCAGGCGGTCGGCGTTCATGGCCAGGCACATGCTGCAGCCCGGCTCGCGCCACTCGAAGCCCGCGCCGCGGAACACCTCGTGCAGCCCCTCGGCCTCGGCCTGCGCCTTGACCAGACCCGAGCCCGGCACCACCATCGCCACCTTGACGTTGGAAGCGACGCGCCCGCCGACCTTGCGTACCACGGCGGCGGCTTCGCGCAGGTCTTCGATGCGACTGTTGGTGCAGGAGCCAATGAACACCTTGTCGATCACGATGTCGGCGATCGGCTTGTTGGGCGTGAGGCCCATGTAGGTGAGCGCACGCTCGATGGCGCCGCGCTTGACGGCGTCCTTCTCCTTGTCGGGGTCGGGCACGCGGTCCTCGATGGACAGCACCATCTCGGGGCTGGTGCCCCAGGTGACTTGGGGGCGGATCTGCGTGGCGTCGAGTTCCACCACGGCGTCGAACACCGCATCGGCATCCGAACGCAGGGTGCGCCAGTGGGCCACGGCACTGTCCCACTCCGGGCCGCCCACGAAGCGGCCGGTGGCAGCGTCCGTGCCCGGGGCGAAGGGCCGACCCTTGACGTAGTCGATGGTCTTGTCGTCCACGGCCACCAGGCCGGCGCGGGCGCCCGCCTCGATGGCCATGTTGCACACCGTCATGCGCCCTTCGATGCTGAGCGAACGGATGGCTGAGCCGCCAAATTCAATGGTGTAGCCCGTGCCGCCGGCCGTGCCGATGCGGCCGATGATGGCCAGCACGATGTCCTTGGCGGTGCAGCCGCGTTGCAGCGCGCCTTCCACCTTCACCAGCAGGTTCTTCGCTTTCTTGGCCAGCAGCGTCTGCGTGGCCAGCACATGCTCCACCTCGCTGGTGCCGATGCCGTGCGCCAGCGCGCCGAAGGCGCCGTGGGTGGAGGTGTGGGAGTCGCCGCACACCACCGTCATGCCCGGCAGCGTGGCACCCTGCTCCGGCCCGATGACGTGCACGATGCCCTGGCGCTTGTCCAGGAAGGGGAAGTAGGCCGCCGCGCCGTAGGCCTTGATGTTGGCGTCCAGCGTCTGCACCTGCAGCTTGGAGATGGGGTCGCGAATGCCGTCGTACCCGTCGGCCCAGCCCGTGGTGGGCGTGTTGTGGTCGGCCGTGGCCACCACCGAACTCACCCGCCAGACCTTGCGCCCAGCGATGCGCAGCCCCTCAAAGGCCTGCGGGCTGGTCACCTCGTGCACGAGGTGGCGATCGATGTACAGCACCGAGGTGCCGTCTTCTTCGGTGTGGACGACGTGTTCGTCCCACAGCTTGTCGTAGAGGGTGCGGGCGGGCATGGGGCTGGAGTGCGGGAAAAACCCCGGATTGTGGCGGATTCAGCTCCGCCCCGCCCTCACCCCAGCGCCGCCACCACCTCTGCCGGCGCCTGCACCAGCTCGATCAGCACGCCTTCGCCACCCACAGGGAACTCGTCGTTGCCCTTGGGGTGGATGAAGCAGATGTCGTGGCCGGCGGCGCCTTTGCGGATGCCACCGGGGGCAAAGCGCACGCCGTGGGCGCTCATCCACTCCACGGCCTTGGGCAGGTCGTCCACCCACAGACCCACGTGGTTGAGGGGCGTGGTGTGCACGGCGGGCTTCTTCTCGGGGTCCAGCGGCTGCATCAGGTCCACCTCCACGGCGGTGGGGCCCTGCCCCAGGGCGCAGATGTCTTCGTCGACGTTCTCGCGCTCACTGACGAAGGTGCTCTTGACGGTGAGGCCCAGCATGTCCACCCACAGGGACTTCAGGCGCTGCTTGTCAGGGCCGCCGATGGCGATCTGCTGGATGCCGAGGATGCGAAAGGGTTTGGGGGTGCTCATGCGAGGCTCCGGGACGGTCAGGCGAACTTCAGGATGGGCTGGTCCACGGCCAGGCTCTCGCCCTTGGCCGCCAGGAGTTCGCCCACGGTGCCGTCCTGTGCGGCGGTGAGGATGTTCTCCATCTTCATGGCCTCGATGACGGCCAGGCGCTCACCGGCCAGCACGACCTGGCCGGGTTTGACGGCGATATCCACCAGCAGGCCGGGCATGGGCGAGAGCAGGAACTTGCTCATGTCGGCCGGGGCCTTGTAGGGCATGAGGCGCTGCAGCTCGGCGGCGCGGGCGCTGAGCACCATGGCCTCGATGCGCAGGCCGTTGTGGGACACACGGGTCCACAGGCCCTCGCGCTCGATCTGGGCCGTGAAGGCGCGGCCGTTGCAGGAGCCCGTGGTGCGGATGCCGCCGAAAGTCCAGTCCTGGGCCACGGCGTAGGTCTTGCCCGCCTCGCCACCCACACGAACGGTGAGCGCGCCATGCGCCTCCAGACGCACAGGCACCTGGCGGTGGGCGCCAGCCACGCCTTTGACGACCACGACGAAGTCTTCGCCGATGCGAACGCCGTGGCCGTCCAGCTGGCCCGTGATGCCAGCAGCGCGCTCGCGGTAGCGGCGGTAGGCGGCCGCCGCCAGTGCCACGAGGAAGTCCGGGTCGTCGTGCGGCACGTCCTCGGCTCGGAAGCCGCCGGCGTAGTGCTCGGCAATGAAGCCGGTGTTGAAGTCGCCCGAGACGAACTTCTCGTGCGCCAGCAGCGCGGCCTGGAAGGGGATGTTGCTGGACACGCCGCGGATGACGAAGCCGTTGAGCGCTTCGCGCATCTTGGCGATGGCGTCATGGCGGTCACGTCCGTGCACGATGAGCTTGGCGATCATCGAGTCGTAGAACATCGGGATCTCGCCGCCTTCGTAGACGCCCGTGTCCACCCGCACGCCACCAAAGCGGCCGTTGTCGTAGGCCGGCCCTGACAGCGTGACCGTGCCCTGTTCCAGGTCAGCCGCCGGGGGCTGGTAGCGCACCAAGCGCCCGGTGGAGGGCAAGAAGTTGCGGAACGGGTCCTCCGCATTGATGCGGCACTCCATGGCCCAACCCTGGCGGGGAATCTGTTCCTGCGAGAAGGGCAGCGGCTCGCCGGCGGCCACGCGGATCATCTGCTCCACGAGATCGACCCCAGTGATGCACTCGGTCACCGGGTGCTCCACCTGCAGCCGGGTGTTCATCTCCAGGAAGTAGAAGTCCTGGTTCTTGCCGACGACAAACTCCACCGTGCCAGCGCTCTGGTACTTCACGGCCCTGGCCAGCGCCACGGCCTGCTCGCCCATGGCGCGCCGCGTTTCGTCGCTGATGAAGGGGCTGGGCGCCTCTTCGATGACCTTCTGGTGGCGGCGCTGGATGGAGCATTCGCGCTCGTGCAGGTAGACGATGTTGCCGTGCGCGTCGCCCAGCACCTGGATCTCGATGTGGCGCGGCTGCTCGACGAACTTCTCGATGAAGACGCGGTCGTCGCCGAAGCTGTTGCGCGCCTCGTTGCGGCACGACGAGAAGCCCTCGAAAGCCTCCTTGTCGTTGAAGGCCACGCGCAGGCCCTTGCCACCGCCTCCGGCGCTGGCCTTGATCATCACCGGATAGCCAATGCCGCGCGCGATCTCCACCGCGCGCTCGGGCGACTCGATGGCGTCGTTCCAGCCCGGGATGGTGCTGACATCCGCTTCGTTGGCCAGCTTCTTGGAGGCGATCTTGTCGCCCATAGCCGCGATGCTGTAGTGCTTGGGGCCGATAAAGACGATGCCCTCTTCTTCCACCCGGCGGGCGAAGTCTTCGTTCTCGGACAGGAAGCCGTATCCCGGGTGCACGGCCTGCGCACCCGTGGCCTTGCAGGCCGCAATGATCTTGTCAGCCACGAGGTAGCTCTCGCGGCTGGGCGCGGGCCCCAGCAGCACGGCCTCGTCGGCCAGCTCCACGTGCCGCGCGTCCTTGTCAGCTTCGGAGTACACGGCCACGGTGGCGATGCCCATCTTGCGGGCGGTCTTGATGACGCGGCAGGCAATTTCGCCGCGGTTCGCGATCAGGATCTTGTTGAACATGTGTGGCTCCATTTCGGGAACGTCTTTTTCTTCGAGTCTGCTGAGAACTGTCTTGGCCGAACCCGCTCAGGGTGCGGCTTTGGTCGACGTCACGGCTGGCACGTCGTCGCTGAGCCCGCTCCGGGCCTGGCCCATCTGCCTCCGCTCATGTCCCCCGCCAGCCTGCGGCCGGCTCCTCCTTGACTTCGCTGCGGCAGACAGGCCACTCCCTGCGCTGCGAAGCAGAAGGGGCTGGGGGCCAAAGAACGCGACTCGCCGGAGATCGGGTGGCCCGAGGGTTTTGCGTAGGTAAAAGGAGGAGCGCGAAGCGCGGGGGACACGGAGCAAAACGCTCGGGCCACCCGATCTCTCGCGGGAAACAACCGTGAGGAAGCTGGCCATCACAGCGGGATGTTCCCGTGCTTGCGCCACGGGTTTTCCAGCTTCTTGTCCTTGAGCATGGCCAGGCTGCGGCAGATGCGCTTGCGGGTCTCGTGAGGCTGGATCACGTCGTCGATGTAGCCGCGGGCGCCGGCCACGAAGGGGTTGGCGAAGCGGGCCTTGTATTCGGCTTCACGGGCGGCGAGCTTGGCCGGGTCGCCCTTGTCTTCGCGGAAGATGATTTCCACCGCGCCCTTGGCGCCCATCACCGCGATCTCGGCGTTGGGCCAGGCGAAGTTGACGTCGCCGCGCAGGTGCTTGGAGCTCATCACGTCATAGGCGCCACCGTAGGCCTTGCGCGTGATGACGGTGACCTTGGGCACCGTGCATTCGGCGTAGGCGTACAGCAGCTTGGCGCCGTGCTTGATGATGCCGCCGTACTCTTGAGACGTGCCTGGCATGAAGCCGGGCACGTCCACGAAGGTGACCACGGGGATGTTGAAGGCGTCGCAGAAGCGCACGAAGCGCGCGGCCTTGATGCTGCTCTTGATGTCCAGGCAGCCGGCCAGCACCATGGGGTTGTTGGCCACGATGCCCACGCTGCGGCCGTCCATGCGGCCGAAGCCGATGACGATGTTCTTGGCGTAATCGGGCTGCAGCTCGAAGAAGTCCCCGTCGTCCACCACCTTCAGGATCAGCTCCTTGATGTCGTAGGGCTTGTTGGGGTTGTCCGGCACCAGAGTGTCCAGCGACAGGTCCACGCGGTCGGCCGGGTCGATGCTCGGGCGCACGGGCGGCTTCTCGCGGTTGTTCAGCGGCAGGTAGTTGAAGAAGCGGCGCAGCATCAGCAGCGCTTCCACGTCGTTGTCGAAGGCCAGGTCGGCCACGCCGCTCTTGGTGGTGTGGGTGGATGCACCGC
>Ga0315902_10013223_pt1 | contig 10683 bp, 27 predicted proteins | sample LakEriMetagenome_9_FD_203523 | JGI IMG/M metagenome (GOLD analysis project Ga0315902, IMG submission 203523) | Freshwater fungal communities from buoy surface, Lake Erie, Ohio, United States - Buoy 12 MA117 | ecosystem: Environmental > Aquatic > Freshwater > Lake > Lake biofilm | place: USA...
GACATCGCAGAAATCATCGTATACAACCGAGCCTTAAACACAAGCGAGCTTGCACAAGTCCATCGCTACCTCAGTCGAAAGTGGGGGATACAGCTTGCGTAAAGTTATCGTTATACCCAAGGCAGAGAGGGACAGCGCCAACACATTCTGCAATTCAATAGGCGCAGAGGGCGAAACGTTTACAGTCAAGTTATACACAGGCACAACACATACGCACTATATCTGTAATTGGCTAGTCAGCGATGCAGAAGCGGCGGAGATAGACAAGTATTTTACGCTAGTATTTGATGATGCGGAATTTGCTATTAATACATTGGGATTAAATAAAGGTGAGATAGATGCAGATATTTATTAGTTCAATAGATAGAACATCAAACTTCAGGAGTGGAACACTTGAAATTGAAGATGTAATAAACGAAAGATCAACCGCAAGATTACAATTAATTGATATAACGGGTTCTCTATCGATTCAAGACGGAGAACCTATTGAAGTTTATGACAATGATTCAAACTTGATTTTTTCAGGTTATTTGTTATTTCCCAAGAAATTCGTACCTATCGGGAATGATGCTATATTTTACGATCTTGAATGTGCAGATCAGCACCAAATAGCAGATAGATGGTTAGTGGCAAAAACATACTTGAATACATCAGCTCAGGATATTGCCAACGATCTTTACTATACATATTTAGAACCCGAAGGCGTAACGATCGGCGAGATTGACGGCGTATCATTATTTCCTGCGAATGACTTATATCCAAGCGAATCATTATTTCCGTTTGCGTCAACGGTGATCTTGGAGCAAGCAACATTTCCGAGAGTCGGAACAGTCGCCGATGCGATGAACGAGCTTGCAGAAATAACGGGTTATCAATGGTATATTGATTATGACAAGAAATTTTATTTTGCCCCGAGAACATTTTTTCAAGCGGAGTATGATATTCAAGATGATTCCGCGATAGTAAATATAAATGTTCGCCAAGACAGATCACAATTTCGCAATAGACAATACATCCGCGGAGGGTTAAGTCAAACAGATTCTATTGCACTCGAAAAGCCGACACCGAATCCTGATGGAGTTTCAAGAACATTCATTTTACGTTTCCCAGTAGCAGAAAAGCCAAATATTTTCATCAATTCAGTTCAAATTGACGCAAACGACATCGGGATAAACGGTATCGACACAGGAAAAAAATATTATTATCTATACAATTCAAATACAATCATTCAAGACAGCGGAGAATCGGTTTTAACGGGTAGCGATGTCATTCAAGTAACTTATAAGGGCTTAGTCGCATTAGCTATTGTAGCCGAAAATCCTGCGGCTATAGCGCAAAGAAAATCAGTAGAAGGCGGAACAGGAATTTATGAAAGAATAGACATTAATGAAGCGATTTCATCCCGTCAAGAAGCGTTAGACATTGCAAATGGGAAATTAACAAAATATGCGAAAGTTATGAATGAAATAACTTATGATAGTTATACAGCAGGATTATCCGCGGGTCAATTGCAAAACATCAATCTATCAAAATACAACATTTCATCAACGGATTTTCTAATTGACAAAGTACAAATTACAGAATTAGACGGAACAGGCAGATTGATCTATTCAGTACATGCAATTGACGGAGAAACATTTGGCGGATGGCAAAAGTTTTATCGAGATTTACTCCGAGCCGACTTAAAGATGAGTATAAGGGAAAATGAATTATTGGTGATCTTGTCAACAGTAGCAGAAGCACAAGGATGGAATGAGATAAACACTATAAACGTATTTACATGTCCCTTACCGAGCGAATCGTTATTCTCAAGCAATACATTATTCCCATGTTGAGGTGATGCAGATGAATGATCTAGGATGGTTCGGAGATTTCGAAATCATAAGTGGCGATGAAAGATTCTTAATTAAAAACAGGATAACAAATGCAGGCTTAAACTTATTGCGTGATTCACTTAATGGAGAGGTTACATCATGCGAAATAAAGTATTTGGCAGTCGGGACAAGTTCATCGGCGATAAATGATAATGATACGCAATTAGGAAATGAAATATTTCGCGCCCAATTCGTTTCAACAACAAAACCCGATATAGGACAATTAGAAAAAACAGTTGTGATCTTGGATAACGAAGCAGTCGCTCCGATTGAAGAAATAGGGATATTCGCAGGCGTAACAGCATCAAGTACAACAAATTCAGGTATAATGATTTCAAGGGTACTTTACAGTCGAAATAAAACAAATCTTGAAAGTATTCAAATTGTAAGACGCGACTCAATACAAAGGGGATGATGATATGCCGCAATACGTGAAAACAACGTGGGTTAATGGAAGTTCGCCCGCAATCAATGCAACAAATCTAAATAAAATTGAAGATGGTATATTTGCTACAATTACACAAGATGGCAGTACATCGATGTCAGGACAATTCGTCACAATAGCAGGAACAGCAACAACGCCAAGTATCGCACCAACAGGCGATAGTAATACAGGCGTATTTTTCAGCGGCGCGGATGTCATTAATCTATCAAGTGGCGGAACAAGAATAATGACAGCGTCAACATCTTCAATTGCAATAACAAATTCGCAAATATTCGTCAATGCAGGAACGGCAGGAACGCCTTCAATTAGCCCGACAGGCGATGGTAATACAGGCGTTTATTTTAGAGCCGCAGACCAAGTAACAGTTGCGTCAGGCGGAATATCTAGGATGGACATAGGCAATACAGGAGTCGGTATCGGTTCGGCGACAGTCATGAATACAAATTTTACTTTATACGTTGAAGAAAATATAACAACAGGAAGATACCCTCTAGGTGCATATTTAGCAGTAGCAAATACAACAGCAACAGCGGCGGCAAGATTCTTAAAATATGATAATACCAATTCAACTTCACAGGTTTATATTCAATTTGTTTATAATTTAGGTGGTTTAGGTGGCGGGCAAATAAATGGAAATGGAGCTAATCAAGCGGCGTTTGGTACTTTTTCGGATGCTAGACTAAAAGAAAATATTGAAACTTTATCAAGTCAACTTGAAAATATTAATGATTTACGACCCGTAGAATTTGATTATAAAGACGGAAGCGGACACCAAGTTGGATTTATTGCGCAGGAAATACAAATGATATATCCCGATGCAGTAAGCATTGGAGCGGATGATTATCTGACGGTTACAGGATGGGGAAAGACGGAAGCAATATTAGTAAAAGCCATTCAAGAGTTAACAGAAAAGGTTGAAAATCTTGAATCACGCATAACAGCATTAGGAGGTTAAGAAATGAAACAAATAGCGGCAAATAGCGGTATTGCTTTCATCGGTTCGGCTATCGCATATTTTTTTGGGGAGTGGAGCCAATTGTTAATGTTGTTTTTTTTCGTGATCATTATGGATTACATAACGGGACTTATGGCGGCGATCATCGAAAAAAATGTATCATCAGCTATTGGGTTCAAGGGATTAATTAAAAAATTCGCGATGGTATTAATCATTGCGTTATGTCATCAGCTTGATAAATTTACAGGCAATAGCGTGATCATGACGGGCGCGATCTTCTTTTTTCTTGCTAATGAATTAGTTTCAATCACCGAAAACTACGGAAGAATCGGGTTGCCTTTGCCGCCACAGCTTAAAAATATTATCAAGACATTGAGGGATAAATCATGACAATATTTGCAGGTTACAGAATAACATCGCCATACGGTAATAGGATTCATCCGATTAAAAAAACAGAATTATTTCACCGCGGAATCGATCTAGTTATCGGATTTCAAAAGCCTATTTTGTCGTTTACGGATGGCGAAGTGCTATTTGCAAAAGAAGGAAAAACAGGTTCGGGATTCGGGAATTATGGGAATATTGTTGCGGTCAGAGATAAAAATAAGGTATTGCATTGCTATGCCCACCTAGACCGCATAGATGTCAACGTAGGCAATTTGGTAAAGCGGGGAGATCAACTAGGGACAGAAGGAAATACAGGACAATCGGCAGGCAGTCATCTCCATTACGAAATCAGACTAAAAGACAGTCCATCATTTGGGTTCGGTACTCATACAGACCCGACAGAATACTTAAATAAATTTTATGAAGATGAATTGAAGATCAGCGAATGGGCGCGAGATGCAGTAGCATGGGCGACACGCAACGGATTTGCAGATGATCAAAACTTAAAGGAAACAATGACAAAAGAACAGATCATAACAATATTATACAGAATATCGAAAAAGTGAGCCGAAAGGCTTATTTTTTTACTCAAAAAATAATTTGAAAAAGTTAAAGACAGGTCTTTACATATAATAAAATATAGTGTAATATATAGATATGAAAGAAAAACAAACAAGGGAGCGATGAAAATGTACAAAGTGACAGGGAACACATACAACGTAAAGGATTTTTTAAAGGAAATCGGTTTTAAGTGGGACACAGAAAAGAAAATTTGGATAGGAGGAGAAGAAGCGAAAACAGAGCTAGAAAAAGGTAGAAATAACATATTTTACGGAAGAAAAACACAAAATCTATTATATAAATTTAATATTCAAGCAGTAGATATTTAATAACAAGCCGAGGGCGGCGGCGATACCGCCCAAAAAATTAAAGGAGTGATCTCAATGACAACATGGACACAAAAAAATAACATTAAAAAATGGGTAGAAGAAAAGTTATATGATGTAGTTGAAAAGTTATTACCTGAAGGCTATGAATTAGGATTTAGTGCAAGCCGAGTAAGCGAAAGTAGTTATTTAAGTATCAACGATGAAACGGGATTAAAAGGATTTACAATTCGGATTAGTGATCATTTCAAGGGATACGGTTCAAATGATGAAATAACAATATTAATGAGTCATGAAGGAATCATTAGAAAAAAATCAGAAATAAAAAAAGAAGTCATTGAAGAAGTCAAAAAGAATATTGCAATATATGCATAATTATAATATCATATAGTAAGGAGGTGAGAACATGACGAAAGAACAGTTTGAAAGAATCATCGATTTGCTTGACGAATCGATCATGAAAAAAGTACAGCGCAATTATTCGATTAGCATTGATGAGGAAGAAGAAGTAGAAAGCGCATGCGAAAAAGTATTGGGAAGAAAAGCAACGGATGAAGAATTTAATCACGTTTTTATGTCAGACGAATTTACAAGCATTCTTGACGAAATCGAAGATTATATTAATTTTAGAGAAAAAACAAAAGAATCAAAAGGACATTTCGAAGATTTCACACATGACAACCCATTCGGATGGAAAGGAGGTGCAAGAAGTGACAATCAAAGTTGATGAAGCTATGCGTATCAGGAATGCTATGCGCGAACATCGAAGATTAGCAAAAGCTATGGATGCGGATTATCGAGAAATGGATTTACAGTATGAGAATTTGATTCAAAGTTTCAATGAAGAAGAACAAAAAGAAATGTATCAAAGACTAATGGAGGAGCGTAAATAATGGATAAAAAAGACGCATTAAAGGATTATATTTTAGTTAATGACCGAATCTTGAAATTCTACGAAAAATACCCAGAAGGCAGAATTATAACAAGCATTGTATCATGGACAGAAGGAAGAATTGTAATGCAGGCGACTATTTATCGCGATCATGAAACTGAAAAAGCATTATCAATAGGACACGCATACGAACAGGAAGGAAGTACATTCATTAATAAAACATCGGCACTTGAAAATTGCGAAACATCAGCAGTTGGTAGAGCATTAGCACTTGCAGGGTTCGAAATCAAGAAAAGCATTGCGAGTAAAGAAGAAGTTGAAAATGCACAGGCTAAACAAGAACAGCTAAAAAAGGAAGAATCAATTGAGATTCCCGAGATCATACGAAATTTATATCAAGAAAAGTTCGGTAATCTTGAAAATTTCGAATTGAACATTTCGAAGCTAAAAGAAAGAGGTTTCACATATGAAGAAATTTATAATCGGTTGGAGGGTAAAAAGTGAATCATTTCGATGTTTTAGAATTGGAAGAAGATGCGGAAAAAATATTTAAGGACATAATGAAATTGAAGGCTAAATTTTATAAAATGACCAAAAAGCCATTAACAAGTGATTATGATATATCCGAATTAATTGATTTACGTAGTGACATGGACAGCATTTTAATCGATTGGGATGAATATGTATTGGATAAATTGAGAACATGTAGAAAAGAAAATTGGAGGGTTAAAAATGAATCGATTTGAAATTAAGGGTACAGTATATGGAGAGCCGCGGCTATATGGAAGTGGTGAAAAAACAGTATGCAAGGCGTTGATTAAGTCTGAAAAAAGTTTTATAAACGTTGTTGCTTTTAGTGATTATTCTCGTGTTTTGCATTCGTTCGGCAAAGATGAGGAAATACATTGCGAAGGTTATATCAAATCAGGAAGTTATGAAAAAGACGGAAGAAAAGTTTATACGCAAGATTTAGTTATTAGTAAAATTTATGGCTATAAGAAAAAAGATGACATCGAGGATTGGTTAAAATAATGGAATATCAAACAATAGCAAAAGAAATCATTGAATGCCTTAAACGATTGAAAGAGCAGGAACAAACATTACATGCCGCGGCAAAAGAAAGAGCAACAACAGAAGCAGTATATCGCCGATCATTAGCAGTTGAGATCATGAAGCTTAAACAAACGGGTATTCAGACGTCAATAATTAGGGATGTAGCGCATGCAAACTTAAACGACATCATAATGGATAGGGAATTGCAAGATTCCCTATTCACAGCCAAAAGAGAGAGTATAAGAGCAATAGAAACGGAAATTTCGGCGTGGCAAACAATAGCGAAATTTTATGAAAGGGATAGATGATCTATGTACAGTAAAGAAGATCAGATCAAGAGCAACAGAATAAAACAAACTCAGCGACAAAAAGGAGATATAAGCTTGAAAGTTCGTCAAGAAGTAAAAACCCGAAGCAACGGAGCATGTGAAGTATGCGATATGGCGAGAGCAACACAAATGGCGCATGTGATCAGCAGGGTTAGGATTGAGCATAAAACAACAGCAGATGACATTCTTCATACATGTTATGAATGCCACAAATGGCTTGATGGAAGTATTCATGGTGCCGCATACAAAGAAGGAATAAGAACAGATAGAGAAAGAACAAGAAGAATGGAGGGAATGAAATGAAGCTGTGGGTTTATAAAAAAATACTTGATGCACTTCTTAAAACAAATTCATATAAAAAAATTTATTTAAGAATTTGGGAATTATATCATATTGAAAAGTTGAAATCATATCGATGAATAGCAATATATTAATACGTATGTTAATATCAATTCAGGAGGTGAGATCATGGAAACGTTATACACAGTCAAACAATTTGCGGAAATGTTGAATATGGCGGAAATTACAATACGTCAATGGATGGGAAATGGCAAATTGAATTTCGTTAGAATCGGAAGCAAATCGGTTCGGATTCCACATTCAGAATTAAACAGAATCCTTAATAAACGGGGGTAGAAAATGAAAAAATATTATTGGCTTAAACTTAAAGACGACTTCTTTACACAAAAGGCAATAAAAAAATTAAGAAAAATAGCAGGAGGTGACACGTTTACAATCATTTATCTGAAGATGATGTTGGTTGCGATCAAGTCAGAAGGAAAAATATTTCACGAAGGAATCGAAACTAACTTCCACGAGGAGCTTGCACTTGATCTTGATGAAGATGAAGAAAATGTAAAATTGACTATATCTTATTTACTCAATCACGGCTTGATGGAAGAATCACAAAACGAATATTTTCTTCCCGAAAGCATAACAAATACAGGAAGCGAGTCAGATTCAGCGGAAAGGGTGAGGAGATTCAGAAGAAAAAGCGTTACATGTAACAGCGATGTAACATCAAGTAACGCACTAGTAACGACTAGTAACGCCGAAGTAACAACATGTAACACAGAGAAAGAGATAGAGATAGAGATAGAGAAAGAGAAAAGAGAAAGAAAGAAGAAATATAATAAAGATTCAGAAGAATTATTGTCATACTTGAACCTAAAAAGCGGTTCAAATTACAGAATGATTGACAGTAACTTGAAGTTGATTGATGCACTTATAAATAAAGGTTACTCAAAACAAGATGTATTAACAGTCATAGACAAAAAAACAGAAGAATGGAACGGAACAGACTATCAACAGTACTTAAGACCGATGACACTATTTGGCAATAAATTCGAATCCTACTTGAATCAGCCGATCATTAAAAAACAAAGCAATTATGAAAGAACAACAGACAAGCTAACAGAATTATTTAATCAATACGGAGGTGAAGAAAATGAACAAACAAGAGATATTAAAAATATTTTCAATATTTAATGTATGCTACCCGAAATTTATCGAATCAGGAAAAGAAGAAGTCATGGTTGAAGTCTGGTATCAGATGTTAAAAGAATATCAATATGATTATGTGATGTTATCATCTCAAAACCACATAAAGAAAAGTAAATTCGCGCCAACAATACACGACATTATAGAAGGCATTACAGACCTTCAGAATATAGGCAGAATTGACGCAATGACAGCATGGGGGATTGTTACTAAGGCAATACGATATTATGGCTATTATCGACAGCTAGACGCCTTAAACAGCATGCCGCAAGATGTAGCCAAAATAGTCGAATCAATGGGATGGCAAAATTTATGTATGAGCGAAAACGAAATCGCGGATAGAGCGCATTTTACAAAAGCTTATGACACGATGCAGAAGCGCGAACAACAGCTTGCATTGATGGGAGATCAATTAACAAAACTATTGGGGAAGTGATCATATTAAACCACTTATATTAAAATTGCCACCATCAGTAAATCATATGTATGTTAATGCGAAGATCAGAGGAAGAAATATAAGGATATTGCGCAAACATGCGAATGACTGGTTCAACGATGCTATGCAAAAAACTGTTTCATATATCGAAGAAACGAAATGGGAGAAGGCAGATCAAAAGGTCATCATCGAAATTTATTTATATTATCCAAATCTAAAAACACGGGATTCTCACAATATGTTAAAAATTATGCTTGATGTATTGGAGCGGGGCGGTATATACACAAACGATAAATACGCATTACCGCGCATAATGGATTTTCAACTTGATAGATCAAACCCGAGAATAGAGCTAAATTTCAGTTTATTCAGATCACTATAGGTGATTTTTTTTTATTAAAATATATGTTGACACACAATAAAATATACCTTAATATAAGATTATCAAAGCAAAGGAGCGATAACAATGACACTAGATCAATTAAACAAAATGCTTAGAGAATACAGAAAAAAATATCTTGAAACGTTACATGGATTTGAAACTTATATACGAGATGATGAAAGAAGCAGATTAAATGATCATTACGGAAAGAAGATAAAAGAAGTTGAAATGATGATCAGGAATCAACTTGAAAATATAAATTGACATATAATAAAACATAATGATATAATGAATTATACGAATAAGGAGGTGAACAAAATGGAGAGATTAGAACAACAAATCGTAAATAAAATCGAATCATTAATCGATTTACTGACCGAAGGCGAATTGGATACAGTAGAAAAGGCAAGAATCAAAGGAATGATACAAGGATTAGAAAATGCGATTGTGATGATGAACAGATTTAAATAATAAAAGCCGAGGGCGGCGGCAAATCCGCCCGATTAAAAAAGGAAATAATCAAATGTTTAATAAAAAAATGAAAGAAGCGATTCAAGAATTTTGGAAAGATGATGACGGTTATTGGGTGATACTTAAAGAAGGATATGAAGCACAGCATGACGGCGCAAGAACGGTTAATGGCGAAACCTACTCGGATTTAATCAGAGAAATGAAATTGATCAAAAGGAGTTAATAAAATGGAGTGCAGAATCAAAAAAATAAAAAAAGAATATGTTGTTTACATCGATGACAAAAAGGATAAACAGTTTATAAATTTAGACCTAGCACTTGATTACATCAAATCGATAAAAGGAGCGAAAAAATCATGATCAAATATCAAGGGATTGTAATAGACAGATTCAATGGAGAATCAGTAAAGACACGATATTATACAACATGGGGTGAAGCACAAAAAGCCGCGGAAAAATTAAGCGAAAAATACTATCTAAAATGGCGAGGAAACATTACAGTTGTAAGCAAAATAAACACAAAGGACAAATTCTATAAAACAATTTGCAATGGTTTCGTATGACAGAAGCGACCGCGAACATGTTAATCACAGTAACAATAATAAGCGTGATCACTAATCTGGCAGTATTTATAGCAATGATCATATTGATATGGGTGGAGAATAAGCAATGAAGAAAATAATATGTGAAGATTGCAATGGTTATGGATATTTCAAGATAGACAACATTCATGAATCATGTCAGATGTGTAATGGTAACGGGTATCATCTATATCTTGAAGAATGGGAAGAATTCGGTAATGATTGCAAAAGCGGAAAATGCGATTGATTGGGGAAAAGCGACATTTCAACAGCTACATGAAGTAATCTTTAATGATCTTGAATGTGATCTTGAATACAAATGGCAAGCATTACACGAAATGAGGAAACGAAATGGACAAAATAAACCCGAGTCATTATAAAACAGGCGGAATTGAAACAATAGACTACATCGCGGCAAAGATGACTACAGAACAGTTTGAGGGATATTTGAAAGGAAATGTTATCAAATATATAAGCCGATATAATGAAAAG
>Ga0315902_10013228_pt1 | contig 10681 bp, 6 predicted proteins | sample LakEriMetagenome_9_FD_203523 | JGI IMG/M metagenome (GOLD analysis project Ga0315902, IMG submission 203523) | Freshwater fungal communities from buoy surface, Lake Erie, Ohio, United States - Buoy 12 MA117 | ecosystem: Environmental > Aquatic > Freshwater > Lake > Lake biofilm | place: USA...
CGGCACGAATCGCAAAGCGACTCATACCAGTGATCGACCGCGAGTGAAGCCAGGTGCATCACTCCCAGGATGTGCTGGAAGCGGGTGTGCTCGGCGGAAGGAAACACCCACCACGCGGTCTGCAGCTGGTGGATCTGCCGCATCCGCTGAACCCACGGATGATCGATGATCTCCTGCTCGGACACCTCCCCCGCGGGAAGTCCCGAACGGGAAATGAAGGGGATGTAGCCGTGGATGGGGTCGTGCGAAAGGCTTTCGGTCGTGTAGTCGCGAGTCATGGTCTTGATGTCAATGGGCGGCGTGCAGGGCTTCGCAGATGCGGCCGAGGGCCTTGCCGGCAATCGCCGTATCCCCCGCCTTCTCGATGTGGGCCCGGTTGAGGAAGAGGGCGAACGCGAGACGCCGGCCTGAGGCGGCCTGCAGGTAACCGGCCAGCGATTTGCTGGTGAGCAGGTAGCGCCGGTTGAGGGTGTTCTCCCAGAAGTATGTGCCAGTCTTCGCCTGGACGCGACCACGGGCCGGGCTGTCGGCCGGGACGACCTCGGCCAGCGTGCCATCCACCCCCAGGACGGGAAGCGCCTCGCGGTAAGCGGCTGCCGCCCGATGCCGGTGCATGGATCTCAACAACTGCACGGTGGCCCGGGGAGTCACGCAGTCGGCCTGCGAACCTCCTGCGCCTCCACCGAACGAAATCGTCTCCACGTCGACCCCCAGGGATTGCAGCCGATCGTGTTGCCCGTGCAACCCCTGGGCCAGTGTTTTCCCGCCGTCCCGTGCCGCCAGCAACAGGGGCAGAGTGCTGGCATGCAGGTTGTGGCTCACCTTGAGAATGAGGCGGGCGTTCTCGGAGAGGGGGGGGGATTGCAGTCGGGCGACGACGGGCAACCTGGCCAGTTCGCCGCGTTCACCGGGAAACTCGGCATCCTCCTGCATCGCCAAGGGGGACGCAGCGATCCGGACCCCGGCCCGTTCCAGGGCTTCGATCCAGAGTGAGCGGGCGAACGAGGCCGGATGCGGCATCTCGGCGACCCGGAGCACGGAACGTGAATCGGCGGCAATCCGTCCCGAGACGATGAGTTCATGGGGAGAGGCGAGATTCAGCGTGACTGTCAGGGGGGTTCCGGCCGGTGCCGTTTCCAGTCGGTTGTCAATCCGCAGGAAGCGTGCCTCGGGTCGGGTGTCGAGAAGTGCCGTCTGGCCTGGCTGGGTCGGAGCGATTGTCAGGTCGATCAGATTGTCGTTGACGAGGATCGGACTGACACGGCTCGGGCCACTGCCGGTGCTCGATTCTTCATCGAAGAGCCGATGGTCGACGAGGACCTTCCCGGTCACCTGCCGGATGCCGGATTGGGCCACCTGGCGGGCGAGTTCGTTGAGGCCAGCCAGTGGATTGGGACTGGTGAGGGCCCCTTTTTCACTGCCGTTCGCATAGGTGTGGTCATTGTTGGTGAAGGCGATGGTCCCATCCGCAAGGGTTCGGCCACCAAGTGTCGGGTCTCCCGACGCGAGCAGGACCAGGTCTCCCCGGAGCACCCCCTGGGAGTCCACGTCTCCCCGGCGGACCACCGGGGTTTCGAACCGGTGGTCGGGGCCCAGTCCCTCGAGCGCAGCGGCAACCGAGAACAGTTTGGTGACCGAGGCGGGGGTGAAGAGCTTGTCGCCATTGATGTCGTGCAGCGACTCGCCGGTTTCCAGGTCAACGACGAGAATCCCCCAGAGGGAGTGTCGGTATTCCGGGGCCTCGATCAAGGCCATGGCGGCCGGGGGCAGGGGGGCCTGGGCGTGGCTGCGTGAGGGGTTGGCCCCCCAGAGAATGGCCAGCAGGCAGAGGGACCCGATGCGAGAAAGCCAGCGGCGGAGGCGATGTCCGGCGGCCAGGCGACGTGTGGACGGGCTCATGGAGATCCTGAAAAAACGACAACCCGGTCCGGGATGGGGTCTGCAGCGGAAAGCACCCGTCGGAGGGGGGACTCTGGGGAGAGGATAGCGGACGAACAGGCCGTTCGAAACTGGCGGAACTGACTGAGGATGACTCGATCAGCGGCCCATGGGGCCTGTCTTGCCCCCTGGAGCCCCCCCAATCGACGGAGTTCCCGACGATGGGGGCTGCCCATCCCCGGGAAACTGGCAGTCGCTCCTGGGGAACGCCACAATCTGGGCATCTTCCCCCGAAATCGCCCAGCTCCCGAAGGCTGGCCGTTGCGGAGGGAACGAACGCCGTTTCGCTCGCCGGGTCTTGTGCATTGAGTCTTCCATGACGGGAAAACAACTGGGCTGTCTGTTGCTGGTGGCCGGGATTTGGACGGCAGTCGTTCCTGTCCCGATCGCCTGGGGACAGACACTCGATCGTCGCCTGAAGGGACTGATTGAAGATCATGATGGCGAAGTCGCAGTCGCTGTCGAGCACCTGCAGACCCAGGAGCGGTTTGGGTTTCGGTCCGACGAGGTGATGTCGGCAGCCAGCCTGATCAAGTTCCCGGTGATGGTGGAGGTGTATCGGCAATCTGAACAGGGGCAGATTGAGTTGCATCAATTCCTGGAGCTGACCGAGCAGGACAAGGTTCCGGGATCGGGGATCCTGACGCCACACTTCAGTCCCGGAGCGCGACTGGCGATTGTCGATGCCGTGCGCTTGATGATTGCATTTTCCGACAATACCGCGACGAATCTGCTGCTCGACAAGATTGGCCTGGGGGCGACCACGGAAACGATGCGCACGCTCGGGTTCCCCAATACTCGTCTCAATTCGAAGGTGTACCGGCGCGAGACGTCGCTGGATCTCGAGCGAAGCCGGGAGTTTGGTCTGGCCAGCACAACCGCCGATGAGATGGTGGGATTGCTGCGATTGCTGCACGAACGCAAGCTGGTCAGTCCCAAGGCGAGTGATGCCATGCATGCCCACCTGTTGAACTGTGATGATCACCACAAGTTTCCACGGTTTCTTCCCGAGGGGGCCAAAGTGGCTTTCAAGACCGGGTCAACCGAGGCGATTCGCTCGGCTGCGGGGATCCTCGAAACACCACGGGGACCGGTGGCCATCTGTGTTTTGACCAGCGAAAACGCCGATCGGCGCTGGTCGGAAGACAATGAGGGTGACGTCTTGTGTGCCCGGATCGCACGCGAGGTCTGGGACTATTTCACACCAGCCGAGAAAGAGGACCCCGAAGCGGATGGCAGCTGTTTCGGGGCTGCGTCTGTTCCGGGAGCCAATGCGTCGCAGGGGGCTGGGAACCCGGTGGGGGTGAGCGATGGGGGGGGAGAGGAATCCTCCCCGGAGATCACAGCCGAGAGTTCCGGCCAGATCGAGGCCAATCGTCCGCTCGACTTTGGAGAGGATGCGAATGGTGAGGCTCGGGACGAGATCATTCCGGCGGGTGCGTCATCACAGAAGCCTTTGCCGAAACGACTGCCAGCCGACAGCCTGAGCGGGCCCCCATTCACCTGCAGTGCGGTCTGGGCGATTGCGGAGGCCCGTACGGGAAAGGTGTTGTGGGACAATGGTTCTGCCGCGGTGGCACGGGATATCGCGAGCACCACGAAGATCATGACCGCCTGGGTCGCCCTGAAAATGGTGGCTGCGGAACCAGGATTGCTGCAAACACGGGTGATGATGGACCAGCAGGCCGACCAGACAGCCGGTTCCAGCAGCCAACTGGTGGAGGGGGAGAGCGTGGTTTTCCAGGATCTGCTCTATGCGATGCTGTTGCCTTCCGGAAATGACGCGGCCACGGCTGTGGGGCGGTTCCTGGGAAAACGGATCGACGGGGAGGGGGACGCGTTGGCGAAGTTCGTTGCCGAGATGAATCGCGAAGCGGGTCGTCTGGGGCTGAAGGGGACCCGGTACCTGAATCCGCACGGTCTGCCACAGAAGAAACATATGTCAACCGCCCGGGACCTGGCCCGTCTGGCGGCGGTTGCCCTGCAGGACCCGCTCTTCCGGAAAATTGTCTCAACGCGCGAACATCGGGCGCGGGTCCTCCAGGGGGATGGAAAAACGCGCGAGGCGGTCTGGCGCAACACCAATCGACTGCTGGCGATCGAAGGCTATCAGGGGGTGAAAACCGGTTTTACCTCCGCGGCCGGGTCGTGTCTGGTTTCAATGGGACAACGGGGTCAGGAAGAACTGATCGTCGTGGTGCTGGGAGCTCCCTCGGCGGCGGCGGCGGTGAGTGACTCGCGCAACCTGTATCGGTTTGCATGGCAGACTCGCGGTCAGAAATAGGTCTCTGCCCGTGGAAATAACGCCCGTGTGAACAGCTCTTCCGGGAAGTCACAGGGTTGGGCAGTTCATTTCGGTTGCACGCGGTCAGATCCCCCGGATTCCGCAACCGACCAGGGGGGGGCTCACTGCAGTGCATCCTCTCGATCAGTTGATCGAAAAGCGCACAGGGAGAACGCTTGTAACCGCCCCAACAAACTCCGGTGGACGAGCGTAACTAGGGGGCCTCCGGATTTCAGGCAACGTTCCGGAGGGTTCGCTTGTTCCCCCTTCATCGTTCCCCTCAGGTTGGTTCTTAACGGGCAAATTGACTGGCGTTCACCGTCGAACGTGGGTCTGGCCTCAGGAAGCGTACTGCATGTCGACATCTCCCGAGACTGTGATTGTCACCCGGAATCTGACGAAAACCTACCGGGATTTCTGGGGGCGCCCCAAGGTCAAGGCGCTGAACTCTCTGTCGATTGACGTGCGGAAAGGGGAAGTGTTTGGCCTGCTGGGGCCGAACGGTTCGGGTAAGACGACCACCCTCAAGCTGTTGTTGGGGCTGCTGTTCCCGACCGAAGGTGAAGTGTCGATTCTCGGCAAGCCCGCGACCGATGTCAGCAAGAATGAGAAAATCGGCTATTTGCCTGAAGAGTCTTATCTCTACCGGTTCCTCAATGCCGAGGAGACGCTGGATTTTTACGGACGGCTGTTCGACATGCCCGCATCGGTGCGGAAAGAGCGGTCGCGTGAGTTGATCAAGATGGTGCAACTCGAACATGCCCGCCGCCGGCAACTCAAGGAATACTCCAAGGGAATGACCCGTCGTATCGGGCTGGCGCAGGCGCTGATCAATGACCCGGACCTGATCCTGTTGGATGAGCCGACCAGCGGTCTGGACCCGATCGGCTCACGTGACATGAAAGACCTGATCATCGGGCTGAAAGAGCGGGGCAAGACGGTCGTCATGTGCAGCCACCTCCTGGCCGACGTGCAGGATGTGTGCGATCGGATTGCAATCCTTGATGGGGGAGAACTCAAGGTGTTTGGCCGCGTGCAGGACCTGTTGAAGGATCAGGGTGTCACGCAAATCAGGGCCTCGAAACTGACCCCCGAGGCGATCAAGGATGTCGAGGCGGTGCTCGCCAAGCATGGGTCGAACGTCCAGGAAGTCGACAACCCCACCGCCACGCTGGAAGAACTGTTCATCAAGACGGTGCGGGAAAGTGCGGCCCGGCCTGGTCAGAGGTATGTCCCCCCCTCGAACTGACAGAGAGCGCGGGGCCAGCCTGAACGGGCTGGACACCCCGCCTGTCGTCAACCCTTGCCGGTGTGTTCCGGGAGGGGGCTTTTGGAAGGGTGTTTTCCCGGGCAGGGAGTTCATCGGAGAGTTCCATGCAGTTGTCTTTTGATCCCCGTCCCTTCGACCTGATTGCCGGGTTGAAAGTCTGGGGTGTGGTTTGTCTGGTCGTCGTTGGACTTGGCTGGGGGATAGCCGCCCTGCTGATGTTCCTGCAATCGGGTGCGCCGGGTCTCGCTCGGTTGCTGGACCTGACGACAGGGATGTTCAGCGACTTCCTGCATACGTCCCCCCGGCGAGTCTGGGCTCTGGCGGTCCATACCTTTCGCGAGGCGGCCCGCAAGCGGGCGCTGTGGGTCTTCGGCGTCTTTGCGTTGCTGTTCCTGTTTGCCGGCTGGTTCATGCCGGAATTGCGGCAAACCCCGGAACTGGCAATTCGCAACTACGTCAGTTTCGTACTGCGAACAATCACCTGGCTGACAATTCCCGTCGTGGGGTTGCTGGCCTGTTGGGGATTGCCCGAGGACATCCGGCTGCGATCGCTGCATACCGTTGTGACCAAGCCCGTGCACCGCCAGGAGATCGTCCTGGGGCGAATCCTGGGTTTTCTTGGCATCGGTCTGGTGGTGCTGTTGGCGGTGGGGGCCGTCGGATACATCTGGATCCTGCGGCAGGTTCCCGAAAACTTTCGCAGTCAGGTGACTGCCCGGGTGCCGATCTACGGTGATCTGCGGTTCCTGAGCCGCGAGGGGTCGACGGAAGACGAGCAGGGGATGGCGGCGACCGGCGTCAATGTCGGTGACGAAGTGATGTTTCGACAGTTCGTCGAGGGGAATACGAAGGCTCGCGCGATCTGGAGATTCAGCGGTTTGAACGCCAGCCGACTGCCGAATGGCAAATTGGTTCTCGAGTCGGCATTCCAGTCATTCCGAACGCACAAGGGGAAAGTCGAGCAGGAACTGCTGGGCCAGTACACGCTGGTGAATCCGAAGACGGGCATGCGGGTCCCCCTGAACCCCTTCTTCAACCGCGAGTTCCGCCGCAACACCTACGATGTGACCGAACGGAACAGGCAGGAGGGGGGCGAATTTCAACTCAGGGATGAGCAGGGGCGCCTGGTGGATTTCGGGAAGGATCTGCTGGATGGCGGAGACCTCGATGTTGAGGTGGCCTGTCTCTCTCCGGGTCAGTTCCTCGGCATGGCTCGACCAGACCTGTTCGTCCGCCTGCCGGATCGGACCTTTTTCGAGTCCTACGGGAAGGGGTTGTTCTCGATCTTCCTGATGCTCGTGATGATCGTGGTGCTGGGGGTCATGTCGGGCTGCTTCCTCAAGGGGCCGGTGGCAACGATGCTGACCGCCTTTGTCTTCCTGGTGGGACGACTGGCCCACGGATTCTTCGAGCAGATCACGAGTGACAAGCTGCTTGATAATCCCAAGATCCAGATGCGCGGTCGCGGGTTGCTCGAGTCTCTTTATCGACTTCCGACGCACCTGGCTCCGACCGTTGAGGTGGAAGACACGACTGCTCAACGGGTGATCAAGGCGATCGACAATGTCGAATTGAACGCGCTCTGGGGCGTCAAGCATCTCTTCCCCGATTTCACTCAGTTCGATGCGACCGCGTTTGTCGCGAATTCGTTTGACGTTCCGTGGGACGCCGCCCTGCTGCCCAACCTGGCCAGCACGGTGGGATTCTGCGTTCCCTGGATCATCGTCGGCTACTTCGCCCTGAAGTGCCGGGAACTGGAGGCCAAATGAGCAACCTCACTTCATTTCAGCGAAAACTCGTCTACGTCGGTGGCATCCTGCTGCTGCTGGTACCGATCGTCTGGTTGGGACAGCCTCCCAATGCGACCGTGCAGCAGTCGCTGAAGCGGCCTGGTGAGACCGAGTTGCGCATCGAGGAGGGCTCGGGAGGGAAGCTGTCGCAATTGCGTCAGACCTACGAGTTGGGGGAGGTATCGCTGGGGAATGTGGACCCCACGAGCTCCACGATGAACCTGCTGCTGTTGGGTTTCCGCGGGATTGCCACCAGCAGCCTGTGGATGGATGCACAGGATCAGCAGAAACGCAAGGAATGGGCTGAGCTGGATTCGACCATCAAATCGATCGTCCTGCTGCAGCCTCACTTTCTGAAGGTGTGGCACTTCCAGGGGTGGAACCTCGCCTACAACGTCTCGGCCGAGTGGGATGCGGTTGCCGACCGCTACTACTGGGTGAAGCACGGGGTGAAGTTTTACATCGAAGGAAAAGACCGGAACGAGAAGTTCCCGGACCTCTACTGGTTCACCGGAGACACCCTGGGGAAAAAGATCGGCCGTTCCGACGAATGGAAGCAATTCCGCGAGTTTTTTCGGAACGAGCCCGACAAGGAGCAGTATCCCAACGGGTTTGATCCCGATGTCAACCCGGACCGCAAGGACAACTACCTGGTTGCACGAGACTGGTTCATCCGGGCCAATGATGCCTCCGACCAGTACCGCAACCGTCAGCATATCATGGCTGAACCACTCTTCCGGTTTTATCCGGCACGTGGTCTGATCGACTACGCTCTCGCGCTGCAGCGTGAAGGAAACTTCGGAGAAGAGTCGCGGGCGGCCTGGGAAGAGGCGTTTGAAGACTGGGCCAACAAGTACGGCCGTGAGGAGTTTGACTGTCCGATCGGGACCATCCACATGGAGATCCCCGAGGACGAGATCGAAGTGTATGCCGCCCGGGACGCCGAGGAACCGGACGAAACCCGTCGGTATCTGCACTGGGTGGCACGCTACCAGGACATGTGCAACTACCGCTACTGGCGGACCCGTTGCAAGATCGAGGGGGAACCCGAAATGGCTTCCGCCCACCAGGCGCTGTTTGATGCGGAAGAGGCGTACCGTGCCGCCGACTTCGATGCCTCCATCTCGACCTACCAGGAAGGGATGAAGCGGTATGCGGCCATGCTGGAGAAGTACCCGGACCTGAAAGACGACGACAACACGATCGAAGAAGTGATGATTGCGCATCTCTTCTGGCGTGATGCCCTGCGGATCGTCGAAGGGGCCGAGCCTTCTGATGAGGAAGACTTCCCTCTCAAGGACATGTGGATCAAGCACCAGAATCGCAAGCCGATGCTGATGGAGGAATTCCAGAGGCGGCAGCGGTCTGGCGGTAAGACCATCTAGTCCCGCGCGATCTTTGCCAGGTTGCGGTAGATATCCAGGGCGTGTTCATATTCAGCCAGTTCGGCTGGAGCGAGCACGCCCTGGTTGCGTTGAATCTCGTGTTCCATGCGCTCGATGAAGTGCTGCACCTCGCGTTTCCTGGGCCGCACAGGCCCATCGATCTCGACGTGGACCGGGGCCGTGTGGGCAAAACGGGAACGTCTGTCGTCGCCCCTGTCGTAGCACCGAACCGCCACCCAGGCCGAGTGCGGCAGGACGATTGTTTCGTCCCAGGGACTGACATACTCGCCACGGGGACCGGCGGTGTTGGCCGGAGAGATCGTCCGGACCACTTCCCCGTTGACCACGATTTCGAGTCGATCCAGGGGACGTGGATTGGCAGCGGTCCCCTGGACTCGCAGTCTGTATCCGGGTTGGGCGTCACGTACCGTGGTCCCCGCAGGATGATCATTGAACCGACTGAACAGCATCGGGCCTGTGGTCACGAAGCTGCGTCCTGCATTCAGACCTTCGATCCATTGTTCATAGGTGAAGTCACCAGGCACCTCGACATACACGCGTCCAAAACCGAGTGGGACAGGGTGCACACCGCTGCCGGTCCCGGCGGTGGGGCGCATCCGAAAGCCGCAATTCAGGAAGGCGTAGTACGTCTGGAAGCCCCAATCGACCCACCCCGCTTCATCGACCCCTTCAGGACCGATTTCCAGGCCCCAGTTGGTTGGGGTCATTTCAATCGTCCACTTGCGAAACAGGAAATTGGTGCGCCAGACGTGGTTGTTGGCGAGTTCGAACAGGTCGACCTGCATGCGGGGGACAATCATCACCGTCCAGTTCCAGGAGTGCTTGTCGAGATCGAGCAGGGCTCCGGATTGGTGGGCCCAGTCGGCAACCGGGGCAACAGGCGGTGTTCCGAGTCGCGGCGGTTCGCGATGGTTCAGCACAAAGACGGCTCCCTGGGTATGGGGTTTGCCGTCCACGGTGAACAGTTCGTACTCCGTATTCACAGGCCACAGGCAGCGCCGTGGTCCACACCAGATCACCGCGGGGGCAGGTTGGCCGGCGACTGGTCCTTTGTCGCCCGTTTGGCGGGCCTCACGCACCCAGTAGGCCAGGGGGAAGGCGACATTCAGATCCTCGGCTTCCACGAGGTGTGGACAATCCACGAGCCGTCGATGGACGTGGGTGTCCCCCGAGTACCAGCCCCGGGCCGCCATGTCGATCCAGCGCCGCATTGGTACTTCCACACGCTGGATGGCCGTCGGATCGGCGGGAGGGGGCACCTGAAGGGTGGCGACATGATATTCCTTGCCCCGTTCGACAGTCAGTGTGACGGTTGCCTGTTCGGGCACCTCGAACTCGAACGGATGGGGTGACACCGTCGTGTGTTTTTCTCGTGACTGGGGAGTGCGTTCGACGTCATAGACGACGGCCTGTCCCGCCGGATCGACCGGGCGTGCGAAATAGTGCCGGCCCTCTTCATCCTCCAGGTAGACCCGTCCTGCCAGGATGTCGCGAGTCGTGTCGTCCCGCAGTTCGACCTGCAAGACCCGCTTTCCATCGTGAAATGCCCCGACAGACTGAGGAATGAGGCCCCACCACAGGCCGACCCCTGCCAGGAACAGGCAGACATCAGGAACGCGGGAATGGATATTCGACATGACGAAAACCTCAAAGAGGTGAATCTGGGAAGGCAGCACGGGGATCAGCGCGAGGCAGGTAGACTGTGCCAGCGACAGAGTCTGCGGAAATCTGGAAGCCGAGGCAAGGGGATGCGGAAATTGATCGGTCAATCTCTGGGATCGAGGAGAGGGGCAGGTGCGATCACTGTTTACGCTGTGGGGTTCGACCGGTATAGTCCCGCCCATTCACGCGGAGGCGTGAAGCGGCTCAATTGGGGGGCCGAGAAGGCCCATCTCACGGAGGTCAGAATGCCCGAGACACGTCATGAGTTGTCGGTCGGTGAGTCCCTGATCATCGACGACTGTCTGGTGACCGTCACGGAGATTGTCGGCGA
>Ga0315902_10013233_pt1 | contig 10679 bp, 9 predicted proteins | sample LakEriMetagenome_9_FD_203523 | JGI IMG/M metagenome (GOLD analysis project Ga0315902, IMG submission 203523) | Freshwater fungal communities from buoy surface, Lake Erie, Ohio, United States - Buoy 12 MA117 | ecosystem: Environmental > Aquatic > Freshwater > Lake > Lake biofilm | place: USA...
GTTTGTCGAGATAGAAGGTGACATTCTTTTTGTCGAGCACTCGCATCACGACTTTTTCACCGAGAATCGTCGGAAGAGTTGAAATCCGAAGATCGATCTCCCGGCCATCGACGCGAAGGTGAATTCGTCCGTCTTGCGGAACTCGGCGCTCAGAAATATCGAGTTTGGCGAGCACCTTCATGCGGGAGACCATGGCTGCATGGTACTCGCGCTTGGGATGCAGGATCTCCCGCAGGTAGCCATCGACCCGGTATCGGACCACCGAAGCGTTTTGGGAGGGTTCGAAATGGATATCGCTCGCTTTTTGGCGTATTGCCTGGACGATGATGTAGTTGACGAGATTGATCACCGGACTTCCGTCGGTCAACGAAACGACATCTGACAAGGAGACGTCGATCGCTTCGGAATCGATGGACAGCGAATCCTGATCCAAATCCGCAGTCACTTCGTCGACTGAAAAATTATCTTCGTAGCAATGCTTGAGCGTTCGCTCGATCGAACCTCGCATCGCCAGCACGGGCCGAATCTTCAACCCCGTGATACGAGTTAGTTCGTCGATATGACGAAGATTCTTGGGGTCACGCATCGCCACGGTGAGCGTGTCCCGGACCAAAAACAAACCGAGAACGCACATGCTCTCCGCTTTGGATCTCGGAATCCGTTGAACCGCGATCGGATCCACCAACCCGTTCCGCAGTCGAACAGCGGGCACACCGATCTGCTGGCCCAGGAACAGCAACAGGGAGTCCTCATCGACGATCCCCATCTCAAGCAGAGTCTCTCCGAGTTGATTGCGGTTTTTCGCGTGCGAGCGCAGCGCCGACTCCAGATCGTCAACGCTGATGATCCCTGCGCCGACGAGGGATTCCCCGAGTTTGTTCGTTGTGCCCGCCTGAGGCTTGACCGGCCGAATAGGACGAAGCGGGCTGCGGAGCCCTAGCCCCCCGCCAAGAGCAGAAGGGAGTGATTCGAGAGGGGGGGGAGGATCGAAAGTCATTTCGAGAAGCTCCCGAGGGCTTGAACATAGTCGAGGTAGACTTGAAATTCGCGGTGCAGTCCATTGATCCGAAGAATGTCCTGACAAAGGGGGTTGGGCCGCGCGAGCACCACCATGCCTCCGACCGCATCGCTTTGATCCTTGAGATCGAGCAGCGACTCGAGTCCCATGCTATCCAAGAGCGGGATACTTCTCATGTCGAGCACAATACGGGGTTGACGCGTTGTGAGGAGTTGCTGCCAGCATGTGCGAAATGCGGAAACGGTCTCTTTAGTGAGCGGTACGTCGCACTCCAAGGTGTCGATCGCCCCTGTCCGCTTCGATGCGATCATTTTCCATCTCCAATCCTGCTATCCGGTGGGCAACTCGAGCGTGAAACAGGATCCAACATTGATCTCGGACCGGACGACCAATCGTCCGCCGTGTAGTCGAGCCACCTCCTGTGCGAAGGCCAGGCCTAGCCCGTTCCCGCTCAGATTCTGCACGCGCTCGTCGCTGCTGCGATAAAACTTGTTCCCAAGTTTCGCAAGATCCTCCTTGGAAATTCCAAAACCGGTGTCCTCGACATGGATGTAGATCTGTGACGGATCGTATTCCACCCGAACTTTGACGATTCCCGCATTGGGCGTGTATTTGATCGCGTTGCCAATCAAGTTGCTGATCGCGCCCGCCAACTTGTCTTTGTCGCCCCGGATCTTGGGGATCTTCGGCGGGATCAACAGTTCCAAGGTTTGCTCCTTGTCCGCCGATAACGGACGCTGTTGCTCCACGAGTTCCGATATCAGTCGATCGAGATAGACCTCGTGCGTTTGAACGGTGATCGCACCCGCTTCCATCTGACTGACATTGAGCAATTCATCGACAAACCTCGCCAATCGAGTCGCCTCGTTGTTGATAATATTGAAGAAGTCGAGCTGCTGCTCCACCTGGATGTCGGTCGCAGTGCTGAGTGTTTCCGCGTACGCTCGGATATTGGCTAGCGGTGTTCTCAACTCATGCGTCGCTGTGGCGACGAACTGTTCGCGAGCTCGTTCCGCAAGGCGAGCCTGCGTGATATCTCGCAATGTCCAGACGGTAGCTCCCTGCCCAAGCGCTGTGAGATTGGTCCGCTTCATCGTGACGCGCCATACCCCGTCTTCGGTGCGATCGCTTAACCGAAGCTCGCTGACCTGGTTGTTTGGACCAACCAGCATCTGTTCGATCGCTTCCATCGATCGAGCGTCCTGAACGATCGTCTTTAACGAATCGGTTAGCGATTGCCCCGTCAGTCGGTTTTCATCGCTCACACACACCATGTTCAGGAACGCGTTGTTGCAATCAACAATGAAACCGTGGTCATCGCACAGCACGATGCCGTCCGGCAACTGCTGGAATATCGCTTCCAAACGCTTGACCTGCTGCGCGTTGGTCGTCTCCGACAATCGTCGTTCCACGCCGTTCCAGACTTCCTGCTGCTGCACCTTTGCCACCAACTGATTCCAGCAGTCTGCCAAGTGGGATGACCCAGGAATCGGACTCAAATTCTCGATTCGCAACTCATCGTGGCCGAAGGAAAGGAGTTGGTCCTGGAGTTGCCCCAGCCAATAAACCGAACGCTTGATAAAAATGGAACCAATGAGAAAAATCGCACATGGGATCATGAGGGACGCCGACACCCAGTCCATCCGCGGTAAGGGCTGGCAAATCACCAAGACAAATCCGAAGAAGGTCAGCAAGCCCACCATCGAAAAGAGCAGGTACTGATTGCACAGTCGGTGTGCCAAAGATCGAGGAGCTTGTGCTTGGGACATCGACGATCTTTCAATTACCTAGGGATTTTTCCGCTGCTTGTTTCTGCGAATCGACCCCTGGCGTCAGCAAACGGTGGGCTGTCGCGACCAAGTCCCGAACGCTGAATGGCTTGAACACAATCTCCGAGACCCTATACATCGCACGGATCTCGCGCTCATCGATTTCCAATCCCCGAGCGGAACAAATCACAATCGGCATTCCGGTGTTGCCGAGTTCCTCGCGGATGAAACGACACAATTCCAACCCGTTCATCCCCGGCATCTCGATGTCCGTGAACATCAGATCGTAGGAGTCGTGGGAGATCAGCTTCGCCGCTGCATCACCGCTCCGAGCGAGCGTGACACCGAATCCCGCTCGTTCCAAATTGAATCGGAGGACGTCGCCGAGAACTTTGTTGTCCTCGGCGACTAAAACCTTAGGACTTACGTTACCCATTGTTTGTGCGACCCTGCTGCCGGGAAAGGCAACTCAGAAGAGACCGTCTCTCGCGATCACCAATTGCTGAAATTCGTAACGTCATTCACCCAAAAGCTACCCGTGGTTGAGTCATAGACCCACGCCTCCGTTCCACCTTGCGCGTTACCGTACTTGACCGTGTCGGTGTTGGTGTATGGCGATTTCGGAAAAGGCCCTTTGATGTACGGCGCCAAATTCGTAGCTAAATTAGACGCGGGGGGATAGTTTGATGCAGCGTCCTCGGACTTGTAGAGTTCGATCGCATTGCGGACGACGCTGAGGGATGCACGGGTGGCGGATTCCTTCGCCTTGGCACTGGTATTGAACATTTTCGGTGCAGCCACCGCAGCCAAGATGCCCACGATCAACACAACAACTACCAACTCCACAAGGCTGAAACCCAATCGAAGTTTTTTGTGACTCGATTTGACGTTCGGCATAATCACATCTCTCAAAAAAAGGTTTTCCGCGTTCGCCGGACTCCGATTCCGATACTTCCAATCCCTTAAGGCGGTGCTTAACGCTAGGTCTCAAACGGATGTTGAGCAAATTGGATCGGGAAAAATTCTCCGTCGCCCGCGAGGCGTTCTCGTGCTAGAGATGATGACGGCTTCGTTCCGCGAAATTTTTCTAACGAATGCAAGCCGAGGGAGTCCGTTTCATGGGTCTATTGACCGAAAACTCAATCCATTTCGCTGAGAAATTGGCGACGAAACTCGCCACCGCGCTGGAATCCCCCATTGCGATTGCACAGGCTCAATCGATGGCGGATTCCTCACGTATCGAGGTCCTTCGTGTCGTGGATAACTCCGCAAACGCCGCCAAATCCTTACAAACGGAACTTGCTCGGGCGGAATTCCGATGGAATGATCTCGCCGACAAAGTCTTCGCGGTCGTCGAGAGCTCACATCCTGCAATCCTTGCAATCGATGCATCCGAATCCTTCGATCGCTCCCTCGGACTGTTTGCCTTCATGCCCAATGCCCCGCGAGCGATGCTCGAAGCACTCCTCGTGGCGATTCGAAAGCTAGTAGAGGCGGAATGCGTACAGGGAGCGAATGCCGCGCACCTTGTGGATGCGCAGGAAGAAGTCGATGCGCAGGAAGAATCGGTCACGGAATCGTTCATCGAGCAAATCACCCAAGATTTCGAGGAGCTGACTTGGCTTCGCCAGTCACATCATTTCGCCGACCTCTATTCCGTCAATGCATCATCCATCGAAGTCGCACGGACATGCATCGCTTCCCTCGCCGAAGTGATCCAAGCCGAGAGCCTTCTGTTTCTCGAGGCGCCCCATATCCCCTCCGAAACCGACCGGGAGCGGCTTCATGTGCTAGCTGGTCCATCTCTCGGAATTTCCGTATCGCAGTTGGATCGCTGGATCGCACAACTGACCGAACAAGGACGGACCAGCCCTATTCTCGTCGATCAACGTCGCGATGAGCTGCATCAGCATCCTTTTCCATCGTTCCGAAATTGCATGCTCACCATCGTCGCGAAAGGGGACCGCGTCTACGGCTGGCTGATCGCGGCCAACAAGCTTCCATCCACAGCGTCTCTGTCATCATCGGAGTCTCTGTCGTCATCAAACGACGGCGAATACGACCTCGACGAAGCTCGGTTTGGGACCTTTGAAGCCGGTCTCATGACGACTGCGGCAAACATTCTTGCTTCCCAAGCCAGCAACTCGGAACTCTTTGCGGCGCAGGAAGAACTCACCAAAGGCCTCGTTTCGGCGATCATCAATGCGATCGATGCCAAAGACTGTTACACCGCTGGTCACAGTGAACGTGTCGCTTCGTTTGCCCACTGCGTCGCTACCCGGATGGGGCTCCCCAAACGGGACTGCGATCGAATTCATATGGCCGGGCTTCTGCACGATGTCGGAAAGATTGGGATTCCGGACTCGGTCCTGAAGAAGCCGGGAAAACTCACCGACGAGGAATTCGCGATTATCAAGACGCACCCGACCATTGGGCACTCCATCCTCAAGCACTTGGCGAACATCGAATACGTTCTGCCAGGGGTGTTGCTCCACCACGAAGCATTCGATGGATCCGGTTATCCGGAGGGACGCAGGGGGGACGAGATTCCGCCGATGGCACGCATACTCGCTGTATGCGATGCGTTCGATGCAATGACCAGTACCCGCCCCTATCGTACAGCTATGCCACTCGAAAAGGCGATGAGCATTCTGCAAGCCGAGTCCCGAAAGACTTGGGACGCGGAAATCGTCGATTTTTTCCTTGAATGCATTGCGGACGGGGAAATCACACCGGGTCAGGTCGCCTCGATCGCAGCGATGAACCGCGATTGCATCCGTCCCAACTCGTCGAGCAACGTCGCGCTAATTTCATCATCCCCCTCCACTTCGCTTACTGGTGCGAGTATCTGATCATGGCAAACAGAACTTGCGAAAGAACGATTGGGAAAACGGGGCGATGCGGCTTCTCACTCCTGGAATTGACCATCACCACCATGATTTTGGGGGTTGTGGCTGCGATCACGATCCCCAAGTACACATCGAGTCTGCATCGATACCGCATGCAAGTGGCCATCCAGCGCCTCGCTCAGGACATCGAATTGTGCCGAAGGACCGCGAGATCCACTTCGCAGGAAGTGACGTTCAAAATCTATTACTTCAGAAACTGCTACGGGATTCCGCAACTCGAATCCCCGTTGCGGCCAGGGGTCCGTTATGAGGTCGCACTGGGAACGGGCGGGAGCACTCCCCGAATTCATCCCATCAATCTGACGCTGGTCGCCAATCAAATAACTGTATCCGGTGGTAAGATTTTATCCGGCGGCGAAATTGTCGCCGAAATCATCTCAGAAAGCAAAATTCTCTCCGTCGGCGAATTGAAAGCAGAGACCGTCAAAGCAGTCTTGGTCGAAGACAGTCTCGTGGACGTCGAGGAAACGGCAATTTCGGGCGATCTGGTCATCGTTTTCGATCGCTACGGTGTCCCCAATCAAGCTGCGGATATTGGCATTTCTTGTGGGAGCTACTCGGGGGTCGTCCGAGTGTCAGCGGAGGGAATAGTGACCAAATCATGAAATCAAGATCTGGCATTCGCGATCGATTCCATCGTCGTAGAGGCATGACCTCGGTGGAACTTATGGTGTCCATTCCAAGTGCTGCGATGCTCGTCGCTGGCTTGGGGGCCTGCATCACGCTGATGCTCCGATCGAATTCGAAGGATGGGATTTTCTACCAAAGCATCCAGCATGTCGCTGATACGTCGACCCAAATGGCGATGGAGATCGAGATGGCGACTGCGATTGCCAGCGTCTCGTCCACCGCCATCGAATTCAGTGTCCCGGATCGAACGGGAGATTATCTGCCGGAACAGATTCGCTACGAGTGGGGTTTGGATGCGAAGTCACAGGGATGCCTCTATCGCCGAATGAACCAGGGCAAGGAGATTCCCATCCTCAGCAACGTCAGCGCTTTCAATCTGGTCTGCAACTACTCGCTCGAACCCAGTATTCCGAATCGGTTTCAATCCGAAAGCGTTCTGCTCAACAAGGTCGACTCGATTCCATCGGTGGAATACAGCGAAGAGCCGATCGATGCCGACAACCATCTAGGCGTTTGCTTTCGTCCGGAAAACAAGTCAGGTGCTGACTGGGATCTCGGGGCGCTCCAATTCACGATTCGTACCAAAGACCCCGAGGAGAACGGATCGCTACGACTCCGTGTGACTGAGGTTGACGGAAAAGGCATGCCGGACCTGTCGAAGGTATTTGCCGATATCGAGATCTGCAATCGAGACCTCAGCACAAAATTTTGCTACTTCGATTTACCACTGGCACCGATCTGCCGACGGCCCTCCAACCAATCGTTGGCAGCAATTTTATCGACCAGCCCGGAGAATCCACCGATTCGAGTGCTGTGCCTGGCGCACCCGGAGAATGTGCCTGAGCAAGTGAGCCTGGTGAAAAGCATCGATCAAGGATTGAATTGGACGAGTTCGGCCGACAGATCGCCTCGTTTTCTCGCATTCGGATACTTGGCAGGAAGTTCCTCGGACAAAAGTCAACGACGGAATCTGGTATCGGTGGATATCTTCATGTCCGAAACGTCCGTTAAGGAACCAACCATGATGGTCAGCGCGAAACTACTCGCACAACCGGAGGTTCCCTAATGCGTCGCGATCATTACCGTCCATGGCGACGAATCCGGGCCGTTGGCGGATTTTCTCAAATGGAGATCGTCGCATCGACCGCCCTGGTGGGGATCGTCATGGTCGCAACCATGAGTTCGATCGCCGCGTCGCGCAAACGAGTGGCTTTCGAGTTGATTCGTCTGCAGGGGCAATCGCTTGCAAACGAACTGCTGACGGAAATACTCGCACTTCCGGCGTGCGATCCAGAGGACGGCGCATCGACAACGCTCGGCCTGGAGTCCGGTGATTCGGGAGGGACCGGGCGCACGCGATGGGATGATGTCGACGACTACCATCGTTTGACTGAATCGCCGCCACAGACAAGGGAAGGGGCAGATATCCCGGGGATCAGCAACTGGAGTCGAGAAGCGATTGTCGAGCGGCTGAAAAGCGACGATTGGACGACGATCAACAGCGACTACGACAATGTTTACCGCGTTACCGTATCCACTTTTCGCAACGGCGAACGGGTGGCCATCGCGATTGGTTTGAGAAATGGCGATCAACGCACCAACAGCCCGCTGAGAGGGCCATGATGAGGATTTCAGGGATTTCCGGAATGACGCATCCGCAAACAACCAGCAGCACACCCCGACGGTATCGCAGGCATCGTCGGCGAATCGGAAGCCTCTACCCGATTGTCATGGGTGTTTCCGCCATCGTGACCTGCTTGGCGGTTGCGGGGCTCGAGATGTCTCGCGTGGCAAGCAAAGCCAACCAGCAACTGCAGCAACAATTCGATGCCAGGCGGCTCGCACACGCAGGGCTGGAATACTGGCAACGGCAGTACAACGCCCAAAAGTTGACGAATCCAGAGGAGGCGATCCTTGTCCAAGTCGATTCGAATTCAGGCTTTTACGTGACTGCGAAACTCTCCTCTGCAGGGTCCGACTCGAAGGGAGCAGCGCAGCTAACATCGACGGGTTGGTTCGGAAACACCAAACAATGCTTGACCGCCCGCTTCGAGGCTCGCCCCACCCTGTACGAAGGATTTCGATGCGCCCTGCGCTCGAGCGAGGATTCGATTTTCCACCTCGATTCGACGGTGTCTGCAAATCACTGGTCGATTGCTCGCGAAGATACATGGTCATCGAGTTCAAAGATCTTTATGGATGCGATGACAGGGGATCGTTTTTCAGGTTCGGCGTCGAACTACAAACAGCGTCGCCTCGACGGTATCCCTTGGAACATGCAAGCTGCAAGCTTGAACCCTTCGAACTCCTCCTACCCAGGCAAAGCCTATTCGAACCATCCCGATGCCGTGACGATTCGCCCTCCCCACGGCGACGACCAACTGATCAGCAACCCTTGGTTCGCATCAACCGTATTCCCTTGGTACAGCAAATCTCCCTCGATCGTCAGTAGGGATACAACACAGGGATACGACAGCCCCAACTCGGCCAAAGTGACTAACCGGACCCATTGGGATCAGGGCCCACGGATCGACATCACCAATGATGTGGTTATCGGTGCGACATTCCAAATAGACGCATGGGTCAAAGGGCCTGGAAGATACATTCTCATGATCTATTACATCTACGACAGCCCGTTTTCTGAGATGGGACTGACGGCATCGCCGACGAACGTGACAGGAACCGGATGGTCCAGGTTATCCAGAACCGTAACTCTACCAGCCCCGACCCGGCCGCCGGCGCGGATCGAACTCGGGATTGTCAATAACAATGCCTCCGACTTCAATTTTGACTCGGTCACCATGTACAACAGCAGTCGAGATTCCGACACGGTCTACATTCAGAACACAGTATTGAGCGATACGTTCAACCCGTTCTCGGTCAACAATTCCAATCCGTCAGCGGCCGGGATTTATGTCGTGGATTGCCGAGGCAGGGAGATCGAGATCGAAAACTGTCGAATCCGATCGACCCTGGTATTCATCAACTGCGACGAGGTCGAATTGAAAGGTGAGATCGCTTGGGAAGTCCCGAACCGGAATTATCCCGCCATCATCGCCGACGCCCCCATCACCGACAAAACGACACTGAACGGTCTGGGAACCAACTCGCTTCGCGAAGACGAAATCAAATGGAATCTGAATCCCTCGCACACTCCCTACAACGGAGATTCCGATACTGATTTCCTCGACGCGTATCCGTGCGGTATCCAAGGGGCCATGGTTTCCAGCTACGAAATCTCGCTCGGGAACAGCAGCTCCTCGCGAGGCAAAATCCGGGATCTCACCGGCCCAATCGTGGCCAGAGAAGGAATCGAATTCACCGAAACGACCAAAAAAATCGATTTCCCCTCGGATATGATTCTGAATCCGCCTCCCGGCTTTTACCCTTCATTCACCCCGATGCGAATGATCCCCAGCTCGATCGATGAGGGGGGCCCGCATCCGGGAGTCGAAATCCGATCGGGGAAACTGATCTTGGACGGTGGCGAAGTCCAGCAGATCGAAGAGGAGCCCGCCAGCGTGTTCGAAAAAAGCGTGTTCGAAAAAAGACCGAGTCGATAGCACCCGTCAACTAGCGATCGGACCATTCCGTTGGCGCAATGTACGGGGGTACGTTGGGCGCATCCGATGGCGATGGTTGGGCGGGAAACGCCCCTGGCAGGTCGTAAGCCGGTGCTGCACTTACCGGCACTCCCGTCGGATCGAGTTGCGTTGAGAAACCGATCGGAGGCAAGGGCTGCTGGGGCATAGTCAAGGATGGATCTTGCATTGGCATAGCCAACGACTCTGGGTACGGGGGAGGCAGGGGAGTCGATGCACTCTGCCGCCGCGAACCCCACGGCCACCACGGTTTCCTCTTCTCGGCTGCACCAGGGATCACTCCCTCCCAGGACGATCGATCGATCAAATTGAGATTGCGATCCATGATCCGGGTGGCGGCCTGGACAACTTGCTGGTCGGATTCCAAGCATTCGCAATCGCCGGGTGGAACAATCCGTGGCAACAGCGCGATGATGATCTCGTTGCGTTCTTTGGTCAGCGAACTGGCACGAAACAATCGACCGAGCAGCGGGATATCGCCGAGGTAAGGAATCTTGCTTTGGCTATCGTTCTTCTCTTCCTTGATCAAACCGCCAATCACGATCGCTTGTCCATCCCGAAGCATCACGTTGGTGGTGACTTCGGTCGATTCGCTATCGGGCAGTTTAGAAGTTGGGTTGATCCGAGCCGTGGAAACAGTCGGCGAGACCTTCAGCAAGATGCGTCCATCCTCGGTGATGATCGGCAGGACGGTCATGATGACACCGAAATCCAAAAAACTGACACTTTGCAAGGCTGCTGTTTGTGTCGA
>Ga0315902_10013234_pt1 | contig 10679 bp, 1 predicted proteins | sample LakEriMetagenome_9_FD_203523 | JGI IMG/M metagenome (GOLD analysis project Ga0315902, IMG submission 203523) | Freshwater fungal communities from buoy surface, Lake Erie, Ohio, United States - Buoy 12 MA117 | ecosystem: Environmental > Aquatic > Freshwater > Lake > Lake biofilm | place: USA...
AATGCCACCCCTGTGCTGACCTTCACGATTCCGCCCACGAGCACGGCGGTGACGTGCCAGATCACGCCTACCGCAGGCACAGGCACGGTGGATGGCGTGAGCGGCTACACCTATGGTGGCAGCGTGCTGGAGGTGACGCTGAATGGCACCACGGGAGCGGCAGCAATGTCCGGCGCTTTGCCGGGATCGACGAATCTGGTGCCGAATAGCGACGCGGATCGTGCCGGAGTGCTCAATGGGGTGGATTTCCGCCGCACGGGCACGGCCACGCTCGACGCGGATGGGGCGCACAGCGCCATCCTGGCGATCCTGCCCGCGGGCATCGGCTGGGCTGCGGACAAGGTGACGGGCCTGCTCGATGCGGGCGTCGATTTTGGCACGCAGGACCTGAATGCGAGCCTGGCCCCCGCCGGCACGCTGACGATCTCGCCGGGAGCGGGCAGCTTTTACCTCTGCGAGGAAACGAAGCCGGTGTACATCGAAGCGGCGGTGTTTTCCTGGGTGACTGGCACTGGCGAGTTTCAATGCGGAGCCGGTTCCGGGGCGCATTCGATCCGCAAGCCGCTGATGGATTACCTTCAAAGCTTCAGCTACGCCGACCCGTCGATGCTGGTGAAGCGCTCGAACGATCACGCCTACAACTTCGTGAGCACCTGGGCAAACATCACGGTGAAAAAGGGCACCAGCGGCGGCGCGGAGATGAGCGGGGATTTGAATTTCACCAACGGTGCCTTCATCACGCACTTCCCGCACAACACGCCGGTGGTGTGGAGCGCAGCCAGCGTGATGCACCTCGCCGCGGATCTCGTGACCCCGGCGGGCAGCCAGCTCAACACGCCCTCACCGCTGCTGAACGTGTACAACCAGCACTGCCCGGACGAGGCGGCCTGCACGGGCACGCAGACGGAGACGGTGTCACTCACGCCGACGATGACGTTTCTGAATTTCACTGGCGATGGCGGTCTGTATGCCGCGGGCACGGTGTCGCAGACGATTGAGTGGGGCTACAACGGCACCGGGTTCACCCATCAGGTGCTGAAGACCTTCACGGATGCGCATTTCCTCATGGCGGGGACGTTCCTGCGCGGTGATTTGAACCTGCTGAGCGATGAAGACGGCCCGGCAAACATCCTGCTGAGCGGTTTTGATCCGGCGAACCTCTCGAATGCCGAGCGTCCGCAGACGACGGCTTACACGAATGGCCTCGGGGATTACGCGGGGATGAATTTCCGCTGCGAGGCCTTCACCAGCCCGCTCGCCACCGCCAGCAGCATCCTGCAAGGCAGCGCCGTGGGGCCGTATGATCTGACGACGCGCAGCAAATACTACACGCGTCTCTCCGGAGTGACGGGCATTCACGAATCCCCCACCGGCCCGGGCAATCTGACGCTGGCTGGCTATCTCTTCGACCTGAGCACCTTTGGCTTCTCCTTCCTTTCGAATGAGATGGAGGACAGCCGCACGAGCGGCGAGCTGGACATCATTGCTCCGAACGAATTTACGCTCGATTTCAACGAGCTGCGTTTCACCTGCCTGGGGGCGTTGGAGTCCTTCGAGTTGGGCACCGGCTCGACCGGCACGGACAGCAAGAAGTTCCTCGCCTGGGACGGGCTATTCACGCCGCTGGCGGTGTCGTTTGTGGATTCGAGCGCCTGTGCTCCGAGCAGCACGCCGGGCAGCGTGACGATGGTGCTGGGCTTCTCCGCGCATGCCTCGCACTTTGAGCAGCCGTTTGATGGATCGCTCGGCATCGAGTACACCGGCCACTTCGCGAAATATGTGGATCACACGGACCTCGCGGTGCCCACGCGGCTCACGCTGCCGTCGTCGCTCACGATGACGGGGGCCAGCGGGGAGGAGTACACCTTCTTCCCGGCGGAGGGGGCCTACTTCAACGATGATCCCATCGGCGATGGCGAGGGCTTCTGGAGTCTTTTTGGCACCCTCGACGTGCCATTCTTTGAGGACATGCGGGTGCATCTGCAGGCCGCGGCCGGCTTTTCCACGGCAGGAAGCACCGCGCCGGAGGTCCTCTCGCCTCTTTACATGACCGGCGGCTGGACGGACGGCAGCAGCGACACGGCCTTCGACGTCAGCTTCTTCGATGGAGCGCACACCAGCCGTCCTGTGGCGCTGGCGACGTATCGCTCCACGACGAGCAACACCTACCTCCCGCACGCGGAGAAGCTGTGGCTCGGCGTGGTCGATTTCGACTACCCGGTGGTATGGTCGAGCACGACCTTTGATTTCCGCGGCTTTGAGGCGCAGAACAAGAACCTGCTGGTCATCAATACCGAGCACCAGCTCGATTTCATGGACGAGGACACCGCGGAGATCAGCTTTGGTGTGCAATACACCGGCCTGCCGGAGATCAATCTCACCAGCATCGCCATGGATGCGCTGGAGGACGGCATGGGCGCCTCGTCCGCCTTTGTCACGGGAGCCACGGATGACATCTTCAATTCGCTCGCTGGTGGCGTGGACGGCTTCACCGCGATGCTCAGTGACAAGGCGGAGGACATGATCGGCGATCTGCTGGACGAGGCGCTGGACCCGGTGATCGCGAATTTCCTCGCCGCCGTGCAGAGCGCCACGCCCAGCAATGCCAAAATCGACCCGCTGGTGCTTTCCGGCCTCGTCGATACCTACTTCCGCAATCCCTCCAGCCAGGCCGTGCAGGCTCTCAACAGCCTCTCCAGTTCCACCGCGCTCACGCAGCGCATGATCACCGATCTCGATGCAAAACTGGCGCAGATCGAAGAGGCCATCGATGCGGTCACCACCGGCCTGGACACCAATGGCGATCTCAACATCGACTCCTACGGCATTTTGGCGAAAACGGTGCCTTCAGGAGGTGGTGAAGCGGAGCGTGAAGTTTTCCTCACGCTGGCCTCCGCGCTCATCGACACGCTCGGCACCGCCATTTCCTCGTCCGAGATTGGCGACAAGATCCGCGAGGTGCTCGCAGAGATCGACCCGCAGCTCGATGCCGCACAAGAAGTGCTCACGCAGATCAAGACAGCCATCGGCGAGGTCCGCACGGCGCTCGGCACCACCGGCGAGCTCACGCTCGAGCTGCAGGCCATCATCGCCGCCGCCACCACGCAGATCGAGGCCGCCAGCGATGCCGCGGGCGACTACGCGGAGGACCTCGTGCTGGCGATGACGGTGGAGGACCAGGCGGACTTCACGGCCATCATTGAGGAGTGGAAGGATCAGATTGCGCAAAAGATCACCGACGAGGTCTTTGAGAGCCAGTTCGTGGCGGACATCCAGGAGGCAGTGAAGGAGCGCATCTACGACCTGCAAGGCACCTTCAACCAGGCGGTGGACACGGCCTTTGCCGCGCTGAATTCCCTCATCCGCCAGGCGATGAGCGAGGCGCTCGCCGGCATCGACGAGGCCATCAATGACAACTTCCTCGGCGATGTGCAGGCCTACCTGGGCAGCGGCTCGCTCACCGGCTACGCGCACATCAATGGCGACAGCCTCGACGAGCTGCGCATCGACGCGAACTTCAAGATGGAGGCGCCGGATGCGATGACGCTCGCCGCTTATCTTCAAATCAAGGAGCTGGACTCCGACGGCGCGGAAAACGCGGCCTGCTGCGGCGGTGCCAGCGGTGCAAACATCACCGAGGTGACGATCGGCGCTCTCGATGTGGCGCTGGGCACCAGCGGACTGAGCGGCGAGGACGTGCGGGCGGACCTCGCGGTGAAATTTGCCCTCGATAGCAGCGGCGCTCCCATCGGCCTCGGTGGTGCCTTCGAGATGACGAGTGGTGAGATCAGCTTCGAGACCTTCACGATCACCGAACTCGGTGCGAGCGTGATGTTTGGTGCCACGGAGAACTACCTCGCTGCGAAGGTGGGCGTGGAATTTGGCGAGTATCAGATGGCCGGTGGCGTCTTCCTCGGTCACGCATGCAGCCCGGAGCCGCTGGAGATGGTCGATCCGCTCGTCTCCGAGGTGCTGGAGCTCACCAGCTTCACCGGCGTGTATTGCTACGGCGAGGCCACCTTCCCCGTGTATGGCACCGGCACCTGCATCTTCAACATCAGCGCCAAGGCCGGCGCAGGCGTCTTCTACTTCACCGAAGGCCCCACCTATGGCGGCCGCCTCACGATGGGCGTGTATGGCGAGGCGCTCTGCGCCGTGGAGATCGGCGGTGAGGTCTCTCTCGTGGGCCTGAAGAGCGGCGCCGAGTATGCCTTCGCCGGCAGCGGCCGTCTCTACGGCAAGGTGGGCGTCTGCAAATTCTGCCTCGAAGCCGACCTCCGCGCCCAATTTGAATACACCGACCAGGGCGGGTGGGAGGTCGAGTATTAAAATGACGAATTCAGAATGACGAATGACGAAACCGGCCCGCCAACTTTCACTTTCATGAACGCTCTCCTCACTTCCAACGACCGCAAACGGCGCTCATTCGGCATTCTGCATTCGTCATTCGTCATTCTCTCCCTTTTGCTGGCTCCACTTTCGAGTCACGCCCAATCCGGCACCGGCAACAGCCTCATCGTCGCGGGCACGACGACCACGAACGGCACGGGCAGCTACGCGTGGATCACGCTCCAGCCGACGGACCCTTCGGTGGTGATGGGAAAGCAGATCGCGGTGTATCGGAAGAGCGGCGGCCCGGCTTCGCCGAATCCCTTTTCGCGGCTGGCCATCCTGGAGCCTGCGGCGGATGTGCGCACGATCGGCTCGCTGCTTTCACGGGCGAATGTGCTCGGCGAAAACATCGTGGAGCTGAACTCCGTGCTCTCGGAGCTGCTGGAGGATGCCAGCGCGGCCGGAACGGTCAGTGTGGAGCAAAAGATGTCCACGCTCATCACCGGCGCATGGGGTGACAATGCCAAGATGCGCCGCGTGATGCTCATCGCCCGCCAGCGGCCTTCCGTGGCCCTTTGCTCAGGACTCGCGCACATGGAAAAAGTGCCCGCCGCCGGGGCGCTGACCTTTGAACTGCGTGATTTTGATACCACGACGAGCACGGACCTCGGTGTGGTGGGGCGCGTGACGCTCGATCCCGCCTCGCCCGTGGTGCTGCCAGCGCCTGGAAAGCCAGTGGAGCTGCCGGATGTGACCTCGAAGGGCAATCTGAACGTCTCACTCCGCTGGGCCACGCCGAATCCGCTGCGTGACCTCTCGCCGCTGCATCATGGCTTTGATGTGTATCGCGTGCCCGCGGCCCAGGCCATCGCCAAAGGCTGGGACAGCACACCACCGGCCACCACGGCTGATTTCGCCACGGAGCCCACGGCGAGGAAAATCAACCTGCTGGCCATTTTGCCACCCGTGATGCTCACCGCGCCCGAGGCGAACAATTTGACCAACGAGACCGTTTTCGTGAACGACGACAACGGCCGCTTCAAGACCGCCGGATCGCCGTTCGCGGATGGAGCCTCGTTTTACTACTTCACCGTCGCTCGTGACCTGCTCGGCAATGGCGGCACGCCTTCCGCAGGCACGCTGGTGCAGATTTGCGACCGCCTGCCGCCTCCCCTGCCGAAGAAGGTGAAGGTGCGCAACGTGGCGAGCTTTGTGGCTGGCACGCATGATCAGCGGCTCGAGGTTTCGTGGGAGGCGCCGGCTGTCACCGCGCCGGAGACGATCAGCGGCTACCGCATCTACCGCTGGCGCTCGCCTCGTGAGATTCCAGCGAAGGAGAAGGACATGAACCGCAATCTCATCGCCATCGTGCCTGCCACGACGCTGAGTTTCATCGACGACAACACACCGCCGCCTCCTGGCACGGCCACGAATGATTACACCACGCCCACCTGGCCTGCGGACAATGGCAAAACCTTCTTCTACACCGTGCGCAGCATCGACGGCAGCGTGTGTGCGAATGTCAGCGGCAATTCACCGCCAGTCTTTGGCGTGCTGCGTGACCGCGAAGGCCCTGCGGGGGCGAAAGGTGATCTCACGCTGAAGTGCTTCGACCCGCTGGTCACCTTCACCAGCAGCCAGATGCTGAACAAGGCGGGACTCAGCGGTGACACCGGCCATCTGGTCTTCATCTGCACGAGCACGCTGGCGAAGGGCCTGGCCTGGGCGGAGTTCAAATACAACCTCAGCAGCACCGAGCATCATCTGGGCCGCACACGCTTTTTCAAAGATGGCGGCGGGAACCTTCGCGCCATGCTGCCGCGCACGCTGCCCGCCTTCACCGGCAGCGGTGTGTTCTTCTGCCGCGTGGGCACGCCGGATGGCCGCGTCTCGCCGTGGGTGCCCACACCGGCCAACGACAACAACTCGCCGCAGGCAGGCAAATACCTCGAAGTGAAGTGGAACGCCGCTTTGAACACCCTCGCGCTGCCTGGCATCGACTGCGGCTGGCGTCATCAAAGCTCCGATCCTGTCACCGGCGACACGGTGAAGCCCACCGGCACCTTCACACCCACCTCCGGCTCGCGTGAATGGAAGATCTACCGCCGCGTGGACAGCAGCCCGCAGACCCTCATCGCTCAAGGTGAGATCCCCGCGGGCAGCACCACCGCCATCACCTGGACGGACACCGACCCGCCAGCCGGAAACTGCATCGTGTGCTACTTCCTTGAGCTCACCGATGAGCATGGAAATCCCGGCCCGCTCACGCAGCAGGGCGAGTGCACCACCTTTGTCGATACCACCGCCATGCCGGTGCCGATGCTGGAGCCCGTCACCTCCGTCGCCCCCTTCATCGGAGGCAAGATGCGCATCACCTGGATGTGCTCGACGGCCGGTGTGGAGCGTTTTGAGCTGTGGATCAGCCGCGCTTCCGGCACCCTGCCCTCCTCAACCGGCAGCGGACTCTCCGACGACCTCGCCACGCATCCCAACATGGCCGACGGCAAGGACTTCGCCGTCTTCCAGACCGCGCTGGCACGTCATCTCAGCTCCACCGGCATGCCGGAATACAGCGTGGAGCTGCCCGCCTCCGCCAGCGACACCTACACCATCATGGTGCGTGCTGTGGGTGCCGGCGATGCTGCCACGCGTGCCGCCGGAGCCTTCAGCAATGTGGAGACCTTCAGCTACACCACGCGCGACTTCACCTACACCGCGCCCGTGCCCTGGCCGGACCGTCCTCTGCCGCCGCAGGGAGAATTTCACACCGGCATCCAGGCCGCGCATCTCGCCCTCACCAAGCTCAACCCATGGAAAGGCAATGCCGTGCGCATCGGCGAGTATGAGGACCCGGCTTTCAATGGCACGAACACCATCAACATCGTCGAGCAGGGCGGCAACGGCGGCATTGGCAATCCCTCCGTGGGGGTCTTCTTCAATAAGAGCGGCCAGCTCGACCTGGAGCAGTCACTCTACACCAACGACCTCGTCGCCAACGCCGAGCTCGATGAGGCCATCCCAGGCCTCATCCTCCCCGTGGCGCTCTACCGCGTGCAGGTGCCGAACACCAACTTCCCCGCCGTCTCCGGCGACATCGTGCAGGTGTCCCCGATGATGGAAAAAATCGCCCAGATCACCAGCGGCCCGAACAAGGCCATCACCGATCCCTTCATCGCCATCCTTCATCAGAGTGACAGCCCGCTCACCGGCACCGCCGCGCAATACGACCACGACATCTTCCTCCTCGACCGCCAGCCCGTCATCAAAGGCGCGACCTATAAATACATCCTCGTCCGCTTCAGTCCCACGAAGGAGATCGAGCGCGTCATCGTGACGAACACGGTGGATGTGCCGCTGTGAAGCCGTGAAACCCTTTCAAGCCATGAACACCTCTCTCAACGCCAAATCGAGCTCGAATGCTGCGCAAGCGTCCTGGAGTGCGCCAGTCCTCTGGCGCTTTCAGACGTCGCCGGGCCCACGCAATGCTCCAGAGGGCTGGAGCACTCCAAAACGCTGCCGCGCTCTTGTGAGTGCCATCGCGCTTTGGTCGGCGCTGCCTCTTTTCGCCACCGCCCCAAGCTACGAGACCGAGCGCGAGTTCACCGCCTCCAGCGATTTCAACGGCGATGGCAACATCGACGTGCTCATCGTCGATAAAGTGACCGGCCTGTATCGCATCGGCTACGGCACGGGTTTGATGACGACGCCGAACTACGCCACCGCACGGCCCTCGGGCGTCACCAACGGCACCAGCATCGCCGTGGGGAAGATTTTCGGCACCACGGCGGACTCTTTTGCCATCACAGCACCTTCGCAGAATCGCGTGCAGATCCTCTCGCCCGCCGGCATGGGCTACACGGAACCGAAAACCGTGCTCAGCGTGGGCCTGGGGCCGGAAACGCTCTGCGCCATGGACATCACCACCGGCGGCGGCAACACGCCCGAGGACGATCTGGCCGCCATCATCACTGGTCATCCCACGCTGGCGAATGCGATGAGTGAAATCCGCTCCAACGCCGGCACCTGGAACATCATCGACACGGGCGACTGCCCCAGCGTGCAATCCGCACGCGGCAATCCGCTCTTCACCGCCGTGGGCGGCACATTGCTCTTTGGCTACATGCGTGACTCAGGCACCACGAACGAATTCGTGGCCGTGAATCCCACCGGTGTCGGCTTCACCACCGAGCTGAGCCTTCCTGCTCTGCCGGACAACACCGCCTTCCTCGCCGTGCCGTTTCAGAACCCGAACATGGACCTCGTGTTCTACACGCCCGGCACCGCGACGGCCAGCGTGCGCCGCATCCTCCCGAGCGGCCCTGGCTGGATGCTCTCCGCGCCTTTCACCCACACCTTCGGCGCACCTGTGGCCCAGATCGTGCCGGTGGCCGATCCCGCGGGCGCGAAGATGCTCGTGCGCTTCTCCAGCGGCATGCTGGCGATCTATGGTTACACCAGCGGCGTTGGTTTCTCCCCGCCCGTCACTTTGTCGCCGACTGGCGGCAGCGGCGTGATCAGCGGCGTCGTCACCTCCTACAATTCCTCACAGATTCAGGTGCTGTATGCCGCCGCGCCGGGACAGCCTTCCACCACCGCCGTTTCCTTTGCCAACAACGGCAGCGGCTGGTCGCAGACCGGCGTGACGACGCTGCCGGTGGTGAATGCCTATGCCAGCCATGCCAATGTGCTGCTGCTGAGCGACATGCCCTTCCGCGCGGACAACGTCTCGCTCCTTCACAGCTACAAGGCGGGCGATTGGAGCACCGGCATCAGCATCGGCGGCGGCCCGTTCAATGTGCTGGCGCAGATCGCGAGCTTTGTCAGCAGCACGCAGGGCATCGGCACGGCCTCGCCGCAGAATGTGGGCATGGCCGCCAGTGCCACGCCGGGCACGGCGATCAATCAGCAGCACCTGCAGTTCTCCATCGCGAACTTTGACAGCACACTCGGAGCCAGCGTCGAGGATGTGGTCATCTCGCCCGCGGCGGGCAGTTACAGCACCGGCATCCAGCTCACCTTCAGCGGCTACAGCGGCGGAACGACTGTTTATTACCGCCTCGGCTCCAGCGGCAGCTTCACAGCCTACAATGCCGCCTCGCCGCCGTGGGTCTTCACCGATGGCGCGGTCTATTTCTATGCCGACAAACCCGGCACCGGCCCCACACGCACGCAAACCGCCGCCTACACCTTCACCACGCCGCCCGCGCTGCAGGATCGCGATGGCGATGGCGTGCCCGACTTCGTCGAAGTGGCCAAGGGCCTCGATCCCGATGGCGGCAGCGACTCCGACGGCGATGGCTTCAGCGACGCCGATGAGATCGCCGCCGGCAGCAATCCGAATCTCGACACCAGCACGCCCGCCAGCGACGCCCCGTCGCTCAGCACCCTGCTCGTCGATGCCAGCGTGAACCGCCAAAGCGCCACCGGCGTCATCTCCGGCCGTGCCGCCGACGGCACCGTCATCACCATCGCCGATCCGCTCGGCAATCGCGTCGGGGAAGGCAGCATCGGCGCTGGCGGAGCCGCCACCTACTTTGGCCGCATCACCGTGCTCAATGCCACCGGTGACAAAGGCTACCTCATCGCCCGCACGCCGGACAACTTCTCCAACAACCCCGCTTTAACCACGCATCCCGGCCGCGCCATGGCCACCATCGTCCCTGTGCCGGAAGAGGACGGCTGGAGCTTTGGCAGCACGCAGGGCGCACTCGTCACCACCGGCACTGCGTGGAGCTTTGGCGGCACGAACTGGCTGAACACGACCACCAATTGGGACGCCGCGGGTTATGATGACAACTGGAGCAGCTCGCAGCAGGTCTTCACCTTTGCCATCAACGGCGCATCCGCTGCCGTGCCCGGATGGCTCGCGGGCAATCTCACCGCCGCCAACCGCGGCGGCCAGCCCTACGCCAAGGTCACTCTCACCGCCGAGACCACGCTCGCCGCTCTCATGCTGCGTGAAATCGTCTCGGATCTCTTCGCCGCCCGCGGCATCACCGTCACCGGCGATGAAACGACGGTCGATCAAAGCCCGCGTGCCCTGCGCAGCCGCTCCACCAGCGTCCCCGCCGCTCCCATCGTGCGCATGAGCACCCTCGTGAGCTACCTCGATGCCGCCATGAGCCATGCGGACAGCTCCGCGCTGCGTCAGGTGGCCCGTGATGTATATGCACGTCATGAAGCCCTCGCGGATGCCTCGCTCGGCACCATGACCCCGCCGATGACCGCTTTGCATGAATTCATCACCACCGGCGATCTACCCGCCGAGTATCTCACCGGCGCCTCCTTCACCAGCGGAGGCTATACCAATGCGAAAGCCCGCCGCGACACCATCCTCGGCGGCTATC
>Ga0315902_10013238_pt1 | contig 10676 bp, 10 predicted proteins | sample LakEriMetagenome_9_FD_203523 | JGI IMG/M metagenome (GOLD analysis project Ga0315902, IMG submission 203523) | Freshwater fungal communities from buoy surface, Lake Erie, Ohio, United States - Buoy 12 MA117 | ecosystem: Environmental > Aquatic > Freshwater > Lake > Lake biofilm | place: USA...
ATATCAAAAAGTAATCCAGATGCTACTACGCTTCTATTTTGAGAAATATCTCCTCTCAATATTTCATATCCTGTTATTAGATTTCTTTTTTCTTGTGATAAAAGGTTATTTTTTACCGCTATATCTAAGTATATGTTTATCAAGTTTTCATCTATTGAAACGCCTAATGGAAAAATAGGTGTTTCTATAAAAGGAGCTTGAATAAAGTCATACATATAAGGGCTAACTTTATTGTCAGGAAACTTAAAGTGTCTAATGTTTTTACATCTAAAATCTGCATCTTCGTTTAAAATGTAAATACCACTAACAGTTGAGCCTACAAAATTACTCTCAAACTCTTCTCTATATTCAATCGGTATGTCAGCTTGCTCTATTACAAGGTTTGAAGAATTAAAAAGTTGTTCATTGTCAGCATAAGTTTCTTGCGATTCCCAATATGCAAATTTACCATACGCAAATGGAAAAGCTTCACATTTTTTTACAACAGGTTGTTCAAAAAGACAATCCGCTGTGTAAACTACTTTTTTTCTTAATGTTATAGATTCCCAACTTATATCAATTCTTGCCAACTCAATATTTCTTGAAGTGATAGTGTAACTTCCGTCAGTTGGTGTTATTATATAAACTGTTTCTAAACCTGTTGTTAATTTTTCAACAATCTTGCTGTCCACTGTTAAAATATAACTATCTTCCCATCCATCTATAATGGTTGGCTGAGTTATACCAGAAGTGTCTTTTATAATTAAGTCGTTACCGCTTTTCTCAAAATAAAGCATCCCTCCATTATTCAAATCTATTATTTCTGAATAGAGAGCTTCAGTTGAGGAGCATGTCTTAAATACAGAAAGTCTTACATTCTTTGTGTTTGTTATATTAATACTATCATCTGCCGAATCGTCTTTTTGTTTTGATACTTCTACTATATATTTAGTTCTTTCATTAGCTTCTACTTTGAAATACAAAGCTTTTTTATGTAAAAATGTATTAAAACCAGATGCAGATAAACCTGTATCTTTTGATGTTAAAAGTTCAGCTTCTGTCTCTGCTCCATCATAGTTGTTAAAATAAGCCTGATTAGTATTTGGATTAAATGACGAAACTTGAATAACGTCTTCTGGGTACGAGCAACCTTCGTTTACAAAATCAGAATTTCTGAAATACACTGTAGATAAAAAGTAAGTGTCTTCAAACTCACTATCCCTTTCTTTTGCTCCCGAAGTATTGTCTATTCTATATAAATAGCTATTACTTGGCGGCACTATTTTTTGATATTCTGTTGGGAACTCTTTTTCTATTTCTGTTCTTTCTTCTCCAACTATCTCTTGTACTTCATTTTGTTGCGAAAGTATTTCAATATTTTCGCAATTTACTCCTATATTATCATACAAATCTTCACCACAAGTTTCTTCATAGGTATCTGACAAATAACTACAAATATCTGAATCTTCTAGTTCGTTTAAACACGTGCCATCAACAAAATTATCTTCGATAAATTCTTCTAAATTGTTAAAATAAGTACCACTTTGTATACTTATATTCCCACTAGGAATTGTCGCCACATCTTCTACAAAGCAAGTTTTATTAACAACTTCTTCAACTATTATTTTTTCTACATCTTCTGAAAAACATCTTCCTTCTTCTATTGCCGTATTGTAATATTGCCAATATTTTGTTCTATCTGTTGTTTGACACTGATTTTTGTTAGCTAAGATTGATTCTACGTCTTTATTAGATTCAATTAGCTCTCCGTCTTCGTTAAATAGACTCACTGATTCTTCCTCATTTGCAGGTCTACTTATAAAAGGAAAAACGGCTGTTTTAAATCCACCATCTGAAAGAAATCTTATTGAGTAAGGAACTACTTCATCTCTGTTTATACCTAAGTACTTTGCAGAAGCTACTCCATCTTGGTAAAAATCCTCAGGTGCAATAAAAGATTGCCATTTTAAATGACTCCCTAAAAGATTTACAATAGGTTGTAAATTTATTTCTTTTTCTACTGTCAGGTCTCCTAGTATTAAGGAGTTGTTAGATTCTGCTAATAAAGCCCCTTTTTGGATATATGTATTTTCTCTAAATATTTCAGATAGTGTTATTTCTATTTTATTTTGGTCGCCACTGTAAACAACTGTTGTGTCTGTTATATTGTGTATCCCCTCAACAAAAACCCTGGATGTGTATTGACTGTCTAAAGTAGTTTGTATTATGACAACTTTATAATATTGATAATTTTGGTCTAAATTACTAACTTTAAACTTAATTGAATAGTTTGTTGGGGGTTGTTGAATTCCAGGCTCTTGGACTATGTTATTTTGGTCAAATACAGAAATAGGGGTTGTGTTAGAAGTAAACTCACTTATTGTATTACCTTCTTTATCGCAATACGCTATAACTGCTTCATAAACACCTTGTAATAATCTACCACCTAGTTCAATAGAAACAGGTTCTATTGTAGGTCTGTTATATTTTCTTATCAGAGACATCTTACTTGCGTCTAAGCAAGTGGGTTCTGTATTATCTTCTCCACACACAATGCTTCCTGTAAACAAGTATTGTTCTAAGTTATCAATTGTTATGTATCTATATTCGTTGTAATTATCTGTAAAATATATTGTCTTTCCACATTTCTCATTCTTTATTACAGATTTTTTAATAGGGAAGTTTATATTAAAGTTGAATCCAAAAGATTTATCGTCTATACATTCATCAGTTAATAGTGTTTCATACTCATCCAACTCTAATTGGTTCTGTTCTTCTAAAGGCTCGCTTAAATTATAGGAGTTGTTGCACTCATCACAATCTTTTAATGTATCTTCAATATTTACATAATTTCTTGTGCCTTTTATTCTTCCAAACTCTCCTGTACCTGTGGTCAAATTTATGAGAAAAAAATAGGTGGTGTTTGAATAAGGGTCAGGGGTTACATTAATGACTTTGAACCCTTCCTTAAATTTGGAAGAAAGCACATTAGACATTTCATTAGACAAAGTAAAAGTACCTTCATCTACTCCATCAAAAATACCGTTAAGGAGCGTAGTGTATTCCCCTTCGGTTAAATTTAATGTGTCTCTCTGTAAACCTCTAAGTATATTTATATCTTTCAAATTTCAAAAATTCTAATTCTACGTCTTTGTTTTTCTTTTATGCCTTTTATCCAATCTTTACCTGTTACAGAAGATGCTCTAACCTGTGAAGATGCTTCTATTTTTGCTTTATTAGCTTCCTGTTTATTGAACATTAATTTATTCTGAACGTCTGGGTCGTCTCCATTATTCCACAATAATTCAAACACTTTAGCTTTTCCCGAATACATTAAAAACTCATAAATTCTTGCATTAGGGTCTTCTGGTAAAATTATATCATTTGTATCTTCTTCTACTCTAAGACCTTGATACCATAAACAGATAAATCCTTTGTTAAAATTTGTCTGTATTGTCTCATTTATTATGCTTATTTTATAAGGGCTTTGACGTATATTTATGTTTTCACATTTTGGGTCTAGTTTAGATTTATCAAAACCTTGTACCAACTGTAACATAGTTTGATTTCCATAATGTATGTTTACATTTTTATTTTGAATATAAACTTTTTCCATTACCTCTGTATAATCTCCCTCTGTAAACTTTCCTGAAAAATTGTCCCAAGTAGTTGAAGCTTCTTTTCTAACTCTAAAAAAAGTTTGTCCGAAATTAATTTCATCTAGTGTGTAATCTTCTTCACAGCTATATCCTTTTGGATAAACTCTTACTGCTCTATATAAAGAAAAGAAGTTTTCAGGCAGTTTTGTTTTACTGTTTTTAACTTCTAAAATTACAGGATATACGTCCATAATATTACCCCCAAATCTTTTCAACTCGTTTAATAAATGTAACCTTAATGTTGTTTCATCTATTAGATTTGACTCTGCGTAAGATTTTAGTTCAGATTTTATATCGGAGATTATATTGCTTATAGTTATTTTCATGTAGAGTGTTCTTTTTTATAAACATTTACTTGTGAAGTTCCGTATAGGTTATTTAACATTGTATACGCCATTTTATACTTCTTGCCTTTCATCATTTTCATTCTTAAAACAAAGTGAATAAAGTGTAAGAATGTGTGGTCTAAAGTCCATGTCTGCATTAAATTATCTTTTCTTATTGGTATAAAAGTTGGTTCAAATTTATGCTTCATAGAAAACTTAAAATTTTTTCTTTGTGGTTTTGGGTTTCTTATAATACAAAAATATCCAAAATCTTTTAAAAATACGCCAGCTTCATTGTTTAATAAATGCTTTCTTACAGCTATAAAAAATTTATTTATTAGTTTTCTATATTCTGTTAATAGCATAGGGTCTTTAGATTTTCTTTTGTAAGCATCATACATCCTATAAGAAAAAGTATCCTCTACATTAACAAAGTTTTCACTAGATTGAAGTTCTATTCTTTTTCTTATCTTTCTGAGTTTTTTTAAAGAGCGTGGAGTAATATAATCACTTCCTTTTGGTCTAGTATATTTACCCATTTTCGTTTAAATTTGGATTTACATCTTCTCTTATCTGTCTGTTCAAAGAAAGCTCTTTTATGGTCTCTTGTATCACAACTTCTAAAAGTTTATCAGGGCATATAAACTCAAAATCCCACGCACTTTTACATTTATTTTTACTACAAGAGGAGCATTGTTCTAATTCATATAAATCTGTTGTTAATATAACAAGTTCCACCATTTCAATATCGCTGTCAGGTAAATAAAGATAATTATCTTGAACATAAAAATAATCTTTTTTTAATTGTAACGTTCTGTTCTTATTTAACCTGTATTGAGTAGGTGTTATGGGTTCAAAAGAATACTGTCCATCTATTGATATTACCTCTTTTAAAGAGTTGCCGTATTTGCTATGTATTAATTCAGGTAATTTTAATTTACTTCTTTTTAGGTTTCTGCAACTTTTAAACTCTATTATTGGGCATTTAATTAAATCCTGCTCAATAAGCTCTACGCAGGAAATGGTTTGATATAAATTCTGCTCTCTATATAAAGAACGGTCATTAAGTTTTTGAGATATTAAGAACTTTGCTTTTGACTCGGCAGTCTTTAATATGAGCCTTCTTGAAATTCTTCCGTCTTTGGAAGTTCCCTTGAGTAGTGCCTGTATTCTTGATACTAAATCTTTTGTTGTCATAGGTTGCAAATTTACTAACTAATTCTGTTTTATACAAAATCCTTATAATTTTGGTTTAATTAAAAAAGGGTGATAGATTTCTCCACCACCCTACCAAGAAAAATTACAGGAAAAACCACTAACCTGTCTTTTATATAAGCACGTCTCTACTATAATTATAATATTTCTATTGTTTCTAAATATGCTGTACCTGTACCTGTTTCACTACCTGTTGCTGTAAAATAACTCCCCACTGTTCCTAAACTAGGAATACCTGGCGTAGCTACTTTATATTCAACACCAGCTATTAAATCAACAGCATTTACAGTGACTCTTTTTAAGAATTTAGAGCCTTTTTTTCTACCAAAAGCAAGTGCTGTTGCTTTTGAGTTAAAAACAACTAATGTCTCTAAAACATCACTGCCTATAAAATTTATAGAAGATGTATTGTTTCCTTGTGTTAAATCTACTTTTGTTTGGTCTATACCTGTAAAAGAAAATACATTATTTTTAAACTCTATACCCCAAGGATTTACATCTAAGTTTTCAAATAACCCATCTACTACTGAACTAGTACCTGGAGTTGTTGTTGAGAATTCATTTCCACTTGGAGAGTTAAAAGCTATAAAATTTACATCTCCTGCACTTAATTTAGCAAAACACCACCTAGAGTTACCTGTTACTCTAGCTGAATTTAATTCAAAATTACATTCTCCAATAGTGTCAGAAGCAGGGTCAAAAGTTACTCCATAAGTACGTCCGCTTGTTTCAGAAGATATAGCTATAACACCTTTTTCATAAAATCTAACTTGCCCACCTGTCATGTGGAAAGCTTTTGTAGCTGTATTTATTGAACCTAAAAATATACCTGATGTTATTTGATTATAAAAATCAATTCTCATTCTATTTTTAGTAAAATAGATACCTTGATGAGTAGCTCTTACTTTACATTTAACTTGAAAATGAAGTTGACTATCATTATTATTTCCATCTCCATTAAAAATATATCTTGTTAATACATCAGCTCCATTATAATCTGTGTATATCTCACCTTCTCCTAGAAGTATCCCCACCCTTCCTGTATCATATTGAGGTGCATCAAATGATGTGTTACCCGAATTCCTAAAACCAAGACCTTGTATTTGTAATACCTTACCCTCTTTTATTTCAATAGTAAAAACACTTGATGTTGAATTAAACTTTGTAGCATCATCCATATCTACTAAGTATCCTGTAGTTGTGCTATTTATACTTTCTTCCAATACTAAGTATAAATTTGATATACCAAGATTACTTGAAAAAGTATACCCTGCGTTATTGTTTTGTACTATTATTCTTTGTCCTGATAGTTTAGGGTTTAATGCTGACGCAGGATTTACACCATCACCTCCAATTCCTGTACCAATAAAAGCATCTAAAGCATTTTGTATAGCTGTGTTTGGTGCAATTGTTGGTACACCTGCTACATAAGCTGTTACGGTGTCTGTAAATGGTTTAGCTAAACTTCCGTTACCTTTTGTATTTCCAGCTAAAAATTCTGCCTCTGTTGGTACATATAGATTATTAACATATAAAGCAGGTATTGTAGCAGAAGTTGGTGTATTAATTAATACTTCTGTATTATCTTCATTTGATGTTATTGTTAATGTACTTGAATTTATCTTTTTTGTACGTAGAGTTAAATCATTTGGGTTTACTTGTAAATCTCTTACAACAGATTCTCCACTTCCGTTTTGAGCCGAATGAATTATTCTTTTTATAGGGTAGTTTGTAGTATCTCCTGTTACAATAGCTGTATTCACTAAAGTCTCTCCCGAAGAACCTGCGTTTGAAACAACTGTTAGTTTTTGATTGGCTTCTACATAAGTATTTAAAGCTGTTTCGTCAAGACCTATTATAACTGTGTTGGCATCTGAGGTTATGGTAATTAAATTACCTGTTTTTACAAGTGTTTTAAATTCTTTTTGCCCTAGATTATTGACTCCTTTGTAAACTTCTTCTCCTGTACCTAAATTGATTAAAGTGAAGTAATTTGTTATAGTATCAAATTTGACACAAAACTGCTCGTCCATAGCTTTCAAAGTTTCTGTTAAAGAAAGTCCTGTAGCTATTTCTAAACATTCAAACTCTGTTTTTACATTGTTTACGCAGTCGGATGTTAAATATACTTCACAAGCACAATCATTTGTAGTTGTGCAAGGTTTTTTTTGTTGGCATTTAGTGCAACTCATAATTATTATGGTGTTTCTAAAGTTTCTATTCTTTCTGTTAGTTGAGCTATTTGTTCATCCTTATATTGTAATGCAAGGATAAGTGCATTGTTTATTGCTTGTTGAGATGAATTTATTGGTAAATTCAAATAACTTATTGCTGTTGGGTGTATAATACATTGTGTTGATTTATACTCTCCGTTGCAAGTTTCTTGACTTAGGGATGGCACGGAAGTGCCATTGTTGCATATATCACTCATAATTAACTACAGTTATTTTCTTGTAAATCGGTTATCTGTTCTTGCATTGTTCCTATCGTTAATTGCATTGCGGTTATTAATTCTTTTTGGGCGCAATCTCTGTCAATTAAATATTGAAATAGGTTTAATGCCGTTTTTGTTGTTGGTAGTGTCAATCCTTCACAACCTTCTAAATCTGTAAAGTCTAATAGGTTTTTTATTTCACCTACTAAGTTGTATAACTCGTCTGTTGTTTCTTCAATAGTTACACAGTCTGTTAATTGCGAAAATCCAGGAAGTTCTAATTCATATTGAATACAACTCGATGGTGTTACTACACATCTTTTTTTTATTTTATCTCCACAAGCCATAGTATTGTTTGTATTAAAATTGCACTTATTATTCCACCATAACTTCCAAAGTTTATATCTAACTGTGAAAAGGGTGCTTTGTATTTTGTTCTTTTATTATCTTCTCTTATCCAATTTATAGCGTATAATATTATGCCACTAAAAATGATTTTAAAAATTAGTTGTGTCTCTCTAAAAGACTCTAATAAACATAGTGGAGATAAAAGTAATATCCCTATTAAGACAGAGTATAGGAAATGTTTAATATAATTTTCTTCTATAAAATCTTTATGAAAGAAGTATCTAAATCCTGTTATGTATGTTTTTATCCAATTTTTTATTTCGGGCAATATTATAAATTGTTTCATAATTCTAAACTGTTGATTTTTTCTGTTAGTTCTTTTAATTGGTTTTTTAAAGCCTCTATGTCTGTGGTATCTTTTGGGGCTTCTATTTGTTGCTCCTCGTATTCAAAAGATTCATAACTTATGTTTTCGGGGATAGTTGCTAAATCTAGTGTTTCAATTGTTGTATTTTCGATTGTGTATCTGTAAATAGTTATCATAATGTTCTTGGTGTTGCGTAAATTTGTTGAATTATGACATAATCTAAAAAAGAGTTTCTATTTGTTGTACCTATGGTTTTTATTTTTGCTATTCTAGGTGTTATTAAATTAGGTATATTAGTTGTGTGTGTAGCTACTAATACATTATCTATAAAAAAACTGATACTATTTCCTAATGAGTTTATAACTATTTTTAAGACATACCATTGACTTGCCACGACAGGAACTGTTGTTATAGTAGCGGTAGTAGTTGGTGAAACTCTTGTGATACACTTCCAATTAGCACTTGCGCTACCATAATTTCCAATACCACCTTCATCATATGTAAACGATATTGTATTTGTATTTGCAAAGTTAGCACCTGTCATAAAACCTATTATCTCATAGAATCTTTCTGTAATTGTTGATAGTGTTTGTACGTTATAAAAACATTGCATTGTAATTTCACCATTTCCTGTATAAATAGAGCCTGCATTATTATCACCTAATCTTATGTTGGATGAGCCTGTTGCTGTTGTTCCTGTTCCTAATTGTAAAACACCTTGTTGATTTGTTCTGTTTGGATAACTTGTTGTAGGTACACAAGTTGCTCCTGCTCCTGATATAGCAGGTATAAAACCGTATGATGCTGTAAAAGAACTTGAGCCAGGATTTCCTAGAAAATCTTCGTGGAATAAAAACCCCTCTTTTGTATAAAAATTAAACAAATCTTTTTGCTTTGTATTTAAAGCTGTTTGTGTTGCAATAGATATAGGTTTATTACTGTCGGATGTATTATCTACATTACTTAACCCAACGGCTGTTTTATCAAGGGTTTGAAAGGTTTTATCGCCTCTGTAAAATTGGGAAGTATTACCTGCTACAATTGTATTTTCTTTAGATGTTAAAGCATCAAATACTCCATTACTACTTACTGCATTGTTACTTCCGTCTGTTGGTATTGCATCAATAGTTCTAGGAACTCCCACACCATCTAAATATTGAGTATTATTTCCTGTTGGATTATTAAATTTACCACCTAAAAGAGTATCTACTTCACTTTGAGTATACTTATCTAAATCAGTTATATCTGCTTCTACGTGTGTATGTGCAGATGGTGAAAAGCTTGATGGGATGTTGTCTAAGTCGTTGTAATCATTAGATGTAGCTACTGTTCCTAAATCTGAGGGCTGTATTGCTGTTGCTATTTTACTTTTTTCTGCGGGCGATAATAATCCTGCATTTGTATTATCTGCCAAAGGAATAGTTGCATCCGAACCTGTATCACTTGTTACAACTCCATTTGTTGAACTTGCTGTATATCCTAAGTTTGTTGTTCCGTTTGTAATATTACTTTGCTTTACAAAAGGGTTTGTACTATTATTTGTAAAATCTGATAAATCGTAGTCTGATGGATTAAAAGTTGGTACATCTGCTAATGTAATAAAGTTTGAATCGTTCAATAATGAACTTATAGGGTCGTTTGCTTGTAAAGCAGAATTTATTAAAGTTTGTAAAGCACTACTAACTTGTATGTTTTTACTTGTTGCAGTTCCTGCTATATTTATACTAGAATCTTCTGATGCTAAAGACTGTATACCCGAACCACTTCCTCCGCCTGATAAATCTTTTAAAGGGATTGCTTGTCCGTCTGAAGTTGTTACATAAGTACGAACAACTGTTTCGTTTACACCTTTTACAAAAAATACTGCGTCAGGTTCTGTGGCGAAAGATACTGATGTTGTTTTATATAATTTTACTTCTTTCTTCATTACCAAGCTACTTCTGACCAATAAAAATTAGCTGTACATGCCTCTTCTTCGGTACAATTATTTTCTTTTGAGAATGTTTCTATTAATTTATTTATTGATTTTCTTTTTGGCGGATTTTCTAATTTACCATCAATTTTGTCTTGTATATACTTTGTTAAAACACAATTATCTGTGCATAAAATATCTGAGAATATTAAAGCGTGATTTAGTTCATCTTGGTTTTCAACTCCATTTCCAATTCTAAATCTTTTTTGCATTAGATAGTTTTCAAAGTTATAAATAATTATATCTTCAAATTCTTCTAAATACTTTTCTGCGTTTAATAGTTGTAAACTGTATTGTGACATTATGAAAGTCTTATTTTTACTACTCCTACTAATGTGATTTTATTTTCCATAATTTACATATTTGAGTGTGATAT
>Ga0315902_10013241_pt1 | contig 10674 bp, 6 predicted proteins | sample LakEriMetagenome_9_FD_203523 | JGI IMG/M metagenome (GOLD analysis project Ga0315902, IMG submission 203523) | Freshwater fungal communities from buoy surface, Lake Erie, Ohio, United States - Buoy 12 MA117 | ecosystem: Environmental > Aquatic > Freshwater > Lake > Lake biofilm | place: USA...
CAAGTTCAGGAAGAGAAGTAGTCCCCCCAAGGCATTCAGCCCAACGATAGGTAGTTTGAGGAAAACCCATGCCAATGATCCCTTATGTCGTCGAAAAGTCCGGTCGCGAAGAACGAGTGTACGATATTTACAGTCGGCTACTCAAAGACCGCATCATCTTCTTGGGGACCGATGTCAACGATGAGATCGCCAACGCACTGGTCGCCCAGATGCTGTTCTTGCAGTCCGACGATCCCAAGGCAGATATCCACATGTACATCAACAGTCCTGGTGGAAGCGTCAGCGCCGGGATGGCCATCTACGACACGATGCAGTTTGTCTCCTGCGACGTGGCCACTTATTGCATCGGCCAAGCCGCATCGATGGGGGCTGTCTTGCTGACCGCTGGAGCCGAGGGCAAGCGGTTTTCGCTTCCCAATTCGAGGATCATGATCCACCAGCCTTTAGCCGGGATGCAAGGAACGGCCGAAGAGATCTCGATCCATCTGCGGGAGTTCCAGCGGACCAAGCGTCGGCTCAACGAGATTCTCATCAAGCACTGCGGACAGAGCCTCGAGCAGATCGAAAAGGATACCGATCGCGATCGGTTCATGGATCCCGAGGAAGCTTGTTCCTATGGGTTGATCGACAAGGTGATCAGTTCGATGCCCCGGGTCGAGCCCACCGTATCTTAGTAGTCCACACTCTAGTCATCCGCTCAGTCACGCCTTAGGTTATCCGATCCATCGAAAGACTCTGGATCGCAAAGGCATCGGTGGATTCCCAAAAAGGCTCAGGGTCGCAACGCGACCCTGGGCCTTTTGCCTTTAAGGCGGTTGTCCCAAGTCCCAACTGAGCCGCACCTCCATGCGAGCTGCTGGGATTGCAAGCTAAGCTTAAGGTTATTAAAACCCCTTTACCACGGCACTGAAGCGGTAAAAAAAGCCAAAGAGTTACCTTTTGTCTGCTTGAACTCCGTTTGCTGGGAGATTACCCTACTCTCCTTGAAAAAACCTCGATGGCGGAAAAAACGCCATCGAAGTGGCTCCAAGGGTTCTTTTCCTTGCGAGCTTGTATCCGTTTCCTTGGCGTTCATTTAGGGTGGAACACTCATGTCTTTGATGAGCAAGTTTCTGAGCGGTGGCTCGGGTCGTTGGTTGTACATAGCGTTGTTCTTTGCAGCGTTTTTAGCGACGGCGTCGATACCCAGTGGTGTTTTGCTAGCCGACGAAGCGGGCAAGATGCACGGCGAGGCAGACTTAGAACTGCCCGACCTCAACGGAGCGGAGTTCATGGGGTTACCGGGTCGAACATGGCTTATGGGGGGCTTGGTCGTCTGCGTGGCTGGGTTGATTTTTGGGTATTTGATCTACAACCAGCTCAAGAACATGCCGGTCCACAGCAGCATGCTTGAGGTTTCGGAATTGATTTACGAGACGTGCAAAACGTACTTGCTGACTCAGGGAAAATTCCTAGCGGGGCTTTGGGTGGTCATCGCCGTGGTGATGGTTTTGTATTTTGGGTTATTGCAACAGCAACCGGTCCCGAAAGTCATGATCATCATTTTGTTCAGTGTCATCGGGATACTTGGCAGTTACATGGTCGCTTGGTTCGGAATTCGGGTCAACACGTTTGCCAATTCTCGGACCGCCCATGCGAGTCTCATGGGGATGCCTTATCCGGTCTATGCGATACCGTTGAAGGCCGGGATGAGCATCGGCATGATGCTCATCAGCGTCGAGCTGTTTTTGATGCTGTGCATCATGTTGTTTTTGCCTCGCGATTATGCGGGGGCATGTTTTATCGGGTTTGCGATCGGTGAGAGTCTCGGGGCGGCGGCACTGAGAATCGCCGGTGGTATTTTCACCAAGATTGCCGACATCGGCTCGGACTTGATGAAGATCGAGTTCAAGATCAAAGAGGACGATGCGAGAAATCCTGGCGTGATCGCCGACTGCACGGGGGACAATGCCGGGGATTCGGTCGGCCCGAGCGCCGATGGATTTGAGACCTACGGCGTGACAGGGGTAGCCTTGATCACCTTTATTTTGCTGGCGATCACGGAGAAATCGGCCGGAGCGAGCTACGAGCAAATTCAGGTCAAGCTCCTGGTATGGCTCTTTGTGATGCGAGCGATGATGATCATCACGTCGGTCGCGGCGTATTACTTCAATGAGCTTTGGACGAAGGCTCGTTATGCGGATTCCAAGAAGATGGATTTCGAGATGCCTCTGACACGATTGGTGTGGGTCACGAGTATCCTTTCGGTGCTTACTACTTTTGTTTTCTCCTACCTGTTGATTCCAGATTTGAATGGGAATCAGAATCTGTGGTGGCAGCTCTCGTCGATTATTTCCTGCGGAACGCTTGCCGGTGCGATCATTCCGGAGTTGGTCAAGGTCTTTACCTCGACCTCCTCGGCGCACGTCCACGAGGTGGTCACCAGCAGCCAAGAGGGTGGTCCGTCGTTGAACATTCTTTCGGGATTGGTCGCTGGTAACTTTTCGTGCCTGTGGCTCGGTGCGAGCATCACGGGCCTGATGGCTGTCGCTTATTGGATCGCCACGATGGATGGAGCCAACGGAGGTCTGTCGGCCTTGATGGTCGCTCCGGCGGTTTTTGCATTCGGGTTGGTCGCCTTTGGATTTCTGGGAATGGGACCTGTGACGATCGCTGTCGATTCGTACGGTCCGGTGACCGACAATGCGCAGAGTGTCTATGAGCTTTCGTTGATCGAAACGATTCCGAACATCAAGTCGGAATTGAAGAACGATTTTGGAATCGATGCGGATTTCGAGTCGGCCAAGCATTTGCTCGAGGAGAACGACGGTGCGGGCAACACGTTCAAAGCGACGGCCAAGCCGGTTCTTATCGGGACGGCGGTTGTGGGTGCAACGACGATGATTTTCTCGATCATCATGGGTCTGACCGACGGGCTTAACGACTCGGTGGCGATCGCCAAGCTTTCGCTTTTGCATGCTCCGTTTGTCTTGGGGCTGATCTCCGGGGGTGCGATCATCTACTGGTTTACAGGAGCATCGATCCAAGCGGTCACCACCGGGGCTTACAGGGCCGTGGAGTTCATCAAGCGGAACATCAAGCTCGACGGGGTGACCAAGGCGAGTATTGAGGATTCCAAGAAGGTCGTCGAGATCTGTACGGTTTTCGCACAGAACGGGATGTTCAACATCTTCATGGCCGTGTTCTTCGTGACATTGGGCTTAGCGTTCATCGAACCGTTTTTCTTCATCGGGTATCTGTTCTCAATTGCGATCTTCGGGTTGTACCAAGCGATTTTCATGGCCAATGCCGGGGGAGCTTGGGACAACGCCAAGAAGATTGTCGAGGTCGAGATGAAGATGAAGGGGACACCGCTCCACGACGCGACGGTCGTTGGGGATACGGTGGGGGATCCGTTCAAGGACACCTCGAGCGTGGCTCTTAATCCTGTGATCAAGTTCACGACCCTTTTTGGGCTTTTGGCAGTGGCTCTAGCCGTCGAGATGGAGAAGAAGCAGGGGGCCGGTTTGACTGCGGCTTGTGCCTGCCTGTTCTGCGCGATTGCGGCTTATTTCCTTTGGAGATCGTTCTACGGGATGCGGATTCGCAAGTCGCTGGCCGACTGAGAATTCGTCCTGTGGATTGGCTGCCTGCCCTGGAGTGATCCGGAGGGCAGGCAGCGTTTGATGGGCGTTTTGAAGCCGAAATGTTCAATATCCGGCATGGAAAAGCCTAAAAAACTTGTCCCTTAAGGGTTCATGATCTACGATAATGCAGGTCGAAAGATTTGGTTTTTTGTATTCTAAGGGCCACTTGCATGTTCTTTTCCCGTCCTTGGCGTCGCTCGTATCGTGGAAACAGGCAATCTTTTCGCAAGCTTTTCCTCGAAGGCCTTGAAACACGGACACTGATGGCTGCGGATACCTACATGGATCCGTTTGGAAATCAGATCGGTTTTATTCCTGCGCCTCCGGCCATCGGGGGAGCTTCGGGGGGAAGTTCTTCTGGCGATGGAGGGGCAGGGGACGGGCCAGAGGGATTCGTGCCTTTGGATGATACGTTCAAGCTCCACAGTCGGCCGACGGCGACCAAGACGATTTATTTGGACTTTGACGGATTTACCGCCCGAGGGACACCTTGGAACGCCGGTCGAGGACGCGATCCGATCATCTCCCCGGCTTACGATTTGGATGGCAATGGCCCGGCGTTTACCGACCGAGAACTTCGAGCGGTCCAGACAATTTGGCAGCAGGTCTCGGCGGACTTTTCGTCGTTCGATATCAACGTGACGACCGAGGATCCCGGCGAGGCGGCTTTGGTCAATACGGGCGGAAGCGACAACCGCTGGGGGATCCGTGTGGTGATGACACCCGACGACTTTCCGGCCCCTGGAGCCGGTGGGGTCGCTTACATCGGCAGTTTTCGTTGGGGCTACAACCAGGCCGGTGCGACCGACACCCCTTGCTACGTTTTCAATGCTGTACCCGAGCAAGCCACCTTGGCTGTCAGCCACGAGGTAGGGCATTCGCTGGGGCTTTCGCATGATGGGACCAATGCCCAGAATCCGTTCCAGCAAAATGCCGAGTACTACGGAGGTCACGGGGGGTCGGGGGAGACCAGTTGGGGCCCAATCATGGGAGCACCTTACGATCGGAACATCACCCAGTGGGACAATGGATTTTATTTAGGCAGCAACAACGGCGGGGCCAACGCGAACTACAATTCTGGGGCTGACGATATCGCGGTGATCATCAGTCCGGCCAACGGCTTTGGTATCCTGCAAGATGACCATGGCAACCTGGAGACTTCGGCCACGGAGTTGACCGGTCCGATCGACGCGTCGGACCGAGTGGTTTTGAGTCAATTTGGGGTGATAGAGCGCTCCAACGATTTGGATTACTTTCAGTTCCAAGCTGGATCCGGAACGCTCGATCTTTTGATCGACCCTTATATCACCCAAGCATGGACCAGAACGTCCGATGGTTCGTTTGTTCCATCGATTGAATCGGCGCTGTTTAACACCAACTACTGGCCAGCGACGCAAAGCACCAATCTGGATGTCGAAGCTAGGCTCTATGATGCTTCGGGCACTTTGATTGCCACATCGAATCCAGTTGGCATGCGCGCGGGCTTCTCGGGTCTGCAGATCTCTGCTGGGATTTATTACTTGCGCATTGACGGAGTGGGGTTTGGCAGTCCGACCAACAATCCCCCGGATGGATACAGCGACTATGGGAGCATCGGCCAGTACTTGATCACCGGATCGATGCCGGTGGCCTTTGGGGTCGCCGTCTCGAACGCTTCGCTTACTTACGTCGAAAATGAGCCGGCCAAGGCGATAGCCGCTTGGGCCAAGGTCATCGATTTAGCCCCTGGCGATTATTCGTCCGGTTCGCTCGTCGTGGAGATGAAACCATCTGCCGGTGCGACGGATATTCTGACGTTCGACTACTCGTTGGTCGAAGGGCTTTCGGAAGTCGATTCGGTGTTGGTCTACAACGGGAGTCAAATCGGATCGATCACGCGAGTATCCGACACCTCGCTGGTGATCAACTTCACTGCGTTTGCGACCCAATCGGCGATCGAGGCGATTGTCGAATGCATTCGGTTTGAAGCCCGGGGTGAATCGCCCGATACCTTTGACCGACGGATCGAAATCGCTTTGACCAAAGGTGGTTTCCGAGGCACGACAGTCGTTCGGGTGCGAGTCGAGTCGGTCAACGATTCTCCTCAAGCGACGACTAGCTTTATGGACGACGTCCAGGAGGACGATCGAAGCCCCAGTGGAACTCCTGTCAGCCAGATCATCGAGCGAGGAGTGATCGATCCGGATTCGACCCAAGGTTCCGGGATCATCATCACCAGCGCTGGTTCTAGCAATGGCCTCTGGCAGTTCGAAGCAGGGTTCGGCTGGACCGATCTTGAGAACCTATCGACATCGGCAGGTTTGGTGCTTGGCCCGACAGCCCGTTTGCGATTCATTCCAGCATCCAATTACTTTGGCCCTGCTCCTGATCTGAAGTACTACGCGTTGGATCCGCTTTACCAAGGTGCCTTCAGCGGACCTGCGGGAATGGTCATGATCGATATCGAGTCGGTGGTCGCTCCGGATTCGATTTCCAGGGCGGCCGGAGAGATCAAGCAGGTGATACTCCCTGTCAACGACGCTCCCTTTTCGGTCCCACCGTTCCCATCGGCTGTCGGCCTGCAAGATACGCCCCTGCAGTATGCGATTCCAAACGGCTTGTTCAAGGACATCGATGACACGGTCTTGGGACTCAGTGCTTATACGGCACCTGGGGTACCCCTCCCATCGTGGTTGCGGTTCAATCCAGTAACCGGGGTATTCAGCGGGACTCCCGGGAATTTGGACGTCGGGGAGCGACAAGTCTTTGTCCGAGCGACGGACGCATCCGGAGCGTTTTCCGAAGCTCCCGTTCGGATCGACATTTTGAACATCAACGACGCGCCGACGAACATCGATCTTGTCGGCCAACCCATTGCGGAGAACTTGCGAGGAGCCAGAGTCGGTCGATTGACCGCGGTCGATCCAGATCCCAACGACACGATCGCTTGGAGCACCTTGGACCCACGATTTGTCATCCAAGGAGACGTGCTGTCCCTAGCGCCGCTAGCGAGCTTTGACTTCGAGGCTGCAAGCACTGTTTCGCTTCTGGTTCGCGCGACAGACAACGGAAGTCCCTCGTTGTTTTTTGAGAAAGTCATTTCGATCAAGGTTGCCGATGTCAACGAGTTTTCTCCGGCCCTTGAGCCGATCTCGATGAGCATTGCGGAAAACAACTCCAGCGGAGCGACGGTCGGTAGGATAGTTGCCAGCGACGCAGACACGGCCAACCGAGTGCGATACCGATTCTTTGGCCAAGCCCCATCGGAGTTCCTTTTGGATTCGCAAACAGGAATCCTGACGGTCCAACCAGGAGTCATTCTCGATCACGAATCGGTCGTTTCCTACCGATTCTTTGTCGAAGCCTTCGATGACGGGACTCCGTCGCTCTCGACTTGGGTTTCGGCAGAGGTTCTCGTCAGCGACATCAATGAATTTGCGCCGGTGATCACGACAGGGGTTCTGACAACCAGCGAAACGGTCCCCGTGGGGGTTCCTTTCGGTCGCATTGTTGCGACCGATGCGGATCGAAAGCCCAACGATCTCCCCTCGGTGGTTTATTCCTTGCTCGCCAGCGAGAGCCGATTCGAAATCAACCCGTTGACAGGTCAATTGAGCGTCGCTCGGGCTGGGGTGCTGGATTTTGAGCGAAGCCGAAGCGAATCGGTCATGGTGATTGCCTCCGACACCGGGCTGCCGAGCCTCTCGAGCCAGCGTCTTGTGAGCATCGAAGTTCTCAATGCCAACGAGCCCCCCACTTCGATCACGGTTGAAAACAGTTTGGTTCCAACCAACATCACCGGTTTGGATCTAGGGAGAATTCTCGTCGAGGATCCCGATGGACCGACGAGCTACACGTTCACTTCGTTGGACAGCCGATTCGACGTGGTTGCTGGCAAGTTGATCATGAAGCCTCAGGAGTCTCTCAAAGATTCCGACCCGATCATGATGAGCATTCCTCTGCTGATCAATGACGTAGTCGGTGGTTTATTTTTACGCATGAGCGTCGGAATCCAGAGGGTACCCAATTCTGCTCCTTGGCAGAACACCATGCTCCCCTGGGACGTCGACCGAAGCGGGTCGGTCACGCCATTGGACGTTCTGACGCTGATCGATGCGGTCAATGCCAACCCGGGCGGAGATCTTCCTATGCCGCGTTCGGGCAGTTCCTTAGGGATGCCAGATGTGGACGTCGATGGGGATGGCCGAGTCACGCCGCTCGATGTCCTATCGGTGATCAATCGCTTGAATGGAACGAGTCTTTTGGGCGAGGGGGAGAGTCTGAGCGTCGATTATTTCTTTGCGGAGGTCGGATCGGAGTCCGATCCGCTTCGATGGCGAAACCGTCGTCGGTAGACTTCGTCGATGGCCTTTGAGGGGCGTTTTTGTGCTGGGATGCTAGCGAAATAGCTAGCATTTCAAGTGGGTAAACTGCGCGGACTCTACAGGTCCGTTTGGAGTGATTGGATTCTTGGTAGCGGTTCAGCCGATTCTCACAGATGCCATGAGAGATCCAACTTGGTTGGATGGGCGGAACAACACAAGGGTCACAAAATGAAACGCGGACTTTTTTCAATCGCACTCTTAGCCTTGTCCATCGTTGGTTCGACTGGATGCGTCGGCATGCGTCACGGGCATGGCTGTGGAAATCATAGTGCCTGCAATACTTGCAATTCTCCGATTGGATGCCGTCCCTGCCGCATAGGTTGGCAGCGTGGTGGGACCGACTATGGGTCTCACTTAGCCCATTCGGGTGCTCCTTGCCTCGATGGCTCGATGAAGGGTCACATGCTCGGCGGATTGCATGGTGGCGGCGGCTTGCTACACGGCGGCTTGCATGGCGGTGGTGGCTTGCATGGCGGTGGTGGCTTGCATGGCGGTGGCGGCTTGCATGGCGGCGGTGGTTTGCATGGAGCGGGTCTCCACGGAGCAGGCAATGGCGGGATGAGCCATGCTCAGTACCGAGCTGACGACCAAGTCGGCTCAGGAGTTCCTGGTCCGACGGTCGCTTACCCTTACTACACCACTCGTGGTCCTCGTGACTTTTTGCTCGACAATCCTCCGAGCATCGGTCGCTAGAGCGGTTTAGCGAACGACGAGTTTTTTGAACTCGATCATTAGTTGTTTGGTGGTCGGCCCGACTTTCCCATCGCCGATCGGGCGGCTATCGATGCACACGACCGGGATGACTTCTGCGGCGCTGCCTGTGAGGAAGCATTCATCGGCTACGAGTAGGTCGTGTCGGGTCAGGGTCGTTTCGCGGGCTGGGATCTTGAGAGTAGTGGCCAGCTCGAGGATGGCGTTGCGGGTAATTCCTTCGAGGATTCCCGAGTCGGCCGATGGGGTCAGCAGTTGGCCTTTCTTGACGATGAAGATGTTATCGCCGGTGCATTCGGCGACTTCTCCTTTGTGGTTGAGCATGATCGCTTCCATGCACCCGGCTTGTAAGCCTTCGAGTTTGGCCATGATGTTGTTGAGGTAGTTGAGCGATTTGATGCGGGGGCTCAGGGCTGCCGGATGGTTTCGGATTGTCGAGGCGGTGATGATCTTGAGCCCTTCGTCGTAGTATTTCCGATCGTATAGAGCGATCAGGTCGACGATGATGATGACTTGGGGATCAGAGGTTCGGTTTGGGTCAAGTCCAAGGGATCCGCTTCCGCGGGTGACGACCAACCGGATGTACGAGTCGCTCAGGCCGCTGAGTTCGACGGTTTTCTTGACCGCATCGATCATTTCCTGTTTGGTCATGGGGATCGTCAACAGGATGGCGCGGGCAGATTCGTAGAGTCGATCGATGTGTTCGACCAACCGAAAGACCTTGTTCGAGTAAGTCCGCATGCCTTCGAAGACTCCGTCGCCATAGAGGAGTCCGTGGTCGTAGACGCTGATTTTGGCGTCCTCTTTGCTGAAGTATTTCCCGTTGATGTAGATCGGTGGCGACATATTCCTGGGGTCCTTTGGTTTCCGCGACACGAGGGTCGAAATCAAACGTTTAGACTAGCCGGAAACCTGGAAATCCGAAAGGGTAAGGGACTCGTTGAAACCTGAAATTCCGGCTATGATACCGGAACGTTTCAAGGCCGCTGGACGGTCCCTGGCCTTCCCTTAGAAAACTTGCACGCCGATTGAACTTCATGAGCGACAGCGATTCTGCCGGTGCCTTTTCTCCTCGTTACCACCGTGTGATTTTGAAGCTCAGCGGCGAGAGTTTGGCCCACGCCGGGGAGCGTGGCATCAGCATGGACGAGGTCACGGCAATCGCTAATCAGATCAAGTCGGCTCATGCCTTGGGTTGCCAAATCGCCGTGGTTGTCGGGGGTGGCAACATTTTGCGCGGTGCCCAGTTCAAGGGTTCCAGTGGGGAGAAGATCCAGGAGGCCACGGCCCATTACATGGGGATGCTCGCGACGGTCATCAATGCCTTGGCCCTCCAAGATGCCCTAGAGTCCATCGGGATCGCCACGCGTGTGATGTCGGCGATCAAGATGGATGGTGTTGCCGAACCTTTCATTCGCAGACGAGCGATCCGACATTTGGAAAAAGGGCGGATTGTGATCCTAGCGGCCGGCACTGGCGCTCCGTTTGTCACGACCGATACTTGTGCTGCGAACCGAGGACTCGAGCTCGATGCAGACATTGTGCTCAAGGCCACCCGGGTCGACGGGGTCTACAGCGAGGATCCGGAAAAGAACCCGCATGCGATTCTCTATCGCGAGCTCGACTACGATACGGTGATCGAAAAGAATCTCAAAATCATGGATTCGACGGCCATCGCCCAGTGCCGGACCCACAAACTCCCCATTCTTGTTTTCAATTTCAAAAAGGAGGGGAACATTGTCCGAGCCGTCAGTGGGCAGAAAGTCGGTACGCGTATTTCACCGCGGATCCATCCAGGAGAGCAGATCTTGGTCAACGCCCACTAGTGGCTTGTGCGAGCTACCTGTCCTTACCATTTATCCTTCCACCACCCGTAACATCATTCTGGAGACTCCTTGCTATGTCAGTCGAAGACATCCTCATGGACGCTGAAGAGCGTATGGACAAGGCCCTTTCGCACTTGAAGCAAAATC
>Ga0315902_10013244_pt1 | contig 10672 bp, 10 predicted proteins | sample LakEriMetagenome_9_FD_203523 | JGI IMG/M metagenome (GOLD analysis project Ga0315902, IMG submission 203523) | Freshwater fungal communities from buoy surface, Lake Erie, Ohio, United States - Buoy 12 MA117 | ecosystem: Environmental > Aquatic > Freshwater > Lake > Lake biofilm | place: USA...
TCAACATCGTCGTCCCGCCTCAGGCCGGTACCCAGTGTCTTTGTTCGTGTATCAAGACGTTCGGGTTTAACTGACGGGCATTCGGCCAGATTGAATATGGATCTCGATCTCCGCCGGGATGACGTTTGAAGTGCTGCTGTTCTCAACATCGTCGTCCCGGCGCAGGCCGGGACCCAGTGTCTTTCTTTGTCTCTCTCAGCTCGAGAGTCGGATTCATTCTTCCAACAAACTGCGCAACATCCACGCATTTTTCTCATGAATCTGCATGCGCTGGGTGAGCAGGTCGCAAGTTGGCTGATCGTCAGCTTGTTCTGCGACCGAGTACATCTTGCGCGCCGTGCGCGCCACGGCTTCTTGACCCTCGACCAGCTCAATGATCATCTGGCGTGCCTTGGGCAGTCCATTGCTAGGCTTGATGGTGGTCAGCTTGACGAATTCTTCGTAGGTGCCCGGAGCCGGGGCGCCCATCGCGCGGATACGCTCGGCAATCAGATCAACAGCCGCCCACTGCTCGGTGTAGAAATCCATGAACAACTGGTGCAGCGTCTGGAACATGGGACCAGTGACGTTCCAATGAAAATTATGTGTCTTCAGGTACAGCGTGTAAGTATCGGCAAGCAGGTGCTTGAGTCCTTCGATGATCTGTCTGCGGTCGGTGTCGGCGATGCCGAAATCCATCTTGGGAATGTCGGTGGTATCGATAGCCATGTGCGCTCCTTGATCGAAAAAGGGGTAAATTGTATTCATTTTGCTAATGAATTGTCATGCTTTGGTTCGGCTTCAGGCTTGGAAAGCGATGATCTCCGCCAGACCGAGGAGCTAAGCTGATTCGCCATGCAGCCCTATGTATCAATAGCTATCGAAAACTACTTGTTGATTGTTCTTATCTATTCGATAGTAAGTAGCGCAACTGCGCAGGCGTCGCGTTGGCAGCGCGGAGGAGGGATGGCAGGAAGCGCGCAGCAGGTCGACCGAAGCACAAGCGTCCTTCGAAAAACCTGCTGCTTTGTTATTGCGGAGTTTTAGCTAAACGAGAGATTCAGCCCCGGCAGGTTCAGCTGAGAGAACGCCGACGACCAGACCTCGCCGCGCTTGACGGGCAGCGCATCGGTCCAGCTGCCGGTCATGATCAGCTCACCGGCCTGCAATGCAGAAAACTGGGTTTGCGATCTGAGTTGCTGATGGAGCGAATACAACGCATGCAGGGGGCTATCCAGCACATCACTGCCTACACCCGCTGCGCAGAGTGCGGTGCTGTCGGCGGTTGATCTCGACAGCGACAGGGATGCTCCCGCCAACACGCCTGCGAGGTTGTGCCGGCTCTGTCGCGACAGCATTTTGGGCTCACCAACAATCAGTGCGCGATGAAGCCCGAAGGCGGCGACCGCGTCGGCTGACTCGAAGGACCACTGACGAAATGGCGAGGTAACGACTTCGAAAGCATTCGCCATCCATTCCAGGCAATCCGCTACGCCGTTCAGATCGGTATCCGGATCTGGCGTGCGCGCCAGCTTGAACACCAGCCCTGGCTCGATGCGCGGCTGTGCCGCTTTCGTCAGTTTATGCAGTGCCACGTTGTCCATCGAGAATTCAACGGTGCTATCGAACAGCGTGGACCAGATCGGGCTCTCGATAGGCGCTGATTTGCCGTAGCGGTGCCAAAGTTTTCGGTTCGAAAAACCGATCTTGCGACCCACGGGTGTTTCGCCCTGGGCGATGCGGATATCGATGATGCTGCGAGCGATGTCGTAGGCATCCTCAATACTCAAACCGGCCTCTTCGGTCAGCGCGGGCAGTAGCGTGCCTGCTGCGCGAGATTTCAGCAGCTGGTGCGCGTAACGATTCGCCATGGTCGACATCAGCATGCTGTTCTCCTTCTGCCTTCGGAAAATAAATACCAACAAGTCACGATTTAAACCTAATAATACTTTTACAGGCGTATGAGTGCAAATATTTCGAGAAGATTTTGCAAGGCATTGCTTTTTTTGAACTTTTTTATCGACTGGATGCGTATAAACCCTAGGTTTTGCGCCGGTCTAGCGACTGACTGGAGATAGACCGATTATCATCGTGGGGGTTTCTCAGGGCGCTCAGTAATGGAAATATCATTTAGAAAACAAATCGAACAATTACGGCTGGGTGAGGGGGACGAATTCCACGGCGAGGGCATCCTCGCGATTACGAAGGCCTTGCTGCAGTCAGGCGTGAGCTATATCGGCGGGTATCAGGGTGCGCCGGTCTCGCATTTGCTCGATGTGATGGTGCAGGCGAGGGAGCTGGTGTCCGAGCTGGGCGTGCAGGTCGAGGCTTGCTCGAATGAAGCCTCGGCTGCAGCGATGCTGGGCGCATCAATTCACTATCCGGTGCGAGGCGCGGTGACCTGGAAATCCATCGTCGGCACCAACGTCGCCGCGGACGCGCTGGCCAATCTGGCGTCGCCCGGTGTAACGGGCGGTGTGCTGATGGTGATTGGCGAAGATTACGGCGAGGGGGCTTCTGTGGTGCAGGAGCGCACACATGCCTACGCGATGAAATCCACCTTGCTGCTATTTGATCCCCGGCCTGAGCTGCCCGTCATGGTCGATATGGTCGAGCATGCGTTCGCCTTGTCCGAGGCGTCGAATATGCCGGCGATGATGGAACTGCGCATACGCGCTTGTCATGTGCGCGGCAGTTTCATCTGCAAGGATAACCGTCAACCCGCCGTGTCAGCCTTGTCGCCATTGGCGGAGCCGGCGCACTTCAATTACGCCAAGCTGGCACACCCACCTGTCACCTTTAGTCATGAAAAACTAAAAATCGAGCAGCGACTGCCTGCTGCCCGACAATACATTCTCAAGCACCAGCTGAATGAGCTGCATCCGGGCCGTCATGCGCAAGTCGGCATTATCGTCCAGGGGGGTCTCACCAGCGCGCTGCTGCGCTCGCTGCAGCATTTCGGATTGGCCGATGCGTTCGGTGACAGCGAGATTCCGCTGCTGGTGCTGAATGTGACCTATCCACTGGTGCCGGAGCAGATTGCACAATTCGTGCGTGGCAAGCAGGCCGTGCTCGTGATGGAAGAGGGCTCGCCCGAGTACATCGAACTCGAGATCTCGGCCACGCTGCGACGAGAGGGTATCGATACGCGGTTACATGGCAAGGATATGCTGCCGGCGACAGGTGAATTGACGCCCGAAGTGATAATGCGCGGGCTGCTGGCTTTTTTTGCTCGGCACTTGCCCGCACATGGCGTGGACTCAGTGCAGTCCATGATGGATTCGGCCAGCACGCGACGTCAGCAGCTCGCAACAAAGCTCGATGCCACATTGCCCGCGCGACCGCCGGGCTTTTGCATAGGCTGTCCCGAGCGGCCCGTGTTCTCTGCGCTGAAGCTCGCGCAGCAAGACGTCGGCAAGGTGCACATCGCGGCCGATATCGGTTGCCATTCCTTCGCGACCTTCGAGCCTTTCTCATTGGGCCATTCCATCCTCGGCTATGGCATGAGCCTCGCCAGCCGCGCTGGCGTGTCGCCCGTCATGCAGCGTCGCGTGCTGTCCATCATGGGCGATGGCGGTTTCTGGCACAACGGCTTGCTGACCGGTGTGCAGTCGGCCTTGTTCAACGGTGATGATGCTGTGCTGTTGATCTTCAAGAATGGTTATACCTCGGCGACGGGAACGCAGGACATCATCTCCACGCCGGACAAATCATCAAAATCGCAGGCGACCAACAAGTTGGCCAGTCTCACCGCGAGCAACCACACGATAGAAAAGACGCTGGCCGGATTGGGTGTGCAGTGGATGCGCGTTGTGCACGCTTATCGCGTCGCCGCCATGCGTGATGTGCTGAAAGAGGCGTTGACCACCGATTTCAGCGGACTCAAGGTCATCATCGCCGAGGGCGAATGCCAGCTCGAGCGTCAGCGTCGAGTTCGTCCGTGGCTGGAATCGCTGCGTGCTGCCGGGCAGCGCGTGGTGCGCGTGAAGTACGGTGTCGATGAGGATGTCTGCAACGGAGACCACGCCTGCATTCGGTTGTCAGGATGCCCGACACTGACCCTGAAAGATAATCCCGATCCGCTCAAAGTCGATCCGGTTGCGACCGTCATTGATGGCTGTGTCGGCTGTGGTCTGTGCGGTGAGAATGCGCACGCCGCGACCTTGTGCCCCAGCTTTTATCGCGCCGAGATCATTCACAACCCGCGCTGGCATGAGCGTCTCGCCGATAGCGTTCGGCAGATTGTTTTGCGCTGGCTGCAACCTGCATGAATCCTGTGATGAGCGCATCTGCCAATCAAGCACCCATCGACTCATCACGTCCGATCTCGGTGCTGATCTGCGCGCTGGGCGGCGAGGGAGGTGGCGTGCTGGCTGACTGGCTGGTGGATGCTGCGCGTGAGGCGGGTTTTCCGGCGCAGGCGACTTCCATACCCGGTGTTGCGCAGCGTACCGGAGCAACCACCTATTTTTTCGAGATGTTGCCGGTTCCGATGAACAGGCTCAATGGCCGTCGCCCGGTGTTCAGTCTGAACGCGATCCCGGGTGCGCTGGATGCCGTCGTGTCTTCCGAACTGCTGGAGTCGGCACGTTGCGCGAGCAATGGCTTGCCATCACCAGATCGTACCGTGTTCATTTCATCCACATCGCGCACCTTCACCACCACCGAGCGTAGCGTGCCCGGCGATGGCCGGCTCGACAGTGCCGCACTGCTCTCGCTGATACAGGCCGTCAGCCGTGAGCATCATGTGCTCGATATGCAGCGCATCGCGCAAGAACAAGGCACGGTGGTCAGTGCGGTCATGTTCGGTGCGCTGGCCGGCAGCGGCGTGCTGCCATTTGATCAGAACTTGTGTCTGACAGTAATCGCACAATCTGGTCGCGGCGCCGAGGCCAGCCAGCAAGGTTTCAATGCGGCCTGGCGTATCGTGCAACAGGCGCGCGCAGCAAATGCTGTGATTGCCGCACAGCTCGCCGATGCAGTGAATCCCAGTTCTCTGGCCACGGTACTGGACATGTTTCCGGTCGCTTTGCGCGATCTGCTGTCGTTAGGTGTTGCGCGTCTCACGGAGTACCAGAGCACAGCTTATGCGACGCACTATCTTGAGCGCATGCAGCGCGTGGTCAGCGCCGAGCAGCAGAGCGATACGCAAGCGTTACAGTCTTATCAGCTCAGCCGCGAAATGGCGCGCTGGTTGGCACTGTGGATGAGCTATGACGATATCGCCCGTGTCGCCAGTCTCAAAAGCCGCGCATCACGAATGGAACGCGTGCGGCGCGAGGTGAAGGCAGACGACAGTGAGGTGATCGCCATATATGATCACTTCAAGCCTGGCATCGCAGAAATCGCAGCGATGCTGCCGCCGGCGCTCGCGACCCGCTTACGCGACTGGGACAGGCAACGCCTGGCCGAGGGCAAAGCGAGCTGGTCAATGCCGGTCAAACTGGCGACGCATACCGTACTCGGTACCCTCCTGCTGCGATGCCTGGCAGCGACCCGCTACCTGCGACCATTCAGCAGCCGCTATGCCGATGAGCAGCGGCTGATCGATGAATGGCTATCGGCAGTCACTGAAGGCGCGGCGCAGGATTGGCAGCTGGGCTTTGAGCTCGGCCTGTGCGGTCGGCTGATCAAAGGGTATGGTGATACCAACGACCGCGGTCGCGACAATGTGCTGCACATCTTGCGTCATCTCGCGCGTCATCCGGTAAGCGCCGCAGAGCGTGTCGCAGCCATACGCCGTGCGCGCGAGGCCGCGTTGTCGGACGAGGCGGGCAGCGGGCTGGATCGTGTGCTCGCCGAATTCGGTGCGCCGCCGAGGCCCATCAAAGTCCAGCCTATTCACTGGGTGCGCCGTGAGCGAACTTCTACCGAAAGCACGTGATGAACAAGACCGTTATTTATACCGTTCGCGTCGAGTTCGGTGATTGCGATCCCGCGCGTATCGTGTGGTTTCCGAATTTTTTCCGCTGGATCGATGCCGCATCCCGGCACTTCTTCATCGAATGTGGCGTTCCACCGTGGCATGAGACAGAGAAATCCATCGGACTGATCGGTACGCCACTCGTGGATACGCAAGCGAGCTTTGTCCGCACGGCCAGTTATGGCGATGAACTGCAGATCCATGTCAGTATCAGCGAGTGGCGCCGCAAAAGCTTTGTGCAGAGCTACCGCGTGCTGCGCGGTGAAGAAGAGATCATGCACTGCCATGAGGTGCGGATCTTCGCCGCAGCCAAAGAGGGCGGCGGGATTCGCGCGCTGCCGATACCAGAAGACATACGCGCGCTGTGCAGCTGATTGAAGCTTCCGAGATCACATGCCCAGCGGACTGACGCCAATCAGCAGCGCATGTAGCCATCTCACGAACACGAACCACACAAGCGTTCCGATGGCCAGCGTGCCGAAGCTGCCCAGCAGAGTACCGGGCGGGTAACTGACGTCGTTCTCGCGGTCGCGGCGTCGCGATGCACGAAAATCCAGCACCGCCCAGATCAGGAAGCTGCCGAACAGCAGCACATCAGCGAGATTGCCATTGGCCAGCAGATGCGCGAGCGCCCAGATTTTTACGCCTGCGACCATTGGGTGGCCAATGCGTGCCTTGATCGCATTGCGCGGCACATAGGCAGCGGTCAGCAGGATGAAGGCCAGCAGGTTCAGCAGCAGCGACAGATGCCGCGTCCAGAGGGGCGGCTCCCAAAGCGGTACGGGCATCAGTCTGAGCTGACCGTAGCCGATCACGATCAGCGCGAAGCCCGCGATGGAAACCACGGTGATCAGCCCTTTCCAGGGCTTCTCGCCAAGGCGTTCCAGCATCGCGCTGCGCCAGCCATCGGCAAAGATCCGTGTCGAATGCGCGGCCAGGAAAAGCACAAGTCCGGCGATCAGTAAGGGCATGAGATGCTCCCGCAGGCAAGGTGAATCCCCTGAGTGTATCCCATCGTTTGCGGGTGCCTTATGGTGCCGTCGGTTGCCTCATGGTGCCGCAGTGCGTCGCAGCGCAACTCGGTTACCATCATCATTACTGATACCCGGAGAGTGCCTGATGCAAACTACCTCTGTACCGATGCGGCAGATTGTCGCCGCAGTGATTGGCAATGCGCTGGAGTGGTACGACTTTGTCGTCTACGGCTTCCTCACCGTGATCATCTCGCGGCTGTTTTTCCCTGCCGACAGCGAATATGCGTCGCTGCTGCTAGCGATGGCCACGTTCGGCGTAGGTTTTTTCATGCGTCCGGTCGGTGGCATCTTGATTGGCATGTACGCCGATCGTCGTGGTCGCAAGGCGGCGCTGCAGCTGATCATTCTGCTGATGACCCTATCCATCGCCATGATCGCCTTTGCGCCTACCTATGCCGCTGTGGGTGTCGCGGCGCCGGTGCTGATCGTTGTCGCTCGGCTGCTGCAAGGCCTCGCGACAGGCGGCGAGTTTGCCAGTGCGACATCCTTTCTTGTCGAGAGCGCACCGGCCGGCAAGCGCGGCTTCTATGGATCTTTGCAGATGGTCGGCCAGAGTCTCGCCGCGCTCGCCGGCGCAGGTGCCGGCATGTTGATCACCCAGGGCCTCACGCCTGAACAGGTCGACGGCTGGGGCTGGCGCTTGCCCTTTGTGTTTGGTTTGCTGATCGGACCGGTCGGGCTATACATACGCCGCCACCTGAACGAGACCGAAGCCTTTATCACCGCCAGCGAGCAGCAAGTGGAGCGCGTCGGTCTGCGGCAGCTGTGGCGCGAGCACAGGCACAGCGTGATGGCCTGCTTTTGCCTGGTCGTGGCCGGTACCATCATGTATTACGTGGTGCTGATCTACATGCCCACCTATGCTAAGACGCAGCTGCAGATACCGCTGGGTGATGCCTTTCTCGCGCAGGTGGCAGGGTTGACTTGTCTGACACTGATCACGCCGTTATTCGGCATGCTCAGCGATCGCATCGGCCGTCGGCCGGTGCTGATGGCCGCGATGCTGTGCTACCTGATTCTGCCGTACCCGTTGCTGAGTTGGTTGCTCGCCGAGCCCACGCTGGCGCGGCTGGCGGCGATGCAAGTGGTGCTGTGCACAGCGGTGGCGATGTCTTTCGGGCCGGTGTCGACCGCACTGGCCGAACAGTTCCCGGTGCACCTGCGCTCGACCGGGCTCGCGCTGGCCTACAACTTTGCCGTGATGCTCTTCGGTGGCTTTGCTCAGCTGATCGTCACGTGGCTGATACGCGAGACGGGTACGCCGCTGGCGCCGGCGTTTTATGTGATGTTTGGCGCGTGTGCCGGGATGGTTGGGGCGTGGTTTATCATAGACCGGCACAAAGATGAGGTGCTGCATTGACGGGATATGACGATCTCGAGCACCAGGGTATCAGTCATTAAGGGTAAAACATGAGCACCGCCCCCAGCGCAGAAGAACAATTCGATGAAAAGGCATCACAGCAGCTCGAAGCCGTTTACCTGACCCCTGATGTGATCGAGCAGCGCGAGCGCGTGCTGGCGCTGCTCGCGCCACGTGCTGGCGAGCACGCTCTGGATATTGGTTGCGGGCCGGGGCTGACGACAGAAGGGCTGGCGCATGCTGTCGGGTCTTCTGGTTCGGTGTTGGGCGTCGACATTGCACAGCCGATGCTGACGATGGCTGCGCGTCGCTGCGCGAGCTTGCCACAGGTACGCTTTGATCGCTGCGATGTGAATGCGCTGTCGGCAGCCGACGAGCGCTTTGACGTCGCGCTCGCCTCTCAGGTTTATGAATACGTCGACGATATCGACGCTGCGCTGACCGAGCTGTCGCGCGTGATCCGCCCCGGCGGAGGGCAGTGCTGGTCGATACCGACTGGGAATCCGCTGTCTGGGCCAGTAGCGATGAGACGCGCATGCGCCGGGTGCTGGAAACCTGGAATGAGCACATACCGCATCCGCAATTGCCACGCACGCTGAAACGTCGGATGGAGGCGGCCGGTTTCCGCCATGTGCAGGTCGCTGTCGTGCCCTTGCTGAATCTGGTGTACGACCCCGCCACCTACAGCGTGGGCATGATGACGCTGATTGGTAATTTTGCGGCGGGTCGCAACGGGCTGTCTGCGGCGGATATCGCTGCCTGGCGCGAGGATGCCAGGCGCATGGGCGATCGAGGGGAGTATTTTTTCAGCTTGAACCGCTATGTGTTCATCGCAGAGCGCGGCTGATAAGGGCGGTCTTATCGCGACCGGTGCGCGCCCGGTGCACGATCAGTGCCCGAACAGTGCACGGTTGTTCTTCACCGCGATCGAGTGGAAGTAGGGCTCGAATTCCTTCTCGTTAAAGCCAAACTCTTGCATGAATCTCTCGAACAAGGCGATTTCCTGCGGTAGCGGGTCGCCGTTGGCCAGTATCGCATCATAGAGGTTCACCAGCACCGACAAACGCTGCTCCTCGTCCAAGAGCTGCTGGCAGCTTGAGAGAAAGCCCTCGGCATCCTGAAATTTTGTGTAGCGCGTTGCGATCTCCAGCAAATCGCGATCATTTCGCAAAGCCGTGACTAGCCGGCTGATTTCGTGAGGCTCAATTTTGCCATCCGCATTGACCATGTAGATCATTGCCGCTGCAAAGGCGATTTTTGGTGTCAGTTTGGGCGCCTCACCAAAATATTCGGTCAGCTTCTCTCCGCAGTGCATGCAGAAATCGGCATTGGCGCTGTGACCTTCGGTCATGCAGCTATGGCAGGTACGCGTCGTCGATTCGGTCAGGGTTTTTTTGACGGCCTGCTGCGCGATCATCTCGGCGGACACGATACCGGTCGGTACCGCGAGAATCCCCCAGCCGAACATCATCATCACCGAGGCAATGAAGCGTCCGATATCCGTCTTGGGTGTGATATCCCCAAAGCCCACCGTTGTCACGGTGGAGATCGCCCAGTAGATCGAGGTCGGTACGCTGGTAAAACCATTTTCCGGACCTTCGGCCACATACAGCGCCGTGCCGAGGATGACCACCAGCGTCATGATGATCGACAGGAAGACGCCGATCTTGCGGCGGCTGTCGGCGACTGCCAGCAGCAGCCACTGATATTCCTCCACATAGCCGGACAGCTTCAGGATCCGGAAAATCCGCAAAAGCCGCAGTATGCGCACATCCAGCAGCACATAGGCCTCGGGAATGAACAGCGCAACGAAGCTCGGCAGGATCGACAACAGATCGATCACGCCGAGGAAGCTTTTTATATATCGCCAGGGATTCGGGCTACAGGCAATGCGAGCAAGATACTCTAGCGTGAACACGATCGTGAAGAACCATTCGATCGCGTCCAGCAAATCGTTGTGGGCATTATGAATCGACTGCACGCTGTCGAGCATGATCACCAGGAGGCTGATGACGATCGCCCACAGCAGCAGCAGGTCAAAGCGTTTGCCTGCGACTGTGTCCGCCTCAAAAATGACGTTGTACCACCTCAGGCGCCAGCCTGAGAGCATCCGAGGGATGTGGGTGTGGGTATCGGAAGCCATGGCGCTGCGAAGGGTTTAGTCCGCTGCGGCCGGCGTATCGCTGGTTTTGCTGCCGGCGCTACGCTGAAGCCACCATCCGGCAACCACGACAAGCAGTGCGCCCAGTGTGCCGGTCAGGCTCAGGTGCACGCCAAGATCATGCAGACTCAGCAGGTCCATCGGCAACAGGCGCTCCGCTTCGGCATGCACCACGATGTCTTTCGAGATCATCGATCCACCCAGATAACCGAGCA
>Ga0315902_10013246_pt1 | contig 10671 bp, 7 predicted proteins | sample LakEriMetagenome_9_FD_203523 | JGI IMG/M metagenome (GOLD analysis project Ga0315902, IMG submission 203523) | Freshwater fungal communities from buoy surface, Lake Erie, Ohio, United States - Buoy 12 MA117 | ecosystem: Environmental > Aquatic > Freshwater > Lake > Lake biofilm | place: USA...
GCGCCGGCATCGTCAAACCCTGCTCGCCTCACGTGCTGCGCCACTGCTTTGCCACGCACCTGCTGCAGGCTGGCTACGACATCCGTACCGTGCAAGAACTGCTGGGCCACGCGGACGTGTCCACCACGATGATTTACACCCACGTGCTCAACCGGGGCGGACGCGGGGTGCGCAGCCCGCTAGACCAGATGTAGCGGCCTGCCTGCGCGTCAGGCCGCAATCTGCTCAATGAATTCGGCTTCGGCTTCTGGAAGGAACTCAAAGCTGGCCATGAGCGAGACGTCGCGTCTTGGCCAGAACAGCTTCGCCTTCCAGAGCTGTGACCTCGCCCCTGTCGAAGGCTGCCAGCCGTCGCTCTACTTCAGCGTCCCACGCGGCTTCGACTTCGACAAGTTCGCCCTCATGTAGCGACTCCAGGAGCTCGGCCACCAGACGTGAGCGTTCTTCCGGCGCGAGCTTCTTCCCGAGCTGAACGAGGTGGGCGACTTGGTCTGCCATGGAGACGCTTTCGGAGGAAATGGGGCAGCCAAGTCTATCGCGCGAGCCCTCATGGGGCTCGCTGGCCCACCCTCAAGCCGCCGCCCGGTACCCCCGCGGAATGGCTGCCAGCAGCTTCTGCGTGTACTCCTGCTTCGGGTGCGCCAGGATCTCCTGGGCGCTGGCTTGCTCGACCACCACGCCGTCCTTCATCACCAGCACCTCGTCGCTGATGAAGCGCACCACGGCCAGGTCGTGGCTGATGAAGACGTAGGACAGGCCGAACTCGTCCTGCAGGTCTTTCAGCAGGTTGAGCACCTGGGCCTGCACCGAGACATCCAGTGCCGAGACGGCTTCGTCCAGCACCAGCACCTCGGGGTTGAGGGTGAGGCAGCGCGCGATGGCGATGCGCTGGCGCTGGCCGCCGGAGAACTCGTGCGGGTACTTCCCGAAGGCGCGGTCGTCCAGGCCCACCTTGGCCAGCAGTTCTCGCGCGCGCTGCTCGCGCTCGGCCGTGCTGGCGCCGATGTGGTGGATCTCCATGGGCTCGATCAGGGTCTGGCCGATGGTGAAGCGCGGGTTCAGGCTGGCGTACGGGTTCTGGAAGACGATCTGGATGCGCCTTCTCATGGCCTGGCGTTCGCGGTCCGAGAGCTTGAGCAGGTTCTTGCCGTCGAAGATGACCTCGCCGCCCGTGGGCTCGTGCAGGCGCAGCAGGGTCAGGCCCATGGTCGTCTTGCCTGAGCCGGACTCGCCCACCACGCCGAGCGTGTGGCCGCGCCGCAACTGGAAGTTGACGTTCTGCACCGCCTTGAACTCGCGCTTGCCGAACACGCCCTTCTTGAGCCAGAAACTCTTGGCCAGCGAGCGCACCTCCAACACCACGGGGGCGTTCGGGTCCTTGGGCTTGGCGGTGCGCGCCGCTGGGCCGGCGACACCCTGCGCTAGCGCCTGGGACTGCGCGATATGGTCGTCGATCACCATCAGCCGCGCGGGGTTGCCTTCCAGGCTGGGGCGGCAGGCCAGAAGCGCCTTGGTGTAGTCGTCTTGCGGGCTGGCGAAGATCTGCGCCACCGGGCCCTGCTCGCGGATGATGCCGTGGCGCATCACCACCACATGGTCGGCCACCTCGCCCACCACGCCCAGGTCGTGGCTGATGAACAGCACGCTCATGCGCCGCGTGGCCTTGAGCTTGCCCACGAGCTCCAGGATCTGGCGCTGGATGGTGACGTCAAGTGCCGTGGTGGGCTCGTCGGCGATCAGCAGCTTGGGCTCGCAGGCCAGCGCCATGGCGATCATCACGCGCTGCTGCTGGCCGCCGGAGAGTTCGTGCGGGTAGGCGCTCATGCGCCGTGCCGGCTCGGGGATGCCCACCTCGGCCAGCAGCGCCTCGGCACGCTTCATCGCCTCGGCGCGGCCCATGCCCATGTGCTTGATCAGCGGCTCGGCCAGCTGCACGCCCACGGTGAACACCGGGTTCAGCGAGGACATCGGGTCCTGGAAGACGCAGGCGATCTCGCGTCCGCGTAGCGTCTGCAGCTCGGCCAGCGAGGTCTTGAGCAGGTCGCGCCCCTGCCACAGCACCTGGCCCGCGCGCTCGGCGTTGTCGGGCAGCAGGTTCAGGATGGACATGGCGGTGACGCTCTTGCCCGAGCCCGACTCGCCCACCAGGGCGACGATGGTGTTCTCGGGGATGTCGAAGCTCACGCCTTGATCACCACGCCCTACGGCGTCGGCGCGCTGGGCCACGCCATCGACGCGGCCCATGCGGAAGGCGACCTTCAGGTCACGGATGCTCAGCAGCATGGGGTCTCCTCCCGCGCTCATTCCAGCCCCCGCAGCTTCGGGTCCAGCGCATCGCGCACGGCGTCGGCCATCAGCGAGAAGGCGGTGACGAACACGGCCATGAACAGCGTGGCCGCGGCAAGCTGCCACCAGTGGCCCAGGATCAGCTCGCTTTGCGCCTCGGCCAGCATGGTGCCCCAGGAGACGTCCTCGACGCCCACGCCCAGGCCCAGGTAAGACAGGATGACCTCGCTCTTGATGAAGCCCACCACCAGCAGGCTCATGCGCACCAGGATGACGTGGCTGATGTTGGGCAGGATGTGCTTGAACATGCGGCTCCAGGCCGAGGCGCCGATGGCCTCTGCTGCGCGCACGTATTCGCGCCCGCCGTGCTTCATGAACTCGGCGCGCACCTGCCGGTACAACCCCGTCCAGCCCGCCAGCCCGAGGATCAGCACCACGGTGCCGATGCCGCGGCCGAACACCGCGGCAAAGGCGAAGATGAGCAGGATGCCCGGGATGGCCTCGAAGACGTTGTAGAGCCACTCGAGGAAGTCGCCGATCTTGCCGCCGAAGAAGCCCGCCAGCGCGCCCAGCACGGTGCCGATGAGGGTCGCCACCACAGCGGCCAGCACACCCACGAACACCGAGATCTGCGTGCCCTTGACCGCCTTGGCCAGCACGTCGCGGCCCAGGCGGTCGCCGCCCAGGGGCAGGGTCTCGGCCTTGGCGGTGTCGGTGGTGCGGTACTTCTTGGCGGCCTCCTCGATCTCGGCGTAGCGCGGGGCCAGGGGGTCCACGGCCGAGAGGTCCACGTTCGGGCCCTTGGGCACCTCGATGGCGCCCGTGGCCTCGGCCGGCTTCGGCCCGACGAAGGTGGGCGGCGCGTTGGCCACGCCCACCTCGGCCTGCCAGTTCTTGGCCACCAGGCCAAGTGCGGCCAGCAGCACCAGCAGCAGGAAGGCCAGCACGATGACGGCCGACACCATGCCCACGCGGTCGGCCTTGAAGCGGCGCCAGGCGGCGTGCCAGACGCCCTCGGACTTCTCGGCGGCTGCAGGGGCGCCAGCGCCAGCGGCGGGGTTGAGGCTTGCGGCAGTCATTTCAGCACCACCCTCGGGTCGACCAGCTTGAACAGCACGTCCACGACGAGGTTGATCACCATCGTCAGCACGGCCAGGTACACGGCAATGGCCTGGATCACCGGATAGTCGCTGCGGTTGACGGCCAGCAGGATTTCGCGGCCCAGGCCGGGAATGGAGAAGAAGACCTCGATCAGGAACGAGCCGGCAAAGATGCCCGGCAGCGCCAGCCCCACATTGGTGAGGATGGGGATCATGGCGTTGCGCAGCACGTGCTTGAACATCACCGTGTTCTCGGTCAGCCCCTTGGCGCGGGCGGTGCGCACGTAGTCATGGCCCAGCTCGTCCAGGAAGAAGCTGCGGTACAGGCGGGTCTGCGGCGCCAGCCCCACCATCACCGCCAGCAGCACCGGCAGCGGCACGTAGGTCAGGAGATTGGTCCAGAAGCTGTCGCTCCAGCCCTGCACCGGGAACCAGCCGAGCTGGAAGCCGAAGAGGTACTGGCCGATGATGATGTAGACGAGAAAGCTGATGGACAGCGCCACCGTGGTGATGACCATGATCGCGCGGTCGGCCAGCGACCCGCGCCGGTAGGCCACCCACATGGCAATGGGCAGGGCCAGCAGCACGTCCAGGATCAGGATGGGCAGCATCACCGTCAGCGTGGCCGGCAGCCGCGAGGCGAAGAGGTTGCTGACGGCCTCGTTGGTGGCCCAGCTCTTGCCCCAGTCGAAGGTGAGCACGCTCTTGAGGTAGATGCCCAGCTGCACCCACACCGACTGGTCCAGGCCCAGCTGCTGGCGGATGGCCGCGATCTGCTCGGGCGTGGCGTTCAGCCCGCCCAGGATTTCGGCCGGGTCGCCCCCGAAGTACTTGAACAGGAAGAACACCCCCAGCACGACGCCGAGGATCGTCGGCACCATCTGCCACAGGCGCCGCAGGATGTAGGCAGCCATGGTCGGCCCTCTCCCGTTGATCGATTGGCGCGCAGTGTAGGGGCGCCGCCGCCACCGCCGACCCCGCGTTTGCCCGTGCCCCACGCGGCCGTGCGGACATGCCCGCTCAGCCGGCTGCGCCGCTAGACTGCCGGCCTTGCCACCGACCTGACGAGCGACCCGACATGCTGCTGGCGATGACGCTGCGCTGGAACACGATGCGTGTGCTGGATCGTGCGCGCGGGGCCCTGGGCCCGCTGCTGCTGCTCTTGTCGCTCGCCGCGATGGCCGCGCAGCCGGCGGCCGCGGCCAAGGTGCTGCGCTATGCCTTCCCGGTGGCCGAGACCAATTTCGACCCGGCCCAGGTCACCGACCTGTACTCCAACACCGTCATCCGCGCCATCTTCGACGGCCCGCTGGAATACGAGTACCTGGCCAAGCCCGCACGCATCCGGCCGGCCACGGCTGCGGCCATGCCCGAGGTCTCGGCCGACTACCGCACCTTCACCGTGCGCATCAAGCCGGGCATCCACTTCGCCGACGATCCGGCCTTCAAGGGCGTCAAGCGCGAGCTGGTCGCCGCCGACTACGTCTACTCGATCAAGCGCCACTACGACCCGCGCTGGAAGAGCGGCAAGCTCTATCTGTTCGAGAACGCCAAGATCCTGGGCCTGTCGGAGCTGCGCAAGGAGCTGACGGCGGCCAAGAAGCCCTTCGACTACGACCGCGAGGTCGAGGGCGTGAAGGTGCTGGACCGCTACACCTTCCAGATCCGGCTGGCCGAGCCCGAGCCGCGTTTCCTGCAGCTGATGGTGGAGTCGGCCAATATGGGCGCCCTGGCCCGCGAGGTGGTGGAGTTCTACGGCGACAAGATCGGCGAGCACCCCGTGGGCACCGGGCCCTTCCGCCTGGCCCAGTGGAAGCGCAGTTCGAAGCTCGTGCTCGAGCGCAACCCGAACTACCGCGAGGTCCTCTACGACGAGAACCCGCCCGAGGGCGATGCCGCCCGCCAGGCCACGGCGGTGAAGTTCAAGGGGCAGCGCCTGCCGCTGGTGGACCGCGTGGAGATCTCCATCATCGAGGAGACCCAGCCGCGCTGGCTGTCGTTCCTGAACGCCGGCCAGGACATGATCGAACAGCTGCCGGCGGAGTTCACGACGGTGGCCACGCCCAACAACCAGCTCGCGCCCAACCTGCGCAAGCAGGGCGTGCGCATGGAGCGCTACCCGCGGGCCGATGTGGCGGTGAGCTACTTCGGCATGGAGCACCCGGTGGTGGGCGGCTACGAGCCGCACAAGGTGGCGCTGCGCCGCGCCATCGCCCTGGGCGTGGACCTGGAGCGCGAGATCCGGCTGGTGCGACGCAACCAGGCCATTCCGGGCCAGGGCCCCATCGGCCCCGAGACCCTGGGCTACGACCCGGCCTTCAAGTCGGAGATGAGCACCTACGATGCCGCCCGGGCCAGAGCCCTGCTGGACCTGCACGGCTACGTCGACAAGGACGGCGACGGCTGGCGCGACCTGCCCGATGGCAAGCCCCTGGTGCTGGAGTACGCCACGCAGCCCGACCAGCAAAGCCGCCAGCTGACCGAGCTGTGGAAGAGGAATATGGATGCGCTGCGCATCCGCATCGAGTTCAAGGTGGCCAAGTGGCCCGAGAACCTCAAGGCCAGCCGCGCCGGCAAGCTGATGATGTGGGGGGTGGGCTGGAGCGCAGCCTCGCCCGATGGTGACACCTTTCTCGCGCTGGGCTACGGGCCGAACAAGGGCCAGGCCAACCACGCCCGCTTCAACCTGAGCGAGTTCAACCGCCTGTACGAAGCGCAGCGCAAGCTGCCCGACGGCCCCGAGCGGCTGGGCGCAATGCACCAGGCGCGGGACCTGATGGTGGCCTGGATGCCGTACAAGATCCACGCCCACCGCTTCTCCACCGATCTCGTGCAACCCTGGGTGCAGGGCTACCACGCGAGCCACTTCCGCGGCCTGTTCTGGAAGTACGTGGATGTGGATGCCCCGCAGCAGGCCAGGAACGCCCCATGAACCACCTCGCCCTCGGCCGCCAGCTGGCCTGCGCCATACCGATCGCCCTCGGGTTTGCCTTCGCATCCGCCGCACCCACCGCCACCGCTGCACCTGCGCCCGGCGCAGCCGCCGCGTCAGCATCATCGGCCGCCGAGCCCGTCGTGCCCGCACGCCCCGGGCAGAAGGTGCTGCGCTACGCCTTCCCCATTGCCGAGACCGGCTTCGACCCCGCGCGCATCGTCGACCTGTACTCGCGCATCATCACGGCCAACATCTTCGAGGCCCTGTACACCTACGACCATCTGGCGCGGCCAGTGAAGATCAAGCCGCTGATCGCCGACGGCATGCCGGAGAACTCACCGGACTTCCGCATCTGGACGGTCAAGCTGAAGAAGGGCGTCCATTTCGCCGATGACCCGGCCTTCGGCGGCAAGAAGCGCGAGGTCACCGCGCAGGACTTCGTCTACGCCTTCAAGCGCTTTGCCGACCCGGCCAACAAGAGCCCGGTGGTGGCCAGCACCCTGGACACCAAGTACATCGGCCTGGCGGCGCTGCGCGACAAGGCGCTCAAGGAGAAGAAGCCCTTCGACTACGACACCGAGATCGAGGGCATCCGCGCGCTGGACCGCTACACCATCCAGTTCAAGCTGGAGGAGCCACGCCCGCGCTACCTGGAGACGCTGGCCTCCAACGACCTGCTGGGCGCGGTGGCGCGCGAAGTGGTGGAGAAGTATGGCGACGCCATCCCGGCCCACCCGGTGGGCACCGGCGCCTTCAGGCTGGTGCAGTGGCGGCGCAGCTCGCTCATCGTGCTGGAGCGCAACCCCGGCTACCGCGAGATGGTCTACGACGCCGAGCCCGCCGCAGACGACGCCGACGGCCAGGCGATGCTGGCCAAGTTCAAGGGCCGGCGGCTGCCCATGATCGACCGTGTGGAGGTGTCCATCATCGAGGAGTCGCAGCCTCGCTGGCTGTCGTTCCTGAACGAGCAGATCGACTACATCAGCGTGCCGGGCGAGTTCGTCAACCAGGCCGCGCCCAACGGAAAGATCGCGCCCAACCTGGGGCGGCGCGGCGTGCAGCTGTTCCGCACCCTCAACGCCGACTCGGCCTTCACCTACTTCAACATGGAAGACCCGGTGCTGGGGGGCTACACACCGGAAAAGATCGCGCTGCGTCGGGCCTTGGCCCTGTCCATGGACGTGGAGCGCGAGATCCGCGTCATCCGCCGCGGGCAGGCGGTGCCGGCGCAATCGATCATGGTGCCGCACACCACGGGCTACGACCCGAAGTTCAAGAGCGAGAACGGCGACTACGACCCTGCTCGCGCCAAGGCCCTGCTGGACCTGCACGGCTATGTCGACAAGAACGGCGACGGCTGGCGCGACCTGCCCGACGGCAAGCCGCTGACGCTGGAGGTGGCCACCCAGCCCGACCAGCTCAGCCGCCAGTTCGACGAGCTGTGGAAGCGCAATATGGAGCGCATCGGCATCCGCGTGAAGTTCTTCCCCGGCAAGTGGCCCGAGCAGCTGAAGGCCGCGCGGGCCGGCAAGCTGATGCTGTGGACGCTGGGCTCTTCGGCCGTGGCCACCGACGGGCAGAGCTCGCTCGCCCGGCTGTACGGGCCTCAGGCCGGTAGCCAGAACCTGGCGCGGTTCAAGAATGCCGAGTTCGACAGCCTCTACCAGCGCATGCAGGTCATGCCCGACGGCCCCGAGCGCGACGAGCTGTTCCGCCAGGCCAAGCTGATCTCGGTGGCCTACATGCCCTACAAGACCACGGTGCACCGCTTCAGCAACGAGCTGATCCAGCCCTGGGTGCAGGGCTACCGCCGCCCGGTGTTCTGGCTGGACTGGTGGCACGTGGTGGACATCGACACCGCCCGCCAGCCCCAGGCGAAGTGAGCACCGCCGGGTGAACGGGCGATGAAGCGCCGCCGCCTGCTGCAGGGTGCTGCTGCGACAGCGGCGCTGGGCCCGGGCACTGCAGCAGTGGCCAGCACGTCAGCGTCGCCCGCGCCAGGGGCCGCCGGCGCGGCCAAGGTGCTGCGCCTGGCCTTCGTCACAGCCGAGACCATCCTCGACCCCCCGCAGACCAACAGCGACGCCAACACCGTCGTGCTGCTGGCCAACATCCTGGAGGCGCCGCTCGGCTACGACTACCTGGCAAGGCCGGTGGCCCTGGTGCCGCGCACCGCGCAGGCGCTGCCGGAGATCTCGCCCGACGGCCGCACCCTCACCGTGCGCCTGCGCCCCGGCATCTTCTTTGCCGACGACCCCGCTTTCAAGGGTGCGCGCCGCGAGCTGGTCGCGCAGGACTACGTCTACACGATCAAGCGTTTCTACGACCCGCAGTACAACTCGGGCGACCTGTACCTCTTCGAGAACGCCAAGCTGCTGGGGCTGTCGGAGCTGCGCGCGGCGGCGCTGAAGTCGCGCCGGCCCTTTGACTACGACACCGAGGTCGAGGGGCTGCGCGCGCTGGACCGCTACACCTTGCGCATCGTCCTGGGCGAGCCCAACCCGCGCTTCGTCTACCTGCTCGCCGACTCGGGCCTCACAGGTGCCGTGGCCCGCGACGTGGTCGAGCACTACGGCCCCAAGAACGTCGGCGAGCATCCGGTGGGCACGGGGCCCTTCCGGCTCAAGAGCTGGCGCAGGGCGTCGCAGTTGGTGCTGGCGCGCAACCCGCGCTTTCGGGGCGACCCCTACCAGGGCAACCCGGCCGACGACCCGATGGCGCGCGACATCGCCAAGCAGCTGGCGGGCCGAGCGCTGCCGCTGGTGGACGAGGTGGTGCTCGACGTGGTGGAGGAGGAGCAGCCGAGGTGGCTGTCCTTCCTGTCGGGTGGGCTGGACTGGCTGGGCGTGCCGCCGGCTTTCGTCGCCGCCGCCGCGCCGGGCGGGCGTATTGCCCCCTACCTGCACAAGAGGGGCGTGACGCTGCAGCGCAACCTCGAGCCCTTCATGCAGATGAGCTACTTCTACATGGGCAACCCGCTTGTGGGCGGCTACACGCCCGACAAGGTGGCGCTGAGGCGCGCCATCGCGCTGGCCTTCGACGGCCCGGCCTACATCGAACGGGTGATCGGCGGCCAGGGCATCCTGGCCGAGTCGCTGGTCTCGCCTTTCACCTCGGGCTACGACAGCGCTTACCGCAGCGAGATGAGCACCCACGACCCCGCGCGCGCGCAGGCCCTGCTGGACCTGCACGGCTACGTGGACCGCAACGGTGACGGCTTTCGCGAGCAGCCCGACGGCCAGCCCCTGGTGCTGCGCATGGCCAGCGCCGGAGGCCAGCGCTCGCGGCTGTCCAGCGAGTTGTGGAAGCGTTCGCTGAACCGGGTGGGGCTGCGCATCGAGTTCGACATCTCCACCTGGCCCGAGCTGCTGAAGAAGAGCCGCGCCGGCACGCTGATGATGTGGGGCTACGGCTGGAGTGCGGGCTCTCCCGACGGCGGCTTCTTCCTCGGCCTGGGCTACGGGCCCAACGCCAGCGAGTCCAACGACGCCCGCTTCCAGCTGCCCGCCTACGACCGCCTGTACCAGGCCCAGATGCGCCTGCCCGACGGGCCCGAGCGCGAGGCGCTGATGCGCCAGTGCAAGGACATGCTCACCGCCTACATGCCCTACAAGGTGCACGCCCACGCCATCAGCAACGTGCTCGTGCAGCCCTGGGTGAAGAATTTCTGGGCCCATCCCTTCATGCGCGACTATTGGCGCTTCATCGATGTGGAGTCGCGCACGTGACGAACGTCTCGAACCCCCACGCCACCCCGCACACGGCTGCCCACCCCGCCGCCATGCCGCCCCGCGAGCCCCGCATCACCGCCTACCAGCGCTGGCTCGAGCGCGAGCGCGGCCTGCGCTTTGCCGACTACGACGCGATGTGGCGCTGGTCGGTGAGCGACCTCGACGCCTTCTGGCAGTCGATCTGGGACCACTTCGCCGTCGAGTCACCCACGCCGCACAGTGCCGTGCTGGCGCAGGAGCGCATGCCCGGGGCGCAGTGGTTCCCGGGGGCGCAGGTGAACTACGCCCGCCAGGTCTTCCGCCATGCCGAGGCGGCGCACGCTGCCGGCCACCCGGCCATCGTCTTTGCCGACGAGGCGCTGCTGGCCCAGGGCCGCACGAGAGAGGTGTCCTGGCCCGAGCTGCAGGCCCAGACGGCCCGCATGGCCACGGCCCTGCGTGGCATGGGCGTGCAGCCGGGCGACCGCGTGTGCGCCGTGCTGCCGCACACGCCGCAGACGGTGGCCGCCTTCCTGGCCGTGGCCAGCATCGGCGCGGTGTGGAGCATCTGCTCGCCCGAGATGGGGCCGGTGGCCGTGCTCGACCGCTTCCGCCAGATCGAGCCCGTGGTGCTGCTGGC
>Ga0315902_10013250_pt1 | contig 10669 bp, 5 predicted proteins | sample LakEriMetagenome_9_FD_203523 | JGI IMG/M metagenome (GOLD analysis project Ga0315902, IMG submission 203523) | Freshwater fungal communities from buoy surface, Lake Erie, Ohio, United States - Buoy 12 MA117 | ecosystem: Environmental > Aquatic > Freshwater > Lake > Lake biofilm | place: USA...
CATTGATAAGATCTTCGTGAATAAGAACGGAGAATTTGGTTCTATCAAGGGCATTTCGAATACTATTCCAAAAGCACCTGAGGATCCTGAGGATTCCATGGTTCTTTACTCGATCAATATGAATGCCTATACGTTCGGCCCCGCTGATCTTTCGGCGAAGATGATCGACAACAAGCGCTATACGATGCGCGATATCGGTCGTCTGGAGAAGAGACTCTCGAATGTTGAGTACTATACCTCGCTGTCTCTACTCGAAAAATCCGCTGCCAACACACAAATTCTGGATGGAACCGGTAACCAGCGCTACAAAAATGGATTCATCGTTGATTCGTTCGTGGATCATGGAATCGGTGCCCTTAACCACCCAGACTATCACTGCTCCATCGAGGCCGAGAAGGGAATCCTTCTTCCAGAATTTACTCAGAAATATGTAAATCTGGTACCAAATATCGGTGGATCCTCAAATATCAAGCAGACAGGATCTTTGGTCACTCTTAATTATACAGAAGTACCATTGATCGAACAACCGTATTCATCATACTCCGAATATGTTAACCCGCACGCGGTGTACGGATGGCAAGGAAGAATGGAGCTCTCTCCTCCATCGGATGAATGGAAAGAAGTCACCACAAAGCCTCAGCTGGCAGCAAATGCTTCTACCAGCTATAACTGGTTCATTGAAGCAGATGCTGATACCGCAAACGGTGGATTGTTCAATGATTGGCAGGTCAATTGGTTCGGTGTTTCCCCTGAGGAGGAAGAAGAACTCCGTAATCAGCTATCCGAGGGAACCTTAACAGTACGCGGAGGATCGATCCTGGCATCTGATGGAAATACCGTTGGACAGATTACACGTCCATCGAGCGGTGTTTATAATAACACACAGACTTCTCAAGTTTCTGATACAGTTGTCAACAATACTATTGTTCCATACATTCGCTCCAGAAAGATCTATTTTAGAGCTACCGGTCTAAAACCTTCCTCTCGAGTTTACGCGTTTTTTGATGGTGTAGATATGACGAACTATGTTCGTACAGAGGATGCGATGATTAACTATACCACAAATCCGGATGATAAAAATTATGCCGGACTGACCGCGCATCCTTCTGGAGCCACACCCTTAACGACAACCCCTTATGGAGAAGTGATCGGGTCATTCATCATTCCTCATAATGATGCTATGAAATTCCGCACTGGTGAAAGAACATTCAGAATTATCGATAATTCTCTAAATAACACGGATTCAGCCTTTACATACGCTGAAGGCATTTACCGTGCAACTGGAATCTTTGTACCAGCTCCTACGCCTGCTGTTCAGCCACCGGTAGTAATTCCAACGCCAAAGCCCGGACCGGCTCCTTCTGTACCTCCGTTTGTTGGTATCGCTATCCAGGGCCTCACGCCGAAGTATAACGGAATTCCATTCAACTTTATCGCTGTTACATCTGCAACAGGATATGGTTCTCTCGCATCCCTCGTGATGGAAGAAAGATCAAATGCATCAGATCCTAACTTCGGATATTGGGTTCCTCTGGTATATCAGAGCGGAACAACTTCCGGAATATCTGGTAATGCGGTGTTTAGAATTTCTCCGGCTCTGCCTGGTACATATCAGGTACGTGCAAGAGCGGTTTGGAGCGGTGTGACGTATTATTCAAATACGATTTCGTTTACCGTAGCATCGGCTCCACTGGATATTTCAACTCTACCTGAAGCCGAACGTTATACACAATAATTTAAAGCATGAGCAAAGTATACCTATCACCAACACAAACGTCAGCTCTGCAGCAGGCTAAGACCTACGTCGATCCCGTTGCGCAGAGTTTTATCGTCGATAGTCCAGGTGGAGCATTTTTGACATCGATTGACCTGTACTTTGCGTCTAAAGATTCTACCCTACCTGTTACTCTTGAGATCCGAGAAATGGAAAATGGAATTCCTACAGGGATCATTGTTCCATTTTCAACGGTAACAGTCAATGCCGCTGATGTCGCAACAAGTTCTAGCGCCTCCTTGCCTACGAAGTTTACCTTTTCTGCTCCGGTATTTCTGCTTGATACATCTGAATACTGCTTCGTGGTGAATGCTAATTCTCGCAACTATAAGATCTGGGTTGCAGAGACCGGGAAGAACGATGTCACGAACACATCATTTTCCATTACAAAACAGCCATATGCTGGAGTGATGTTCAAGTCTCAGAATGCATCGACATGGATTCCCGAGCAGAATCTGGATATCAAGTTCGTGATTCGCCGCGCTGAATTTGTTTCGACGGGTGATATTATCCTGAACGAAGCAACACTTCCAGTTGTTAATCTTGAATCAAATCCTCTTTATACCTATATCGGAACAAAGAAGATCAGAGTGTTCCAGAAGAATCATGGCCACATTGCCGGAACATCAGAAGTTACCATCGCAGGTCTAACCTCGGGTACCAGTTATAATGGAGTCCTGGGAAGCGATATCAATGGCACTCGAAACGTTGTCGATGCCGAACAGGATTCTTATACATTTCTGGCCGGAGGGGCTTCAAACTTCACTGCATCGAGTCGTATCGGTGGAACAGCCGTGACTGCCACCGAGAATAAGGCATACGATATTCTCTACCCAAATATTCAGCAGCTTGTGTTTAAAAACACTCGTGCGGATTGGTACGCGCGGACCACGTCAGGAAAATCTCTAGCGGGATCTGAAATCCCTCATTCATTGACTCAGTATTATCAGATCCCAGTGAATCAGAACGTTGAAATGAATCGTCCTCAGATTGTTCGTGCGGTGAATAGTGCGAGCCCGACGTCAAAGAGCTTGTATCTCAAGGGTACGTTTACCACAACCCAGTCTACACTTTCTCCAGTCATTGATCTGAATCGTACATCAGCGATCGCTATCTCATATCGTCTGGACCGTCCGATCGGATCTGCATCGACTGGATATAATGTTGTGGAGGGATATCAAGCGGAAACCGCAGCCAGCGGTTCATCCGCTCTTTCAAAGTATATCACTCGCCGAGTGGACCTGGCAACAGCTGCGTCAGCTCTTCGTATCTTCCTAGCAGCAAACCGCCCAACTGGATCATACATCAATCTCTACTACAAGGTGACCGATAACATCGATTCTAACTTTGATTCGTTACCATGGGTGGGTGTCAATCCGATTGATACTGTTCCGATCAATGATAATGCAGCAGAATATGCTGATGTTGAATACGCTGTCACGGAATCAATGCTATCTAACACAAAGTTTGTGGCTTTTGCCCTGAAGATCGTCTTTACCTCGGAGAATAGCTCGGCAGCCCCTTCCTGCTCTGACCTGAGAGCGATCGCTGTGACATGAGCCATACGGATCCGAAATACGCAGTTGTCAAGGAAGATCCTTCACTCGTGAGGGATAGCTATTCAAAAGCTATAATAAATAGAAACACTAAAGACTATCTCCGTCGCCTGGTTGCGAAAAAGACCTTCGAGGACAAGGAAGCGGAGATTCAAAGGCTCAAGTCGGATGTTGATGAGCTCAAGTCAATGGTGCAATCTCTACTGTCCTCTACTCAGAATTCTAAGTAATCTCATACTTCCATGGCCCTCACTGAAGTCCTACGTTCCGATACATTTGAGCAATGGCGCACAAAGACGAACACTGTTTCGTCTGACCTAGGCGACAGAGCAACGCTTTCGGCCAATATCACCGCGAACACATCGCTGGTGGGTGCCATCAACGAGCTTCAGAGTGACATTGGAGTCATCGGTAGCCTTTCGACTTTTGCTGCATCAAACGTTGTTGCGGCTCTAAATGAACTCAAGACCGGGTCAAGTGTCACGATCTCTGGAACAAAGACATTTTCGTCAAATCTTAACCTTTCTTCTGGGCAGGCATATACGATCGATGGAACATCGGTTCTGACAGCCACGACTCTGGGATCTGGTGTGGTCACATCGTCGCTGACCACGGTCGGTACGATTGGTACGGGTGTATGGCAGGGAACAATCGTTTCTCCGACATACGGTGGAACAGGTATCAATAATGGCAGTCGCACTCTGACGATCTCTACGGGAAATCTGACGCTGCAAACAGCTGTAGGCGGGTCATCACTTCTTCTTCCATCAGATGGCACAGTTGCTACCCTTGCTGGTGTAGAAACACTGACTAGCAAGACTATCAATCTCACGAGCAATACGCTGACAGGAACACTTGCTCAGTTTAATACCGCGCTCAGCGATGACGATTTTGCAGCACTTGCCGCAACTCAAACTCTAACGAACAAGTCGATTGCACTAGGATCTAACACGATCACTGGTACATTGGCTCAGTTCAATACTGCTCTGACTGATGATGATTTCGCTGGTATTGCTACTACACAGACCCTGACAAACAAGAGTCTGCAAGATTCTACCACGTTCTTTATCGATGAAACAACGCCGACAAAGAGATTACAGTTCCAACTCTCCGGTATCAGTGCTAATACTACTCGTACTCTGACGATCCCAGATAATTCTGGAACAATTGCCCTGACATCAGATACGACCTTCATTGGTACCACATCAATAACGCTGAGCCGTGGGTCTGGTAATCTTGCACTGGCTGGTATTTCATCGGTCACTCTTCCTGGTTCAAGCTCCGGAACAGTACTACTCCAGCCAGTAGCGATTGCTGGAACGACCACGATCACTCTCCCTGCAACATCCGGAACGGTTGTTACCACAGGAGATACTGGAACCGTTACGAACGCAATGCTGGCAGGCAGTATCGCCAACGGAAAACTGACCAATAGTTCGGTCACATTCAATGGTGTTACTGTTGCCCTCGGATCATCCGGAACTATCACTTCGACGACAACAAATGCATTGACAATCGGCGATGGACTTAGTGGTACAAGCTTTAATGGATCTGCCGCAGTCACAATAGCTGCAGACGCCACCATTGCTCGCCGTGCTGATACTCACTTCATCGGCACAACATCGGTTGCGCTGAACCGCGCGTCTGGAAGCCTTGCACTCACTGGAATTTCTTCGATTGATTTTCCAACAGCAGGAACGAATGTCATTAAGCTCACTCCAGCATCAACAAATGCTCTGGTGACCTTGACGATGCCGGCGCAGACCGGTACGATTGTGACAACTGGAGATACTGGTACTATAACAAACACCATGCTTGCCGGCAGCATTGCCAACGCAAAGCTGGTCAATAGTTCTGTCACGATCGGATCCACTGCGGTATCTCTTGGATCCACGGTTACGACATTCACTGGTCTGGCGTCTGTCACATCCTCGGCATTTAGTGGTCCTCTGACCGGTAATGTTACTGGCAATCTGACCGGAAATGCTGATACGGCAACAAAGCTGGCAACTGCCAGAACAATCAATGGTGTCAGCTTTGATGGTACCGCAAATATCACAGTTACTGCTGCAGCCGGGACACTTACCGGAACTACGCTGAATAGCACGGTTGTTACATCCTCTCTGACATCTGTTGGTACGATCGGAACCGGAGTTTGGCAAGGAACATCGATTGGTACTGCATATACTGATGCAAAGATCGTATCTGTTGCCGGCACTGCAAATCAGATAACTGCCACAACGACGACCGGAGCCGTTGCCCTTTCTCTGCCTCAGAACATTCATACTGGGGCAACACCAACGTTTGCTTCTGTTACAGCAAACAACGTTGTTCTTGGAAGTGCTGCAAGTACGATTTCGACATCTACCGCTTCGACAAATCTTACCCTCACATCTACCGGCGGAACCGTTGCGGTCACCGGAAATGAAACGGTGTCTGGAACGTTGGATGTTTCTGGAAAGACGCAGGTTGTAACATCACTTGGAAACAACACTGTTGTACTTGCCGTAGTCAACAATAATTCAACGTATACAAATTCTTTCCCTCCGGCGCAACAAGGAGCAAACCGTTTTACGGTTGGTGCCGATGGATCGGTAGAGGTCAAGGGTGATCTAACAGTTCGTGGAGCGACCACAATCACTGGTGCTGCTACGATTTCTGCTAACTTTAATACACTGATCAATAAGCCTTCACCAGTTGTGGGTGTTACCCTGTCTGGTGATCTTTCTGGATCAGCATCCACAACCCTAACAGAATTGGGTGCCGGAACATATACGATTGCTCTCGCATCCACTATCGGTGATAATGCTGTAATTGCTAGCAAAATTGCAGCGGATGCAGTAACCACCGCGAAAATTCTAAATGGAAATGTAACAAATGCAAAACTTGCAAACAGCAGCATCACTGTTACGACTGCCGGAGGATCTGGATTAAGTGGAGGTGCTGTAGTAAATCTGGGTGAAACAGTCACCCTGACAAATACGGATAAAGGATCATCTCAGAGTATTTTTAAGAATATCGCAATTGCTGGCACCACATCATTAACTGCCAACGCAAACAACGATATTCTGAACTTTGCGTCGGATGGTACGCTATCACTTACTGCTTCCACGGCAGGTGGAAATAAGACGGTTAATATCGTCCATGCCACCATGGGAAGTCAGGCATCGGTTGATAATAGCGGTGGAACTGTTATCCAGGACGTCACACTAAATAATGGTCACGTCACCGGACTGACGAGCGTCAATCTTGATACTCGTTTCGCTCCTATCAACACGGAAACACTTGATTCTGTAACTACCAGAGGTGCTACTACCGCGAACGGTATTACGGTTGGTTCGCTTACGACAAGTGGAGCCATCAGCGCCGCGACCCTGACACTTTCAGGGGATTTGGTTGTAAATGGAACGACGACTACGATCAATAGTTCTACCGTCACAGTCGATGACAAAAACATCGAGCTTGGATCCGCATCTTCAAAGACCGGACTAGTCGCCACTCTTTCTACCGGTACCGCCGCGGTGACCCTCGTTACCGGTAATACCACCGGAATGATCGTCGGCCAAACGCTTACGAAAACCACCGGAGCCGGTGCATTTGGCGCTTCTCCGACTGTTGCATCGATCACAAGCCTGACACAGTTTACTGTCAGCGTGAATCACGCGACGGCAGGATCAATCACCTTTGACGTCGGCGCGGTTAGTGATGCAACCGCAAACGGCGGTGGTATTACTCTGAAAGGTGCCACTGACAAGACGATTACGTGGGATTCTGCCAACACGAACTGGACATCCAGCGAGCATTGGAATCTTCCGACCGGAAAGCAGTTTAAGATCAATAATACTGCCGTTCTGACGTCAACCGCTGTTCTTGGAATCGCAGGGACTGACATTGTTACTCTTACCGGATCACAGACACTCACTAATAAGTCCATCAGCGGTGAACAGATTACTAGCGGTACAATTAATTCTGCTCGCCTTGATGCTGATCTTGCAGCGATCGCTGGATTGACTGGAACAAGCGGACTACTTAGAAAGACTGCTACTGATACATGGTCATTAGATACAGCATCTTATCTGACCGGAAACCAAAGTATTAGTCTTACAGGTGATATAACAGGATCCGGTGCAACAAGCATTTCAACGACGATCGCCAATAATGCTGTCACAACCGCAAAGATTGCAGATGCTAATGTTACCGCAGCAAAATTAGCTTCAGGTGCCGCGGTTTCGAATATCGGCTTTACCCCATATAACGCAACAAATCCAAATGGATACATCAATCAAACGACTACTGACGCGCTATATCAGCCGGTAAACACAAATCTTACTTCTATCTCTGGGCATGCTGGTGGATCTGCTGGACTTGTCAGAAGAAATGCCAACAACACCTACACACTAGATTCTAGCTCATATCTCACCGCGATCGCGGATGGATCTGTAACGGAGGCGAAGATCGCAGACGGTGCTGTTACAAACGCAAAGCTAGGTACTGGATCAGTTACGAATGGCAAGCTTGCAGATCTATCAATTACCGAAGGAAAGATTCAAAATTCTGCTGTTTCTCTCGGAAAGATCGCCAATATTGGAACGCTGACAATTCTGGGTAATAATACCGGTGTTTCAGCAGCGCCGATCGCCCTCACTGCTACACAGGGGCGTACGGTTCTCGGACTAGGAACAGCCGCAACAGCAAATTCGAGTGATTTCGCTCCGGCATTTACTTCTCAGACTGCTGGATCATTTTATGCTGCTCCTGCAGCAAGCGTTGGATTACCTACATTCAGATTCATCACGAACAGCGATCTGCCAAATAGTGGAGTATCCGCTAATACGTATAACAATGTTACGGTCAATTCAAAGGGAATTGTAACTGGCGGAAGTAATGTTTCGTACTTGACATCTGTTCCAAACTTGCAATCAGTATGTAATGTTGGTAACAGTACGACTACCGGCCTGACGGTCGGGGCGGATGGCGTCACAGTTAATAGTAATATAACATTTGGAGCATATTCTACAACACGCTCAAGCATTTACCAAGATTCGCTAAGCGGACTTAACATTTCTACTGTCGGCGGAAGTATGTACGGATTACTGTGGACTGGCAGCTTGGGCCAATCCATGATTGTTCAGGAAACAAACGGAACTCTGCGTATCAACCAGGATGGACATACTACTACAATTGGTATCGGAGGGCAGCGTACTACATTCAGCGGTGGTAACATCACCACGCAGGGTAACTTCATTAAGTCCGGTGGCACATCGAGTCAATTCCTGAAGGCAGATGGATCAGTTGACTCGAATACTTACCTAACTGCTTCGACGGGCGTGACTCAACTGAACCTTGGCCTCATCACTGGCGGTGGTACAGGATTCATGTCTGTCGGAAGTCTGAACGGCAGCGTCAACGTTTCTGTTCTTAATCCTCTAACAGCAAGTCTAACAGGTCCAAATGCTCTGCTCATCGAGATGATGACACAGCCTAGTTTGACTGCTGGCACTTATAACAATGTTACTGTAAATAATAAAGGTGTCGTAACTTCTGCATCGAATGTTGCTTATCTGACAGGATATCTTCCAACCGACATTGCAACGAGTGCTACAATTTCTGCTGCAGCAGTTACCGGCGGCGCAGAAATAACAGTAAATTATGCAACGAAAAACGTTGCCTCTGGAACTATTGGGGGCGGCGCCACTTCAGTAAGTTTATTAGGTGGATCAGCGATCACTGTAACTCGTAGCAGTAATACTGTTACTATTGCTAATAGCGGCGTCACTTCAGTTGCACAAGGCACCGGCATTACTGTATCTGCTGGTACTGGCGCAGTAACTATCACAAACTCTGGAGTCACTTCGATCACTGGAACATCGAATCAGGTTACTGCATCGGCTTCTACCGGTGGAGTAACTCTGTCGCTTCCACAAAGCATCAATACGACTGCAAACGTCGCATTCGGTGCACTTGATATCGGTAGTCCAAATCCCGCATTTGGAACACCGACATCCGGTGAAATTCGCGCGGCTGGTAACATCACCGCCTATGCCACATCGGACGAGCGCCTCAAGACCAATATCGTTAAGATCGATAATGCTCTGGAAAAGGTCTCTCAGATCGATGGTATCATCTATGACTGGAATGACGAATACAAGAAGGATCATGGAGGAGTGGATGGTTACTTCCTGCGCGACCAGAACTCCGGTGTCATCGCCCAGCAAGTCGAGAAGGTCTTCCCGAACGTCGTGGGTGAACGCTCCGATGGCATGAAAGCAGTTCGTTATGAACTCCTGGTTCCTCTCCTGATCGAGGCCATCAAGGATCTGAAAGCCGAGATCGAGTCACTCAAGGCAAATAAGTAAGTTATAAATACACTGACTTATGGCTGTCTACGCGAACATCTCGATTGACCAGGGATCAGATTTTACCTCAACTGTAACTGTCGAGGGTTCTGATGGTCTAGCATTTAACCTGACGGGATATACTGCTCGCGGCCAGATTCGCAAGTCATATACCTCCACTACTGCGATCAACTTCTCGACGGCGATCAATTCACCTACTGCTGGAACAATTCAGCTCACGCTGACAGCAGTGCAGACAGGTGCAATGAAAGCAGGGCGTTATTTGTATGACATTGAGGTAGTACAGACCTCAACCGGTAAAGTCACTCGTGTCGTAGAGGGTCAGGTCGAGGTCAATCCTCGTATTACTCAGCCATGAGCAATATTGTAGGATCAGTCCTTCCTGCACCAGCAATCAAGTCCACGGTACGTGGTTTGCAGAACGTTCAGGCACGCACAGTTGCAATTGGTGCTCCAAAGTCAATGGGCGATCTGTCAGACGTCGACCTATCTGCAGTCGGTGATGGCGCACTTTTAGTTTACAACGGAGTACTTCAAAAATTCGTGGCCAACCCTGAGCTGAATAACTCAAATACCAAGATCGTTGGCGGCAGTTTCTAACCTAGAGCATCTACCTTACTATCATGCCCGGCACAATCATCAAAACAAAGTATAGCGATATTACGAATCAGCCAGCACCAGATGCATTGGCACATTCGGAGCAAGCATACTCATTCGCATCAAATCGCCTTTTTATCGGTAAGACCAGCGGGGCCACGGTAGATCCGATCATCATCGGTGGTAAGTATTACACCGATATGATGGCTCAGACGCGCGGCGTTCTGACGGCAGATTCAGCAATCCTTGTCGACCAGTACAAGTGGGTCGACCACCTGATCACCGGTGGTCTGAAACTGACGACATCGAACGGTGCAGGACAGGAACTCACATCTGTCGTCACAACGATCGGTGCGTCACCTGCAAATAGCGAACTTCCAACTGCT
>Ga0315902_10013251_pt1 | contig 10668 bp, 8 predicted proteins | sample LakEriMetagenome_9_FD_203523 | JGI IMG/M metagenome (GOLD analysis project Ga0315902, IMG submission 203523) | Freshwater fungal communities from buoy surface, Lake Erie, Ohio, United States - Buoy 12 MA117 | ecosystem: Environmental > Aquatic > Freshwater > Lake > Lake biofilm | place: USA...
TCGACTTTCGTCTTTTAATACATCCGCATATGTGTCGACAGGCATTTTTGTCCGCCCCCCCCCCCCCCGAAACTGCTCTTCTCCGTTTTCTCAACCCCCGCATAGACTTATGAGAAGTCGTCGGATGCTCTTGGCCGGACACCGCCCAAGCCGGTGTCGGTTCGACAGCCCCCTGACCGCCCGCCCGCTCCTCATATTGCCTCCCAGCACCACTCCTGGGTTGTTTAACTTGCTGTTCTTCCTTCATTCCGCCACCTGACCGCATGTACTACGACGCCCTGCTGTTGCTGATTCTTGGCTGGTCCGGCTGGCGTGGTTCGTCCCGGGGAGTCACTTGGCAACTTGCCAGCATCGCCTCACTTTTGCTCTGCTTCGCCTTCGCAGCCCCCGCCTCGCTGATCGTCGCTCCGCTCATCAAGCTCGATCCGCCCCTCAATCGCTGGCTCGCGATGCTCGCGGTCTACATTCTGTTTTCGTTCGGGGCCTACGCCGCTGCTCGCGTCATTCGCAGTCTGCTTGCCGCCCTCAAATTCCAGGAGTTCGACCAGCATCTCGGTGGTCTTTTCGGCCTCCTCAAAGGGGTTCTGGCCTCCCTGATCCTTACCTTTTTTGTCGTGACCCTCTCTCCCTCGGCCCGCGAGCAGGTGCTCCGCACCCAGTCGGGCCGCGTCGCCGGATACCTGCTCTACAAAGCCCGGGGGATCCTCCCTCAGGAACTCGCCCCCACACTCGCCCCCCACTTCGATGTGATCCGCAACGAGCTCATCGAGATCGCCACCGAACGCGATCAGGCTCCCGGCTCCGGACACCCCTCTGTACTGCCCTTTGACCTCAACCCGCAGACCGATGAGGCCACCGCTACTCGTGAGACCTCGCCTCCCCGCCCCGCCAACCCCCGCGATCGCCGACCCCCAATGGTCATAGCTGCCGATTCGACCGTTGACCCCACCGCTACAGATGCCTCCCAAGGTAGTGCCAATACCTCCTCGTCCGACCCTTGGAGTGCCCTCACGAGGTCGCTCACCAACCGGCTCAAGAACCAGATCAGCGATCTGCTGAACCCCGCCCCCGAGTCCCCCGCGGAATCCGAGCCACCCCATGACCTCGTCCCCGCCATTCGACCCAAAGTTACCCCCACGGGAGGTACGGCGGGGATCCCCCCTGCTGGAGCACCTGGAAACACTACGAAGCCGCTAGGGGGCTCTGCCGCAGCCCCTCCCCGCAACGTTCCCAAAACTCCTGATCCCGAACTCGACCGTCTCACGACCGAGATCGTGCAGGCCTTCGCCACCACAGCGGCTGACCGTAACGAGATGTCCGCCGGGATCGCCGACCACTTTCGCGGACTGCCCCCCTCGCTGGTCCGACTTGTGCTCCAAGACTGGAAGGCCGACATCTACGGCAATGTCGCCGATCCCGACCCCGGAACCGTCTTTGAGACTCCCATCGAACGGCGGATCCAACGCCAGTTAAAAAAGGCTGGCATTCCACTCTCGCAATTCCCGGCCGACATGCAACACCGACTGCAGCCCCGTTAGACCGTCGTGAGCCTCCCCCGTCCCACTGCCAGCCAGACTGGCAACCCACAACAACTGTCGCCAGCACGAGAAATCCAGCCACTCAGCGAACAAACCGGGCGGAATCAACTTGATCCGTCCCGGTTTGTTCTGACTTGGATAGCAGCTTTCAAACTAGTTTTCAGCCGGAGTCCTCGAGAGCAAGGCAACTTGAGTTCGCCCTCCGCAGACGCAATCCCCCCCACTATTGGGGGCAACGCTCTTTCCTTTATCTCGCCTATCGGACGCATGTCTCCACCGGCAAATCTTGGGTGCGAAGACCACTTGATCATCGCCTAAATCGCATCGCTGCCCATCAACTCCACTGCACGCTTCGCATTCTGGTAAAGCGAGCCGGCACGCCATCGCGGCGCATCACGAATGAACCGGCTTGTTCTTGAGGCCGTTTATCCGCCCGTGCACGTCGTCCAGCACGTAATGGAAGGCGATCAGGTGCAGCGATTCGACAATTCCCATGTCGTCCAGCGGACAATGCACTCCCTTGTGCGCCAGGCCACGCAGTTGCCCCCCGCTGAAGCCCGTGATACCAAAGGTTTCAATCCCGTGCGCATTCGCCCACTCTACTGCTCGCAGCACATTCGGACTGTTCCCCGAGCCGCTGATTGCAATCAGCAAATCGCCCGGCTCACCAAAGTTCTTGATTTGCTCAACAAAAATTCGGTCGAAGCTCGTGTCGTTGCCCCACGCCAATATATAGGGGGTATTGTCGGTCAGGCTCAGCACCTTCAGCCGCTTTTGCGTCTCAAAGTCTAGCACAGTGCTCTTTCCCAGGTCTTCGCACAGGTGCGAGGCGTTCGCTGCACTGCCTCCGTTCCCAATGATGTATACAAACCGGCCTGAAAGGTACCGATTGTAGATCGCATCGGCCAACGCCTCGATCTCGCTGTGATCCAGGTTGTCAATCTCTTGCTGCACCCGCTGCAGGTACGTTTTGACGTCCACCCGCGCTCCGTACATCGCCATCGGCCGCCTCGCTCTTCCTGTGCCAGGGGAACTTCTCCGCGGGCCGACCAGAGCCGTCCACGGATCCTGCGCCCGGAAACGACTCGATCGAGCAGTTCGGGGCACTTTTCACAGGTAGACTTATAACGAATTCGGCCCCTCCTCGTCATTACGAGTCGGCGGTAAACGTTGGGGGTGCGACCCGACGGCGTCAAACGGCGAATCTCGCCTCCGCATCAATCCCATTCCGATACGCCGCGCACCACATCCCGGGAATACATGCTTCCATCCTGATCAAGCCGTCTCGGTCACCGCCTCCAATTGCCACTCCGGAATCAATTGGCGTTCGCCCGCTGGCACCAAAGCCTGTCGCCCCAACTGGGACAACTGATAAACCAGTCCCTCTACCCGATCACCCAGATCGCAACGCAACATTCCCAAGGCAATCAACTTGCCGTGAATGGGCGATATAATGGCGGGTTCCACACCGGGAACCGTTCCCTGCCGCGGGAGCCACGTTCCGCCTCCCGATTCGCGGTAGGCCGCCAGTACCAATGCCCACTCAGGATGGGTGTCGAACTGTTCCAGCTCTGGAGACGTCATACCGCAGAGATCGGCCCCGACTCACCTCGCCGTCAAACCGCCGACCTCCCGTCCATCACTATCGGAACAACCCCTCTATTTCTCGCTCCCCATGCCCGCAATTTGCTCAAGCCTTGCCACTCCACAAAAATAGATGAAAACCAAAAACTGCCCATCAGTACATCTTCAGGACTGGGTCCTGCTCCGGTTCCTCAGTCTTGCAGTTGCCTCAACAATCCCCACGTGTGTTCCACTTTGGGGTTCAGTGGCTTTTCGACAGAAAACTTCCGGTCCACTGGAGTGGGCCATGCCAACGCCGCTAAGTCAACTAGGTCAAACAACTCCAGCAGCCCAAAACAGAACGCCTCCGGCAGCTCTTCAAACCGGCGATTCTGTTCTAGCACATCATGCAGAGACACCAGCGGATCGAGCAAGTGCACCCGATTCCAAAAATCTGGCTGCAGCCCGGCACACATCAAGCCCGCCAGACTCAGGCGGGGGCCCTGAACCACCAATTCCAGCGTTTCGCCGGCAGCCACACTCTTTCGCCAGCGAGCTACCGCAGCAATTTGTGCGGCCTGCAGTCCCGCTGGTCGCTCACCAACGCTCCCGGCTACCAGTTCGAACAGATAATTCTTGGTCCCTTGAGCCCCCTCGCCAACAAACACCGGGTCGCACACGCACACCCTGCGGTTCTGCCCCAACCATCCAGCCACCTCTTTCACCAGCCCCGCCTTCCCCTGATCTCCCACCAAGACCACGCAGCCCACTGATCGGGCGGGGGCCAGCTCAATCAGCGGTAAGGTCGGCAAATCCCGCACACTCACTTGCCATGTCCGCACTGTCACTCCCGCTAATTCGATCCGACTGATCGGTGCCGCCACCACCTCGTCATCGCCCCAACGATTCCGCGTCAGTTCTCCCAACGCTCGCCGAGCCTCGGACTGCCAGTCGCGACACGCCGCCGCCCCACTCGTCCATGCTCGGCCCCGGGGCAATTCTGCGGCCAATGACCTTGCCAGACTTCCAAACGTCGCGTTTCCCTCAGGCAGTGGCACCGTCAGTTCTTCCTGGCTTTTCAGCTCGCTCTCCATAGGCAACTCCCGCAACGGGTAATCGCGGGCTCCGTCAAAGAAATGAACCCCCACCATCGCATACAGTGCTTCGCGGTTTTCGAGCCCGAAGTTATGGTCCCCTGGTTCGGCGTTGATGTGATAACGCAGGTTCTGGTCGGCTCCCAACTGCCTGTACAGCGGCCGCGCCGTCGCCAGCAGTGGCGGCAACGCGTCCCGCGCCTGAAAGCAGCAATTGTCGGTCAGGTTGTAGGTCAGCAACGTGGGCCGCGGAGCCAGCAGGGCCGTCAGGTGCGTGTAGTCGGCGACAGTCGCCAAATCGACCGGCGTCTGCTCAGAATCTCCCAGGTCAATCAGGCTCACCAGCCGGGTCTTGAGACTGGAATAGCCCGCCACCGGGTTGCACAGCGTGACCCGCGGATCGAGTGCCGAGAGCATAATGGTCTGCCAGCCCCCACCCGACAGTCCCGACACCCCAACCCGCGAGCGGTCGGCCTCGGGAAGTCCCAGCAGCACATCCAAGCCCCGTGACATGGCCAGATAAAAGGGTGCCAACCCGCTCGTCCCAACCAGATCGAGCTGATTCATTTCTCCATGCAGATATCCGGGCCCCCTCAGTTGCCCCATGCCCAGCCATTCTGGATTCAATACCATCACGCCCCGTTTCGCCAGCTGAATGCATCGCGTTTGCTTGTAATCGGCCGCCTTTCCCACTGGATCGTGTCCATTCAAATTCAAAAACACCGGTAACTTTCCGGTCAGCCCCTCTGGGCGATACAGCACGGCGGGAATCCACAACCCGGGCACCGCCTCATACCTCAGCCGCTGCAAAGTGTAGTCTTGGTTGGGCCCGCCAGGCCTATCCTCCAGCCACTCCACCCGCACCGGCCCCTGCTGCCAGTCGGCAGCGCGGCCCCGCAACACCACCTTCCGCAGAATCTCCTCCCGCAGGGCCATCGCCCGCCCGGGCCAGTCCTCGGCACGCGCGACGGGGGTGAACTCGGCAATCCGAGGTGTGAAGAACCGCCGCAGCTCGGCCAACGCCTGCTCGGGTCCCAGTACCGGCTGCTGCACGGCCGCCTCCCAAGGCTCGACATCCATCCCCCGCGTTGTTCTACTCAACCCCGAAACCAGCGACAGCACGCAACAAACTATCGCAAATCGGACTATTGCGAATCGGACCAGCCAAACGAGACTCAAACCGTTTTTTGCTCGCACTGAACTTTCACGACTCATTCTTTGTGACCTCAGTTTGACTGTGGACTCTGATGTAGCCTCACCGCTGGCGACTGAAACTTGCGAGTGCCTGTTACTCCCGCTCCAACGCGTACAACCGGTTCGAAATGATTCCGGAATTCACCCTGACGAACCGCCGCGACCTGCTAGCGTCCCGAGGCAGAAATACGTTTACAAACGCGGGCCACTTTTTCGAGGATTTCATCTGCCGTGACCGTCCAGCGAAATGGCTTCGGATTCGCGTTGTGTTCAACCAGGTAGTTCTCGATGGATTTCACCAGGTGCTTCACGCTCCGGAACGTTCCGCGACGAATTCTCTTCGTCGTGATTTCGGCGAAAAATCGCTCGACCATATTCAGCCATGAGGCACTCGTGGGCGTGAAGTGGACGTGGTAACGCGGGTGCCTCGCAAACCACCTTTGGACCGCCAGCGTTTTGTGGGTTGCATAGTTATCCATAATCACGTGGATGGTGACGCCCTCCTCCTCGGGAATCGCCTCGTCGATGGTTTTCAGAGATCTAAGGAACTCTTGGTGGCGGTGGCGGCTCAAGCACTGCCCGATCACTTCACCGGTCGCGACATTCAGGGCGCTGAATAGACTCGTGGTCCCGTGGCGAACGTAATCATGTGTGTGCTTTTCGGTGTAGCCGATTCCAAGAGGGAGGCCCGGTTGTGTGCGGTCGAGAGCCTGGATCTGACTCTTCTCGTCGACTGACAGGACAATCGCCCGATCGGGTGGGTCGAGATAGAGCCCCACGATATCCCGGACTTTTTCAATGAAAAGTGGATCTGTCGACAGTTTGAATGTATCGGTCCGATGGGGTTTCAGGGCGAACGCGTGCCAGATCCGAACAATCGCCGATTGCGAGAGTCCAGTCGCCTTGGCCATCGTTCGCGTGCTCCAGTGGGTCGCATACTTCGGTAGCGACTCCAGGATTTTGACAACCACCTCCTCGACCTGCTCATCGGTGATCTTGCGTGGCGCTCCAGGACGAGCTTCATCATGGAGCCCCTCAAGTCGGTGCTCGATGAACCGCTGTCGCCATTTCCCAACCGTCGGCAACGAGACCCCAAGCTCTGAGGCGACCTGCTTATTGGTCTTGCCTGCATGGTCTTGATGACTCGCACAGGCGAGCACGATGCGACACCGCAGTGCGAGTGACTGGGCAGACTTTGCACGTCGCGACCATCGCACCAAGGTTTCCCGCTCTGCGTCCGACAAAACCAGCTCCGCCTTCGGTCGTCCCATGACACATCCTTCCTTCGCTCATTCGGCCCCGAGTTGAGAATGGTAACCGCAACGAATCTACCTGCGAAAGTGGACATAAAGGTATTGACGACTCAGGACACTAGCGGACAGATCGGCCAGGGCCAACTCGACTTGATCCCAGCCCGATCATGCTAGGAGCATTGCAGCCATGGTCATGTCGCGGGTGCTCAGCCGGCTGGCCCGCCCCGCCGCGATGGAACTCATCGACTACTGCCGCCCGCACCACTCAGTGGCCCGCCGTAACCCTGCGCCGCCCGTTCCACTTCGTTCAAAAACATCTCTTGCCGGAAAGGTTTGTACAAGACCGCGCGTAGCCCCAGTTCGCGGGCCTTTACAATAGAATGGCCCGGATCATAGCCGAAACCCGTCATGAGAATAATCGGCATCTCACTTCGCAACTCGCGGATCTGCCTGAAGCATTCATACCCGCTCATGTCAGGCAACCGGATGTCGGCAAGCACCGCGTCATAGGCAAATAGCCTGACCATCAGCAACGCTTCCGCGCCATTGTGCGCGGTCTCGACCTCGCACCCTTGCGGTGCCAGTAGCTCGTGCGCCTTCTGCCGCACCTGATCATCATTGTCGGCGACCAAGATACGCTTGCCACTCAGGCCCACGCGCAGCTCTGGGGGGGCCAGCCCAGCCGCCACCCGCGCCGGTGCCAGCTGAGCACCGGCCCGCTGGATTTTCTGCCGAATCTCCCGGGCCTCCCGCAAAATCTGCTGCAGCCGCTGCGCCACCTCGGGCTCATGCCCGATGTATTTCTCGAGAATCCACGCGGCGTGATTGAGCACATCATCGACCGGCTGCGCGACCTCGGCCAGGATCCGTCCGGAACTTTCTGCCGCCGTGGAGACCTTTTCGGCCGCCAGCAGATTCAACCGGTGAAGTGCCACCGCCACTTCCCGCCCGAACAGCTCCAGAAACTGCAGGTCCTGCATGGTAAACGCGCCAGGCTGCCGGCTTTCGACGTTGAACGTTCCCAGCACCTGGTCGTTCCACTTCAGCGGGACGGTCAACGAACTCCGCGCCCCTTCCGCGCCCCGTAGATACAGTGGGTCACGCTGCGAATCTTCGCACAGGTAACTCTGCCCCTGCGCCGCCACAAAGCCCGTCACGCCGTTTCCCGTGGGTGAAGCCCGCAATTCTCGAGCGGCCGCCTCAGGCAGCATGCCCACATTCAACAGCGGCACCAATCGTTGCGTCTCGGGCTCCAGCAGCCGAATCTCCACCGTCTCGTAGCGCAGTACCCCCTCGGTGCAGCCGATGATCTGCGACTTCAGCAGCTCAATCCGGTTCTCGACCGAGGTCTCCCGCAGATCCTCGGGAGAGAGATCTCCCAGCTGCAGCCCGGCCTCGAAAATCTCGTGCAGTTTCTGCTGGCGGTCGGTCTCGGCGGAAATATCCCGCACCGTCAACACAAAATACGACACTCCCGATCCGGGCGTCTCTTCAACTGGCTGCACGACAATCTGAACGACCCCGCCCGTGGTCAGCCGCACCCGGCTCCGGGACTTTCCCGACTCTTCCAGGGCATTGTGGAACGGGGCCGGATCGGACCCTGCTAAGGCAGTCCCTTCGAACAGTCCTTCGAAGCCGCGTCCGACCGGGGACTCACTTAACCCGGCCAATCGCGCGAATTGCGTGTTGCTCCACAACACCTCCAGCTTCAGATCCAGAACTGCCAGCCCTTCTTCGAGCTGCTCAGCCAGCCCTCCGGCGCCGGGTAACAAGCACGCCTCGGCCAGCGATTGGCCCGCGCCGGGCTGCAGCCAGACCCCCACCCAGCCCGAGGCATCACTCTCGATCCCCGTTCGAAGGGCCTGCAATGCCTCCCATGTTTCCTGCACCAGCACCGGCGCGAACGCAGGGCTCACCAACCGCCCGGCCTCGCGGACGCCGGCCGAATCGCGGCCAAAAATCAAGACGCGCGGCAAGGAAGCCGTCACACCAGCACCCGCTGTGTCTCTGGAAGGAATGTCTCTTCGCATGCTACGCCGAACCCCTCACCTCGGGCAACTTGAACTCCGCGATTTTTCCACGCGCTGCTCTCCGCCGCTCCGCCGCCTCCGCAATTCCGGCGAAAGCCCCCCCAGCTCACCCGCCGATTAGTCCCTTGCATGCCCCCCTCCCGCAATTCGCCCACACTATTCACCCAGTGACCGCCCCGTCCCGGTCCAACATCGCCCCCAGGGCCAAAACCGGGTTTGGGTCATTTCACCTCCTCGTGGTAAAACAACTTGGACTCGCCGTCCCCCATACGCCAGTTCCCTCCGTCTTCTTTCGCCCCGCTCGCATGCACGCGAACTACGCCCGCCTGGTCGAGTTAAGCCACGCCGCTCACCTGCGGGGCCGTTCCCTGCTGGGTCTCGACCCTCGTGATATCGCCCTGGCCCGGCTCTATTCCTATTCCTTTCGCGCGCATACCATCGGCGTCTTCCATGCCACCGCCAGCGCTTTGCCATCCGAGGGCGACACACCACCTGCGGCCCTGCCACTTCGGACTCTCGCGCTGCAGTCTCTCGCCGAATTGGCCAGCCAGACCATGGACCCGATCCCCCGCGACGGCCGGGCCCTGGTCTCGACGTTTCACCTCTACCATCAGCGCCTTACCCGCGTCGAAACCACCCTGGACCTCTGGCGAAGCCTCTACCAACAGCCAAAATTGAATCAGGCCGCCAGTTGGTTCTCGAAGCATATCGACACTATCCGCCAGGGCAGCGGGTTGCACACGATGTCGGATCTCGCTCCACTCGAACAGGCGAGTTTCACCGTCCCGAACCTCGGCATCACCATCTGCCCGCTGGTCTATGGGGACTTTCACTCATGGAATCTCGCTTGGCTTCCCGAACCTGCCTCAGGGGTCCCCTGCCATCAGCACGCACAGGGTGTAGAGATTCATCTCGGCTACGGTCCATTGCATGGGGCCACAATCCTGGGAGATGCCGAGGCCGAGGTTCGCGAAGGTTATGCGATGCCCATCCCCCCGGGAACGCGCCATGGGTACGTCAACCGGGGGCCGTTGCCTCATCATGTGCCATTCGTATTTGGCTCGTTCCATACAGGAGGGTGGGGGGTCTTTCTGGACGTGGAACCTCAACCGCCCGCCCCGGAGCAACTGACTCCAGTCGCGGTGACCAGTCGGGCAATGCGGGGGACTATTCTGCTTGAGCGCGAATTGGAACGTGCGGCGCAGAGGCTAGCGGCGGTGCGGTATCAACTGATTCCGGCACGTGTCACCGACCGTCACGGCACGGGGGGGCTCGAATTGAGCGTGGCCCGAGTCACCCCTCGCGGGACTGACTGGCGGCACGACGAGTTCGCAGCGGTCTCGGTGGTTCGGGGACGGGGCGAATTGGTCCTCGCCGGGGAGACGCGACCGCTGGCTCCGCACGACCACTTTGGATTGCCAGGCGGACTCACTGCACACATTCGGCAGACCGGAACTGACCCACTGGTCCTGCTCGACGTCATTCTTAAGCCGGGTGAGTCGTCCGGCCGGTTCGGGCTCACCTGATCTTTTCCGCAGCGCGTGCAACCAGACATGACCATGCAGCATCCCGTCTTTCAACAACTCGACCACGTGGCCATCCTGGTCCCGAACACGGAGGAAGCGCTGCGGGTCTGGCGGGACGTGGTGGGGTTGCACGTGCTGTTTTCCGAAGTGGTGAATGGGGGCACGATCCGGTTGACACACCTCGACTTGGGAAACACCCAACTGCAACTGGTGGAACCGCTCACCGAAGATCATCCACTGAAAGGGCAGGCTGCTGCCGGTGCCCGTCTGCATCATCTCTGCTTTACTGTAGACGAGGTCTCAGAGGCGCAAGCCGCACTGGCGAGCACTCCACTGGGCAGCGAGCGGGCTCCTCACCAGGGGACGCTGGGGAAACGTGCGATGTTTCTGAACATCTACGGCAGCCAGGGAATTCCCTTGGAGATCACCGGGGGATGAAGTGGACCCCGTTTTTTGGACCACGGGGATAG
>Ga0315902_10013253_pt1 | contig 10668 bp, 6 predicted proteins | sample LakEriMetagenome_9_FD_203523 | JGI IMG/M metagenome (GOLD analysis project Ga0315902, IMG submission 203523) | Freshwater fungal communities from buoy surface, Lake Erie, Ohio, United States - Buoy 12 MA117 | ecosystem: Environmental > Aquatic > Freshwater > Lake > Lake biofilm | place: USA...
CTGGTTGCCTTGGGCCACTACGCTCGGTAGACCGATACTCAGTCCCGCCAGGTCCAGTGCAGCCTGGGGGCCGGTTTGGAAGTAGGTGATCTCCTCGGACTCGAACTCCCCCCCGGAGGCTACGGTGTTGCCACCGGCGGTCACCGTGTAGGAACCGGTGCCGTACTGGCAGCAGATGCCGTCACCATAGGAATCGAAGATGCTGAAGATGACCACCGTGCCGTTGGGAACGCACGCGTTCACAGCAGGGATCGTGGTGGCATCAGCCAGGTTGCCTGCGGAGGCATAAACAGGCGTGCCGCCGGGGCCGGTAAGGGTCCAGGAGGTCTCTTCGCCGTAGTTGTCCGTGGTGATCGAGACCGAGACCTGGGTCTGGCCGGTGGGGCACTGCGCGAAGGCGGTGTTACCCAAGGCCAGCAGGCCGAAAACTGGCAGGAGTAAGGACTTCTTCATTCGATCGGGGTTTGTTGTTGACTGATCAGGATAGGTTGTCTCAAATGGGGGGCCTGAACAAGGATCCCGACCTGGACGCTGACGAAAGTAGGGCCATCATCCATCTCTTCAACGTTGTTGTGTGTTCCTGCTTGGGATCCTACCTGCCCTCGCAGATCGTGTGTCCCGATCGTAAGGGAGCCTCGGGGGCCTTACTTTTGCCAAGCCAGGTCCTTGAAACCTGCGCTCTCATCAGATGATAACACGCTTCACCCTCTTTGCCTGTGCCATGGGCGCAATGACCTCGGTCCTTGCCGTTGACCTGGTGACCTTGAAATACGGGAATAATGTGGTCAATGGACAGACCTTGGCCATTGTGGGCGCTGCAAGCACGTATGAGTTGGATGCAAGCCTGTCGGTCACGCTGAACGGCGCCACGCAGCGCTCGTTGAAGGTGAAGCGCTATGAAGTGCAGCCTGTGACCGGAACACAGAACACCTTTTGCTGGGGTGAATGTTATCTGCCGGTGAATGCGAACGCGCGCCCCACTTGGGTCTCGGACCTGTCCGAGACGCTCCAGCCCGGTGTGCTGTTCAATGGGTTCCATGCCTACTATTATCCCACGGGCACGGCCGAGATGACCAAGTTCCGCTTCGTGTGGTTCGCCATGGACGACCCCACGGACACGGCCTATGTGGACATCATTTTCGACACACGTGTCAACGCCGTGGGTCAGCAGGAGCTTGCCGCGGCCACAACGGGTCTTGAGGTGTTCCCCAACCCTGCCACGGGTACGAACGTGACCTTGCGTTTCTCGGGCGCTCCTGTCAATGGCCAGGTGAACTGGACCCTTCACAACGCACTGGGTGCCATTGAGCTTCAGGGCAGCCTGCGCAATGGTCAAGGGGATGTGGTGTTGTCCTTGGACGGCCTCGCTGCTGGTGTGTATTTCGCCAGTGTGGTGCAGGGCGGTCGTGCGGTGGCCACACGACGTGTGGTGATCAGCCGCTAAGGCAGCGGTCTTCCCGTAACCAGGTGTTCGGCCAGCAAGGGTATGCCCTCGCTGGCCGAACGCATTAGGTGCCTTACCGGTCGGCCTTCGATGCGCACCGGGGCAGGGTCTATCAGGTATATTGGACAATGTGCGGGAGCAGCGTGCACCAATCCTGCGGCTGGGTACACTTGTAGTGATGTGCCCACTACGATCAGCAGGTCCGCTTGATGGACAATGGATGCTGCCAGGGGCATCAAGGGCACTTCCTCGCCGAACCACACGATGTGAGGTCGAAGTTGGGATCCCAGTGAACAACGGTCGCCCAGCCTCAGTGATGGGCCGTTCGATCGAACCACCAGGCCGGGATCGGCGGTACTGCGGGCCTTCATGATCTCGCCGTGCAGGTGCAGCACGCGCGTACTACCCGCACGCTCATGCAGGTTGTCGATATTCTGGGTCACCACGTCCACGTGGAAATGGGCCTCGAGGCCCGCCAGCGCCCGGTGTGCTGCATTGGGCTGTGCGTGAAGCACTTGGGCGCGTCGCTGATCGTAGAAATGCAGCACGAGCTCCGGGTCGCGTGCCCAAGCCTCGGGAGTGGCCACCTCCTCGATCCGGTATTCCTCCCACAGTCCATCGCTGTCGCGGAAGGTGCGCAGTCCGCTCTCGGCGCTGACCCCGGCTCCGCTCAGCACCACGAGACGCTTGCTTTCCATGGCCGTAAAGTAGGGGTGCCAGGAGGTGTGTTGTCATGGTGCCGGATCCGTTGCTTCCCTTATTTTCGTGCCCTTCGCGAAAACCCCAGCGCCCATAAGGCTACTTTACTCCCTTCGGAACAGACTATTTCAGCGGAAAGGGACAGGATGATCGACAGCCTGAGCGGGGAGCTATTGGAGCGCGGACAGGACCACGTGGTGTTGGACTGTGCCGGTGTGGGCTATTTGGTGCAATTGCCACAGAGCGCCATTGAACGTCTGCCTGCACAGGGCCGGGTCCGCTTGTTGGTGCACTATTCCGTGTCCGTGGATGTGCGCTCAGGTTCCAGTGAGCACCGCCTGTTCGGATTCCTGCATGCCGACGAGCGCAGGTTGTTCCGCCAGCTGATCGAGGTGCAGGGCGTGAGCGCCACGCTGGGACTGGCGATCATGGGGCAACGCAGCCCGCAGGACATCCACACGGCCATCCTTACCGGCGATGAATCGGTGCTGAAAGGCATCAAGGGCATCGGCCCGAAACTGGCCCAGCGGATCATCACCGATCTGCAAGGCAAGCTCGCCGGCACGGCGCTTCCTTCCACCGGAACTGCCACGGTCGGGGGCAATACACTGAAGGCGGAGGCGTTATCGGCACTGGTCTCCCTGGGCCTGGACCGCATGAAGGCGGAACGGGCGCTGCATGCCGTGATGCAGGAGCATGGGCCCCAACAACCTCGTCTCGAAGAACTGATCCGACTCACCCTCAAGAACCTCTGACCTCGTGACGGTGCTTAAACGCGCGCATGGCCTTGTCCATCTGGTCCTTACCGGATGGCCGCTTCGCGCGCTGTTGGTGCTGGCGGCGGTGGTGCTGGGCGTGGTGGAAGGCTTCGCATCGCCGTTCGGGTTGGAGTACATGCAGGTGGACAGCCCGCAGATCGAGCTGGTCTATCCCATCACCGATCCCGTGACCCCGGGTGCACCGCCGAGCGGTAGCATCAACCTGGAGGACCCCGAGAACATTGAGAACAACGTGGTCTACGACCCGGTCACGGGCCAGTACATCCTGGAGAGCACGGTGGGCGGGTCGTTCAACTACCGGCCGCCCATGAACATGTCGTTGGAGGAATACCTCAATTACGACATGTCGAAGGCCATGGACAACTATTGGCTGGACCGCGTGGAACAGGACAGCGAGAGCGCCCAAAAACGTCTCATCCCGGCGATCAAGGTGCGTGGCGAGATGTTCGACCGGATCTTCGGGGGCAACACCATCGATATCAAGCCCCGAGGCTCGGCCGAGGTCATTTTCGGGGTGAACGTGAGCAAGACCGAGAACCCCCGGATCCCGGTGGACCAGCGGCGCATCACCACCTTCAATTTCGACCAGCGCATCCAGATCAACCTGGTGGGCAACATCGGTGAGAAGCTGAAGATCAACACCAACTACAACACCCAGGCCACCTTCGATTTCGAGAACCAGGTGAAGCTGGACTACACCGGTTACGAGGACGAGATCATCCAGAAGTTCGAGGCGGGCAACGTGAGCCTGCCTTTGCGCGGAACGCTTATTCAAGGAAGCCAGAGCCTGTTCGGCTTGAAGACCCAGCTGAGGTTCGGGCGATTGACCGCAACGGCCATCTTCAGCCAGGAGAAGGGCCAGCGGCGAAATGTGCAGACCCAGGGCGGCGCCCAGACCACCAACTTCGACATCAAGGCCGACGAGTACGAGGCCAACAAGCACTACTTCCTCAGCTATTTCTTCCGCGACCAATACGAGAACGCGTTGCGCACACTGCCCTTGGTGAACGCGGGGGCACAGATCACCCGGGTGGAGGTGTGGGTGACCAACATGCGGCAGGACTTCCAGCAAACGCGGAACATCGTGGCCTTTACCGACCTTGGCGAGGATGCCAGTGCGCAGGCGGTGGCCGCAGGCCATGTGAGCGCGGACCTGGTGGCTTCCGGGCTGCTGGTGGACGCACCCGGCAGCGAGGCCCAGAACACGCAGAACTCCCTGTACGGACTTGTGAGCGCGAACGCTGGGATCCGCGGCTTCACGGGTGCCACCGGTGCATTGCAGGCCTTGGGCCTGGTGGCCGCACGGCACTTTGAGAAGGTGGAAAGTGCCCGCCTGCTCGGCCCCAACGAATACACCATCAATGGAAGGTTGGGATTCATCACGCTGAACCAATCGCTCAACAACGACGAGGTGCTGGCGGTGGCCTACCAGTACACCTTCAATGGACAGACCTATCAGGTGGGTGAGTTCTCCACCGATGGTGTGGCCCCTCCCGCGGCCCTGATGCTCAAATTGCTGCGGGCCTCCATCACCAACCCGCGCATACCGCTGTGGGACCTGATGATGAAGAACGTGTACTCACTGGGCGCCTTCCAGGTGAACCGCGAGAACTTCCGCCTGGAGCTCATCTACAACAACCCGGTGAGCGGTGTGGATATCAACTATGTCCCCCGCGCACCAGTGGACCAGATCCCCTTGCTGCAGACCTTGGGCATGGACCGGTTGGACCCCAACAACGCACCCAACCCCGATGGCTGGTTCGACTACATCGACGGGGCCGCCACCGTGGGCGGAACGATCAACTCGCAGAACGGACGCGTGTTCTTCCCGGTGCTGGAGCCCTTTGGCAGTTACCTGGACGCACAGCTCATCGGGCCCGACCCGAACAACCCCATACAACCCGAGCCCGTGCGACGCGCCATTGTCTACAGCGCGCTGTACGACAGCACCAAGGTGGCGGCCCAGAACCTGCCCGGTCTCAACCGCTTCAAACTGAAAGGCAGTTACCGGAGCGCAAGCAGTGATGTGATCTCGCTGAACAGCGTGAACATCCCGCAGGGCAGTGTGACCGTGACCGCGGGTGGCGTACAGCTGGTGGAGAACCAGGACTACACGGTGGATTACAACCTCGGTCGTGTGCGCATCCTCAACCAGGGCATCCTGGAGAGCGGTACACCGGTGAACATCGCCTTGGAGAGCAACTCGCTCTTCAGCATACAGACCAAGACACTGGCCGGGGCGCGCTTCGACTACAACTTCAGCAAGGACCTGGTGGTGGGCGGCACCATCATGAACCTCTACGAACGTCCGTTGACCCAGAAGGTGAACGTGGGTGAGGAGCCCATTTCGAACACCGTGATCGGGCTGGACGGTAACTGGCAGACCAGCTCGCAATGGCTGACGGACATGGTGGACAAGCTGCCCTTCTACGCCACCAAGCAGGAGAGCAACTTCTCGGCCAGCATGGAAGGGGCCTACCTGATCCCCGGTCACAGCAGGGCGATCGGGCAGAACGGAACGAGCTACATCGATGACTTCGAAGGCAGTGTGAGCACCATCGATCTGCGCACGCAGAGCCTCTGGTTCCATGCGGCCACTCCATCGGGCCTGCCCGATCTGTTCCCCGAGGGCGACCGCATCAACGACCTCAGCAACGGGTTCCGTCGCGCACAGTTGGCCTGGTACGTCATCGACCCGCTCTTTTTCCGCAACAACAACCTGACGCCGCAGCACATTGCCAACGACCCGGCCATGCGGAGTGACAACCGCATGCGCGAGATCCTTGAGCAGGAGGTGTTCCCCAACCGCCAGCTGCCCGCGGGTACCCCGGCCAACATCCCGGTGCTCGACCTGACCTACTACCCGAGCGAAAGGGGGCCCTACAACTATACCCCGGACCTGGACCCCAACGGCGACCTTTTCGATCCCACGGAGAACTGGGCGGGTATCACGCGGCGCATCACCACCACGGATTTCGAGAGCAGCAACATCGAGATCGTGCAGTTCTGGCTGATGGACCCCTTCTTCAACACCAGCAACAGCAACGGTGAACCGGCCAGCAACGAGAACTCGGTGAACAGTACGGGAGGTTACCTGTACATCGACCTGGGCAACATCAGCGAGGACATCCAGCGCGACGGAAGGAAGTTCTTCGAGAACGGACTGCCCAACAACCTGAGCGATGTTTCATCCCCCACGGAAGAGACCAATTGGGGCGTGGTACCCACCACCCAGAGCGTGGTGAACGCCTTCGCCCTTTCGCAGGAGAACAGCAACCGGTTCCAGGACGTGGGTCTCGATGGACTGGCAAGTGTGCAGACCGACGCCGCCCAGCGAAACGAACAGAGCTTCTTCGACGATTACCTCAATGCCCTTCCGCCCAGCGCCCGCCAGCGGTGGAACAACGACCCCAGCAACGACGATTACCACTTCTTCCGCGGCAGCGATTACGATAGCCAGCAGTTGGACATCCTGCAGCGCTACAAACGGTTCAACGCACCCGAGGGCAACTCCATTACCGACGAGGACAGCCCCGAGAGCTACCCCACGCAGCAGACCACCATTCCGAGCAGTGAGGACTTCAATCAGGACCAGAACCTGGCCGAGGCCGAGAGCTACTTCCACTACAAGGTGAGCCTGCTGCCCCAGGACATGGTGGTGGGCCGCAACTTCATCACCGACCGCATACGGGCCACGGCCAGCACGCCCGAAGGCGCCAAGGAAGTGTATTGGTACCAGTTCAAGGTACCCATCCGTATGCCCGAGCGCGCGGTGAACGGCATCCAGGATTTCCGGAGCATCCGTTTCATGCGCATGTACCTGCAGGGTTGGCAACAGGAAGTGACCCTGCGCTTTGCCCGTCTGGAGTTCGTGCGGGGCGAATGGCGCAAGTACCTGCAGACCCTGGAGACCCCGGGCGAAGTGCCCGGTGGAGACCCCGATCCCACGCTGTTCGAGGTGGCCGCGGTGAACATCGAGGAGAACGGCAACCGCACACCGATCAACTACGTGCTGCCGCCGGACATCAATACGGAGGTGGATGTGGCCAGCGCCAACCTGCGCAACCTGAACGAGCAGTCGTTGCAGATGAAGGTGTGCAACCTGCGTGACGGTGATGCACGGGCCGCCTTCCGCAACGTGAGCTTCGATATCCGCAGCTACAAGAAGTTGCGCATGTTCATCCACGCCGAAAGTTCAGACCCCTCGCAGCCCATTGCGTATGGCGATGCCACCGTGTTCGTTCGACTGGGCAACGACCTGGAGGCGAACTATTACGAGTACGAAGTGCCCGTGCAGCCTTCCACCTTCTTCAACCGCGATCCGTACAGCGTATGGCCCGAAGCGAACAACATGGTGATCGAGTTCGCCAAGTTGAACGATCTGAAGATAAGGCGCGACCAGGAAGGCTTTGCGCGCAACCAGCGCTACATGGGCACCGAGGGCGACCGGCGGATCTTCGTGAAGGGGAGCCCGAACCTGAGCCAGATGAATACCATCATGATCGGGATCCGCAACCCGAAGAAGGACGGCGAGGAGTCGAACCCTTGGAACAACGACAACGGCCTTGCGAAGTGCCTGGAGGTGTGGGTGAACGAACTGCGCCTCACGGATTTCGATCAAAGTGGAGGCTGGGCGGCCCTGGCGCGCATGAACGCGCAACTGGCCGATCTCGGGAACGTGAGCGTGGCGGGCAACTACAGCACCCCGTTCTGGGGCAGCATCGACAAACGCGTGAGCGAGCGCCAGCGCGAAACGAAGTACGGCGTGGACGTGGCCGCCAACCTGGAACTGGGCAAGTTCCTGCCCGAAAGCACCAACGTGCGCATCCCCATGTACGTGGGCTATTCCGAGCAGGTCAGCAACCCCCAGTTCGATCCGCTCAACCCGGACATCGAGTTCAACGAGGCCACGCGAACATTGACACCCGCGGAACGCAGGGAACGCCTGAAGGAATCGCGAACCTACACCCGACGAAGAAGCCTGAACTTCACCAACGTACGGAAGGACAGGGGCCAGGGCAGCAGTGGCAAGGAGCACCTGTGGGACGTGGAGAACCTGAGCCTGACCTATGCCTATTCGGACCAGGAATACTTCGATGTGAACACCGCCTTTGAGAACACGCGTACCTACCGGGGCTCGCTGGCCTACATCCACAATCCACGGCCGGTGGTGGTGGAGCCCTTCAAGGGCATTGGTTTCGTGGACAAGAGCAAATGGCTGAAGCTCGTGCGCGACTTCAATTTCAACATCGGCTTCAAGCAGGTGTCGGTGCGGACCTCCATTGACCGCATGTACCTGGAGCGCCAGGTGCGGCCGAACCCCGACATCGAAACGCTCCCGCCGAGGGCCACCTACAACAAGAACTTCAACTGGAACAGCCAGTACGGGTTCCGCTACGAGATCACGAAGTCGCTGAAGCTGGATTTCAACGCGAACAACATGGCGGTGATCGGCGAAACGCCAGGTCGCGTGAACCCCAAGTACCAGGACGAGTATGACCTGTGGAAGGACAGTGTGCTCACGAGCATCACGAACTGGGGCGAGGTCACCCGCTACGACCATACGGTGACCCTGAACTACACCCTGCCACTGGACAAGTTCCCCCTTACGGACTGGATCACCGCGAACACGGCCTATACCGCAGGCTACCAGTGGGACCGTGCACCGTTCACGCAGGATTCGCTCGGTGCCGTGGTGCAGAACTCGCAGAACATCAGCTTCAACGGACAGTTGAACTTCGTGAACCTGTACAACAAGTCGAAGTACCTCAAGAAGATCAACGACAAGGGGCGTTCGCGGACCGGCGCCAAGCCCCAGAACGCCGCGAAGCCGACCGACCCGGCCGCCAAGCCGGACCCGGACAACAAGCAGGGTTCCAAGATCAATGTGCTGGAGGGTGCTGCCCGATTGCTGATGATGATCCGCACCGGCACCTTCACCTACAGCCAGAACTCCGGCACCCTGCTGCCCGGTTATGACCGCAAGACGAACATCATCGGTATGGATGATTTCGGGGCGCCGGGGTTCGGGTTCGTCCTGGGCCAGCAGAACCACAACCTGAGCGGTGACCCGGTCCGCGATTTCGCCCGAACGGCCGCAAGCAACGGCTGGCTGGTGGAGACCCCGTCCATCTTCACCCAATACGCCACCGGTCGCACCGAGACGATCAACGCACGGCTCTCGCTGGAGCCCTTCCGGGGCATGCGGGTGGACATCAGCGCCAACCGGACCATCGCGGAGAACAGTGTCTCCTTCTTCCGCTGGAATGATGATCTGGGCGACTATGTGAACGACAGTCCGCAGGAGACCGGCAACTTCAGCATTACCATGCTGAACTGGCGCACGGCCTTTGCCCGCAACGATGGCAACAGCTACGCCAACCCGAACTTCGAGCAATTGCTGGCCAACCGACCGGTGATCAGCCAGCGCTTGGGCGCCACCACCGAGGGTTCCCTGCTGGATGTCGAAACGGGCTACTTCACCGGTTATGGCGCCACCAACCAGGATGTCGTTATCCCGGCGTTCATTGCGGCCTACACAGGACGTGATGCGGCCTCGGTGAACCTCAACCCCTTCAAGCAGGCCCCGGCACCCAACTGGGACATCACCTACGATGGCCTCACCAAGCTGCCCTTGATCGGTAAATGGTTCCGCACTTTCACCTTAAAGAACAGCTACCGCTCCACGTTCAACATCTCGAACTTCCAGACGAACATGCTCTACGTTCCGGGAGGTGCCGAGGTGGACGCCGCTGGCAACTTCATTCCGGAGCGCCAGATCACAGTGGTCACCATCCAGGAGGTCATGCGACCGCTGCTGGGCATCGATGCCACCTTGAAGAACAGCCTGCTGGCCAAGTTCGAATACAACCGCGACCGCAACCTCAGCCTCAGCCTTACCAACTACCAGGTCACGGAGATCGCCGGTGTGGAGTATGTGATCGGCACCGGCTATCGCTTCAAGAAGGTGAAGTTCCCCTTCGCTTTCGGAGGCAAGAAGCCCGACAGCGACCTCAATCTGCGCATCGACCTGAGCATGCGCGACAACCTCACCGTGATCCGCAAAATGGAGGAACTGCAGAACCAGGTCACTGCCGGCCAGCGTATTCTCTCCATCAAGACCAGCGCGGACTACGTGCTGAACCAGCGCCTCAACGTGCGGGCCTTCTATGAGCGTGTGGTGAACACGCCGGTGATCTCGACCTCCTTCCCCTCGGCCAATTCCAGTATGGGGATCAGCCTGCGCTTCACGTTGACCCAATAAGCAACGGGATCATTCTACATTTGGCCGCTACCAGCACACCAACAGCCATGAACATTCCGCAGGAACTGCGCTACACCAAGGACCACGAGTGGGTCCGTGTCGAAGGCAACGAGGCCACCGTGGGTATCACCGACTTTGCCCAGAGCGAGCTCGGTGATATCGTGTTCGTTGACATCGGCACCGAAGGACAGGAACTGGCCCACGAGGCCGTGTTCGGCACCGTGGAGGCGGTGAAGACCGTGAGCGACCTGTTCATGCCCGTGAGCGGCACCGTGCTTGAGGTGAACCCCGGCCTGGCGGATGATCCCGCAGCCGTGAACAGCGACCCCTACGGCAAAGGCTGGATGGTGCGCGTGAAACTGAGCGATCCTGCCGAGGTGGAGAGCCTGCTCACCGCCGAGCAGTACGCCGCACAAGTGGGCGCCTGATCCCGTGCGCGCCATGCGCGGCCTGCGTCCGGCCATCGCTTGGGCCCTGCTGAT
>Ga0315902_10013254_pt1 | contig 10668 bp, 9 predicted proteins | sample LakEriMetagenome_9_FD_203523 | JGI IMG/M metagenome (GOLD analysis project Ga0315902, IMG submission 203523) | Freshwater fungal communities from buoy surface, Lake Erie, Ohio, United States - Buoy 12 MA117 | ecosystem: Environmental > Aquatic > Freshwater > Lake > Lake biofilm | place: USA...
TGATCGAAGGGGTGCGGTTGTGGAGGCACATCGACGTGCGGCGCGATGCGTCGGTCTCCATGGTCCAGCACTCCACGTGGACCGTCGAGGAGCGACGAGCCCCTCTCGGTGTGGTCGCGTTCGTGTTCGAGGGTCGGCCCAACGTGTTCGCTGACGCAACCGGCGTGCTCCGAAGCGGAAACACCGTCGTGTTCCGCATCGGCAGTGATGCGTTGCGCACCGCACGGGCTCTGATGGATGCGGTGGTGAGTCCATCGCTCGTCGCCGCTGGACTTCCCGAGGGAGCGGTGGTTCTTGTCGAATCGGCCGAGCGCTCGGCTGGACACGCCTTGTTCTCCGATCGGCGGGTCGCCCTGGCGGTGGCTCGGGGAAGTGGTGAAGCGGTCGCGCAGCTCGGTGCGGTTGCTCGCCAAGCCGGTGTCCCCGTGAGTCTGCACGGCACGGGGGGCGCCTGGATGGTGATCGCTCCCGACGCCGAATCGTCGGTGATCGAATCGGTGGTCGACGCGTCGCTCGATCGCAAGGTGTGCAACACGTTGAACGTCGCGTGTGTGATACGTGATCAGCCCGGTCATCTCACCGCTCTGTTGAGCGGAGTGCGTCAGGCTGCCGCCCGTCGATCGGTCCGTCCGATCGTGCACGTTCGCACCGGAACGTCGTTCGAAGCGATCGACCTCGGCGACGCCGAAGTCGTCGTTCACGACGACGATTCGTTCTTGGCTCGCGAGTACGAGTGGGACGACCGGCCCGAGTTGGCGATTCGCGTCGTCGGTTCGGTCGCCGAAGCGATCGATTTGTGCAATGTGCACAGTCCGTGGTTCGTGGCATCGCTCATTTCCGGTGGCGACGCGGCCTTCGAGGAGTTCTACCGCAACGTTGAAGCGCCCTTCGTTGGTGACGGTTTCACGCGCTGGGTCGACGGTCAGTACGCGTTGCGTCGGCCCGAACTTGGTCTGTCGAATTGGCAAAGTGGCCGGTTGTTCGGACGGGGTGGCATCTTGTCGGGCGACGGAGTGTTCGCCGTTCGTTACGTGGCTCGGCACACCGATCCGAATCAGCGACGCTGAGTCAGCTCAGGAACGAATCCACGACTCGACCGGCCAGCCTCGAACCCGGCCGCCGCGTGTCGCTCCACTTGGCGAGAGCGGCCAGTGAGTTGATACCGATCCACCGGAGCGGCTCGGGTTCCCACCGTCGTGAGCGGTGTCCGACGAAGGCCACTCGGGTCAACTCGGTGTCGCGGTGTGCGACGAGATCGGCCAGGATGCGACCGACCAGGTTGCTGGTGGCCACGCCGTCGCCCACGTACGCGCCACCACGAAGAACGCCGTTCTCCGATCCGACCGACATCGTCCAGTCTCGTGCAGCTGCCAACGGTCCACCCCAGTGGTGTGTGGTCGCGACGTCATGCAGGACCGGGAACATGTCACGCAACGTGGCTTCGAGCGCCTTTTTCGTCGGGGCATGTTGATCGAAGGTCGGTGAGATCCGACTCGCGTAGTGATACGGGGCGCCGCGTCCTCCGAAGGCGATACGGCCGTCAGCGGTCCGCTGACCGTAGATGACCATACGACGCAGATCGGCGAAGGTCTCTCGTTCCGACAAGCCGATCTCGGACCATATCGATTCGTCGAGGGGTTCGGTCGCGATCATCATCGAGTACAGGGGCACCACGTATCGTCGTTCGGACTTCCAACGTGTTGAGTACGCCTCGGTCGCTCGGATGACGCGTCCGGCGCGGACATCGCCCCGTGACGTTCGAACGAGGCGGGAGTCGAGCGTGATTGCCGTCGTGTGTTCGGCGATCGTCACACCGCGGTTACGTAGCGATCGGGCCAAGCCGGTGACCAACTGGTAGGGCTGGATCGCCGCACAATCGGGATGGAAGAGCGCACCCTCGATACGGGAAGCGTTCAGACGTTGCCGCGCTGTGTCGGCATCGAGGAGTTGCACGCGATCTCCAGCGAATCCCCACGTTTCGGCTTCACGCAACGCGGCTCGGGCCGCCGACATCTGGCGATCGTCCCGGATCGCTCCGAGGTACCCACCCTTCTTGTATCCGCAGTCGATACCCAGCGAGGCGGCCTGGCGACCAACCTCGTCGACTGTGTCGTACATCAGATTCTGGAGACGAATGGCTTCTCCGCGGGACGACATCTCGGCGACGCGGTCGAGAGACATCGGAAGAATCGACGAGCACCAGCCACCGTTCCGGCCGCTCGCGCCGAATCCGACGTGGTTGGCCTCGATCACGAGAATCGTCGTGCTCGGGGACACGAGATTCAAGTAATGCGCAGTCCACAATCCCGTGTAGCCAGCACCAACGATCGCCACGTCGACGTCGGTCGGAAGACCGGTCACGGAGTCAGGCGATGGCGGATCGGTGCCCCCCACTCCGTCTTGCCAGAGACAGGTCTCCACCACTCCGACTGTAGGCGACGAGTTGCTCAATCCAGAACGACGTTGTCGATGAGTCGAACACCGCCGACCGTTGCCGCAACGAGCACGACCGCCGAGGTGCTGTCATCAGCGCGTTCGGCGAGAGTCGACGGATCGACGACGGCGGCGTACTCGATGTCGACGTCGCCGAGCTCGGTGGCGACGATGGCTTCGAGTTCACGACTGTTGCGCACGCCGGAATCCCAGGCTTTCGCCGCCGCGACAAGGGATCGTGGTATGGCGAGTGCTCGCGTCCGGGCAAGCGGATCGAGACGCACGTTGCGACTCGAGAGAGCCAATCCGTCGTGATCGCGCACGGTCGGTGCCACATCGATGGTGATGGGAAGACCGAGGTCGCGGGTGAGACGCTTGATCACCGCGACTTGCTGGAAATCCTTGGCTCCGAACACCGCGGCATCAGGACGGACGACCGAGAAGAGTTTGGTGACCACCGTGGCGACCCCATCGAAGTGGCCGGGACGATGTCGACCCTCGAATGGCTCGGAGATTCCCGCCACGGAGACGCGCGTGGCGAAGCCGGACGGATACATGTTCTCGACCGACGGTGCCCAGACCAGATCGACGTTGGTATCGCGGCAGATGTCGAGATCCCGGTCGATGTCGGACGGGTACTTGGCCAAGTCGGTCGCGTCACCGAATTGAAGAGGGTTGACGAAGATCGAGACGACGACGCGGGCTCCGATCGACTGTGCGCGCCGCACGAGGCTCACGTGTCCGTCGTGGAGTGCTCCCATCGTGGGAACCATGACGATGGGCCCGGAGGTTCGAAGTTGGTCGACGGCTAGCGAAGCGTCGGCCGGCGAGTGAACGACTCGCACGACGTCAGCTGAACGAGTGCTCGAGATCGGGCCAGGTGCCACCGCGAACTTCATCGACGAACGACGACGTGGCATCGATGACGGCCGTGCGTAGGTCGGCGTACTTCTTGGCGAAGCGGAACTCGGCCTCGCAGAGCCCCAACACGTCGTGCATCACCAGCACCTGTCCTGAGCAGTGCGGACCAGCACCGATACCGATCGTCGGGATGCTCACCTTGTCGGTGATCTCGGCCGCCAGGTCGAGTGGAACTCCTTCGATCACCACGGCACACGCTCCTGACTGTTCGACCGCGTGCGCATCCTCGAGAAGACGTTCGCGGCCCCCGGGTTCGAAACCAGCCATGCGGCCCTGGACGCGATGACCACCCATGCGGTGGTAACTCTGTGGAGTGAGGCCGATGTGGCCGACCACCGGGATGTCGGCGGCGGTGATGGCGGCGATGGACGATGCCACGGTGACGCCGCCTTCCAACTTGACAGCCTCGGCTCCCTCTTTCATGAGGCGGATGGACGACTCCACGGCTTGTTGTGTACTGGCCTGGTACGAACCGAACGGAAGGTCTCCGACAACGAGAGCTTTGGTGCGGGCCCGAGCCACGCAGCGCACGTGGTACGCCATTTCGTCCAGATCGACCGGAATGGTGTTGCGTTCACCTTGCACAACCATGGCGAGTGAGTCGCCCACGAGGATCATGTCGACGCCCGCGAGATCGACCAGACGCGCGAACGTGTAGTCATACGCCGTGATCATGGAGATCCGGCGACCGCCTTCCCGCCACGCAGCGAGGTCGGGCACGGTGACTTTCTTGCGCTCGGTCATGGGGGCCTCAATGGGCAACCTAGCGACGGGGCTCGGGGGCCCCACTACCGGAGGTGGGGGCTCTTGTGATTTCCGACTCAACGCTCGAAGGACCTCATTAGAGTCGGCCCGTGCCTGCCGCGCTGCCGCCGCGCCCGATGAGCCCGCTTCGGGGCCGACTCGTGCGTCTTCTGCACCCGGTCGTGCACACCGTCTGGGAGCGAGTGGTCGAGGCTGGGGCCATCGGCCCCGGCTCTCGTCGCGGTCGACAGTTCGGCCGGTTCGGCTCGGGGAGCGTGATCTGCTTTCCGGTCAACACCCTCTACAACGAGAAATACATCCGAATCGGACGCGACACGATGATCGGTCCCCAGTGCACGCTGTCGGCCGGAATGATGCCGGGTCAAGAATGTCTCACCGACCCCGTGGTCTCGATCGGGGACCGCTGTCTGATCGGAAAGGGTTCCGGAATCGTCGGACACTTCTCGATCGAGATCGGCGACGACGTGTGGACGGGTCACAACGTGTACATCACCGATCAGAACCACGGATACGAAGACGTCGAACGTCCGATATCAGTGCAAACGATGCCCGAAAAGCCGGTTCGAATCGGTCGGGGATCGTGGCTCGGTTACGGCACCGTCGTTCTTCCGGGTGCGGAGATCGGCGAACACGTCGTGATCGGTGCCAACAGTGTGGTGACCGGAGCCATTCCATCGTTCTCAGTAGCCGTCGGCTCGCCGGCCCGCGTCATTCGGCGTTTCGAGAGCGGTGAATGGAAGAACGCCTAGACCGCGAGATCGGCTGGCGCCGAACAGGCCTTCATGCGATTGGCAACAGTGAAGTCGTTGATGTATTCGGAAATGGGCGAGCCGTCGATCACCGATTCCGGGAACGGCGGATTGTCGCCGCTGCGTAGGACCTCGGTGTAGTCGCGACGGTCGGACATCAGCGTCCGGTAGTAACCGATCCACGTTTCGACAAGGCGACGGTCGTCGCCCGAGGTCGGCGCGGTGGCCTCCAGTTCGTCGATCATCGCAACGATGATGTCGGTGGCCCGGTCGATGAGATCGGCACGTTCGGACAAGGCGCCTTCACCCACGTCTTCGATGCGACGCGAGTCAGCGAGTTCGTTGCGCCGGATGTTTGCGGTTTCGCAGACGGCAACTGCACGCTCGGTCCACGCGACATCACTCACCTTGGCTACCGACTGTTTTGGCGGAAAGAAGAGAGCCCACACCCAGAAGGCCGCGATGGCGACGCTGACGAAGCTCAGCACGACTCGCACGAGCGTTCGACGGCTGGTGCTCACGACTTGGGGCGGTAGGACGTCGCGAGCAGCAAAGCGGCACTGCCCACTCCGATGATCGAGGTGACGACCGCACCCGACCACCCGGTGAAGTGGATGTCGAGTGCGTGATCGAGCGACAGTTGGCCTGGTCCGATGACGCCAACGGACCAAGCCATGAGCGCGATCGTCGCGCAGTACTCCCAACCTTGATTGGGAAGGAAAATGAAGAAGCCAACCTTCGCGTGGGCAACCGCGATCGCCACGATCATGATCCCGATCACGCCGGCGGCCGACAGCGGCGTGAGAAACCCGAAAGCAAGTCCGAGTCCAGCAACGATCTCGGTCGTGGCGGCGAGACGTGCCTGGAGGTGGGGCCACTTCATCCCGATCGATCCGAACCAGGCCGCCGTTCCCGACAGACCTCCACCACCGAAGATCTTGTTGTAGCCGTGGTACGCGAGGAACCCTCCGATGCACACGCGCACGACGAGGAGGCCGACGTCGATCTGGTCGGGACCAGCCAGTGCGGCGCCGAAGGAACTCACCCACCCGACACTAGTAGTTGGGCCGTCGTTCGAGCCCGACTGCTACAAAGGAAACGTGACGAACGAATCGCGCTTTCGCAAGAGGGTGAAGCTCGTCACCTCGCTCGTCTCGTACCGGCGAGCTGATTTCGCGGTCGCCGTCGCGGGAGCGACCGTCTTCGCGTTCGGAACGGTCGCATCGTCGTGGGTCCTGCGTTGGATCATCGACAACGTGATCGTCGAGCGATTCGAATCAGGATCGATCGATGCATCGGCCGCCGCGGCCGGCATCGGAATCTTCATCCTCGTTGCCATCGTTCGGGCCGCCGGTGTGATCGTCCGTCGAACCTGGGCCGGCAAGGCGCAGTGGGGTATCGCCGAGGACCTCTCGGGAGAAGCCATCGACGCCGTGGTGCGCCAACCCGTTCCGTGGCACCGTCGGCAAAGCACCGGTGACTTGATGACACGAGTCGGCGTGGACGTCGAGGCGGCCGTCCAGGTCGTGGCACCGTTGCCTTTCTCGACTGGCGTCGTCCTGATGCTTCTCATCGCCTCGGGAGGCTTGATCGCAGCCGACCCGTTGTTGGGCGTTCTGGCGACACTCGTCTTTCCGGTGATCATGTCGCTCAACCTCGTGTATCAGAAGCGAGCCGACCGCTGGTACGACTTGGCTCAGGCCGAATTGGCGACCCTGTCGTCGGCGGCCCACGAGAGTTTCGAAGCCGTGACAGTGGTCAAAGCCTTCGGTGCCGAGGCGCGAGAGGCCAGTCGATTGTCGGACATCGCTTTTCGGGTCCGCTCGGCTCGCGTTCAAGCCATCAAGGTGCGGTCACTCTTCGAAACGCTTCTCGATGTCGTTCCGAATTCGGCGAGCGTTCTGATCGTGTTACTCGGGTCGTATCGCGTCGCCGATGGCGCGATGACCGTCGGAGATCTGGCTTCCTTCATCTACATCTTCGCGCTGCTCGTGTTCCCTCTTCGGATCATCGGCTACGCGTTCAGTGAGATGCCTCGGTCGCAGGCCGGATTCGACCGGGTCAAACAGTTGGTCGCCGAGCCGGTGGAACCCGACCCTCGTCGCCGCCTTCAGATCGAGCCGGGAGCTGTCGCTCTCCGCGGTGTGTGCATCGAACAGGGAGACGGTCGAGAAGTGCTCACCGACATCTCGTGCACGTTTCCAGCCGGGGCACTCACCGCAATCGTGGGGCCTACCGGTTCGGGAAAGACCACACTCCTTCATGCTCTCGCCGGCCTGCTCGCGCCGACCTCCGGTTCGATTTCGGGGCCGCTCGCCGATTCGGCACTCGTCTTCCAGGAACCCTTCCTGATGAGCGGAACGATCCGCGAGAACGTCACGCTGGGTCGAGCCGTGAACGAGAGTGCGCTTCGTCGGGCGCTCGATGTCGCCCAAGCCCAATTCGTGTTCGATTTGCCCGGTGGACTCGACGCCGTGGTGGGGGAACGTGGCGTGGGCCTATCGGGTGGGCAGCGCCAGAGAATTGCCCTCGCTCGAGCGATCGTGGGAGAACCGCGCGTCCTTCTCCTCGACGACACCACGAGTGCGCTCGATCCGTCGACGGAGGCTGCCGTCCTGGAGGGTTTACGTCGATCTCTCGCCGGCACGACGGTGATCGCTGTCTCGTCGCGGCCGAGCTTGGTCTCCAACGCCGACACGGTGGTGTTCATCGACGGTGGTCGCATCGTCGACAGTGGTCGTCACGAGGAGATCGCCGGTCGCACCGAGTCGTACTCCGTGTTGATGAGTGCGTACGAGAGTGACCGAGCGTGAAGGTGAAGCCATGAACGAGGCCGAATTCGCTCACGGTCCGGTCGCGACGATCGGCGCGGGCGTGCGGGCCGCACCCGCTCTGAAATCCGGTCTGCCCCTGACTCTCGTCCTCGCTCTGATCGGATCGGCCGGACGCGTCGTCGGGCCAGTCGTCGTGCAGCAGGCGATCGACCGCGGAATGGACATCGAAGGTGGCCTGGACGTCGACACGTCGTTCATCAGCCGACTGTGTCTCGTCGGATTGGCGTGTTTGCTGGTGACGGGTCTGGCCCAACGAGCCGCTGTCAAGCGACTGGGTCATCGCAGCGAGGAAGCGCTCTTCGGGCTGCGTTCGCGTCTCTTCGAGCACGTCCACCGCTTGAGTCTGGAAGATCACAACGACGAGCGCCGCGGTGCGTTGGTAGCGCGAGTGACCTCCGATGTGGAGACCCTGTCGCAGTTCTTCTCGTGGGGTGGCTTCGCTTTCATTCTGAACGGGGCTCTGACCGTCGTCGTCTCGGCTGTGATGTTGTCGTACGACTGGATCCTGGCCGTCACCGCGATCGTCGTGTCGGCTCCGCTGTATCTCGTGCTTCGGCGGGTTCAGCGCCGACTGGTCGCCGCGTACGACGCGGTGCGTGCGGCGAACGGTCAGGTTCTCGGTACCGCCGGCGAGATCATCAACGGCGCCGAGACCCTCTTCGCGTACCGCAGTGGACCGGAGTTCGCCGGTCGCGTTGCTGAAGCAACAGCGGAACGGCGCCGAGCACAAACTCGCGCCTCTTTGATCGGAGCGTTCCTGTTCCCGAGCGGCGAAGTGTTCGGAACCCTGGCGATCTCGGCGGTGGTGATCGTCGGTGTGTGGCGCGGTGAAGCCGGTGGTCTCACGGCCGGCGCACTGGTGGGATTCGTCTTCCTGACGTATCGCTTGCTCGAGCCGATCGCCGAACTCACCGAGGTTCTCGATCAGACGCAGACCGCGATCGCCGGCCTACGTCGCGTTCTGGGCATCTTGTCCATCCCGGTCGGACCGTTGCCGCCCTCCGATCCGATGCCACTACCGCGAGGACCGCTCGACATCGTCGTCGACGACGTGAGTTTCCGCTATCGCCCACGGGGCGACGAGGCCGAAGAAGCCCCCGCACTGCGCAACGTCGACATCACGATCAAGGCCGGAACCAGAGTCGCGATCGTGGGAGAAACGGGGTCCGGAAAGACGACGTTGGGCCGATTGCTGGCTCGATTTTCCGATCCGACCGTGGGCGACGTGCGGATCGGGGGAGTGTCGCTGTGCCGGATCGACAACGAAGAACTTCGCCGTACGGTGGTCGTCGTCCCTCAGGAACCTTTCCTGTTCGACGACACGATCATTGCGAACGTGGGCTTCGCGCGACCGGGAATCGGCCCAGAGGAAGTTGCGAAGTGTGTCGATTCACTCGGATTGACCGAATGGGTGGCAAGTCTGACCGACGGTCTCGGCACCCAAGTCGGAAATCGAGGATCGGCACTGTCGGCGGGTGAACGCCAGTTGGTCGCGTTGATTCGGGCCGCGATCGTCGACCCTCCGATTCTGGTGTTGGACGAAGCGACGTCGTCGGTCGATCCCGGAACCGAGGTGAGCATCGCGCGTGCGCTCGACATGCTCAGTCGGAATCGTACGACGATCTCGATCGCGCATCGCCTGTCGACCGCGGCTCGGGCCGACCGGGTGGTCGTGTTGGCCGACGGACGGGTGGTTCAGGACGGACATCACGATCGACTGGTGGCCGCGCCGGGTCCGTACGCTCGGATGTACGCCGACTGGATCGAGTCGACGTCGGTGACCGACGCCGACGAGCGAGGATGACGGCTCGATGAAACAAGGAGATCGTTGAGATGGAGATCGTTCTGGTTCGACATGGTGAACCCCAATGGGTTCGCGACGACTTGAACGTCGACAATCCGCCCCTCACCGATCGGGGTCACCGACAAGCAGCCGAAGTCGCTCGGGTCCTGCACGGAGAAGTCTTCGACGAGGTGTGGGTGTCGCCCCTGGTGCGGGCTCGTCAAACCGCCCGTCCACTGCTCGACGATCGTCGACTGGACGAACCGGTCCAGGACTGGCTGGAGGAAATCCGCAACCCTTTGTGGCACGGCACGCCGCGCGAACGGGCCGACGCGGCCTACGCCGAAGAGCGCCGGCGACCGGCCGAGCAGCGCTGGGAGGGTCTCGTCGGTGGCGAACCCGTCCGTGACTTCGTCGACCGCATCCATACGAATGCAGGTTTCTTCTTCGCGGAGCGCGGTATGCGACCCAGTGCACAGAGCCTGCCGGTCTGGGAGATCGACGACCCCGATCGTCGGATCTTGCTGGTGGCGCACGCCGGAACGAACAGCGTCCTGATCTGCCACCTGCTCGGCCTGCCCGCGACACCGTGGGAGTGGGAGCGTTTCGTTCTCGGACACGCGTCGATCAGCCGTTTGTCGTCGTATGCGATCGGGGATGGGCACACCTTTGGCTTGACCAAGTTGAGCGATGTGGAACACTTGGCTGACGCCGACCGCACGTACTGAACGGACTCAATCGTGACCGAGATCGATCCCATGGCCGTGAAGCTCTTCAGCTTCCACGTGTTCACGAAACTCGAAGGTGCGGTCACGGCCGGCATGATCCATCTCGGAGATCGCCTTGGTCTCTACCAAGCAATGGGGTCGCTCGATCGTCCGATCACGATCGACGAGTTGTCGAGTCAACTGAGCCTCGCTCCGCGCTGGGTTCAGGAGTGGGCTCACAATCAAGCTGCGGCCAAGGTGATCGAATTCGCCCGCGACGATCAGGGTCGCGAAACGTTCTGGTTGCGGCCAGAAGCACGTTTGGTCCTCGCCGACGAGGAGAACCCTGCGTTCGGAATGGGAATGTTCCATCGCCTTCCGCAGACGATGTCAGCGCTCGAGCGACTTCCGGAGAGCTTCCGAACCGGGATGGGTCACGACTACGACAGCCACGGACCCGAGGGCGCGGTCGGCAT
>Ga0315902_10013256_pt1 | contig 10666 bp, 8 predicted proteins | sample LakEriMetagenome_9_FD_203523 | JGI IMG/M metagenome (GOLD analysis project Ga0315902, IMG submission 203523) | Freshwater fungal communities from buoy surface, Lake Erie, Ohio, United States - Buoy 12 MA117 | ecosystem: Environmental > Aquatic > Freshwater > Lake > Lake biofilm | place: USA...
GGCCGTCTCACGCAGAAGATCGTCGGCGGCATCCGCATCCTCGACGACACGTACAACGCAAATCCCGACAGCATGAGCGCCGCGCTCGTCACGCTCGCGCGCATGCCTGGCGCAGGCCGCCGCATCGCGGTGCTTGGCGGCATGGGCGAGCTGGGAGACACGAGCGAGCGGGGCCATCGCAGCGTCGGCGAAGTCGCGGGCCGCGAAAAGATTTCCTGCGTGATCACGGTCGGCGAAAGCGCGCACTGGATCGCGGAGGAGGCGGAAAATTCTGGTGTGCGCGAAGTCATCCGCACCACCGATGCGGAGGATGCTGCGCGCATTCTGCGCGGCATCGCGCACCCCGGCGACACCGTGCTCGTGAAGGCCAGCCGATCCGCTCGGCTCGAGCGCATCGTGCAGGCGATGGAAGGGAGGAACTGCTGATGCTCTACTATCTCGACCGGCTTTCCGAACACGCGACGAGCGATTTCTTCAAGGCGTTCAACGTCTTCCAATACGTGACCTTCCGCGCAGTCGGCGCGGCGCTCACCGCATTCGTGCTCTCGCTCGCGTTCGGCAATTTCACGATCCGCAAGCTGCTTTCGCTGAAGCTCGGCCAGCCGATCCGCAATGCCGACGAAGTCCACAAGCTCGCCGAACTGCACGGCCAGAAGGCCGGAACGCCGACGATGGGCGGCATCCTGCTGCTCGGCTCGACGGTCCTCTCCACGCTGCTGTGGGCGAGGCCGGACAACTCATTCGTGTGGCTCGTGCTCGGCGCGATGCTCGCAGCGGGCGCGCTCGGGTTTGCCGACGACTACCTGAAGGTCTCGAAGAAAAATTCCGCCGGTGTGAGCGAGCGCACGAAGATCCTCGTGCAGCTCCTCATCGCGCTGGGCGTCACGTATTTTTTCCTCACCGACCCGCGGCTCCAGCGGCAGGCCAGCGCGCTCTACGTGCCGTTTTACAAAAAGATGCTCATCCCGAACATGGGCATCATCGTCACCTTCCTGTTCTTCGCGGGCATCATCCTTGGCACGTCGAACGCGGTGAACCTCACCGACGGCCTCGACGGTCTCGCGACCGGCTGCACACTCACCGTCACCTTCGCGTATTCGGTGCTCGCCTACGTCGCCGGGCATCACGTCATCGCAAAATATCTGGAGGTTCCGTTTTACCCGCAGGCCGCGGAACTCACCGTCTTCTGCATGGCGCTCGCGGGCGCGTCGCTCGGCTTCCTTTGGTTCAATGCACACCCGGCAAAAATGTTCATGGGCGACACCGGCTCGCTCGCGATCGGCGGCGCGATCGGCGTCGTGGCCATCTGCGTGAAACAGGAGCTGCTGCTGCTGGTCATCGGCTTCGTGTTCGTCGTCGAGGCATCGTCGGTGCTCATCCAGCGGTTCTATTTCAAATTCACGAAGCGCAAGTATGGCCAGGGCCGGCGCGTCTTCCGCATGGCACCACTGCACCATCATTTCGAGCTGTCCGGAATCAATGAAACCGTCGTGGTGACGCGCTTCTGGATTGTCTCATTCATCTGCGCCCTGCTCGGGCTCGCCACTCTCAAGCTCCGGTGAAAATGAAGATCCAAGGCCAGCACATCGCAGTCCTCGGCGCCGGCGAGAGCGGCGGCGCGGCCACGCGCCTGCTGCTCGCGGAAGGCGCGCGCGTGACCGTGCTCGATAGCGGCGATCCCGCAGCGCTGCGCGAAAAAATCAGCGCACTGACAAAGGACGGCGCGAAGATGATCGCGGGTGCTCCGGCGGATTCCGACGCGGGCGCATACGACCTTGCGATCCTCAGCCCTGGGATCGATCCCGCGACGGCGCTGGTGAAAAATTTCCGCGCACGCGGCATCCCAATCGTCGGCGAACTCGAGCTGGCATTCGTGCTCTGTGCGCGTCCGGTCATCGCGATCACGGGCACGAACGGCAAGACGACGACGACGCAGCTCATCGAAAAAATGCTGCTCAGCTGCAGCGTTAAGACCGTCGCGTGCGGCAACATCGGCCCCGCATTTTCCGCGAAAGTCCGCGAGGGCCGCGCGATGGATGTGATGACCGTCGAGGTCAGCAGCTTCCAACTCGAGGAGATCACGACGTTCCGCCCGACCGTCGCGGTGTGGCTCGGCTTCGCTCCCGATCACCTCGACCGTTACCCGACGCTCCAGTCGTATTTCGACGCGAAGGTGCGCATCTTTGAAAACCAGACCGCGGACGACTGGGCCGTGGTGAACCTGCGCAATCAGCCGTATGGACTCCCGGCGCTGAAGGCGAGGCGCATCACATTCAGCGCCTACGAGCGCGGCGGCGACTTCGAGCTGCGCGACGGCGTGATCCGTTTCCAGGGCAAGCCCGTGCTAAAGATGAGCGACACGAATCTGCGCGGTTCGCACAACGCCGAAAATCTCATGGCCGCGCTCGCCGTGGGCCTCACGCGGGGGCTCGACTTCGCGCAAATGCTCCCGCCGCTCCGCGAATACCGGGCGCTGCCGCACCGTTGCGAACTCATCCGCACCCTCGACGGCGTGGACTACGTGAACGACAGCAAGGCCACGAACCTCGACTCGCTCGAAAAGGCGCTCACCGGCGAGACGCGCAAGGTCGTGCTCATCGCGGGCGGCAAGGACAAGGGGTTCGAATTCGACATCGTCACCGACCTCGTCGCGGAAAAATGCCGCTGCGCCGTCCTGCTCGGCGACATGGCGGAACGCATCGAGCGCCTGTGGTCGCCGCGCGTGCCGTGCCTGAATGCCGGCCGCTCACTCGAGAAGGCGGTGCAAACTGCGCACTCGCAGGCGCACGGCGGCGACATCGTCCTTTTCAGCCCCGGCACGTCGTCGTTCGACATGTTCCGCAACTACGCAGACCGCGGGAACCAATTTCGCCATCTCGTCCAGTCACTCACTCCAAAAGAATCCCAGCCATGAAAAACCCAATGCAAAAACTCCGTCGCTTCTTCGTCCGCAGCCGGACGTTCAACGCCGCTGCCGCACGGGCCACGACCCAGGTGCCGGCCGACGACGACTCGGACAGCACACGCCTCTCCGGCGCGTTCATCATCGTGCTCGCGCTTCACGTCATCGCAGTCGTCGGCGTGTTTGCCTTTGCGCGGATCAAGGAAAGCCGCAAGAGCAGTTCGCCGCAGCCTAACACCACGCAGACGGCTGCGCCGAAAAGTACGCTACCAAAATCGCCGTCACCAAAAACGCCGACGGTGAGAGCACCCGCGCCCGCGCCCGCGCCTGCGGCGGCGTCGCTCGTCGCGGCAAATCCTACGGTGACGCCGCACCCGACACCGAAGCCCGCGACCGCCGCGACCACACCTGCCGCGAATGACAAGCCTCCGCAGAGCACTGCTCAGAAGACCACGCCGACGCCTGTGGATAAGAAGGCACCGGCGACCGCAGACAAGAAGACGCCCAAAATTTACATCGTCCGCAAGAGTGAGACCGCGATGAAAATCGCGCGCGACCACGGCTGCTCGTACGAGGATCTGCTGAAGCTGAACAACATCAAGGATCCGAAGAAAATCCAGTCCGGTCAGGCTCTGAAAATCCCCGTGAAGAACGGCTAGCCGGAACATTCCCCGATGCAAAAGCGCTTCGTCGTAATCAACGTCTTCCTCCTCGTCTTCGCAGTCGCCGCGCTGCTGACGATCGGGATCGTGATGCTCACGAGCACGGGCGCCTACGCGCAGGACAACAAGAGCGACCCAAACTACTACTTCTCGCGCCAGCTCATGTGGCTGTGCATCGGCGCGGGCGCGTGCGTGCTGGCCGCGCTGATTGACTACCGCTGGATGGAAAAGCGCTGGTGGATCTTTTACGTGCTGGCGGCGGTGTTGCTCGCGTTCTGTCTTTTGAAAGGAAAACGCATCAACGGATCGCGGCGCTGGATCGGCATCGGCGGCTTCACATTGCAGCCCTCGGAATTTGCGAAGCTCGCAGTGCTCATCACGCTCGCATGGTGGTACTCACGGGAGAAAATGCAGCCACGCGAATTTCTCCGCGGCTTCGTATATCCGCTGGGCATCGTCCTTGTCCTCGTCGGCCTCATCGTCCCCGAAGTGGATCTCGGCACCTCGACGCTCCTGCTCTGCACGACGATGGTGCTCATGTTCATCGCCGGTGCGCGCGTGCCATTCCTCGGCCTCAGCGCTGCGCTGGGCGTCGGCGCGCTTGGGCTTGCGATCCGGCTCATGCCGCAGCGCCTGGACCGGCTGAAGGCATTCCTCCACCCGGAGGACCCGCTGTTTGCGAAGGAAGTGTACCAGCAGGCGCACGGCCTCATCGCATTCGGATCCGGCGGATTTTCCGGGCTCGGGCTCGGCAATGGCCGCGAGAAATTTTCCTACCTGCCGTACGCGCACACAGACTTCATCCTACCTGCGGCTGGCGAGGAACTCGGCCTCGTCTGCACGCTCACCATCGTGCTCTGCTTCCTCATCGTCCTCGTGAGCGGCACCGTGATCGCGATGCGTGCAAGCGACCGCTTTGGCCGGCTGCTCGGCGTGGGCATCGTGATGCTCATCGCGTTGCAGGCAGCGATGAATATCGGCGTCGTGACGATGTGCCTGCCGAACAAGGGACTGCCGCTGCCATTCATCAGCTACGGCGGATCGAGCCTCGCATTCTGCCTCGCGAGCATCGGCATCCTCGTGAGCATCTACCGCCGCGGCTTCGGAGAAAAACCCGATCCCGATGGCGTCAGTTTTGAGGTCCGCCTGCGGAAACGAAAGACGCCTCGCATCTAGCTCCATGAAAAACAAAGACCGCCGCACACACCGCAAGCAGCCATCCGATGACGCAGCGCCGCTCGGCCAGATGCCTGTGGCGCGTTGGAATCTTTCGTCTGGCGGACTGCAAGGGGTGCCTTTCCGGAGTCCCGTCGCAAATGTGATCACCGTCAGTTCACCGCTCCGCCCTTCGCATACCGAATGAAATTCGTCATCGCAGCAGGAGGCACAGGCGGCCATCTTTTCCCCGGCTTGGCGGTCGGGGAAATCCTGCTCGCGCGCGGACACGAGGTGATGCTGCTGATTTCGGAAAAGGAAATTGACGCGACGGCCACGCAGGGGCGGAAGGAATTCCGCATCGAGAAACTCGCGGGCATCGGAATGCCCAAACTTTTTTCGCCCGCAATCTTCGGCTTCGTATTCCGATTTTGGAAAGGGCTGCGGCGGTGCAAGGCGCTCTCCCGCGAGTGGCAGCCCGCGGCGGTGCTCGGCATGGGTGGCTTCACTTCGACCGCGCCGATTCTCGCGGGGCGCTCGCGGAAAATTCCGACATTCGTGCATGAGTCGAACGCGATCCCCGGCCGCGCGAACCGGCTCAATGCGCGGTACGTCACGAAGGTGTTGCTCGGCTTTGCGGAGTGCGCGCAGCATTTTCCAAAAGTAAAATGCGAGGTGACCGGCACGCCGCTCCGCTCGGCGCTCACGGGCGCGGTGGACAAGACCGCCGCACTCGCGACATTCGGGCTCAAGCCCGGACGCACGACGCTGCTCGTGATGGGCGGCAGCCAAGGCGCGAGCGGGATCAACTCCGCAGTCGGCGCTGCTGCTGCGAGACTGAAGTCATGCTCGTGGCAAGTGATCCACCTCGCTGGCGCTCAGGACAAACAGCGGATGCACGACGCTTACCAACGCGAGGGTGTGCCCGCGGCGGTCGTGGCGTTTCATCACAAGATGGAGGAGGCATACGGCGCGTCGGATCTCGCCATCGCACGCAGCGGCGCGGCGAGCCTTGCGGAGCTTTCGCATTTCGGCCTGCCCTCGATCCTGATCCCGTATCCGTTCGCGGCCGACGACCATCAGACGGCGAACGCAAAGATTTTTGAAGACGCGGGCGCTGCCGTGCTGATGAAGGAATCCGACGCAACGCCGGATGCGCTCGCGGAAAAAATCTCCGCGTTCATCGCGGACTCCGCGCGCCTCGCGGCGATGGCGCAGCGCAGCCGTGCGCTCGCGCCGGACGCTGCCGCGGAGCGCGTCGCCGATGTCGTCTTGAACTCCTGCAATCCCAAACCGTGATCGAACCGATGAAAGCAACCCACCGAATCGCATTCACCCTCGCGCTCGTCCTCGCGACGGCGCACTCGCTCCGCGCGGATTTCCTCGAACTGAGAATCCGCGAGACCACCGCTGAATACGTCTGGAACTGGGTCTTCACGATCTTCGCGGCAGTCGTATTTTTCACCCTCCGCGCGTCGCGCAGCAGAAGAGGCCAGGGCCGCTGACATGGACGGGGCACACCTCGCAAAACTCCTCACCGGAGGCGGACGCCGCATTCATCTGATCGGCGTCGCAGGCTCCGGCATGAGCGGAATCGCGGGACTGTGCATGGCGCTCGGGCATCGCGTGAGCGGCAGCGACAAGGCGACGACGATCGAGACGGATCGCCTGCAGACGCTCAGCCTCGACTTTTCCTCGCCTGCAAATCCCGAAAAGGTCCGCGACTCCGAGTTGGTGATTTTTTCCTCGGCAATCAAGCCGGCGCATCCCGACTACGAATGCGCGACGAAGCTCGGCCTGCCGATCGTACGGCGTGCCGATGCGCTCGCGGCGATCATGCGGCAGAAAAAGGGAATCGTCGTCGCGGGAATGCACGGGAAGACGACGACGAGTTCGATGGGCGCGCATGTGCTGCGCGCGGCGGGGCTGCATCCGTCGCACTACGTCGGCGCGGAGATCCCGATCCTCGGCGTAAACGCGGTGTGGGATGCGGCGGGCAAATGGTTCATCGCGGAGGCGGACGAGAGCGACGGGACGATCGTGAACTATCACCCGGAGCACTCGATCGTCCTGAACATCGAGGAGGAGCACATGGATTTTTACGCGGACCTCGCGCACATCGAGCGCACCTTCGCGCAACTGCTCCGGCAGACGACTGGCAGCGTTTTTTACTGCGCGGACGACAAGCACGCCACGCGCATCTGTGCCGCGCATCCGCGGGCGATCTCATACGGCGCGACTGCGGGCGCGGACTACCGGTTCGAGGATGTGCATCCGAAAGATTTCCAGACGCACTTCATCGCAACACGGCGCGGCGAGCCGCTCGGTGCGCTCACGCTGAATGTCCCCGGACGCCACAACGTGAGCAATGCGACAAGCGTGATCGCGCTGGCGACGGAGCTGGGTGTTCCATTTCCAAAAATCGCAGAGGCACTCGAATCGTTCCGTGGTGCGCGCCGTCGGTTCGAGATCAAGCACCGTTCGGAGCGGTTCATGATCGTGGATGACTACGGGCATCACCCGAGCGAAATCCGCGCGACGCTCGCGACCGCGCGCGGCACGGGGCGCAAGCGCGTCCTCACGATGTTCCAGCCGCACCGCTACACGCGCACGCAGGCGCTGCGCGATGAGTTTGGCCGCGCATTCGAGGACACGGATGTGCTCGTACTGGCGGACATTTACCCCGCGAGCGAGACGCCGATCCCCGGCGTGACCGGGCAGACGATTGCGGATGAGATCGCCGCGCACACGGCGCAGGAGGGCGTGAGCTTCCAGCCGGAGCGGAGGAAGATCGCGTTCGATATCGGCCGCATGATGGAGCCGGGCGATCTCATCCTCTCGCTCGGCGCGGGCGATATCCACGAGCAGGGCAGCGTGCTCGCGCGCGACGCGGCGGTGCTCGACGGCATCCTGGACGTGATGGGCCCCGGCACCGCGCGGCTCTACGAACCGCTCTCGAAACACACGACGATGCGCGTCGGCGGCCCCGCGCAATTCTGGGCGGAGCCCGAGACGGAGGAAGGCTTCGCGCGGCTCGTGCACTTCACGACGGAGCGAAAAATTCCGATCTTCGTGATGGGGCGCGGCTCGAATCTGCTCGTGCGCGACGGCGGGATCCGCGGCGTGGTCGTGCGGCTTTCGCGCGGCGAGTTCAAGCGGCTCGAAGTCCACGGCATGCACATCAGCGCGGGCGTCGGAGTGAAGCAGCGCGAGCTCGCGATCGCAGCGCGCGATGCGGGCATTGGCGGCTTCGAGTGGTTCGAGGGCATCCCCGGAAATGTCGGCGGCGCGCTGCGGATGAATGCGGGTGCGATGGGCGGCGAGACTTTCCGGCAGGTCGTGAGCGTGCGCTTCGTGGATGCGAACGGTGAATTCCACACGCGGACTCCGGGCGATCTCGAAGTGCATTACCGGGACGTGCCCACGCTCGCGAACAACTATGCGGTGAGCGCGACCTTCCACGGAGAGCCGGCGGCGGCGGCGGACATCGCGGCGCGGCTCGACGCGAGCCAGCAGAAACGGCGCACAAGCCAGCCGAAGGAATCGAGCGCCGGGTGCATTTTCAAAAATCCGGAGACGGTGCCCGCGGGGAAACTCATCGATGAACTCGGGCTGAAGGGCGCACGTGTCGGCGGTGCGCGCGTGTCGGAGATCCACGGAAACTTCATCGTGAACGAGGGCGGCGCGACCGCCGGCGACGTGCTCGCGCTCATCGCGCAGATCAAGGAACGCGCGCGTGTCGGGCAAAATATTGAATTGCACACCGAGGTTCAAATCGTCGGGCAAGACGAACCGGTTTATGTCTGAGACTGCAAATGAACCGCTGAACAAAGCGGATCACAGGCGTCCCGCCGGTGAAGGCAGGCAGTCCGTCCCGGCTGCCTGGCCGTGCTTACAGCAGGCGGGACGCCCGCTTGCCATCACAGCCGGGAGGGCTGTGATCCGCTCGCTTTTCGTGAGAGTTTTCTCGCGCGCGTCGCGTATTCATGGCGATGAAAACACACTCCATTTCCATGCCATTTGATCTCACCAACATTCCGGTCGCCGTCCTCATGGGCGGGCCCGGATCGGAACGCAAAGTCTCGCTGAAATCCGGCGAGGGGGTCATGGAGGCGCTGCGATCAATCGGTGCGGTTGTCACGGCGGTGGATGTCACAGGTGCGAATTTCACGGTGCCTGCGGTCACGCGTGTTGCGTTCAATGTCGTACATGGGACGTTCGGCGAGGACGGGCAGATCCAGCGCATCCTTGAGGCGCGCGGCATTCCGTACACGGGCGAAGGCGTGCGCGGGTCGGAGCTGGCGATTGACAAGATTGCATCGAAGCGGCGCTTCGTGGAGCGCGGTGTGCCGACGGCGAAATCGGAAATCATCCGTGGCGGCGCGAAGCCGACGCTGCCGCTGCCGCTCGTGATCAAAGCGCCGAAGGAAGGCAGCAGCGTGGGTGTGTACATCGTGAAGTCTGCGGATGAACTCGCGTCGTCGCTGGAGCAGGCGTGGAAATTTGGCGACGAACTGCTTGTCGAGGAATTTATCGCGGGCCGGGAGCTGACGGTCGGCGTTGTAGGCGATCTCGCGCTGCCGGTGATCGAGATCCGTGCGAAGAAGGACTTCTACAATTTCGACAACAAGTATCCTTTTCTGAATCCCAACGCCGCCGGCGCGGATCACTTCTGCCCCGCACCGCTCGAAGCTGCGACGACGAAGCTCGTGCAGGACACGGCACTCGCGGCGCACCGTGCGCTCGATCTTGAAATCTACTCGCGAGTGGACATTCTCCTCACCGACGCAGGGCTTCCGTTTGTGCTCGAGGTGAACACCATTCCCGGCATGACGCCGGTGTCGCTGCTGCCCGAGGCCGCCGCCGCCGTGGGCATCAGCTACGCCGAACTTTGCCGCCGCATCATCGAGCTCTCGCTCGCAGCCCGCCCATCAAGCCCATGAAACGCAAACGCCCCAGCAACCAGCGCCTGACCTCCGACCGCGACCGCCGGAAAAAATATTTCGTGGACGGAGTGGTGAAGCGCGGCACAAACGAGACGTGGCTCGCATTCTGCCGCTGGACGTGGCGGCTCGTGAAGGTGTGCGCGCTGCTCGCGCTGCTCGGCGGCATCGGCTGGGGCTCGACGGTGGGGTGGAAGAAATTCTTCTGGCAGAATCCCGACTACGCGCTGACGGACATCACCTTTGCGACGGACGGCACGCTCACGCGAGACCAGGCGCGCGCGGTGGCAAAGGTGAAGCCGGGCGCAAACATCTATTCCTACAAGACCTGGCAGATCCGCGATGCGCTGCTCACGCTGCCGCAGATCGAGACCGTCGAGGTGGTGCGCTACCTGCCGAACCGGATCGAGGTCACGGTGAAGGAGCGCAAGCCGACGGCGTGGCTCGCCGCGGCACCGGGTGAAAAATCCGCCGCACCGAAACCGACGCACCTGCTGGATGCGAGCGGCATCGTCTTTCAGCCGCGCGTGATTTTGAACGAGGTGAAATCGCTGCCGGTCATCGCGGGCGTGCAGACGGAGGATCTCGATCCCGGCAAGAAAATCCACAAGGCCGAGGTGCTCGCCGCGCTCGATCTTCTGCGGCGCACGCGCGAGGCGGGATCGCTGAAGGTGACGGCAGTGGATGTGTCGAAGGGCTGCTTCATCGTGGCTACGGATCAGAAGCGCGCGCAGATCACGTTTGGCCTCGACGACATCGCGGGGCAGTTGGACCGGCTCGGCGCGGTGCGCAACGAGGCGACGCTCATCGGACAGGAAATCGCGACGATCAACCTGATTCCGGTGCGGAACATTCCCGTGACTTTCATGCAGCCGGAGCCGCCCGACAGCGACGATGCGTCGGAGCCTTCCGTGATTCCGCGCGCGATTCCGGTGAAGTCGAAGACGGGCGCGGATTCTTCTTCGTCGAAGGACAAGGCGAAGCCTGCGCGCAAGAACGAGCCC
>Ga0315902_10013260_pt1 | contig 10663 bp, 8 predicted proteins | sample LakEriMetagenome_9_FD_203523 | JGI IMG/M metagenome (GOLD analysis project Ga0315902, IMG submission 203523) | Freshwater fungal communities from buoy surface, Lake Erie, Ohio, United States - Buoy 12 MA117 | ecosystem: Environmental > Aquatic > Freshwater > Lake > Lake biofilm | place: USA...
CCGATCAGATACGCTGGGATTGGAAAGGCGGATCCGAAATTTCGAGAGGTTGTATTCCCGATGAATAAGCCGTTCGGAATCGGAGCGGGACTCTTGATCGCGATGGTGACTCTGGTCATCCGCATTCTGTACTTGGCTGCGATCGTTTTTTCGTGGGGGATCGTGCCGCTACTCTTTCCGGTGATCGGGGAAGTAGCCGGCTACTACGGTATCCGAAAGATCACTCAAACCTGGCGCTGGCCGGATGAACCAAAGGCCATCACCTACGCCGCCAAGTGGACCGCAATCCTGACGCAACTCCTCTCGGCTCTCGCTATCACGCTGATCTGCCTTGGGCTCTATTTCACTTTCTTCCCACTGCTGATCATTCCTCCTACCTCGATCGGGACCTTTTTTACTACCCGTCTGCTGTTCAGGTCTTTTAGGCAACCTCAGATGCTTTAAGAAGAGAGTTCGCTTGAGCTAGTTTCGAGTGACTGGCTGTAGCAGTCTCTGAGGAATTGTTGCGTGGCGGAACGGTCCGCTCGTTCGCTGATCCAATAATCTGCTATCCCTTGGGGGGCTTAAAAGTGCTGGAAGGTCCGATCGACAACTAACGCTGAAAGGCGCGAGCGGTGATGGAGATGCGGCGACCGGTGGCTTTGGTGGTTTTGACGATCTCGTGCATCCAGCTCTGGTTGGTCGCAAAGGGCATCACAATCACACTGCCGCTAGCTACGGGGAAGTCGATGGTTCCCTGCCCTTGGAAAGGACGGACCCTGAAGGTGCGGGTTTCGCCCAGCGAAATGGTGACGATCGGTGCGTCTGGGTCGAGGTTCTTGGTGCTGTCTCGGTGCTTGCCGATGTAATGGCCCAGCTGTCCGTCATACCAGTTCAAAAGGAGTCCGTTTAGCTTGGGATGGATGGTCTGCACCCAAGCCAGGTGGGGCTCCAGGATTGCAGGTACAGGAAGAGCGGTATTGGTCTGACCGCTGTAGAGGTAGTCTTTTCCGTACGCTTGCTGCCAGCGTGGGGTGGGAATCAGTTTTCCATGGATCAGGATCTTGGTGTACTCGGCTGGATGCATGCTCCAGAGCGATTCGAATTGGTCGCTGGATGGGATAAGACTTGGTGGCAGCCGGCCTACCAGGAGGTGGTGATCGGGGCCGAGCGGATGACGCTCCAGAAGAGGCTTATCTTCAGGTGTATTCGATTCGTTGGACATCGATAGGGTCTCTCGATTGCCTTCCTTTCCATCAGGTAGATTCCTCTGCATTTTCGCCAGTGCTAGGGTGAAAGGCTATGGCTTGGATTTTTTGAGGCATGGCTCGGGGGTAAAGCGAAGGGGAGTGAATGTTTCTCCGGAGAGTGAAAAGGGGGGGAAGTGGATAGGGCTTCGGCGCAAGTCCCGTGGCTGTTGTCACCGGCAAGTGAAATGTCGGCCCTACGGGCCTAAAAAGAGCCATTGCCACCGGTGGGTTCAATCAAAGCCGACATCCTTCTCGCTTCCGCACGGGCGGAACGCCGGTGCAACGATGTGGGTTTCGTAACCGACTCTCCGTTTACCCAAATCACTCGCCCCGGAGGGGCGGTATTGCACCTGCCGGGGCCGCGAGGCCCCGGGGCTCGAAGGAGAAAAACTCCCTCCTGTCCTCCCAACGGTATTTCGATATCGCCCCTCCGGGCCTCGATTGCGATGCGATGAATCTCGACGGGCAGACAGACAGGTCGAACCGATCTGAATTCGATAACCTATCGCCGCTTCCGCTACCAACCCCCACTCTCTCCCTTGGAACTGAAAATGGCGCAGATCGCCCGTCTTGCGACTCGAATTCTCGTGTGGAATCGTTACGCCCAAGGCTGTATGATTCGGGAACTATCTAAAGGAAAGGGAGAACTGGTATGCCAGACGAAATAAGCCTGATGGTCACCCCCGAGGGATTGACCGCATTGGCCGGTATGGGGTTGGCACCCAAGAGCCAGTCACGTTTGGACGAACTGCTGGCGAAGAATGTCGAAAACAAGCTTTCTGCCGAAGAAACCCAGGAACTAGACCAACTGCTGATGCAAGTCGATGAACTGAATATCCTGAAAGCTCGCGCGGCGGCAACTCTGCATCGAATGAAGAGTTAGGGGTTGCCTTGAGCGTCTAGATTGCTGCCTAGCTCAGGCGATGTGTTCGTGCACACTTCTTTCAAAGGTGCGCCTATTGCCAGACGAGCGAAGCGCTGACGGTTGTTACCTTTGAAGTCGAACATATCCAACCGCTGTCGGTTGGCGGCCAAACAACCTTCGAAAACCTCTGCCTTGCTTGCCCTTCCTGCAATCGCCACAAAGCCAATCGAGTCTTCGGAGTCACCGATGAAGGGACCCAGGCACGGCTGTTCCACCCTCATCGCGATCGCTGGCTCGATCACTTTGATTGGTCTGTCAACAGCACCTTGATTGTTGGGCTAACAGACATCGGTATCGCCACAGTCAACTCGCTTCGTATGAATCGCCCCCTTCTGGTCGAGGTGCGTTCGCTTTGGGTTACCCTTGGCAAGCACCCACCGAATTGAGCAAATGGAGCTTGCTGGGTTGATCGGCACTGCAAGGTTTGAATTGCATCTACTAGCCCATCACTGCGAGACAGGGGAGAGGGGCAACGAAAAGGAGGATGTTTGGTCTGATAGCAACCGGTGGCTCGCGCCACCGGTATGGGAAATGTCGGCCCTCCGGGCCTGAAGAGCGATTGCGGAACAAGGTCTGGTTCTGGTGTGTTTGCGGTCAGATCTTCACGGCAAATTCGCTTCATCTTGATCACCGGTCAGCTACCCCATGATGACTTGCCTGCCCCGACCGCTACACACACCCTACAAAAGTCCCGTAGGGTGTGTGAGCCGATCGCATGGCTCGATTGACGAGATGACTTCACCAGGGGTCCGGTGATGAAACATCGGCATGACTCCATCGTCGCGATCGCGAACACACCAGAACCAATCGCGGAAGGGGGAACACAGTCCCCTCTCCCTACCTCTCCCCCATCACTGCGCGAAGTGAGAGAGGGGAAAGAAAAAGGAGGTTGATTGGCGAGCTAGAAACCGGTGGCTGTCGCCACCGGCATGGGAAGTGTCGGCCCTACGGGCCTGAAGAGCGATTGCGGAACAAGGTCTGGTTCTGGTGTGTTTGCGGTCAGATCTTCACGGCAAATTCGCTTCATCTTGATCACCGGTCAGCTACCCCATGATGACTTGCCTGCGCCGACCGCTACACACACCCTACAAAAGTCCCGTAGGGTGTGTGAGCCGATCGTATGGCTCGATTGACGAGATGACTTCACCAGGGGTCCGGTGATGAAACATCGGCATGACTCCATCGTCGCGATCGCGAAGACACCAGAACCAATCGCTCTTAACCGCGAGTGGCTGTCCATCCCCTCTCGCTGAACGCAAGGTGCTGCTCAAACCAACTGTCCAATCACCCCGGTGATGTGGCACAGTTGCTGGTCACCGAGCGGATGGTCGGGCATCGATAGTCGGACCATGCCCCCGTCATAGCCAGTCAGCGCTACCCCAAGCTCCGACGCTCGCTGCCTCAACCACTCGCCTCGCCAGGCTCGACGCCCCTTCCGCTCCGACGGCTTCAGCAGCAAAACACCACTGCGAAGCGGTCGGTCCGGCACCCTCGCCTCCCAGCCCGCTGACAATATCCCAGGGAGCAGCCGATCGGCATTCCGCTGTCTCACCTTAAGCCTTCTCTGACGCTCCCCAGCCCGAACGGCATCCCTTAAAGCCCCGGCCACACCAAAGAGATTCGATAGGCTCACTGTCTCGCCCGCTCTCCTCCGCCGCCCTCGCTGAAAATCCTCTACGAACTGTAGCAGTGGATCTGTTGCTAGTGGGTTCTCCGCCTCCAACAGCTCGTCTCTTACCGCAGCCTCCATTGGGCCCCTGGTCTCCTCGCGTCCAAACAGCGCAAGCCCCAGCGGGTAATAGGCACCCAGCCACTTGTGGCAACCTGCCGGATAAAGGTCCGCCACGCCAGCTTGAACATCCGCTCCAACATGGCAGTAATCTTGCGCCCCATCGACCACGACGAATCGGCAATGCTCCCTCACTCTTTCCACCACACGTGTGATCGGTAGCCGCCCCCCGAGCGAACTGACGGAGGTCAGGAACATCCCGTCGCACTCGTATCGAAAAAAGCAATCGATCAGCCGCTCGGCAATCGCATCCTCCGACTCCTGCCGAAGAAGCACCTGATCTGCCAGATGTAGCGTCACCGAATCCTTTCCCTGCCGACGGCACTCGCTATGAAAGATCTGGCGATAGGTCGGCCAAGTCAGGTCGGTCGTCAGTACCATCCGGCATCGCTGCCAAAGCTGCCGAGCTGCAAACTGCATCAGCACAGCCGATCGCGATGAAACCAACACCGGCAAATCGTCCTCCAGCCCCGCCTGCTGCCGTAGCGATTTTTTGAAGCTTGCAATCCCTTCCCAAGGCTCAAGCCCCGGATACAAACCATCAAGTAAGCCTCTTGATGCCCCATAGCCCTCCCGTAGCAACCTCTCTACTGGCACGGAGGCTCCCATGGAGCCCACTAACCGAGCGAAGTCCTGATGGGCTGCCTGAGACCCTGGAGTCATCTGGCCCATGCGCGCAGTGTCGAGGTAGAGCATGGTTATCCACCAAGCCTTTCAGAAACAAATAGGGGATGCACAGCTCAATCCACCAGGCTGCTTCCTATTGAGACCATCACGCAGAGATACTCAGCGGTGGACTGGAACACGGCATCGCGGCGTCTCATGCAGATCTAGCAACTGGGTGCCAAGCTACCGACTAGCGACTCATCAGATCGCTTCAGTGAATCGTTCACTGTTTGCCTGCAACGACTCGCTGCCTGGAGCTTAGGATTCGCGATCCAATGCTATGCACCAGGTCGCGCGAGGCAATCGATTCAAAACAAGGAGATCGAAAAAAGTTCCAGCCTCTCCCATCGAGCTCTTGCGAGGTCGATCTCACGCGGGTCGAAACTGAGTGAGAAGTGCAAGGTCCGACATCGATCATCCAAAAACTGCTCACCGACTGCGGTATCGCCATAGATGCCGAAGTCTCCAATCAAATGGCTCTCCGACTCAAGTTCCGACTCCAATACCCATCGCACATCGATGCCATGAGCGGCTTGGTCGAGGACCCAGTCGTGGATGGGCTGCCTAGGCCTCCGCTGCCCATCCAGAAGCAGCGCATCGGGGAGGATAAAGATCCTCTCGATGCGCATGCCGCGGCGAAGCGCCAGGTAATTGATCTCCATGCTTTGCAGACCCGGGGTATCCTGCCAGTAGGCATCGCTTCGGACCCAGGCGACTGACCGATAGCTGGCCAGCCGATGATGGATCAGCAGTCGTTCGTAGACCAACCGCCAAGTCTCCGTTCGCGTGAACTCGATGCGGCCGGCGGTGAGCGATTCGATTTCCTGGTTCATGGAGGCGAGTTTTAGGGCAGCGACCTCTTCCAGAATAGGATGCTCGAATTGGACCAGTTGCTTGAAGGCTCGTCGGATCGCAAGGAATTCGGCGTAGAGTCGACTTCGTTTGGCGATGGCGGTCGGTATTGCGAGCGATTCGAGGAGGTCTTTCTGCTGAAGATCTAGTTCTTTTTGTCTCGTTTGCGCGTCAACCAAGAGTCCAGCGACGCAGCTGACCAGTCCGCTGGAGAAGCCGATTTGAATTTCCAGCGATCCGAAGGCAGCGACCAGCCCCGAAGCGATCGCCCCAACAGTCACCACCGCCGCCGACTTCCACCACCGCATCACGCATCGACCAAAACTCATAGACCTCCGAAACGGTAATCACCATCAAGCCGATGCGACGACAGTCCCTCCGCACCAAAACAAATCCCCTCGGAAGACTATCTCACGCAAAGGGAAAGCTTGTAAAGCAAACTTCGCTCGACTTGGAGTCCGTGAGAAAATACCAAGTCTAAATGCGATTGCCAATCGCCGGCGAATGATCTCCGTATCCAAATACTGTACGACGTTTTAGCGTTCAGGCAGCGAACACCCCAGAACCGATTCCTGATCCACACCGATGTCGTCGGGTAGCTGGAAAGTCTCTGAAAAGATCGAACAGACAACAAAACCTGGACACCCTTCGCAAAATTCGCAATTTCGATCGCCTAGCTTTTGCTCGGTTATTGCGACCTGCTAAACTCAGAGACACTCGTCGCTGCGATTTCGCGAAAATGGCTGGGAGTAGCTAATGTCGAACGATCCGGTATCACCAAGTGTTTCAAGTTTTCTGGAAACCATCGAGCGATTCCAGAAGGAACTCATCGAACATGGCAACTTATTGAAGAAGATTTCCGCTCGACTCGACGTTGCGAGGAAATCCTTGAAGTCGAAACCTTCGATTGCAGCGCAGATTCATCCACTGATTACCGATCTCCAGGCGATGAAACTACCCGATGCGTCCCCAACTCCGCCAATGATCGTGGCCACTCTCAACGAGTTGCTGAATAAGTACCAGGCCAAACTAAGCAAGGAATTTCCCTTGCTACTGAAGGAAGCCACCGAAGCGGCAAACATCCCCTTCAAGCCAATCGCCAATGGATTCGGAATTGGCCCCTTCGAAGTCGTACTCGATGTGGCGAAGGAAATCGCGAGCATCCACTATGCGAAGCTTCCGGTGAAGAAAAATATCCCGCTTGAAGTAATAGGCATCGTAAATCAGGTGATAACTCTCAAGCAGAGCCTCATCGAATCGCCGGTCGATATTCCTTCATTTCGAAAGGATATCCAGGAAGCCATCCGTGTCGCAGTGATCCGCCGCGAGGGAGCCTTGCCTTCAGTCCAACTTCGTGCCGATCTTCCTGCTGTGTTTCGGGAAGTGCACTTCATTCGCACCTTCATCAATCCGACGGCTGGCAAAAAAGGCGATGTTGTCGAGTATTCGCTCGCACGATTCGTTATCGAACTGAAAGCGCTCATTGCCTCCGACGAGAACGTCCAGTCAGCAACGCCCTTCAAACTGGAAACAGCCGTAATCGAAAATTCCAAGAATCCCAAAAAGTCCATATTCGTCCCAAAGGATACGACGATCGGCTTCGGTGAAGGGACCTACTATCAGGCGATTACCCTCCCACAAAGGTAATCAAGGCCTAAAACTACAATTTGAAGGATTGAACGATGGTGAATCTCGACCGCCGAACTGCCACTCGCGTCATTCATTCGCTCGGGGAATCTGGGCAACCACCAAAACATGGCGCGAAGCTTTTGAATGTTGGGACCGAAGCTTTTATCCGCCGACTGCGCAAAGATTACCTGGAGGATTTACTTCCTGTCTACGAAGGGCAAGATGGCAGCGGGGCCTGCAAATGGGTCGAAGCAAACTATGGAAACGGAAAAACTCAATTTCTTCGCTGCATGCAAGATGAGGCATGGAGCTTGAATTACGTGACTGCTTTTGTGGAGTTGTCACAAGATGAATGTCCGCTTGACCACCCCGAACGCATTTACGGCGCAGTCGCAAAAGCATTGCAGGCAAGTCCTCTCGATGCCTCCGATGTTGATCGTGGCCGTGGGATCGATCAAGCTCTTTTGCAGCTATTGGATCGCAAGTTTCCCGGTGTATTCAGCGGTATCAGTAATCAGGAATTGATCGATCAAGCGATCGCGTGGGTAGAAACTAGCTTGGCGGCTACCCCCGTCGAAAGCTCCGGGTTTCGGACGGCGGCCGTGCAGTATCTGGTGTCAGTGCTTCGAGCTGAATCACGCAAAGCTCAGGCGATCGCTTGCTATCTTCGCAATGAACCATTTGACACAAAAGAATTGAGGCAATTTGATCTTTTCGAGAAAATCGATAAGGCAAGTGGATTTCGATTTCTTCGGTCGCTCTGCCAACTAATCCAAAGATCAGGGCTTGCGACGGGAACGGTGTTTCTCTTCGACGAGGCGAGAAGATCTCTGAGCCTGATGTCGAGAAAATCGCAAAAGGTAGCCTGCGAAAATCTTCTGACAATTATTAACCGCTGCAACAGTGGCGATCTACCAGGCACGCTGTTTCTCTATGCGGTGATGCCAGAGTTTTTTACTGATTTTGCAACCGCCTATCCCGCTCTTCAGCAACGATGCAGTCCCTCAACTCGAATCAATCTGGAGTCGCTTCAAGGAATTCGCGAACTCGATCTCCTTCAGATGATTGGCGAAAAAATTACGGAAGTGTTTCGGAAAGCCTATGAAGACGCTCCAACCGATCGCGCCCTTCTCAAAAAGAATCTTGCTTGTGTCGCCGAACATGTACTTCGCGAAACCATGGCTGGCAACGGAACTCGGCGATTGCTGGTCATTTCGTGGGTCCATGCACTAAAAGATTTCAGAGATTCTGGCCTGCGCTTATTGTCTCCAGAGGACGTAAAAGCAATCGTCGAAGGAGCACAAAGTCAACTAAACGAAACTGACGCTGCTTCGGTCGAAAGCGAGGGAGAGTGAAGCGATGTCCAAGGGGAGAATCAGGCTAGCTCACGACAAACTGGGACTCTTCGATCTAGTAAGGCTAGAAGGAACGACGTGGATCGTACGTGACACTCGTGGCAATGAATATCGAGTTCCGCCCGAAAAGCGAAAGCTTTTTCGCGTGGTACAAGATTCAACTTCCACCACCATCTCCACTTCACCCAATACGCCAAGGATTATCCCAGCCAATCCCGGTCTCCACGCTCGTCGAATTATTCAATCCCTTCGCGTCGGTCTTCCCTCGCTGGATGACCGAACGCGCCAACTTGCGGTGGGTTTTGAAGAGACCAAGCGATTCATCAGGAGATTTCTAACCGATATAGGTCAAGAAGGCGGCGGTGCAATGACTCTCCGAGGTTCCTACGGCCAAGGAAAAACGTTTGCCCTGAGAATGCTCGAGGAGTTGGCACTTGAGAATGGCTTTCTAACGGCTCGAACAGAGATCGACGCGACCGAAAATTGTCTCAACAAACCTCATCACATTTATCATGATTTGATGAGAACCTTGCGAATCCCCAAAGCGACGGGCTCGGGGGCACCGATTCTGGCAGAAAAAGTTGTTCGTCATCTCGATTCGGAATGCGGACGAAGCCCAGACCGCAGAACTCTGTACCTGGAAGCGAAGGTCAATTCTTACCCACTCGACTGGCTTCTTTCCGATCCCGACCTGCTTCAGAAACCAGAACTAGTCGGCTTATTTGCCGCCGATCCGCAATATCCTGCCTCCAGAGCTCGTGCAAACCATTGCACGCTCGCCGATTCGACGATCTGGCCAGCCTTCACGGCGGGAACCCAAGGTGACTTTGCAAGCTATTTAATCTCTGGGATTGGCAGGATTTCAAGAATGCTTGGACACCAGGGACTGGTCGTGATCATGGACGAGATGGAGAAGTGGCACGAACTCAATTGGGCTCAGCAAGTGCAAGCCGGCAACCTGCTTGGCGGCTTGATCTGGGCGTCTACGGCGGAAACTGGCAAACGCCGGCCAGAAGATCAACCTGTCGAATTGATTCACAGTGGACGTGGCGGCGGCTTTCCATTCACCACGAATAATCGCTGCCACGTCGGAATCGCCATCGCAATGACACCACGCGACGACTACGACGATTCCCAACTGTGGTCCCACTTCGGCCCCGTATTATACGCTGAGGTCCCTACGCTGACCGCGAAGAAACTGGAAGACTATTGCACTCGCGTGATGCCGCTAATTGCGGAGGCATACGGATTAAGAGAGCCGACTTCGGAGGAACTGAAGGATATATCGGAGGAGGCAATTGCGATTTGGCGTACCCACGAAGAGTGGAACACTCGGTATGGGGTCCAAGCTGCAATTGCGGCCTTCGACCACTGGCGAGATCGTTTGGAAGTAGATCGGCATAAAGATGATGAATGAACCAAGAGATGACGAACAACTTCTCCTCGCCCACCGAACCCTGCATCAAAAAATGCCAAAATGCTGGAACGCATTTTTCGCCTCCTTCGGAAGCTTGCGACCGATCCAATTGGAAGCAATGCCAGTCATTTTGAAGGGTGGAAACGTTTTGGTAACTGCTCCTACTGCGGGCGGAAAAACAGAAGCTGTCATTGCACCAATTTGCGAGCGACTTCTGACCGAACGATGGAAAGGCCTGAGCGTCGTCGTTGTTACGCCAACTCGGGCGCTGGTTAACGACCTCTTCAATCGGCTATCTCGACCATTAGATGAATTACGAATATCCTTGGGCCGCAAAACGGCTGACCACGGAATCATGGAGAGTGCGGGCTCTCAAATCCTCATCACAACCCCTGAGTCGGTCGAATCGTTACTGACCTTTCGCAAACAAATACTAGGAAATCTACGAGCAATCGTTCTCGATGAAATCCATCTTCTGGATGGCTCACCTCGCGGTGATCAGCTTCGTTCGCTTCTTCAGCGTATCGAGTTACTCCATCGCCAGGAGAACGATGCAAGTCTCAAACCACTCCAAATCCTCGCAATGTCAGCAACGGTTTCAGATCCTACGCGTCTTGCCTTCGCTTATCTCGGCGAAAAGTCGGAAATTGTCCAAGTCGCTGGGCAGCGACAAATGGAAAGCCACGTAATCGTGGCCTATGGAACCGAAGAAGAAAGGGCGATCCAAGCGATCTCAGCCATCGATCAATTTAATGACATCCAGAAACTCCTTGTTTTCGTCAATAGTAGAAAGCAGGTCGA
>Ga0315902_10013261_pt1 | contig 10663 bp, 6 predicted proteins | sample LakEriMetagenome_9_FD_203523 | JGI IMG/M metagenome (GOLD analysis project Ga0315902, IMG submission 203523) | Freshwater fungal communities from buoy surface, Lake Erie, Ohio, United States - Buoy 12 MA117 | ecosystem: Environmental > Aquatic > Freshwater > Lake > Lake biofilm | place: USA...
TCCTGCTCTGGGGTATCGGCAACGAACTCGACCTGCAGTACAGCAACCCGCGTTGTTGGGACGCCGTGCAACAAATCGCAGCTTATGCGCACCAGGTGGATCCGAACCATCCGACCAGCACGGTAACGGCCGGACTGGATTCGATGGAAGTGGTGCATATCCGCAGGCGCGCTCCCGACATCGACCTGCTGGGAATCAACACCTACGGGGATATCAAAGGCGTACCTGCCAATATCCGCCGCTTCGGTTGGGAAGGTCCGTACATGATAACCGAATGGGGACCCAATGGATACTGGGAAAGCCCGGTTACGCCCTGGAAAGCGGCCATTGAGCAAAGCAGTACCGAAAAGAAACAAGTATATCTCGAGCGCTACGACCGGTACATTGGACCCGAAAAGGCCCAATGCGTTGGGTCCTATGCCTTTCTCTGGGGTGCGAAACAGGAATACACCGAAACCTGGTTTGGCCTGTTCAGCAAAGACAATCTCCCCACAGAACCGATCGACGCTTTGGAATATGTATTCTCCGGACGTTGGCCAACCAAACCGGCTCCTTCCGTTCTTGGTATAGAGGTCGATTGTCAGCCACGCGGAAAGCAACAGCATTTTCTTGCCGGCGACGCCTTCACCGCGTTGGTGAAGACGGATAGCCTGGAAAAAAAGAATCCGGGATACCGCTATCATTGGCGGATACTGGCAGAGAGCACCGACAAGAAATCGGGCGGTGACGCCGAACTGGCCGCGGCTGAAATCCGTGGAACGGTGCGCAATCCTACCCGCAAAAGCATACAAGGCCGCATGCCGATGAACCCCGGTGCCTATCGTTTGTTCGTTCAGGTAACGGCCAACGGGAAGGTTGCCTATCAAAATCTCCCGTTTATGGTAATCGAACGCAAACCGGAAGACGGACAGGCCCGTTGGATGGAATTCAAGAAGCAAGGAATGGAGGACCGCGATGAATAAGAACCTGCACCTGGGCTTCTTCCTGGCTGTGCTTCTGAGCGGAGCGGGCATCAACGACGCAGCTGCCCAGCGCGACAGCAGCAACGGCCTGCAGCGCTTCTTCGAGGCCGGCAACTATCCCAAGAATCCATTGCCTGCCTTGCGCCATTTCAGCGTAGGCGGCTATTACCGCTTTCTGGCCAATTACAGGCAATTGAGCCAGGCTTACAGCCATCTGGAGAATGCCCCGCGCAATATTTTCATCGGGGATGACAGCCAGATTCCGCAGCTGATGCTCAACCTGGCCGGCAGCACTTCGGCCAATACCAGTTTCGGAACCGACCTGTTTCTCTGGTCGCCCATGACCGGGGCCGGGCAGATTGAAAATGTCAAAGGCCTGAACCTCGGCATCAGCCTGTACGGCAGCCACAGCACCGATATCGGAACTTTTACCGTGCGCACGGGTGGCATCAACTGGTATGCGCTTTCGCCCTTCACCTTCCAGACCAACCGCGGTTACAACCGCTATACCTTGTTCGAACGCAATCCCTGGGATCCGAACACGGCCACCATGGAAACCCGCTACCGCAATTTCTTCGAAGCCGGCAGCATGAACCAGGATGCCCGCTGGGGTCAGCAGGCGTTTCAAGGCCTCATTCTCGAGGCCAGTGCATTACCGAAAGGCTACAGCGCTGTTTTTATGTACGGCAAAACGCAGTTGAACGGAGGCTTGTCGCCCATTCCGAACAATGCCGTGGGCGGAAGGGTGCGCAAAGACTTCGGCAGGCATTTCGTGAGCCTGAACAATTTCACCATGCGCGCCTTCCTCGATTCGTTGTCGGAAATAACGACAGGCATTTCGGTGCTGACGAGCGAGTTCCGTTTCCGCTGGCCTACCTTGATGATTCAGGGGGAAATCGGCGCGGGCAGCTCCTATACCGGCGAACGCGACGAACCCTGGGGCGAGGCCATTTCAATTAAGGCAGAAAAGACCCTGCGCAAGAACCTCAACCTGGAATTGCACCTTTACCGCATCGCACCGCAGGTGGTGAACAACAGCTCGACCTTCATCAATACTTCGGTTCAACAACCCATAATCGGCGGAAACAACACCGCAACCCAGCCTGTACTGCCCGCCGTGGCCAGCGCCATGACGCCCATCGGCCAGCTGGTGAACAACCGGCAGGGCATCGACCTGAATACGCAGTGGAACATCGGACCGCTCCACGCAGGTCTGGGCTGGAGCATGTCGGCCGAGCTCGAGCGCCGTTCGAATCAGATCACTTACACGCATCCGGTGAACAGCCTGCAGCTGGCGCACTTCTGGCGCTGGGATTTTCCCGGTAATGTCGGACCCTATAACAACCTTTCGAAGATTTACCGGAGTGTCTACGAGACCCTGCCTTTGGCAAACGCCGACCCCATGAATGGCTTGCCCATGCACGACAAGTATTTCAACAGCCTCGAGCTGCACCTGCGCTACAACAGCCGGATTGCAGGGCGCAACCTGTACATGAACTATCTGGGACAATACAGTTCGGCCCAGTATTTCCTTGCTCCCCTGACCGTTTTCAGCGAAAAGGCATTGTTGCGTACCTATTACCATCAGTTTGAGGCCTATTATGCCCTCAGCCCCGGGGTTATCTGGTGCAACTACCTGGGTTGGGAACGCATCGTAGCCAATTACGAAACACTGACGGATGCTGTTTCGCGCCGTCCGAAAAATCAACATGCCACCGCAGTGGCTACCGGTTTTGACATCAAGTTGAGCAAAGGCTCGGGTTTGTACCTGCGCCATCGCTGGATGCAGGGCCGCGACATGAGCTTTTCACGCGATCGGTACCGCGGTACTGAGACCAGTGCCGAAATAAAAATCTTCTTCTGATGCCGGCTTTAACAACCAAAAACATCCTCCTCACTGCAGTGCTGTTAACCGGCAGCTTTACGGGCCTGCTTGCACAGCAAAGGAAAACCGTGGAATTCACCGGAGGTGCGCGCTCGGGCATGACCAACAGCCGCCTGCATACGCAAGACAGCATTCCCGACACCGCTACCGTGCGGCGGCAAACCGGTGGCTATGCCCTGATCGACCTCGGCGTGAACATACGCCCCAACGCCAACACCGAAATCCTCGGCATGTTCCGCATCCGCAACCAATACGGCGGATTCTGGGGCGCCGGTGTGAGCTTCGATGTCCGCCAGCTGTGGCTGAAAGGTGTGGTGGCCAACGTATTGCGCTACCAGGTCGGCGACCTCAACCTCAAGCAGACACCCTTCACCCTTTACAATCCGCACGCCGACCGCCTGGATTCACTGCCCGAGATCTTCCGCCTGCAGCAGCAGATTGTGGACTATGAGCGATTCTATCAGCGCAATACCTGGCGGCAGCAAGGCATCCACCTGGCAACCGGCTTTCAGTTTGACCGTTATCTGAAAGACGCCGATGTACAGGCTTACATCACCCGGCTGCAGGCTACAGACTTCGCCACACGCCCGGAAAGGTTGATGGGCGGTTATACCCTGCGCATCCGGCAGAGCGAGAACTTCAGCCTGGCCTGGAATGCCTTTTCCGTGTTCGATGTGAAGGGCACTGCGCTCGACACAGCCACCTTCAACAACACCGTGCACAGCGTACAGGCCGGCTTGCGCTTCCTCAAAAAACTCCAGCTGCAGACAGAAGCCGGAACCAGCCGATTCGCACACAACGGCGGTACACAGCCATTCAGCCTGAACGATTATTTCATTCACACCCGCGGCCTCTGGACCAGCAAGAACCGCAGGCTGGAGCTCCACGCTGCCTATCTCAATGTCGGACCCGATTTCCGCAGCGTGGGCGCCCAGAGCAAAGATGTGCGCTACAATGCTGCACCGGCTTACTTCAATACCTACGCCAATGGACGCTTCGACCGCCCGATCGGACTGTACGACCAGATCGGAAACGAGCAGTTGTACAATGTTTCGGTGAATACCGCCCTGCAACCGGTGAACCCGGCATACAACATCGTATTGCCGTTCGGGTTGGCCACCTGCAACCGCGTGGGCGGTTACGGCGGACTTGGCTTGCGCCTGCCCGGCGGTTTAAGCGGAACCATTACCCACCACCGCCTTTCAGAAATACGCGGACAAGGCACTTTGCTCCGCACCGGCTTTGCGCGTACCCAATTGTACTGGCTTGCCGATATCGGTGAAGCAGCCAAATGGAAAAAGGCCCTGCGCATCCGTGCGGGAATCGATCACCAAAGCGCAAAGCGAAACAGCGAAACAGATTACGAACGCATCGACTTTTCAACCACGCGCTACAGTGCGGGAGCTGAGATTGAGATCTTTCGCCAAATCGACCTCATGGCCGGGCTTGCAGGCATTCGCAGCGAAGGGAACCTGCTGGTTCCGGAGCGCGACGCCTTCACCCGCGTCAACTTTATCAGTCCACTCAACATGGACCAATTGCAGCTGATCCAGGCTGCAGGCCTCCGTTGTCGTTTTGGAACCGGCACCTGGCTCACCCTGATGGCACAGGCCAGCCGCTACGAAGACGCCAAACAGGCGCAACCCCCATACCGCCTGAATCAAATCAACATCATTTACAACATGACCTTCTGAGCTATGCGCATCCCTCTCCTACTGCTGCTTGGCATCATCGCCATGGGAACCGGTTCCTGCCGCAAAGACAAGGAACAATTCGACGGGCCTTCGCTGCGCGATCTGTTCAGTGAATTCACCCTGCTCGAACCTTTTCGCGCCAACCGCGACAGCGTCAATTTCGCCAATGGACAAAGCTTGAATTTCAGCGCGCGCTTTAACAAAGTGGTGCAATGGAACATCCGCATCCGGGGCCTGGCCTCCGGAGCAGAGAAAGTAATCTCCGGACAAAGCACGGCAATCGATGCCACAAACGGACTCTGGAATGGCTCCACTACCAGCTTCCCGGTTTTCCGGGCTGAAAACTGCCTGGCTACCCTGCGCATCGATGGTGTGAACGACAGCTTTGAGTTGCCGATTCGCGTTTCAGCGCCCAAAAAGAACAACGGTTTGCTGATTACCGACTTTGAAAACGGCATCAATTCGCAATGGAACCGCTTTGTACAGTCAGGTGCGGCAATGGACTTCAATGTAAAGAACGATGCCTTGGCTCCGCAAGGAAGCCGCTACCTCCAGATGGCCGGCACGGTGAACTGGGACTGGCTTATCGGATTGATTGATTTCCCTGCAACTGCCTACGGCAGCGGCAACACCTTCGCCCTTTCCACCAATCCGGATGGCGTTTATTTCAACTGCATGATATACGGGGTGCCCGGCACCAATCCCTCCCTGGTACTTTTCCAGTTTAAAGAAGATGAAAACAGCGACGGCAACACCAACGCCGCGAACGAAGACCAATACGACCTGGAAGTCCGGGTAAACTGGACCGGTTGGAAACTTATCAGTGTGCGTTACTCCGATTTGCCATCACTCGTAAACGGACAACCTGCCACACCGAAGGGCAATGCCCGTCACAACCCCGACAAACTCGGAAAAATTTCCATGTTGCACCTGGCAGATCCGTCGGCCGGCTTTGCTTCATCGAAAATCGATTACCTCATCTTCACCGACCGCCCGCTCGAACCATGAACCTGCGCGCAATTCTGTTCCTTGTTCCCGCTTTCTGTTGCCTCAGTTGTGGCACCGGGAGGAATGGTTTCGTGCGCATGCCCGCGATCGGCCTGTACGATGAAATGCCGCCACGCGACAGCAACAGCATCGGCACTTTCAAAGACGTAGTGGTATTCGAAGAAAACCTCGACGCCTCGGTTTGGGGCAGCCCTGAACCCAAATGCCTCAGCCTGCAGCGCGAAACTGCGACCGTACATTCCGGCGCTTACGGATTGCATGTGCGCTGGGACAAAGTCGGCGGCGGATGCAAATGGATTGGCATCGGCTTCGGCTGGAATAACTGGGCGCCGAAAGACCTGAGCGAAATCGCCGACAGTGCTGCCATTTCCCTGCAGGTGCGCGCTGTCAAAGGCCGTTTCAGCAACCTGCCAGTTGCGTTTGGAATCGAAGACTACAGCGGAGCACAGGCCTGGCTCGGTTTCCGGGCAGAAATGGCCCCGAATGGCTTCAACGACAGCCAATGGACGCAATTGGTGCTGCCGCTGCGCGCTTTCCCATTCCGCGAAAACGACGCAGACAACGGCAAAATCAAACAATTCATCATTCAACTCGAAGGCGACGGCGATATCTACCTCGACCGCATCCGCATCATACCTTGGAAACCTGCTTCATGAAAAGGTTCTTGCCCATATCCCTTGTTATACTTCTTGCCGGCTGGTTCAGCGAGACCCGGGCGCAGCAGGCAGAACAAGCCTCCCGCTGGGCCGATTCACTGCTCAGCAGGATGACGGTGGAAGAGAAAATCGGGCAGATGACGCTCATCGATCTGGGCGTTGTGGCCAAGGGCAAACCCTGTGCACTGGAACTTCCCCAGGCCATCGACAACGACAAATTGCGCTTCGCATTGCAGCGCTATCATGTCGGCAACATACTTAATACCGGTTGCGGCAGCGGTGCGATGACCCTGGAAAACTGGAAGAAAATCATCCGTACCATACACGAAGCAAACGGTGCTGCTAACCGGCACGGTATTCCGGTTCTGTATGGCATCGATGCGATACATGGCGCCAATTACACCCTTGGCTCCACGCTGTTTCCGCAACAACTTGCCCAGGCTGCAAGCTGGAATCCGGAATTGGTGGAACGCATCAACAGGGCTTCTGCTTACGAAACCCGCGCAGCAGGAATTCCCTGGAACTTTAGTCCGGTACTCGATCTAGGCCGGCAGCCACTCTGGTCGCGTTTCTTTGAAACCTACGGCGAAGACGTTTACCTCGCTACCACCATGGGCCAGGCCGCGATCCGCGGTTTGCAGGGCGATACCTTGGCTTCTCCGTATTCGGTGGCTGCCTGTCTGAAGCATTTTGCAGGCTACAGCATGCCGCTGAGCGGGAAAGACCGCACGCCTGCCTGGATACCCGAGCGCGAACTACGGGAATACTTCCTCCCTCCTTTTGCTGCCGCATTCGGTGCCGGTGCCGCGACCACCATGATCAATTCAGGCGATATCTCCGGAACGCCGGTGCATGTCGATTCGTTCATGCTGCAGCAGGTATTGCGCCGCGAAATGGGTTTCAAAGGTTTGGCTGTGACGGATTGGGAAGACATCTACAAGCTCTCCGATATCCACCGCGTGGCAGCGAACCGCAAAGAGGCGGTGCGCATGGCCATCGAAGCCGGCATCGACATGAGCATGACGCCCAACGATTTCCAGTTCAACGATCTCTTGCTCGGGTTGGTGAAGGAAGGCCGCATACCCGAGAGCCGGCTGGATGTTTCGGTAAAACGCATTTTGCTACTGAAGCGGGAATTGGGGCTTTTTGAGCAAACCATGTTCCCGGATACTTTCTACAAGGCATTCGGGTCGGAAAAACACCGGGAGCTCAGTTACCGTGCGGCAGTAGCATCCATCACACTCCTCAAGAACGACAGCAATACCTTGCCTTTGGAAAACAGCCGGCAGCGCTGGGCTATTTGCGGTCCCGGGGCCCATTCCATGCATTTGCTGAACGGCGGCTGGAGCCGCAGCTGGCAAGGAACCGACACCACGTACCGGCACGATGGCAGGAAAACCATCGCCCAGGCTATGCAAGACAATCTCGGAGATCAGCTGCGCGTTCTGCCCGCTTTCCCGGATGCAACACTGCTGAAGAAGACCATGCGGGCTGCAGAAGGCATCATCGTATGTCTGGCTGAAAAGCCCGGCACGGAAATCCCCGGCAATATCGATGCGCTCGATCTGCCGGCCGACCAGAAGAAGCTGGTTGCAGATGCATTGTCATTTGGCAAACCTGTCGTGCTGGTTTGCACCTTCAACCGTCCGCTCATCATTACCGAAGAAGTGGAAAAGGCGGCGGCTGTTTTGTACACCTATTTACCGGGTGATGAAGGCGGTCGCGCCACAGCCAATATCCTTTGCGGGAAAGCGTCTCCCGGCGGGCGATTGCCCTTCACCTATCCGCGCAGCAGCGGCGATATCGTGCATTACGACCGCAAGCATACCGAGAACATGTACAGCGATTTCTCGGCCAATGGCTATCGCCCATTGTTCGATTTCGCGCATGGACTTTCGTATTTAACTCATGTAGCCTATGCTGTCAAGGTCAGCGATAGCGTACTCAACGACAGCAATTTCATTCAGCTGCAATTCACTGTACTTCACAGCGGAAGGCTAAGCGGCCAACTAACCGTGCCTGTGTATTGCAGCCGGGCTTATGCAAGCATAACTCCACCGGTGAAGAAATTGATCCGGTTTGTGACGGTTGAACGCGAGCCGGGTCATAGTAATCAGACATTCGCTTTCGCGCTCCGCAAATCAGACTTCTCTTTCATCAACCGCCGAATGGAACGCGTTTCAGAGCCCGGGCCCGTCACCCTGCAAGTTGGCGACTTTACCAAACAGATAATCATCCGATGAACCTCCGCATTCCCATCATAGCCACTTTGATACTGCTCGCGGCCTGCAAACAGTCAGACCCGCCGCCACCGCCTGAGAATGTGGAGCGCGGAGATTTGTACTTCTCCGGCTATTGGTGGAATATCAAACACAGCGCAGGCAATCCGGTAGGGCCTGGACCGAATCGTTTTTCCAACGACAGCAGCAGCGTGTTCCTCGACAGCCGCAACCGCCTGCATCTGCGCATCGTGGAAAGAAACGGTCTATGGTACAGCAGCGAGGTGATCTCTGTAAAGGAGTTCGGTTACGGCCGCTACATCTTCACCACCGAAAGCGACCTTACGACACTGGATGAAAAAGCGGTCCTGGGACTGTTCACCTGGAACAACTATTCCTTCCAGAAACAGGCCAACAGCGAGGTAGATATTGAATTTGCCCGCTGGAACAATGCCAACGATTCCCTCCTGCTTACCTACAGTGTGCAACCGGTATGGTTTTCCAATCCCGCGCCGTACACCGAACGATCGCACCGCCCGAAAATGCCTGTGAGTGCGTTGAAGCAACCCTGCACACATGTTTTCCACTGGATGCCCGATTCGGTGCATTGGGAAAGTTATACCGGTACCGTTTATCCCGGTGGCCGCAAGCTGGCTTCCTGGTCGTTCAACCGCAACAACCCGACCCGACGCAAGCTGGAAGGCCCATTGGTGTCAGACCCGATTCTGATACCGGCACCCGAAGACAGCACGAATGCCCGCATGAACCTCTGGCTGCTGTTCGGGCAACCCGGTGCGGCAAGAAAGCCGGCGGAAGTCATCATCAGCCGTTTCGCCCATATCCCCGATTAACAACTGCAAATCCAAAAACCATCCAAACCCATATCCATGAAAAAACCAATTACCTTTCTGATGCTGTCGGCCCTTGCGCTGACAGCCAGGGCGCAGACACCGGATCTGCCAATTACTTTCGACAATTCGGCCATTACCTACACTTTGGCCGACTTTGGAGGCAACTCCAGCAAAGTAGCTACCGACCCGGCGAATGCCTCGAACAAAGTAGCCGAAGTAACCAAAACCAATTCGGCACAGACCTGGGCAGGCACTACGCTGTGCCCCGCTACCGGGCTCGCGTCTAAAATTCCTTTTAGCAGCACCTCAAACAAAATCACCGTTCGGGTTTACTCACCGGATAACGGCATTGTGGTGCGTTTGAAGGCGGAGGACCCGAATGATGCGACCAAGAGTGTTGAAACCGATGCCATAACAACCCAAAAGAACGGCTGGGAAACCCTCGAATTCGACTTCAGCAAGCAGGCTACCGGAACCGCTGCCATCAACTACAGCTACACCTACCAGAAGCTTTCCATTTTCTTCAATTTTGGAGTGGATGGTGCGACTGCCGGAACCAAGGTCTACTACTGCGACGACATCGAAATGGCTGCCGGGACCAAGGCGCAGATCGATTTGCCGGTTACTTTCGAGAGCAGCACGGTAGATTACACCATGCTCGACTTCGGCGGCAACAGCAATGCGATCGTGGCCGACCCGGTGGTTTCCAGCAACACCGTTGCGAAAATCACCAAAAGTAATTCAGCAGAAACCTGGGCGGGTACCACCATCGGCACCACTGCAGGCTTTGCAGCGAAAATCCCCTTCACTGCCAATACGCCCAAATTGACCATGCGCGTGTATTCGCCTGACTCCGGCATTGTGGTGCGTCTTAAAGCAGAAGACCCCAGCAACAATACCATTTCAGTTGAAACCGATGCAAAAACTACCAAAAAGAACAGTTGGGAAACACTGGAATTTGATTTCCGTCAGCAGGCCACCGGCACAGCTGCCATCAACTACAGCAACACCTACCAAAAACTCTCCGTGTTCTTCAATTTTGGCGTGAACGGCGCTACCGCCGGCACCAAAGTTTATTACTTCGACGATGTGAAAATGGGCGAATCGCTCATCAAGCAAATCGACCTGCCGGTAACCTTCGACGCCAGCAATGTCGATTACACCATGATAGATTTCGGTGGCAACGCAAGCAGCATTGTTAACGACCCCATGAACAGCAGCAACAAAGTTGGCAAAGCCATCAAGACAGACGGCGCTGAGCTTTGGGCCGGCACAACCATTGGCACCAATGCCGGATTCGCCAATGCCATTCCTTTCGCCGCAGGCAAAAACCTGATTACCGTAAAAGTGTATTCACCCGACAGCGGCATCCTCGTAAAACTCAAGGC
>Ga0315902_10013262_pt1 | contig 10661 bp, 8 predicted proteins | sample LakEriMetagenome_9_FD_203523 | JGI IMG/M metagenome (GOLD analysis project Ga0315902, IMG submission 203523) | Freshwater fungal communities from buoy surface, Lake Erie, Ohio, United States - Buoy 12 MA117 | ecosystem: Environmental > Aquatic > Freshwater > Lake > Lake biofilm | place: USA...
CTTCGAAGAGTTCGAATCCCTCAACGACGCCTTCGATTATTACCGGGATAATCGCGAAAAATCCGTGAAACTCATCACGACTGCACGCCCTGTCCAAGAATAGCCCAGCCAAGCAAACGCCCTGGGTTTTACGGGGCGAAGTTCTTCTGTGAGCATTTGGTCCACCCTTGGTCTGCTCGATCCGATGAGTTCATCGATCAACTCGGCTTCGGGGAGGTTTTTCCAGTATCGTTTCGGCATTTCGGCTTGCATGGCTTTCACCTTGAGGCGAGCGGGATTGAAAATGCTGCGGTAGTAAGTGAGCCATGCGGCTTCGATTTGATCGGGGTTGGCGATGGGGTTTTTCGCGATGCCGGGTGTGAAGATCAAAGATTTTCCATTCCAATGCGCACAGCCTTTCGGGGTGATGATACTCCAGTCCATGTTGGAAAATCGTTTTTTGAAAAAGGTCGATCCCGGCTCGACGATGTAATGATCTGGCTCGAACCATGCGGCATAGCGCTCGCGGCCGCTTTCCGCATCGGTATCCATCAGGCGAAAGCGAACGAAGGCATGCATTTTGTGGATTTCGCGTCGTACGGATTTTTCCATCAAGCGCGCGGCGGTGATATCGGGATCAATGGCAATGGAGGTCAGATGGCGCTCTCCGCCATGCGTGATGCGCCAGAGAATTTTGTAAAGCAAGGGCCAACGGTCAGGATCGTTGTGATACGAAACCGTTTGAGCGAGATCGAGAAACGCCGCAGGGACTTTCGGGATGACGCCCGGTTGCGCGGTTTCGCGAACCACGGCAGAGCCAAACAAACCGCCCGTTTCCCATAAAACATTCTGCGGAGCCACGCGTCGCTCTAACAAATCACGCGCGGCTTTGCGCCATGAGCTGAATGTTTTTCCGGGATCAACGCATTCCATGGCTTAAATTAAGAGGAGAATATCAACCGCAGATGGACGCAGATCGACACGGATCATAAAAATACTTGAATCTTGTCTTTCTGAATATCTGAGTTCATCTGTTTCCATCTGCGGTTCAATTTTATGATATGATTTTAGAAAAGTTCGAGCTGCACAGGCTTAGGTAAAAATCGCGCACGGAGTTTATCCGAATCTAACAACATCGAATTCGGATGATGATCCGCGGTGATGATGAACGGCTGGACTTTCGAAAGTGAAACACGCAAGCGCGCAAGATCGGTGAGACGAATGCGTGTGTGACGGCGGATGTGGATGATGCGGTCGGCATTGCGCACGCCGAGGCCCGGCACACGCAGGAGGATTTCACGGCCGGCGGTTTGTATATCCACGGGAAAATCCTGACGGTTTCGCAAGGCCCACGCGAGTTTCGGATCGAGATCCAGATCGAGGTTCGGCATTTCCGGAGTGAGGATTTCTGAAGTTTTGAAACCATAGAAACGCATCAACCAGTCTGCCTGATAAAGCCGGTGCTCGCGGATGAGTGGAGGTGCTTTGAGCGGCAGGATTTTCGATGGCTCGGGAATCGGACTAAAAGCGGAGTAGTAAACGCGACGCATTTTGAAATTGCCATAGAGATCGTCGGAGCGGGCGAGGAAATCGGCATCGGTTGATGCGTCAGCGCCGACGATGACCTGCGTGCTTTGGCCGGTCGCGTGACGCAGTTTTTTATCGCCGTTTTTGCGTCGGTCGTGCGCTTCATCCAGTTTGTGACGAATCTTTCCCATCGCCAGGCGGGTGCGCGTCAGGCTTTTTTCCGGAGCCAACAGATCGAGGCTTTTTTGCGTGGGAAGTTCCAAATTGATGCTGATGCGGTCGGCGTAGCGCGCGGCGGTTTCGATCAATTCCGCCGATGCCTCCGGGATGGTTTTCAAATGGATGTAGCCACGGAAATCATGAACTTCCCGCAAGGTGCGCGCGACGGCGATGACTTGTTCCATGGTGTGATCCGCATTGCGAATGATACCGGAGCTCAGAAATAAGCCTTCGATGTAGTTTCGCTTGTAGAAATCCAGAGTCAGTTTCACCACTTCTTCTGCGGTGAATGCCGCCCGTCTGACATTGCTGGAGCGGCGGTTGATGCAGTAGTGGCAATCGTAGATGCAGGAGTTGGTGAGCAGCAGTTTGAGCAAAGAAATACATCGCCCGTCTGGGGCGTAACTGTGGCAAATACCCGCCCCTCCGGTGGACCCGACACCCGTGCCATTCAACGAGTCTCCACGCACCGCGCCCGAGCTGGCGCATGATGCGTCATACTTCGCGGCGTCGGCTAGAATGGCGAGTTTCGATTGCAGCTCCATAAGTTCTTTTGAACAGTAGTCGGAAAATTTCGAATGCCAACGGAAAATTGCCCGCATATTCGTAACGGTAGGATCTCGCCCAGCTGCCAGCTTCATCTCTGGCAACGGTTTGAGTCCCTACGCGACATATTTTTGGAGAAATCAAATGGAAGCTTGGCGGAGGGGCCGCTGACTAGGAGGGATCATGGGCTGAAAAAACCGCTTGTGCGGAGCGCCAGCGTTTCCGAACCTCGGGTAGGGTTTCTACCGTGACCCGTGGGTTACCGAATGTTGCTGGGCTTGGGTTCGGTGGCTGCGCCACACCTGATCGCTTGGAAGATTGTTTGCGAAAAACCCCTTTTATCCCACAAATTCATTGATTCAAACTTCAAAACAAACCGATGAGCTTCTCGAGGCGTCCAAGCATCAGGCGAAAGCTTCGGATGAGGTCGTGCGTTCGATCGAGTGCTGGTGCCTGCACGGTGCCGTGGGCGCGGCTTCCGATTGGCGTGGGTTTGCCTCCGGTTTGGCCAAGCACGGAATCTCCACCCGCGCGGTCGATCTCTGGCGTTTCCTCCAATGCGAAAGCGTCACCATGCCCGAATTTGGGAAACGCCTCAACGCAGATGCTGAAGGCGAAGTTTCCCGTAGCGATCGCCGCATTTTGGTCGGCTATTCAATGGGTGGCCGTCTCGCCCTGCACGCGCTGTTAGAAAGCGGACCGTGGGATGCGGCTGTGATCATTTCCGCGAGCCCGGGACTCCGCGAACCTCAGGAAGCCATCCAACGCCGCAGTCAGGACGCGCATTGGGCAACCCGAGCTCTAACGGAATCATGGTCGGATTTCCTCCACGAATGGAACAGCCAACCCATCCTCGGCGGTGCGATGCGCGACGAACGCGAGGATAAAAAACTCATCCAACGCCGCCGTGAAATCGCGCGTAGTTTTGTCGATTGGTCACTTGGGAATCAGTTAAATCTGTGGGATCGCCTGGCAGAAATCAAAATTCCCGTGCTCTGGATCGCAGGCGAGAACGATGAGAAATTCTCCGCCATCGCTCGTGAAGCCTCGGAGAAATCCCCACATTTCTCTCTGGCAATCGCCCCTGCCACAGGCCACCGTGTCCCGTGGGAGAACGAAGTATGGATGAACAAAACCCTTCATGAATACCTTGCCGCACCATGAGCAGAGGATTCAAAGTCACGTTGTTTATCGTTCTGGCTTTCGGGGCCGCGGTCTTTGTCATCGTGTTTGCTCGGCCACGGATTGGAGCGTGGTATCGTGAACATCAAATCACTAGCAAACAGGAGGTTGACCTGAAAACCATCCTTGAAGAAAAAAAACTGAAAATCGGATCGCCGGTATTCATCCGCGCCTTCAAGGAAGAACGCGAACTCGAGTTGTTCGTGAAAAACGAATCGACTGGTAAGTATGACTTGCTCCGCACCTATCCCATCGTTGCTGCGAGTGGTGAGCTTGGTCCGAAGCTCGCGGAAGGGGACGGCCAGGTTCCGGAAGGCTTTTATTTTGTAAGCCAGCAGGCGATGAAGCCCGACAGCGCTTACCACCTCGCATTCAACATCGGCTACCCGAACTCCTACGATCTTGCGCACCAACGCACCGGCTCGTTCATCATGGTGCATGGCTCAAATGTTTCCATCGGTTGCCTTGCGATGACCGATGCTAAAATTGAAGAGATCTACACCCTCTGCCAAGCCGCACTCGATGGCGGACAATCGTTTTTCCGTATCCACATTTTCCCCTTCCGCATGACCGAATCACGTATGCGACAAGCCGCCTCCAGCGAGCATTACGATTTTTGGAAAAATCTCAAAACCGGCTATGACCTGTTCGAAAAAATGCGCATACCACCCGACGTGAAAGTGAAGGAAAGGGAATACGTTTTCGAATGAATGATTATTGAACCCAACATCATGTCCCATCAAACCCATTCGCTGATTGAAGCGATCACACAACCCCTTGCGGACAATGCGGAGATGAGTCTCTCCGCGGTTCAAATCCTGGAGCAAACTTTTGATCCGGATCATCCAAGCATACCGCAAATGTTGGAGCGATTGGAGGCGCGGGATAAGAAGAGGTTTCCTTGGCTCGGCAAGATTGCGATTTGGATTTTGGCGGTGACGGCGCTTGGATTTGGAATTCATGCGGAGAGGTCAATGATATGGACTGTAATCAACTATCGGGGTTTTTATGGTTTTGATTCGCCAAAGCCCCCGGCTCTGCCGCGCGACCTAACCAAGCAAGAGCGACTTTTGTTAGGCGATCCGGAACTTGACGAGTTTACTCAGAAACAACTGCTCTTTGAGAGCGATCCGGCGAATCCCGCCTACTTTGCGGAGTATGTCGGTTCATTCAAAAGCAAACATGGCAAGATGCCTGACGGGTATCTGGAAACGGCCAAGCGTATTGACCCTTTGAACTCTTATTTCCCGTATTGGGCTGCTGGCGTTATGGGCAATGATGCGGTCGAAAAGAAGCCGGTGAAGCACGGCAAGCATTCTGGAGGCGGCACGATTCCGCCCCCACGCTATGTGAACGGAGTTAAATTAAAACCGCTACCTGTCGAACAGGAATATGCCATCAAGGATCAGGCCGCCTATGACGAAGCGCTGAGGCTCATTCGTCAGGCGGGGGAGCTTCCAAATTTTGATCATTATGAGATTCTGATGATGAAAGCGAGAATGCGTCTCGTCAGCGGAAACGATACGGTACCCGGCTTCATGCGAGCTCTGATGGTTCAATACGCTGCGCCATCTTACGGCCTCATGTCGCTTATGAAGGTCTCCCAGATCATGAGCGCGCGCGCCGAAGAACTTTCCAAAGGCGGGCAACGCGAGGAGTTTCTTTTGCTGGCGGCGCAACGGGATGCACTCGCTTCCAGATTATCCCGAAGCTCACTCGGTACTTTGGTTCACGAGCTGGTCTTTTTTGCCATGGCATCATCAACCGCCACAAATTTCCAAGCAGCCGCAGAACGGCTTGAGCTTCCGGAATTGGCGGAAACGTATCGCAAGCAGAACGACAGGTTTGTTGAGGAACGTGATCGTCGGGAGCTCAATCGAAATTCCAAATCCGAAGATCTGATTCAAAAACACGGCGCCAGTCTGAGCCGACTCGCACTTCCCATGATTGAACATCAGGTCAAATCGCCGCCGTCATTGACGGATGATGACTTAAAGCCTTTACGCATGGCTGAACATGAAGTGTTAGGCCGTTTAGGAATTCTGTGTGCGGCTTTGATTCTTCCAATCGCCGCACTGTTCCTCTTCCTCTTCCGTTTTCTCGTCAGTTTGCCGATTCGAAATACCGCCAAACGTTTCGCTTGTCTGCTCAAGACATCCGATTGGATCTGGATCGTTACCTTGGGCATCATTCCCTCTATCCTTTTCTTCATCTATATCAGCCGCTTCTCACCCGTGAGCGGAAGAAATGTTGGATCCTTTTATTTTCTTTTCATTTTCCCGGGGCTTCACCTCAGCGTTTTGCTGCTGAATCTGCTCCTCGCTCCGGCGGTCGTCACCCGTTGGCGGCTGAAGCGTCGTGCCGCGGCTTTCAAGTTCGGATCGCCGCTCGATTTGCTCTCTCTGCCGGTCTTCGTGGTGATGTTCATTTATTCGTTCGTGGCATATCCTGTCTTGGTGAAATTCAACCTGATCTTGCCGGTTCAGATCGCTCTGGCGGCTCCTTTGGCTGGCTGGGTTGGATTCGTATTTTTCAACGGCCTACGGATTTTCCTCGGCAGCGCACGCTCTCGTCTTATCCAAACCGCCACCTCCATGGCAGTGATTCCCGCTTATCCGCTCGCCATCATAGCGCTCTGCCTTGTTTTGCCAATGTATCATGCGGGTGAAAAATATTGGCTGCCAAAGGACAAGCTCCACCTCGTCGATCCCGATGCCCCGGATCTGGGGGCTTATGAATTCAAAATCGCCGCCCTAAAGCGCAAGGAAATCAATGCGATCTTGGGTATCGACTGACTGGTCGGATTGATTTTCAAAAATCGGAATCCAAAAACAAAGCGGTTCACTCGAGTTCAGCGGGAAAATACCTTGACGCTCAAGCATCCCCACCTAGTCTCCCATCCCTGCTCTTCTTTGATTTTCCTCGTTGTATCAGTCGCATAGATTCTTCGATGAAAGCATGGCAGATAAAGCCGCGTATTGCCTGTCACCCCCCCCGAAATTTCTGCTTTCCACCGCTTCACTACAGTTCACTTTATGCATAGATTCCACCGCCTCATTCTACTTCAAATCTTCGGAACTTGGTTGCTCGCATCAGCTTATGCTTCGGCGCAAAACCAGGCAGGTCAGGAAATTCTCTATCCCAGCGCGGCATTTTCAAAACTGGATACCTTCGAGGGGGTGAATTTGGAAGACGCGGACAAACTCTACAAAGCTCTCGATTTTCAAGGCGCTTATGCGGCTTACAAAGCCTATTCGTTTGAGTTTCCGAAAAGCAAGGCAATGCCTTACGTCCTCCTCCGTCTGGGTCGTTGCCTCCACAAACTCGACAAACGTAATGCAGCCATCAAAGCGTATCAAGATGTCGTCGATTACTATCCTGACGATGTTTCTTACGCCGCCGCCGCCCTCTACCACATTGGTGAATGTCACGGCCAAAACGGTGAAGAAGACAAGCAAACCGCTGTCTGGGCACGCATGGTGAAGGACGATGGCTACGTCACTCAGCCAAATTCCGGCACCGCACTCACCCATCTCGGGAATGCGATGCAAAAACTCGGAAAACACGAGGAAGCCGCCGAATACCAATGGCGCACGGCTGTCGCCTTCCTTCAGACTAATCACGCCGCCGCCGCCGCCGCTCGGGGTTCGGTTCTCTTCCACTACGCGGCTCGCAGCCCAAACCACGAGAAGCTCAAAGAATTCTATATCGCTGCCAGTGGCTTCGATGGCAGGGGTCAAAACATTGATAAACCCGAAGAAGACGCCCGTTATTGGTGGTACGTTTTATCTACCGTCATAGATACGAAAATCGAAACCGCTATCCGCGAAAAAGCCTGTGCCTACTGGACTGCGAAACTCGGGGAACGCTTCACTGATAACGATGAACTACGCCGCCTTTACTGCGAAGCCAACCTGGTCCACGAGAAAAAAGCAGACCTGTGGAGAGGCCGGCTCGAAAAGCAATTCGCCCTCAAACCCGCCACCATGGAACGCTTGATGCAATGGTGCGGATACCTCAGATCCGATCCCAAATTCCGCGCTGAATTTTTCGCCAAAAACAGCAAAGGCATAATCGCGTCCCTGAAGCCAAATGAAATGATGTCGATGATGGCCGGGCTGAGTCATCCTCACGAGATGCACGAGGAGGCAAAGGTTGTTATGCGCGCCATCCGTACCGACGGTATGACCGATGAGGAGCTCAAGCATTACGCGATGCTTTGCGCAAACTATCAGACGGAGGAAGAGGTTATGCGGCATCTTGCCCGCATCAAGGATAAGCTTTTCGCCACCAAGGCGCGCTTCGATTACTACCTTGCTCGCAGCCATAGAAACGCACCTTTTATGGAAAAAGCGCTCGCTGAAATTCCCGAGCTTTCCAAATCACCCCAGTATTCCGATGGCTTAACTTGGACCAAGGCCACCCTTCTTCAAAATCTAGGCCGCCACGAAGAAGCCATCGAAGCCTTCCGCGCCGCCAACAAACAGCCCGATTCCACCTTTGAAATCACCAATTGTCTAGTCGCCCTCAAGCAATACCCTCAAGCCATTCAAACCGTCAGTGAGCTTGAATCGGTCGGCGGTAGTATCGCTTCTTCAGCTAGCTGGAGAGTCGCTGATATCTATAGAATTTCCGGAGATAAAGCCAAAGAAGTATCCCAACTCCGCACCGTGTTGCGTCGCTATCCCAAAACCAAGGAGTCCGCCGCCGCTCACGATCGCCTCGAAAGCTACGGAGTCGCCCTCGTTGGCGGCGAAGCCGAAGCAAAAAAATAATCAGCATCATATGATAGATATCTCATAATTCACCTGTATCCAACTAGCTCTATAAATCGCCCCAAAATCACCGGCATGAAGTCATCTAACCTTTTCCTCACAAGCGCCACCGCAACCATCGCATTGGCCACCACCCTTTTTCCAATTTTCGCCTCAGCTCAAGAAGAAAAACCTACCGAACGTGCCCGCGTCTCCGCCGATGAAGTCGATCCACAGGCGAAACACCTTTTCGACAAGGCCATGGAACTCATGGACTATAAGCAATACGAGCGCGGCCTCGCCATGTTGAATTCGATTGTTCGTGACAACCAAGGTGCCCTCCTCGCTCACCGCGCCCACATGGCGATGGGCAAACACTACCTAGAGCAACGCGCCACTGCCGATGCACTGAATCACTTCATGCTCCTCACCCGTATTCTCGCTCCAGTTCCCGGCGAGAAACAGTCCGAAGACGAAATTTCCCTCTATCAGGAATCCCTCTTCCAATCCGGCTACACCCAATACACTGCTGGCCAATACGCTGCCGCTTTCCCCATGTTCCGTCGCCTCACAGAAGTCGCTGGAAAAACCACTTGGGCGAACCAAGCATACTTCTACATCGGCATGAGCCACTACCACATGGGTAACTGGAACAAAGCGATTGATTCCCTCTCCCTTGTCGGAACAGAAGTCGCAGATGCCGAAGGCGATGACCTCGGCCGCATCGAAATCGGCCAGCGCTTCTACGCGAAAATCGTCGATGCCGATATACCCGTTATGCGCAAACTCAACCAGCCCATCCAAGCCATGGTCAAAGTCAGCAGCGGAGACTCCGAAGTTGTCACTGGTGCACCTGTTCCCGGAAAAGACAACGAAATGCTCGCCTCGGCGCCTACCGCACTCGGCAACGCAAAAGCCAACGATGGCGTCCTACAAATGGTCGGTGGCGATACTTTGGAGGTCACCTACATCGACGATAGCACGCTTGATGGACAAAAAGGCGTTTCTCGCACCGGAAAAGTCCGTGCCGTCAGCACCGGAACGGTCGGTTTCTACCTCGGTGACAACTCCACCCCCGCATACATCGCTTACCCCGGCCAACCTCAGGTCGTCATGCTCCGCGACGCGGATCTCGATACCTCACCCGCTGCACAATCCATCACACTCACCATCAAATCCTTCTTTAAAACCGAAGCCAAAGATGGCGCTGAAGGTGCTGAGCTGTTAGATATCTTCGCTCTTAAAGACGATGAAAAAGACAAATGGGTAGAACGTGATAGCATCACGGTTAGTCTAACAGAAACTGGTGAAGGCCCAGAAATTCGCAGTGGTGTGTTTTTAGGGAAAATCCCTCTCGCACCTCTAACCGAAGGCTTGGAGCCAACCAATAAAGATCAAGTGCTGCACACCGCGGAGTTGGATGAACTTTCCATCACTTACACCGATGCGGTCCACCTCTATGGCGATGATCCACGGGATTCCGAATCCCGCATCAAAGTCTCCGGCTCTGTAAACTCCGGTGTCACGGCTGACCAATACGTTGTCTTCGAGGAACTCCTCAAAGCCCGCAAAGGCTCAGTCGAAGCCGAAGCGCTCGTCGGTCTTGGATCCATTTACAAGGACATGGGTCTCGACCAACGCGCTGCAGAACGCGCCAATGAATCCCTCAATAAAATCGATCCCATCATCGTCAATCGACAGAAACTTCCCGGCGATCTCGTCGAGCAGGCTTTCAAACTCAAATGGGAAAGCGAACTCCTTAAAAACGATTTCACCTCGGCCATGGCGACCTGCCTTGCCTTCAACCGCCTCTATCCTGAGTCCGTCCTCGCAGACCAAGCGCTCATGACTCTCGGCCGCAGCCTCGCAGACCGCGGTGAATACAAACAAGCCGTCGATGTCTATGGTCGGGTTCTGCAACTCGAAAATCCGATCTCAGCCGCTGAAGCGCAGTTCCGCATCGGTGAAGTTCTTACCAAAGAAGCTGAGGAACTCACGGCTGCCGCTGATGAACACAACAGCAAATGGGGTAAAGCAGGTCTCAGCCCCGCCACCGCTCTTCAGGCACGCATGGCCCCAGCCATCAATGCTTACCAAAAAACGTATCAGACCTATCCGGAAAGCTCCTACGCCGCTGAAGCCCTCGGACGTGTTGTCCGTCACTATGTGGAAACCGACAGTTTCGCTCAAGCCGCTGGATTGTTAGAAAGTGTTTTCGCAGAATATCCAGACGCCGCTTTCCTTGATGAAATGCTTCTGCTCTGGGCAAACGTTGCTTTCCGCATGAACGACACCGCTACGGCCAAAGCAAAACTTCAACAACTTCTCTTCGACTACCCTAACAGCCAATACGTTGCCGAGGCACGCAAGCGCATTGCTGGACTTGAAGGCGAAGCAGCTAAACCTAAAGAAGAATAAAAAGCCGATCTGCCTGATTCGTCCCATCTGTCCAGT
>Ga0315902_10013268_pt1 | contig 10659 bp, 14 predicted proteins | sample LakEriMetagenome_9_FD_203523 | JGI IMG/M metagenome (GOLD analysis project Ga0315902, IMG submission 203523) | Freshwater fungal communities from buoy surface, Lake Erie, Ohio, United States - Buoy 12 MA117 | ecosystem: Environmental > Aquatic > Freshwater > Lake > Lake biofilm | place: USA...
GGTTGGGTATGGTTTCTGAACATACCAAGCCTGCCGACCTCAATAACTTGTCAAACTTTATTTTTGTAAATCTATGAGAATAAGTGACTTATGTGCTTAAATTGACGCGAATGGGCAAACGGTCTAAAGCCGCAAGTCAACGCAGAGTCTTAGACTGGTTCTCAAAAGTCCGAGCAGCAAAGGGACGTTTTAATCTTTGGATTTCGTGCCGCTTCGCGGAAATTGTTTTCAGCGTTCCGGTCTGCGAACGCCGATTTTTGCGTTGTTCTTCGGTTGTGGATGTTCATCCACGCCCTCATCACGCCTTAAACTCGTGCGCCCGCAGACTCGGCCTTTCCCGCACGGACTTTTGAGAAACAGTCTTAAACAAGAACTCGACCTGTGACGCATGTTAAAAAAAGATACCTGAATCCAATGGTATTCTGGGAGGAAGCGGGTGGACGGCGCGGCAATGCTCAGGCGGGTATCACGATGAAACCCTCTTCGGCATTACCAAAAGAACTCGTGCGACCGAGGAGGAATCGCTCGGCAGTGACGGCGCATAGCGCGGCATCCACGAAGTCGATGTTCCGGAGCGGGCCGTCATCGTAGCCCAGATCACACAGCATCCGGCGGCGAATGGTCGCCTTCGGTTGAGCGGAAACCACCCTACCCTCCAATGCGCACACGACGGCATGTGGGAAAGTTTCGAAAACGATCTTCCCGCTCTGGCAGCTACCGTCGAAAAGTTGGTAATGAGGGAGAAGACGCTCGTAGAGTTTTTCGCCATTGAACACCCAGCCGTAAAAAGCCCGACCGTGGGCTGATGTCCGGGCGGGAGTTTTGAAGCATTGAATGGTCTGCCCATCGACAACGAGCGACCGCTCGGCGAGCCGGGAGCCGCTGTAGGTGGCCCAGGCACAAGGCGCATCAATGGCGATAACCTGCGCGGCTTGCTCTAAGCACCAACGCTCCACTGCTGTCACCGCCGTGAAGTGTTGCGGAATAAACCGGCCGTTGCGGAGGACGACCGCATGAAAGCCCTTCCCGCTTCCACCCACATCAATACCGATCACGGCTTTTCCAGAAGTCTTCATTCCGGTGAATCCCCCGATTCCTCCGACGCCATTGAGATTTCCGCGAGCGAATTACTCGAAGGCGTCTTTGAAGTGTTCTGAATATTCCCTGCTGTAACTGACGGAGTTATCTCAGTGATTAGCTCCATGACTGGAAGTTCGATTGTGCATTCCATTCCGTCATCCCCATAGATTGAAACTTTCGCGTCCGAAAAATGCCAGTAAACGGAGCTCCTCCTGCCCTCATACCACGACCACGCAGAGGCGACATACTCGGCACCATCTTGAATTTTTTTCCAAAGACCTCGACTAACCTTGATTGTGCTATCCGCGTCGTCGTTACCCCATACTGCTGTCAGCTCGACGTAGATTTTAGGTTTTGTTAGTTTCTTGTTCATCTCTCGGAAGCTCGTTATCGGCTAAAGAATTTTGGTTTTTTTGATGCCGGATTTCGAATGAAACGATACCCCTCGCATTTGTATCGAATGTATCTCAGGAGGCAAGCATCACAACTGAATCTGGATCGCTCATCATTTCTCACACGGCGTTGTTATTCGGTTAGCGCACTCACGCCTCAAACCAAAGCCCACATACGCACCGTGCTTGGAACAGTGGCGAGCTTTTTGATTTGAAGTTTTTTCATCGAAAATCAGGCATCACCCTACGCATGTCTGACCCTAGACTTTAAGGTTCGTTAATAAAGTTCCTGGTTCCTAGTTCCTAGTTCCTAGTTCTTGGTTGGTGCTCCGCTCTCTTCCTCTTCTTAACCAAGAACCAAGAACCACAAAGCCGAGTGAGCGGTAGCGAGCTTTCAATTTTAGACAAAGTCCTGACCGCTTGGACGGAGTAAAGCGGAGTCAAACCAAGAACTAAGAACTAAGAACTAAGAACTAAGAACTAAGAACCAAAATACATGAACCAAAACTTATCTGAAATCGTTTATATCCTCGATCGCTCAGGCTCGATGGAACCCTTGCAGCAAGCCGCCATTGATGGCTTCAATGAATTCCTCAAAGGCCAGCTTGATTCGCCCGGTGACGCGAATTTATCGCTGATGCTCTTCGATGACGAATTCAACAAAATCCACGACCGCACTCCCTTGCAAAAGGTGAGGGCATTGAATCACAAAACCTACAGCCCGCGGGGTAGCACTGCCCTGTTGGACGCCATTGGCTTTTCCATCGACACCCTCGGCAAACAGCTCGCCGCCGAGCCCGAGGAAAAACGCCCTGGCAAAGTCATCGTCGCCATCTACACGGACGGCTACGAAAACGCATCCAACCACTACACTCTTAAAGAAATCCACCAAAGGATCACCCGCCAGCGCAAGGAATTTGCTTGGGAATTCCTGTTCCTCGCCGCCAACCAAGACGCCATCGCCACCGCAACACAGATGGGCATCGACCGCTCCATGGCCTCCTCCGTGCAACTCAACGAAAAAGGCATGCGCGACAGCACCGCCTCCATGAGCCGAAAACTCAAAGCCATGCGCGCCATCCACCGCACCCTCGAAGAAGAGGCCGACTTCACGAAATCCATGAGCGAAATCGTCTCAGAAGAAGAGGCGAAGGAAGATTAAGGTCTAAAAGTCAAAGGTCGACTTCTAACTTAAAGACTTTTTGTTTCTTTTGAAAATATCAGCTGAATAATTTTTCCCAAACTACGTCACAACCACCATGAAGACAAAATTGCTTCCCGCCTTATTCGCACTCGCACTTGCCAATCTATCATTCGCGCAAACCTGCCGCGAGGTGGTTCGTGATTCTTCCGGACGTCTTGTCCAAACCATCGAGCGCCACAAGGAGGCGGGTGGAACTGAAAGAGCGGTCATACGTGATAGCTCGGGTCGCATCATAGGAACCGCAACAACCCGAACCGGCTTCGGCACCAGCGGCACGGCACGCACGGATTTCCGTGACTCCAGCGGCAGACTAACAGGAACTGCCACAACTCAGAGTAATCCTAACTTTTCAACAACCCAAACCACTTATCGAGATGCTTCCTCCCGCTTAACTGGCAGCGCCTCCACCACTCACTCTCCATATTCCGGTTCACGCACTCAATTCCGTGACGCTTCGGGAAGATCAACCGGCTCACAAACCACCAGTGGAAATTGCTCCAAATCCACTACCACCACTCAACGCGACGCCTCAAACCGCCTAACAGGAACAAGCTCAACTACTGGTAAATGCACCAGCATACCTAGAGTGCCAACTCCTCCCACTGGGACGAAAAAATAAATACGAACGTGATAGGTATTCCGATTTATTGACGAGACATTGACATATCTCCTTACCAATGTCCGACCCTAAAAAATAAGGTCTAAAAGTCGAAAGTCGTAACTAGAACCGTTTACCCCGCCCTCTCGGGGCTGAATCGATTAGATCAGGTATAACCCTATGTATGTCCTACTCCCTGGATATCATACTTAGAAATTCTCCCTGAGACCATGGAAACATTTATTCCTGGCGATAGTATTATTGCCATCAATACCGACATATCTGAACCGATCCACTCATCGAAATCCATGCCGGATGCGTATTGCTTCCCAGATGGACCACTGAAGGGAAATACCATCTACTTTGTGGAAAGCGTCACAAACTCCAGTGATGGAAGTCAGGGACTTTTCATCATGGGTCTCAGGGCTTTTGTCGGTAAATACCACGTCCCTTGGAGCAGCTGCCGTTTCCGCAAGGTGGATTACCTCTCGGGCCATGCCGCCAACAAGCGCCGCCGCAAAAAGCCAGTTGGTAAAACCGCCAAAATCCGAAAACTTGTTACCACCTAAAATGAACCAATCGGCAGGCGAACTGCTCATTTCAGCTCAACCCTAAATAGCTGGTCAATCATCGTCGGATGTGTTTGAAACTAGATGTTACTGAATTTTAAAAACCCCATGATAACTAAATCCCTGCAGGGACTTGCCCTGCTTTTGTTCGGAGTCTGTGTCTCATTGACTTGTGCAACGGCGCAAGAGTTGACGACCTTAAAAGGCTGCAAGCTTATCCCTACTGCGTGGGCGGACGGGGACAGTTTTCTAGTGCAGATGCCAGATGGAACTCAATACACGATTCGTCTTTACGGCGCTGATTGTTTTGAGTGGCACGTTAACGATGAGACTGATGCGAGACGTCTTCGGGCACAGCGTCGTTATTTTGGTATTTCTGAGGCGGGAGGCTCACCTCAAGCATCCATGAAAATCGCCAAAGATTTTGGAAAGGCTGCAGCAGATGAAGTGGCCCTGTCACTCAAAGCACCATTCACGGTGCATACCGCATTCGCTGATGCGCGAGGAGATGCAAAACACAAACGAGTCTATGCCTTCGTTACGACCTCAGCGGGAGAGGACTTATCCGAGCGCTTAGTTCGAATGGGATTAGGCCGGGCATTTGGCGTTAGCCGTGAAACGCACACGGGAAAGTCATCCAAGGAATATAGCGCATTCCTAGAAGACATGGAACTTCAAGCCGCCAAGCGTGGCGTAGGAGCTTGGGCAAAGACCAACTGGGAATCACTTCCTACTGAGCGACAAGCGGAACGCCTAGAATCCGAAGAGCTCAGTTTAGCCACAGGAACAGACAAACTAACATCTGGCCAGAAGATCAATCCTAACACCGCCGCACGTGATCAACTCATGCTCTTACCCGGTGTAGGTGAAGTCACAGCAACCCGCATGATTGAGGCACGACCGTTCAAGAAAGTGAATGATCTGCTTAAAGTCGAGGGAATCGGTGAGAAAACCTTGGAACGCCTTACCCCATTTCTTGACTTGCCGCTGAAGTAATTTTCCATGAGCTCACCGAATCAAAAAAAATACAATGGCTCTATGGTTCCCTGAGGCAGTCATAGTCATCGTGTCCTTAATAACCCTACAAAAGGGAAATCCATACGCTTACTACATCTTCCTACCTTGGGTGGTCTAGATTCATATTCTTTGATTTGGTAATCTGCGTTGCGAAGAAATTCGCAATTAGACTGTTTGCTGCTCGGACTTTTGAGAACCAGTCTAAAGACCGAACGATTGCAACGCCTGAGCCGCTTTCTCAATATGCTTCCGCGTCTTGAAATTCGGCACGCCCAAGAGCATGGCCACGGGTTTGTAAAAAAGACCCAAGGCGCGCTTCCAGGTTTTTGCCTCAAATTCAATCGGGTCTTCGTGGTTGATGAAGTCCTTGAGTTTCGCTCCAGCGACCCTGCGGCACACGCTCTCGGCATAATCCGCAATCGCGGCCATCTTGAGGTAGTTCAAACGATCCGGAGTATCGGTGCGCTGGTGGTAATGCTCCCAATGTCCGCAGGAGAGAAAGACATACGGCACTGCGTTCCAGCGGAAAACCGCATGATCGCTCATATCACCCACATACTCGTTGAGCGTGGCGATCAGCTTCATGCCGTCCGGCACTTGGATTTCATCTAACAGTTTCGGCAAATCCGGATGGCTCTCCGCACCGGTCATGAACGTCAGGGGTTTGAGCGGCGAGGCGATCTTTGCACCCAGGCCGTTGAGGCAATTTTCCGGGACTGTCACATCATGCCCCACCAGGTCCGAAATCAGCGCGAAGTGAATCCCCCGCTCATCCACCTGATCTTCATAAAAGCGGGTACTACCCATGGCTTCGCTGAGGAAATAGGGAGGCTCCTCGGCATCGAAAATCGCGATGACCAGATCCCGCTCGAGTCCACCGGATTTGGCAACGGCCTCGGCAACCGCCAAGGTGATGGCAACCGCAGCGCCGTTGTCATCGGCACACGGATGCGGAATCACACTATCGTAGTGCGCACCAATCAGCACCGGAGGCAGGGAGCGGTCGGCACCGGGGATCACGCCAGCAAAATTGGTGAAATCGGTTTCTCTAACCCGGTAGGGCAGAGCGAAACTGGTGCCGCGGTAGGTTTTGCATCCGATCTCGCTAAGCCGGCGGTTCACCCAGGCTTCCGCTCTGGCATGTCATTGGGTGCCGACCATTCGGCCACCGGGTTGGCAAAGTTCGTAAACATCTTTTTCAAGTCGGGCGGCGAGGGTGTGTTTGTCTTTTTTCATGAGTGTATCTGGCTGTTGATGTGTGGTTTGTGAGTTAGGTTGAAATGAGCGCTGCATGAACCTTTCAAGGGCGATTTAATCAACCATCGGAAGGGCACTGCGGCGCTGTGGAGGTGATACATTGCAGTATTTTTTGATTATTGCAATAAATTGTTGCAATAAATTTTCAGAGCCCCTAATTTTCACCCGGATATGAAATACCCTACGCAAGCTCCGGATCCCTTGTTCAACATCCCCGCAGTCGCAGCCAGAGAGCTTGAACAAGTTGAGAGGATGGATGCCGAGTTCTCGATGGACGATCTCGTGGACTGGGTGAACAGCGCCGTGAGTCGATTTTATCCTCAGGCGAATGAAGGTGGCGACAAGCGCGTAAGCGATCACTTCACCGTGCGCACGCTCCGATACTACCAAACCCTCGGCTGCCTCGACGCTCCGGATAAAGACGGGCGCCGCGCCATCTATGGCTTCCGTCATTACCTGCAGGCCTTGCTCATCCGCAAACTACTCTACCTTCGCTTCGCTCCGGAACACATCCATGCCGCTTTAAATGGCCAGACCAACGAGCAGTATAAAAAAATGCTCTTCACCGAGATCCCCAGCCCAAACGGCCACACCCCCAGACCCTCTCCCTCCCGGAATGCACAAGCCAATCCAGACACCTACACACGTATCACCCTCACTCCCGGCATGGAGCTCCACATCCAACACCTCAGCTGCTCCCTGAGCGAGAACACCAAGCACCGCATCCTCAAGCTCATCCAACAAGAAATCCAAAACCCATAACCCGCTCTTACAATCTTTGTCACGGCCACGACAAAGATTGTAAAAATCGGCCTAACCAGCGGTCCTTTCTGGGGTAGCAAAAAGCTCGAGACGCCTGAAATGAACCCACCGCTCACTCATCATCTATTCTGATGGACAGACAATCTCATAAAGGGAGCGTGGGCGTCTCGCCCGCATTAGGCAGCCCCGATTTGTCGGGGTTGCCTGTCTGCTTAATCACGTGCCATGCGGGTCTGTCCCTTAACGCTAGGTCTTGCTCAACTTGAGCCGGTGAAATCCATGGGCATTGCTGTGACCATTCGGTAATAAAAGCGGGAGAAATCATAAGTCTGATTGAGGGGTGGAATTTTCCAGAATCCGCCAACGGTTTCCAGTCATGGAACCAACGCGTGGAGCAGTGGTATCGAGAACAGCTCTGGGTAAAGGTTTGGAGTTTTGTATTGCTCCGTGCATCTTATCGGCGAGAGTGGATTTACCGAGGTGATCTAACAGCCAGCCTAAGCGTTGCACATACACGATTTCGCTTTCCACTTTGGAAGCCGCGACGAGCCTTTCGGAGTCCATCGATTCGGTTAGTTCTAATAGAACCGTGATGACAGAATCCAACCCTCCGATCTGATGAGCATAGCGCACCAAATCCAAAGCGGTGGCCTCAGGACTGGAGACGGGCAACATACCGGAATGCCCTTTGAGAGAGACAAGTTGAGTGGCTTTGAAATCCTTTTTCTTAAAAAAGCGGATGGAAAGCCCGGTGACTTCAATCGGTCTTTCCTGTTTGGGAACGATGATCTGAAGTTGCTGAACTTGCTGGTGAGCTGCCCCGTGCATGCGTGCTGCACTTAGTAGACCGATATAGTAAGGCAGATGCAGCGAGCGCATGAGATCCTCAATGAACCAATCCGAGGGAGGCAATCCCTGGCGAGTGTATTCAACCGGAACAATCACATGAAAATCTTTGCGCAGGCGTTTGACTCGCCCCTTAGCGGCTAAGCGACTCAGAGACTTTGAACCCGCACTGGAAGAAACAGACAATGCCCCCACAACCTTCGAACGCTCGAAGCCGTAAAGGCCACGTCGCTGGAAGTCGTCCAGAAGATCTGAAAACCGTTTTTCGTGATTCATTGTGTGCTAAAGTATACAAAATAAGACGCATTATGTCTATATTTTAGTTTATAAGCACATATGATGGGCCTAGAAGTGATCCCAGTAGAAAGAAAAAGTCGAAAGTCGAGGATCGAAACGTCCATGCCATAACCGTTTACCCCGTCCTGTCGGGGCTGGTGCGGTTGAGAGTTTATAACCATACTCCCGATAAACGACACCGCATTCAATCAATCGCCCCAGCGATTGTAACACTGACTTTCGACTTTAAGACCTTTAGACTCTTCGCCCACCCTCCCCTCTCAGTCCTCTACCTCACCCCATCGCCACGCACCATGATGGGATGACACGCTTCAGGATACTGGATTCAAATAGCCAAAAGATCCAAAAATAGCACTTGCGAAAGATTCGTTCGTTTCGTTTATTTCGTTTAGAACCCTCTGAATGATGAAACTGAACGAGAACTCACAAATGACCATTCCCCGCCTTGAGGAAGCCAAGCAAGCCGGACTTGCAGCGCGTTCGTTTGCCGCCATTCCCCGGTCAGGCAGCCCAACCCTGCGGATCTCCACCTCTTCCCAGAACCAGCCGGTGGAGGTTCCCGAGAACGCCTTCCGCATGTTTCTTGAAATCCTCAATCAGATGGCCAGAGGCAACGCGGTCACCCTTGTCCCTACCCATCACGAACTCACCACTCAACAGGCGGCCGACCTTCTTCATGTTTCGCGACCCTTTCTGGTCAAGCTACTCGAGACCGGGGAGATTCCTCACCACAAGGTCGGCACACGCCGACGCTTGAAATTTCAAGATCTCATGACCTACATGGAAAAAGTACGAGGTGAAAGCAAAGAGGCGTTGGATTCCTTGGCAGCCCAAGCGCAAGAACTTGGCATGGGTTACTGAACAGCGGCATTATGACAACTTTCACCGTGCTTTTCGATGCCTGCGTGCTCTATCCCGCACCGTTGAGAGATTTTTTATTGAACCTAGCATGCTCAGGTATTTTTCGAGCCCGGTGGAGCAATGAAATTCATGACGAGTGGATCCGTAACCTTTTGATAAGTCGGCCAGACCTTACGGCGGCGCAACTCCAGCGCACCCGAGAATTGATGAATCAGGCGGTTCCGGACAGCATAGTCTCTGGGCACCTTGGGATTGCAAAAGGCCTCACTCTACCCGATCTCGACGACGCACATGTCCTTGCCGCTGCGATCTGCTCCAATGCCCAAGTGATCGTTACCTTCAATCTCAAGGATTTTCCAAATGATGCGCTTCAGCCCCACGGAATCGAGGCTCAGCACCCCGACGATTTCGTAAGACACCTTATCTCCTTGGATTGGGGCGCGGTCTGCGGCGCATTCAAGCGCCAGCGCGCCTCGCTCAAGAATCCCCCACAAAGTGCCGAGGAGTTACTCCATACGCTTGAACGGCAGGGGCTTGTCATCAGCGCCTCTGAGTTGCGGCCATTGTTGGAACTTCTATGAGCCATCACCGTGGCCGCGTGCCTGTTCCAAGATCGCCTCACGCCATCGCCTCGCACCATGATGGGATGACACGCTTCAAGAAAATAGATTCAAATCGGCCTAACTAGCACTCCTGTCTGGCGTGGAAATAAAGCCACAGAAGAAAATGTTAAAGTGCGAGGACCCCCATTAAGTGGTTCCAAAAATTCGGATTGCGGGATTCTTATTATGCATATATGTTCAGTAATCCCGAACATGTGTGCAGCTTCTACAGCCCCCGATCATGATCATCTCTTCGCCATCGCGGAGAGTCAGGACGGATATTTCACGATGGCGCAGGCGCAGGAGGCTGGGTTCGCTCGCAGCACGCACAGCTATCATGTGAAAGAGGGAAATTGGCTCCGTGAGCACAGGGGTATCTACCGGCTGCGGCAGTATCCTCAAACGGAGCATGCCCGACTGGTTCTCTGGTCGCTCTGGTCAAGAGACCGCAAAGGTCAACCGCAGGGCGTGTATTCTCACGCGACTGCGCTGGCACTGCGTGATTTGTCAGATGTGAATCCCTCAAAGCTGCATATGACAGTACCGATGAGTTTCCGCCGTAATAGCGAAATTCCTGCGGTGCTGGTGCTGCACAAAGCCAAGCTGGATCCTAAAGAGGTCATCCATGAGCGCGGTTATGCCATCACAACAGTGATGCGTTCCATTCAAGATTGCGCCGCTTCTGGGGACGCAGACGTCACCATGCTGGAACAAGCTCTCGCAGAGGGTCTGAGACGAGGACTGGTCACGAAGTCGGAAGTCAAGCAAGTAAAGACATGCTAAGAAAGGGTCTGTCCCGAATGGCACGTGATTAAGCAAGATGCTCTGATGAATCAATGAATTGCCGATAATGGTGGACGTGCAAGGCAGAGGGGAGCGCGGGCTTCATGCTCGCTAGGTTGCTTGCCTTGGGGCAAGACGCATCAACTCCATGAAGCGGGCAAGATGCCCACGCTCCCATTTATCGAATCGACGAATTGGCCTTAATCACGCGCCATTCGGGTCTGTCCCTTAACGTCGGTCCCTTAACGTCGAGGTTGAGTATTTTCAGGGGCAGATTTTTTTGTTTTGCCTCTTCCGCAAAATCTGTGGGTTAAAACTGGCTTCTGAGCGCTTCAGATCGGCGCGAAGTTCTTGGAAGTTGCCCACAACAGGCCGATTCGAGAATGGGTCT
>Ga0315902_10013271_pt1 | contig 10658 bp, 10 predicted proteins | sample LakEriMetagenome_9_FD_203523 | JGI IMG/M metagenome (GOLD analysis project Ga0315902, IMG submission 203523) | Freshwater fungal communities from buoy surface, Lake Erie, Ohio, United States - Buoy 12 MA117 | ecosystem: Environmental > Aquatic > Freshwater > Lake > Lake biofilm | place: USA...
TCTTACAGTCCAAAAAAACAGGATCATAAGCTCGAAGAAATTGAAGAAGCTGTCACAGACGGATGGATGCCGCTCGACAGTTATTCATGGATACATAAAGATGCTGTTTTAAATGAGAATGAAAAAGAAGCAATCATTACATGGGTAAAGGAAAGCCGCCAGAAAATACAACCATTCGATAAAACTCAGGGATCAAAAGAAGAGAAGTCGCATGAAGGCCATTAAGATTAATCTTAAGTAAGCATGTCGATGCAACCGGTTTCCTATAACATACAGGAGCAAACAATGTGGCTTTCTCCTGAAAGATGTATGTTTTGGGAAAATCAACAAGCGCTCATTCTTTGCGATTTACATCTGGGAAAATCAGGCCATTTCAGAAAAGAAGGGATAGCTATCCCGCAGCAGATTCTTGAGCATGACTTATCAAGACTTGATGCACAAATTGAATATTTCCTTCCAACATCATTGATTGTCATTGGCGATCTTTTTCACAGCAGACATAATATGGAAGTGAACTATTTCAGAAGATGGCGAAAAAAATATAATCAAACAGCAATTCATCTTATACAGGGAAATCATGATATTTTATCTGCAAAAATGTACGATGATCTGAATATTACCCTACACCAGGAAGCATGGGATTTATCAGCTTTTGTATTTCGACATGAGTCATCTAACGGACAAAATAAAGATCGATATGAAATTTCCGGACATATACATCCCGGCATAAAAATGAAAGGGAAAGGAAAACAATCTCTCAAATTCCCTTGTTTTTATTTTGCAGATTCGGAAGCATTGATGCCGGCATTCGGAAAATTCACAGGACTGCATATAATTGAACCTGCAAAAACGGCTTCCGTTTTTGCAGTTGCAGAAAACGAGATTATTAAAATTTAATAGGAATTGTATCATTTCTAAAAGCTATTATATTGCTTATCATCCCGTTTATGCACATCCGGTACCGGAAGGACATCGTTTTCCTATGTTAAAATATGAGCTGATACCGGAGCAACTTCTTTATGAAGGAACAATCAGTAAATCTAATCTTTACGAACCTGATGTTTTGTCAGATGAAATCATTTTGCTTACACATACTGAAGAATATCTGAAAAAACTAAACGATTTAAGCCTGTCGCCGCAGGAACAAAGAAAGATTGGCTTTACGCAAGACGAACGTCTGATAAAAAGAGAAAAAATAATCACACAAGGCACTATCAATTGCAGCCTTGCTGCTCTTAAAACAGGTATAGCTTTTAATGTTGCAGGCGGCACACATCATTCATTTGCTGATCGAGGAGAAGGATTTTGTCTGATTAACGATTTCGCTGTTGCTTCAAATTATCTATTAAGAGAAAAGCTTGCATCTAAAATTGTAATTATTGACTTAGATGTCCACCAGGGAAATGGTACTGCAGCAATTTTTGAAAACAATCCTGATGTTTATACATTCAGTATGCACGGAGCACATAATTATCCCCTTCGCAAAGAAAAGAGTGATTTAGATATTGCTTTACCCGATGGAACCAACGATGTACAATATCTGTCGCTGCTGGAGCATTCGCTAACAAGAATTTTGGAAGATGAAAAACCTGATTTTGCGTTTTATTTGTCAGGAGTGGATATTCTAAGCACTGACAAGTTCGGAAAACTAAAAGTAAGCATGGAAGGATGTAAGCAACGGGATAAATTTGTTTTCGAGCAGCTTAAGCAACGAAATATTCCTTGTTGTATTGCAATGGGCGGAGGTTATTCACCTGATATTCGAATGATTGTTGAAGCTCATTGTAATACATTCAGGGTTGCATCATCTATTTTCGAATTAATTGAATAAAAGTTTAGGGTGATTTCTTTTTCTTTCTGATACTATTGTAATCAATGAAAAATATAAGTCTTGCCGTCAATTCATTACCATGTGGAGAAAGCAGCATGCGGTAAGCATTGGAAGTATAGTTACGATAACGGTTGCCGTCGATTGGCTCTTCATTGGCAAGCCAGTTTTTCCAGCCTACAATAAAACGACTGCCGTAATTAAAATCCCAGGTAAAAAACACATCCATGTTCCACAGATTTACGTTCTGGTCTTGTCCGGGTATGAATGATCGTTTGATCCACCATCCGCCATTGTCTATGTTGTAAAATTCCTGATAAGACACGCGGTTCCAGTAATGTCGTGCTCTTAATGTAATATTCATTCTTGGAGTAAAGTTGTAGATACCTGTTAAAAGCAATGTTACATCCTTATTATTTCTGCGTCCCATAATGGGATCTCTATTTGTTTCTCTGATAAAAGCATATCCGAATTGTCCGTTATCAAAACTTTGTCTGAGATCCGCATCGAGACTAAGATGGTCATTGAATCTGTAACGAACACCTGGCTGGATCAGCCAATATGCATCTTTTTTAATATCTACCGTTTCTCCGAAACCCCATCTGATTCTAGCAAATAACTTTTTTCGACTATCAGTACTTCCATTTAAAAAAGCAAAAGCCCATGGTACGCGACGCATAAATCTTCCGGGTGTGCGCAACTCAAAATAATCTTTTTGCCAAAGTGGTTGCATTTCTACTGAAACTGACAGATCCCAGAAATTTTTAAAAAACCAGAAACCAAAAATATCATACCGGATATTTGTAAAAACAAAGGGTTTATACAAACGCTCTACCCTTACACCGCCACCATAGCTATACGCATTAAATTTTTTAACCGGAGTAAACTGATTGTAACTGATTCTTGCAATGCTTGTAAATTCATTTGGCGCCATTAAAATTCCAAGGTCATTTGGATCATAGCGGTCGCTTTCAATGTTATTCAATAATGAGAACTGCCATTTACCACTTACTTTGGCAAAACGAAGAAGATTCTTATATCCATCATAATTGTTTTTGCCGGTAATACGGCTGTAATTCAACTGAGCCTGAAAAGAATAGCGATTTTTCTTATCAAATAAAATCAAATCACCGCCGGCTACGTTTGAATTTCTCCTTCCTCCTTCTCTCCACACATTTGCATTTGTAAAGGTAAAAGATGATCGTCCCTGAAATGCCTGATCAACAACAATCATATTGTAATTGGTGAGCGGCTCTGTTTGTACCCGTTGAACTGTTTTCGTATTTATATTTTCTATTTCAGCAAACATTGCTGCACCTACTGCATTGAAAACACCAATACCTGTTTTCTTTTGGTTTCTTCCGGAAAACTTACTTGCATTTAGCAACTGTACAACTCCCGGATTACTGATAAGACGAAGGCTGTCTGATAAAGCAAGATTATTCATAGCAAAATATCCGGAAGGCGTTCCTCCTACCCTTCTCGAGTAAAACAAACCCGACTTGTTAAATATTTCTGTTCCTTCCGTGAAGAACGGACGGTTCTCCTGAAACTGTACTTCAAAAGGTGAAAGATTATTGATGACATTGTCTGAAATAACCTGACCAAAATCCGGTACCAGTGTCATATCAAGAGTGAAACTTTCATTCACTCCATATTTTAAATCGAGTCCGCCATTTCTAAGCCATGATTTCTCATTACCTGATTTTGACGGAACATTTCTGTAGCCTGTAGTAACATAAGGTAAGACAGAGAGACGCAGAGGTGGAGTTAATTTTTCAAAACCCTTCAGCAATCCGAACTGATTAACAAATCCATTTTCATTTGGATCAACAGGATTCCAGTAAGCACTTTCATTCTCTCGCCTCACGTAACGCTGAAAATTTACTCCCCAGTCCTGATAATCTTTTTGCGCAAATCTTATTGAGAAAAATGGAATTTTCATTTCAACAATCCAACCATCGGGCTGAAAACTGACTTTACTTTCCCATACAGCATCCCAACTGTAATCACTCGGCGAAGAGAAACCTCCGCTTCTGTTTGGTATCAGCCTACCGTCACTTTGTACATTTCTGCTGGTTACAAGAAATTGAAACCCATTCTGGTCATCATTGTATGTATCCAAAAAAACTGAGAAAAAATCTACATCCTGTCTGCTTTCTCCATCTCTGGCAGTAAGTTGTTTTCTCACTTTAGCAGGATCATCATATAAATAAGCTCCTATATAAATAGCCTGGTCATCGTAAACCACATACACTTTTGTTTTAAATGAAGAAGGGACACCGAAATTCGGGCTATTCATAATGAAGTTGTCGGCCGCTGGAAGTTCTTTCCAGATGACGTCATTCAGCAAACCATCTATCTTGGGTGCCGCATTTCTTTTAGTAACGGACAATACTTTTTCAGGCTCAATACCGGCAATGGCATTCATCTGAAATAAAAGAAAACAGAAATAGAGCAGCGCCTTCATCAAGGGTGCAAGCTAGCAGAAAACGAACGAATGAATCATTAGTTTTATATAATCGGTTATCAGTTATTGGTTATCGGTTACAGCCAGCGGACAAACCGTGAGTTATAAGTTGTAAACCGCTAAGTAGAATTTTATTTTCATGCAGAATCAAACAAATCAATTCATTTTTTTCTTGAGTGTCTCAACCTGGCTCTGCAGGTTTGAAACAAGGCTTGCAAGGTTACCCATATCCCAACGTTGCTGCTGGTTTATTTTGGATATCACCATTTGCGCGCTCCATAGTTCCAGCACATCTTCTACATTTACCTGGTATGGTTGAAAAACGGGATTATCACTCACAAGATTCCATTTATTCTTATTCCGGTTATTTTTTACAACGCGCTTATAAACAACACCTTCCGTTCGGCTTAACACCACATAAGGCTGGTTGTTTTTTACATCTTCGGGATCATTGACTTTCTCTGCAATGATGACACTTCCACTTGGTGTAGGAAGCATACTGTCACCCTGTATTTCAAATGCGCGGTATTGACCACCGGCAAGCATCGGCAATGTAAACGTATTGAGTTCATCCAAAAATTCCGGGTCGGCATAACCATTTAAATACCCTGCTGCTGCTTTAACCGGGACAAAATGAATCAGATTTTTTTCAGATGACATTTTCAGTTGACGGCGTTTGGCCAGATAGCTGCCTTTCGTTTCTGAGAGGTCCTTTCGGAGAAGATCGTCAATTGACACCTGAAAAAGATCACTGATCGTTTCCAACACTTCATAATTAGGCTGAGCCCTTTCTTCTTCGTAAGCACCCAGTAATGAACGTTTAATTCCAAGTTTAGAAGCAAATTCTTCTTGTGTTAATCCGCGAAGCTTACGCAGATACTTCATGTTTTGATTTGCCTGTCCCATATTTTACTAAATTTATTGGCGCTAAAATACTAATTTATTTAGTTTTTCCAAAAAAATCTTTTAAGTGGTTTTACTGAAATCAAATAAGATTATTTCAATTATGCCTTTTGAATAAAACGAATGAGTACTTTTACATCAAATATCTGATATGAATTTATTTGTAGCCGGTTTACCCTATGATGTTGATGATGCGGAACTCGAAGAGATTTTTGAAAAATTCGGACCCGTTGTTTCTGCTAAAATTGCTATTGACCGAGAAACCGGAAAAAGCAGAGGTTTTGGTTTTGTAAGTATGCAAAATGCTGAAGATGGTCGTCAGGCGATCGAATTATTAAATGATATTCATTTAGGCAAAAGCAAAAAACCTCTTGTTGTAAAATCAGCCGAAGACCGTCCGGGTGGTAGTGGAGGTTCTGGTCAATCCTCGCGCAATGATTTCAGAGGTGGAAACAGAGGCGGTGGCGGTTTTGGCAGAAGATATTAAGAACTGCAAGAGTCTTTCTCTATTTATTTGCACCCCTGAATACATAATATTTAGGAAATACAAAACGCCTACTTTAATTTAGCAATCATTAATAATGTGATATGACTAAATGGCTGCTTTGTGCTCCTTTGCTTATTCTGAGTCTCTTATCTGCTTCAGCACAGAAGAAAACAAATTATTTTGATTTGCTTTCCTATCATATAAGCCTTAGCGATTATTCTTCCTTATCGAATAACAAAACATTAAACAGCGATCCATGGTACCGTGTAAAAGGAAAGTCTTTCGGTTTTGGTATCAATGCGTGGAAAAATATTAAGAGAAACATTGATATCTCAAGCGGACTGAATTTCACCTTCTCCAGTTTTCCGGCAGGTTTTGTAAGAAATGACAGCATCGGACAGGGTAAAATTTCAACACAGCTTGATGTACTTGCTCATTTATTTGCAACTCCTTCAAACGCAGCTATTCGTCCCTTTTTAACCGCTGGTGTTGGTGCGGGTATCTTTCCTGATCAAAGAGCTTTACTGGCACCGGTTGGTGCCGGACTTCAAATTAATTTCAAAGAAGGCGCAAGAATTATTGTTCAGGCTCAATTGAGAAATAAATTAAGTAAGGGTATCACCGAAAGTTTTTTATTCTATAACATCGGAGTTGCACAGTCACTAGCCCGAAGTAAAAAAAAGAAGGAAGTTGTTGAAAAACCTTCCGAAGTAATCATTCCTCAACCTCCGGCAGACACAGACATGGATGGTATCCCTGATGTAGATGATCTCTGTCCAAATGAAAAAGGCACAATAAACGGATGCCCGGATAATGATGGAGACAATATCATCAACAAACTGGATTCCTGTCCTGATATTGCAGGCACCATCAGATACAATGGATGCCCTATCCCGGATACAGATGGTGATGGTATCAATGATGAAGATGATAAATGTCCGAAAGAAATCGGCATAGCTCTCAATAACGGCTGCCCTGAAATCAAAGAGGAGATTAAGCAAAAAGTAGACTATTCAGCTAAGAATATATTCTTCCGTTTCGGCAGTGCAACACTTCGTTCAGCTTCATACAAACCATTGAACGAATTGATTAAAGTTTTAACAGATAACCCAACACTGAAACTTAAAATTGAAGCTCACACAGACAGCATCGGTATCGATCAAAATAACATGCAACTAAGTGAAAACAGAGCGAAAGCTGTTGCCGACTATCTAATCAAAAAGGGAATTTCTTCTGAAAGAATTACATCAATTGGTTATGGCGAAAACAGACCAATTGCTGATAACTCTACTGAAAAAGGTCGCGCTCAAAACAGAAGAGTAGAATTCATACTCAGTTATGAATAACGGTTAACCGTTAGCAGTTTACAGTTAGCTGTTAGCAGTTAACATAACCGACAACTGATAACTTCTTTTAAAATGAACGTTGTGTAAACACTCCTCTTCGTCCTCTTCCTCCTCCGCCGAATGAAGAAGGCGGGGTTCCTGCTTTGTTTGACGCTGTCATATTATGCATGGTAGGCACATCATAAGGATGATCCTTTATCACAGGTATCGTTTGTTTGATGAGCTTCTCGATGTCTTTGAGAAAAGACTTCTCTCCCCAGTCGCAAAATGAAATAGCCTGACCATTTGCTCCTGCCCTTCCTGTTCGCCCAATACGATGCACATAAGTTTCAGGTACATTTGGAAGCTCATAATTAACGACGTGCGTGAGATCGTCTATATCAATACCTCGTGCAGCAATATCTGTTGCTACCAACACCCTTGTTTTATTATTCTTAAATTGATCGAGGGCACGCTGACGTGCATTCTGCGATTTATTACCATGAATCGCTTCAGTAGGAATGCCGGATTTTTTCAACTGATTCGCCAACCTGTCGGCCGCAAATTTCATTTGTGTAAAAACCAGCACTCTTTTAATTGAAGAATCCTGAAGTAAATGAACTAGTAATGATTTCTTATTTGCTTTATCTACGTAATAAACCGATTGCTGAATCAATTCCGCTGTAGATGAAACAGGATTTACTTCTACTTTAACCGGATTATGTAAAAGCAGATCAGCAAGCTGCTGAATTTCCGGAGGCATCGTAGCAGAAAAAAATAAGGTTTGTTTTTTCTCAGGCAGTACTGATATAATTCTGCGTACATCCTGAACAAAACCCATATCAAGCATACGGTCGGCCTCATCCAGAATAAAATACTGAATGTCTTTCAGAGAGAGGATACGTTGCTGCATCAGATCGAGCAGGCGCCCCGGTGTTGCTACCAAAATATCCAATCCGCCTCTGATGGCATTGACCTGAGCATGTTGGGATACTCCACCAAAAATAACAGTATGTTTAAATGGTAGGAATCTTCCATATGCAGCAATACTATCTCCTATCTGAATCGCGAGTTCACGTGTTGGTGTAAGGATCAGTACTTTGATTTTGCTTACAGGATTGTTTTTTCTGTCTTCTTCAAGCAATTGCAATACCGGTAATGTGAAAGCAGCTGTCTTGCCTGTACCCGTCTGAGCACAACCTAAAAGATCGCGACGTTGTAAAATTTGTGGAATTGCCTGTTCCTGTATTGGCGTAGGGCTTGTATAGCCTTCTTTTTCTAACGCCTCCAATAATGGCGCTATTAATTTTAATTCTGTAAATAACACAATAAAAAAGTTTAGTAAATAAATGTGATAAGGCGATCAGTCTGAATGATCCATTATCCGCCTTAGGTTAAATCATCACATTCGTGGAGCATACACTGCAGAGAGAAATAACTTAAAGAACCACAAAGTTAAATGAATTCTATGAAATTCTGGATATATGAGGTTAAATTACAAGATTTTAACATCCCTTAATGCACAAACATTGATCATTTACCATCATCCTGATCAAATACAATCTTTAGCAATTCAGAACGCTGAAGAGAATGTAAAATTTCAAAAACACCTTCTTGAAACTGATCGTGAAGAACTTGATCAAATTATTTTTCATTTACAGGATATGGCAAATAAAACGATCGACTGCACACAATGTGGAAATTGTTGCAAATCGTTTATGATTAATGTTGAAGATCACGAAGCAGATAAAGTTTGCAAATCACTTGATATCACTCGTAAAGAATTTGATGAGAAATATGTTGAAAAAGGAACAAACGGAATGATGATCATGAATACCATTCCCTGCTCTTTTTTGAAACAAAACAAATGCAGCATCTATGAAAATCGTTTCAGCGGCTGCAGGGAATTTCCGGCCCTTCATCTGCCTGATATACAAAAAAGATTATTTACAATTTTTCACAACTACGAACGCTGTCCCATCATTTTTACAGTTATTGAGGAATTAAAAAACAGACTTCATTTCAATACTAAATGAAAATGTAATTTTCTGTGATTAATCAGCTAACCGGTTGATGCAGATCACTTTTACCCCCAAGTACATAAATTATCTTTTCAAAGTTTTCGATGCAGCACAACTGCATCAATTATTTAAATAAATATGGCTTTATGATGCTTAGGATTTTATCAGTTGTAGTTATTCTGTTATCATTTTCTTGCACAAGCACTAAACTGACAACTGTATGGAAAGATCCCAAATTAAAAACGCCACAATACAAAAAAATCATAGTAGTTGGTTTGATGGACGGAATTAAAAACCGTGCTCTCAGAGAACGTGTTGAAACCCATATGGCAGATGATCTCAGACAAATGGGCTACTCTGCACAGGCTGCCTATTCAGCATACGGTCCAAGAAGTTTTACCGATAAACAAGAAGAAGAAGTAATTAATTTGTTAAGAAACGACGGATACGATGCTGTTATTACAGTAACAATCATTGATATTGAAAAAGAAAAAAGCTATGTGCAGGGATATGTCGATTTCTGGCCGGGCGGAATATATTACAGCAGATTCGGAAGATATTATTATTACTGGCATAACCGTATTTATCAACCGGGTTATTATGTAACCAACACCACTTATATTATTGAAGGAAATTTATTTGATACCGGCCTCGATAAACTGGTCTATTCAGCACAAACTGAGTCGATGGACCCCGGAACAATTGATGCACTTGGTCACCGTTTCAGCCAAACACTCATTCGTTCAATGAAAGAAAAAGAAGTATTGTAACACTTAAATATTGTTTAAATCGCGTCTCTTTCACCTTAGACAATGCGGAAAATCATCTCCGATTTATCAATTTTGCCACACAGACGGGTTACATTTCTCATCCCTGCGTATTAAGAAGCGTACACTTTGAAAACTTTTCAGTATCGAATTCGCTTGCAGGATCGATTGTTGCTTAAAACTTTTAAAACAAAAAGTAGACCATGATTCAAAAGACCATTTTAAAAACAAAAGACTACTGCAAAGTGAAGTTTTCTGTAGAAGCTGCTGATGCGAGCTCTGTTGAAATACTCGGACTTAACAACGACTGGAATTCCGGCGTTTCCTTGAAAAAGAAAAAAGACGGCACGTTTACCGGAGAAGTTAATCTTCCAAAAAATTCCCAACACGAATTTAAATACCTCATCAACGGTGCAGAATGGGCTGACGATGAATCAGCTGATGCCAAAGTACCAAACACCTTTGGCGGGAATAACAATCTGCTGGTTTTATAATTCCTGATCAAACATTATTGGTTTTGATTCGCATAACGAATCAAAAAATTTATTGCCTGTACGATTATACTATCTTATAATTGATATTGTACCGGCAACAGGTTGCTTATCCGGCGATAATCTTATGATATAATAGTACGGACCAACGGGCATTTGCTTTCCGTTAAAAGTACCATCCCAGGCATTTGATGAATTATATCCAAATCGTTCGAATATGAGGGAGCCATAACGATTAAAAATCTGCACAACAGACTCAGTATATAATTCAATATTTCTGATCACCCACCTGTCGTGTATGCCATCGCCATTCGGACTGAATACATTCGGTACATCAATCGGCCTGAGTAAAGTAACTACCACCTG
>Ga0315902_10013275_pt1 | contig 10657 bp, 5 predicted proteins | sample LakEriMetagenome_9_FD_203523 | JGI IMG/M metagenome (GOLD analysis project Ga0315902, IMG submission 203523) | Freshwater fungal communities from buoy surface, Lake Erie, Ohio, United States - Buoy 12 MA117 | ecosystem: Environmental > Aquatic > Freshwater > Lake > Lake biofilm | place: USA...
ACGAGAATCAGGTTGCCAAGTCGCTCCCGAACCCGGATCCCACGACTCTGCGGTGCCGTGGGGGGATCCCTTTTGGGAATCCTCCTGGATCGTTTGGCCTCGCGCACTGACCACGACTCTTTTTCTACGGGTCTTCATCGCCGACTTGTTCGTTCATGGCATTGGGGGAGGCCAATACGATCGACTCACCGACGCGATCATCGAACGCTTTCTTCGCATTCCGCCCCCGAAATTCCTGACTTGCACTGCCACTCTCTGGCTAACCTTTCCTGAGTCGAGTTCGATCGAGGAGCCGGCATTGACCGAACAGGCGATGGCATTGGAACACCAACGCCAACGGCTTCGCTCTTGTCCCGAGCAATTTTTGGATCTCCAGGTTCCCGCCCAGATGCAGCTCGCCATCGAGCACCGACAACTCCTGGATCGAATGCCACCGCGAGGGCTCAAGAAAACGTGGGATCATGATATGAGGCGACTCAAGGCGAAAATTGTCGCGGCGATCGACGAGCACTTTCATGCCTGGGACGATCGCATGACAGCATTCGAGGCTAGGAAGCTTGAGCAAAAAATCCTGCAATCACGGGAGTTTTCTTATGTTTTGTTTGAGGAACAAGACGTCTTGCATCGCCTGATCCAACTCGCGATCACTCGCTGTTAAACTGCGTGCTTGGGGATGGCTGGGAAGCCCGCGAATCCTCCTCTGTTTTTTCCGATCAAAGCATCTCGTTCGAAATGCCGATGACGAAGATGGGTCGTTCGGTCATTGGAAACCGGAACGGTAGTCATCCTGGGTGGAGAGATTGGAAGAGAGCTATGCGACGACATCGCGATGCATGGATGCCAAAGATTTGGGTTGGACTCGCTGTATGCCTAGCGTTTTTCGCGGACTTCACTCACGTGGCGATGGCCAATACTTGGGCGCAGAAAATGTTCGCGACCACGCATCACGATTTCGGCACGGTCAGCCGCAACGCCAAGACGGAGTATTCCTTCGTATTTGAGAATTGCTACGAAGAGGATGTGCACATCGCTGGGGTCCGCAGCAGCTGCGGTTGCACGACACCCGTTGTTACGAAGTCGACACTGAAGTCCTGGGAGAAAGGTGAGATTCTCGCTAAATTCAATACGAGGACTTTTCTCGGGACCAAGAGCGCGATGATCACTGTCATTATTGATCGCCCCTACTACGCCGAGGTCCAGTTGACCGTCGGCGGTACGATTCGTTCCGATATCACCGTGGATCCAGGCGAGGTGCAATTCGGCGAAACCGATCTGGGCATCGGCAAGACGGTCGACTTGCAAATCGCGTACACCGGAGCCAAAGACTGGAAGATCGTGGACGTCCGCGGGAACTCGGACGCGCTCGAGGTTCGACTGGATACTCCGACGCGCCAGGCGGGATACGTCGCCTACAAGATGCACGTCCGGTTAAAGCCATCTGCGCCGATCGGCGAGATGAACGAGGAATTGATCATCGTCACGAATGACCTTAACGAAACGGACAGTCAATTTCGGCTGCCAATCTTCGCCCGGGTGATCCCACCCGTCACGGTGATGCCTGAAAAGATCGTGTTGGGTGATTTGAAAAAAGGTCAGTCCCAACAACAACGATTGGTTGTCAAAGCCAAAAAACCGTTCGGGATTTCCAAAATCGACTGCGAGGACAAACGATTTGAATTCTCGATTCCCGAAGGTGAAAAACCGGTTCATGTGCTGCAATTCATGTTCCGGGGGGACTGCGAGTCCCCCGAGGATCGGAGCGTTCACCAAAAAGTGGTGATCGAAACCACGACCGGGGAAACCGTCGAGACGGTCGTCATCGGACGAGTTCTGGAATAGCGACCCCGACGCGCCACGGTCACCGGGCTATCAAAATACCCGGCACGGGACTGCCGTTCTTGTGCGCCTTCCATTCGATACAGATGATCTAAGCGGTTCATGCCTGGCGTCTGCAAGCGGCTTTGCGGGGCACTTTCTTCCCTAGGCATCTTGTTTTGGGATGGACTGAGGGACGCGCTCGCACACCGGATTTCGCGAGCGCTCTTCTTTTCCAGTTCCGTTTGACGCAAGGCGGAGCCTGCTCATTCCCAGCAAATTCATTGAATGCTGTTGAATCGGGACGTTCTCCAAATACTCTGGAATCAGATTTGTTTCTTCCCCGTCGTTTAGGGTAGCCCGACCTAACGGTGGCATCTACGGAAACGTAGCGTGCATACTCTCCAAAACGAGACGGAGGTTATTTTTCCTCGGTTCCATTTCCCAATCGTGATTTCGCCCGCATGAGACCACCCAAGTCTAGTTCCAAGAAGAGAAAGAGATTGCAACCTGGGGCATCGTTGGGACCTGCGCGGGAACCCATACGACAACCGGTTGCCAAGGATTTGGAGCCACTTGAAAAGCTTGATTTTAAGCGGGATCGTTCTTCTTGGCTGACTGCGCTCGGGGTCGTTGTGTTGTCGACCTTGGCGATGTACGGTCAAACTGTTTGGGAATTGGAGTATCTATGGCGAACGGAAGCGGATTACTCCCACGGATACTTGGTACCGATTCTGAGTCTCGCGTTACTGTATTCCCGACGGGAAACTTTTCCGGGCATCGACAAAAGGTTTCACTGGTCGGGAGTGGGACTGCTGCTGTTCGCGGTCGTGCTCCGGACGTGTGGCCGTCTCTTTTTCGCCGAGTTTCTTGAGGGCTGGTCGATCGTTCCGTGGTTGGCGGGGTGCGTGGCGTTGTTGGCAGGTTGGCGTGCGGTCTGGTGGGCGATGCCGGCTCTGGTCTTCCTCGTGTTCATGGTGCCCCTCCCGTACCAGTTGGAAACCCTTTTGAGTTGGAAGCTTCAATCGTTGGTCACGATTTTGTCTTCTGCCATGTTGAGGATTTTCGGTTTCCCTGCGGTGTCGGAAGGCAACACCATCTGGATCGGTCAGTCGCAGATGTTGGTTGAGGAGGCGTGCTCTGGTCTCCGCATTTTCGTTGGAATGGCTGCCTTCGGTTTTTTTTGGGCTGCCATGATCCGGCGGGCTTGGATCGATAAGGTTGTGGTTCTAGCGTCGATCATCCCTTTATCGATCGTTGCCAACACCGTTCGAAGCGTGATTATTTGCATCGGCTACCAATGGTTTGATGGTCGTCTAGCTTCACTTCTTCATGACTGGGCTGGCATCTTCATGATTTTGCTAGCCGCGACCTTGGTTTGGTTGGTCAAGCAGTTTTGGGAAACGGCTTACCGTCCGTTGTGGATATCGATGCCAGGAGATCGGTTGCGAGGATACTAGCGCAACGAATTTCGCACGAGGAATTTAGTTTGAACCCGTTTTGTATTTAGACAAACAGACTGCAAAGCAAAGTAGAGATAGAGCTCCATGAGTCGTTCCGTCGCAAAAACTACCGATCCCCAGAACAAAGATCCTTGGCAGGAATTGCCATTCGATCCCTGGCTTATTGTCGCCACGATTCGCCGAAATTGGCCCTGGGCAGCCTCGGTAGGAACACTATTGGCGCTACTGGCCACCACCTATGTGTATCGGTCTTTTGTCCCTGAGTATCTCGCCTCGTACCTTTTCGAAGCGAACCGGGATTTCGTCGTTTTTCAGGGAGTCATGCAGGGTCCGGCGGATTTGAATCTTGTGCTCAACGAGCGGCCTCTGATCGAAAACCACCTCGTCCTCGCGCCCGTTCTTTCCGACCCGAAGGTTTGTCAGGCACCAAGCCTTCAGGATGTCAACACGCGCGAGATGAATATTCGTCAACACATGAGCATCAGCGACCTGGGGTCGCGAACGCTGATGCGTCTATCGTATCGGGACACCGATCCGGTAGCTGCCGCTACTGTTTGCAATGCAATCGCCAAGTCCTATTTGCAGCAGCGTCAAAGGTTCGATGATCGGCGAATCTCGGATCTGGAAGGTTGGTTGCAACCAGCCCTCAAGCTATGGCAGGACGAGGTGGAGCAGCACCGTGAACGCATCGTGAACTTGAGCAAGCAAGCGAAGGGGTTCGATCCGTTTCAAGAGACCACGCGCCTCAACGCCGATACAACCTACCTCACGCATTTACGCGACGAACTGAGTGAATTGCGTTCTACGGAATCGGTGCTCGAAGCCGAATTGCTGATGCTCAAAGACTCTCAAAATCGATCGGATCAATCCTTCAAAAACGACATCGATCCCCTCGAACTCGATGAGATGATTGACGAGCATGATGAAGTCCTGCGGATTACCGAATTGCTGGAGGAAAAAAATAGTGAAATGCGCATTATGGAAAGTTCCGACCTCGTGCGTACGCGCCAGAGTTGGTACGAAGGGTTGAAGTCGGATTGCGCGAAACTCGAGAGCGAGTTGAGCCTAGCAAAGGAAGCGGCCATCCCCGAGGTTCTTGCCAAATGGAGAGAATCCATGGTGGTCAAAAAGGCCGCCGAACTGTCGCGATCACGGACTCGGAGGGAAGTGATCGAGTCGAACTACGAAGCCGAAGAAGACCGGCTTTCCAATTTTGCAGGCGAAACCGCCGAGCTGTATTTCGCTCAGCAAAAATATATACAAGCCCGCAATATCCTCGAAAAGCTCAATGAGAGGACCGCTTCGCTACGAACGGAACGGCAGAAGAGCAGCACAATTCAGACGCTGGCCGAAGCAACTCCGCCAACCATTCCAATCGAGATGGTTCCATGGAAAAAGATTTTTTTGTTTGCGGTCGGGTCGTTCCTGTTCCCATTCGGTATCGCGTTTCTCTGGGAACTCCATTGCAAGCGGATTGCCTACTCCGAGGCGCTCGAGTCTGGAAAGGAAATACCTTGCTTGGGGGAAGTGGCCAAGCTGCCAAGTCGCTCCGTCTCGAGTTGGAAGCAGCGGGCCTACGACGAGAGCATCGAGAGTCTGCGCGCGAACTTTCTTTTCACGCGACCAGAGAATGCCCAAACCTTGGTGGTCTGCAGCAGCATGCCGCGCGAAGGGAAGAGCACACTCGCATCCCACTTGGCCCTGTCACTGTCTCGCCTGAGCAGTCGCCCGGTTCTGTTGATCGATGCCGATATGCGGAGTCCGGACCAGCATCACCTGTTTGGTGTTGCGCTGAATGCCGGATTGGCGGAGGTTCTTAGCAAAACCGTTTCCTTGCACGAGGCTATCGACCGAAGCTTGGGCGACCAATTGCATATCCTGACGGCCGGCGTAGTTCGAAGGAACCTTTATCGAAATGTTTCTCCGGAACGTATCGACGAACTTTTCCGCGAGGCCAAACAACACTACGAGTACATCATCATTGACACGGCGCCGGTTCTGGCAGCCAGCGAAACTTTGACTATCGCGTCTGCAGCGGATGGAACGTTGCTTTGCACGATGCGTGATGTCAGCCGTCACGATCATCTGCAGCGCTGTGTCCGTCGACTGACTCTCTCTGGGGCAAAGATCGTTGGTACGGTCTTCAGCGGAATTCCGATGAGGCAATATTATTACCGATACGGAGAGTACCGCTATCTGGATTCCGACGATGCTGCATCATCGCCTTCGGGGCTTTCCCGCGCTTGATCGATGAAATCTGAGGAACCACCTGTGAGCAGCAAACCAATCGTCGAGCGAGGTAGAGCATGAAGAACGAGAGTAGTTCGGATTACATAAATCCGTCCGCTTGCGTCCTCTCCAACGGCGAGCAATTGGATCGAATGCCGATCGGCGAGGCCACCGACGTCTACCGAGCCCCTGACCGCCAGGTGAAGGCCAAGATTCGATGGGAGTGGAATGTACCGTTCTTGGCGACCTCGTTCGCCGCGTTGGCTATTATCTTGGTTTCGCTGGGCGTTATTCATGCGATTCAAGCCCGCCGAGTTGCGGAAGGGCTGTCGAATCTTGCAAAGAAAGCGATGGCTCAGCAAGACCATGCCATGGAAGCGAAGTGGCTGAAACAGCTTGTCGCATTCGATTTTCGCTACGACCGAGCCCTCGAACGTTTGGCGATCGCAACCAATCAATCGGTCAAAACGCCTGAGGATATCGATGAAGCTCGTCGGACATTGACCCGTGCCATCGCATCTATGGACGAAACAAGCGATCGCGATCGAATCCAATCCTTGCGACGCTTGCTGATTCCTCGACTGCTTGAGATTCCAACGATTTGGGCGATGGAAGCCGAGAAACAGACGCTGCTCCTTTCTGCTGCCGAAGATGACAAGGACGCTTTGCGATGGCTGGCCCTGAGCACCTTCACCCAGGTCGAAAACGGCGAATGGCGCACTCGGGACAAAGCTCGCTATGACAAAAGGAAAGATCACTGGGCGTGGATGAGCACTCAGCCCGTTGGCCAAATCCTAGAATACGCCGAAGCTGCTAATCCTGAATCGCTCGACATCAAGATCGCCTTATTGAGCGCTTACATCGATCGTCCGGAACTGTTCGACGTCCCCCTCGACGACGAATCGCGAAATCAGTTTCGAGGAAAAGCCAAACTTATCATTGAGAACCTCCAGAACCTAGAAGATGGGCGAGCTCAATGGGCCTGCTTTACCTTTGCGGAGAAAATCGATCGACAGCAAGCTGAGACGCTGCTGAACAACATCTCGGCCACCGCTGTCAAACGACTGCGAGTCGTTGAAAAACCCGTCGAAGGGAAAAATCGGCAAGGCATTTTTTCTAACACGAAATACTGGGACATGACGATCGCACTCGCGAAAGCCGCCAGGTTGAATGTCGAGAAAAAGTTTTCGGAAGCGGATGAACTCTATCAGGTTTTGATCACGGTCGACAAAAATCAAATCCCTGAATCGCAATTGGCGGACCTCTTCCTTCAATACGGGCTGCTTCACTGGCGTCAAGGGAAATACGATTCCGCCTTGGAGATACTTCGACAGGGTTGCCAGGCAACGCGACCCAGCGCGGGGCTGGGAATGTGGGAGTTGATCGCATCCATCCAATGCCAACGCGGCGACCGGGACGAGGCAGCGATCGCGATTCGAGAACTCGAGGAAGCGACGCAACAGGCTCGCGATCTCTACCTGATGTCCCCGGTCCGCGATGGATTACGGGAACAAGAGCTGAAGCGTCTCGCACAAGTCCGCTGGCACGCAGCCGTTCTGCGGTGCGAACAATCTCTTAAGGATGACACAAACTGGGAAACGATCCAAAACTTGGTGACCTTGCTCCAGGCGCAAAACGATATCCCAAGCAATCTCCGCCTGGATGCCCACGTCGTTCTCGCCGACGCTTATTCCCGAATTGGGTTCTGGGATTTGGAGGCGCGGACGCTGGAAGATGCACTGAGCCTGGCTTCCGACGACAAATTGCTCCGAAAACGGATTGCAGATGCATGGTTGAAAGGGGGAGTTCTGATACGAGCGGAATCGCATTTGAAGTTAGCGGATGACGGAAGCTTCAACGCATCGCTCGCGCTTCTCCAAGTCACGCTCGATATCCAAAAGACAACCCCGTTGTCTGCGCGAAAAGTCGATCGATTGCGTCAGCTTCAAAACCAGGCCCGGCGTCGACTGAACGAAGAGACTGCCGCTGGCAAAGAGAATAATCGCGCCTGGATGCTTGATGTGATCGAGTTATCCAATGTTGTCGATGCACTGGAGTCGGATCAATTGAGGGTGTCCTTAGATTCCGAGCAAGGAATCTCCGAATTGACGGCAGCCTACCCGGATGATGCGGAACTCCAAGCTTTGGCCGCAATTTCGTTTGCGGCAGCGGGCAGGCAGGAGAAGACCGAATCCGCCCTGAGAAATCTGGAGCGATTGAAGACGAATTCACCACAAGTTTGGTTCGATACGACGTTGAGAGTCAATCTGCTCCTGAAACGCATCTCGCAAGCAAAAGAACTTGTTCGGAACGTTTTCGACGAGCGGATCCTCCCGGAATTAACGCTGCGTCGCTTGGCAGCTCGAGCGTTTTCTGAGTCTGGAGACATGGACGAAGCCTGTCGAATTCTACTTGCTGCCAAGGATAGCAACGACGTCGCGTATCTGTTCCTACTGGCGAATAACTTGTTCAAGGTAGTGTCTGCGGAAAGGGTGCGATCCGATGCAACGCCATCGGAGAACGAATTCGCCTCCGCGTTGAAAGAAGTCGTCTTGCGGGTCCAAGAATTGGAGGGACCACGCGGTATCCTAGGGCAGTTTCTTGTGGCTGCCGACCTGCTTCGATCGTCTCGAGCGGATACAAAGTCGAAAAACTTGGACCAGGCGACGAAGATCATGCGGCGCGTTGTCGATGCTCGCCCCCGATGGGTCGAAGGTTTGCAATTAGCCGGTGATGTGCGTTCGGCTGCAGGCGACGCGGAAGAAGCCGTGAGCTTTTATCGGCGGGCCATAGCCGAGGGTGATACTCGAGTCATCACCGTTTTCCAGCTGACTCAACAATTGAGCCAGTTAGGAAGGTTTACTGAAGCGGAATCGGAATTTCAGCGGATCGCGCATCTGTCTCAGGCGAGCCGAGCGATTTCGGAATTCGCGATTAGCCTGGAACAGCGAAAAGGGAACGATGCTCGTGCCCTCGAGTTGGCTCGCGATACTACCGACCGATACCCCCAGGATTCGTCAGCGTGGTTGATCCGAGCGCAAACCGCTCTTCAGCAGCAAGCCATCGCTGAGGAAGGTGGGCCGAATCTCGTGGACGAGGCGGAAGAATGCTACCGAAAGGCCAATGAAATATCCAAGGGAGGGGATTTGTCCATATGGATCGCCTACCTTCGATTCTCGGCCCGCTTCCGCGGTCCGGAAGAGACCGAGGTTCTAGTCGATCAGCTTCGAGCGAGTCCTCTCTCCGAGAAGTCTCGCGGACTGTTGACCGCGCAAGCGTACCTGAGCCTGCGCGAATATCCCAAAGCGGTCGCATCATTGACCTCTGCGTCGAAAGCGTTTCCGTACGATATCGATATTCTTTCCGCTCTGTACGAAGCCTATCGCCTCAGCGGACAGAGCAGCCTTGCGATCGAGGCGCTCGAAAAAGCCTATCGCCTTAATCCCAAGAGAAGCGATATTGCACGGTCCCTGGCGGTAATGCTGGCGACGAACGCAGCAACAGGGGCTTCGGTTCCCTGGGATCGGATCAGTAACATCATCGAGGGAATCGATGCGCCAAACGCTGAATTTCGAAAACTTTTTTATGCGTTTCTCCTCGTGACACGCGGCGAAAAACAGTTGCTCACCCAAGCCTTGGGCGTGCTGGACGACTTGACACTCAGTTCCGATCGCGTCGTCGCCGGAGATGCTATTCGCCTGTCCATGGCTATTCATCGAGACGCTTGGGAAGTGGCGGCGAAGGACAAGCGAAACGACAAGATGCAAGTCGAAGTCCGAGAAGTACAGCGTTTGTTTGAAATCCTGTGGAGAGCGCCTGATCACTCAGCACTGGTCAACGACTTGTATCAGTATGCAGACTTTCTCTTGCAGGCCGGAGAACGACTGCGTGTTTCTGAATTGATTGACGAGTTTGACCGACTCGCCCCAGGCAGTCCCCTCTTGTTGAATCTTCGCTTTCAAGTGGCTGTCGCTGAAGGAAAAACGAACTCGCTGCCGGAAAAGGTACGTCAGTGGGTTGGGAAAGAGACGGAGCGTCGAAATGCCCCGCTTCTCGCCGAAGCCGGTCGTTTGCTGTCGGAAGTCGGCATGGTGCAGGAGGCTATTCCCTACCTAAAATCCGCTTACCAAATCGACAGCCAATGGCTTCGGCCGTTGATCGTGGGATTGTCTCGAGCCGGCAATATCGACGAAGCCTTGGAATTGTGCGTGGAACGCTACAGGATCGAACCGACGGTTGACGTGGTCTCACTCCTCGCCGATCTAGCGATTCTTAGCGTAGGACGGACCGCGTTGGATCCGCGCATTGAACAGATGATGCAAGAGTCTTTGGTGCGATTCCCTTCGAACCATAAACTTCTGGAGTTGGTTGGAACCCTTCGATTGTTTCAACAGCGATACCAGGAGTCGCTCGAACTTTTGTTGCAAGCTGAGAAGCTGGCTCCACGGAGCGCCGCGGCACTCAACAATCTCGCAATGGCTGCATCAGAGATACCGGGCCGGGAGGTAGAAGGATTGGCAAGGATTGAAAAAGCGATTGAGATTCACGGCCGCACCCCTGAACTGCTCGATACCCTTGGGATCGTTCAACTAGCTTGCGGACGCGCCAAGCAGGCAGAGGCTTCGCTAAAAGAATCCTGGGAAGCGAAACAGGATAGTCGCACACTTCTTCATTGGATCCAATCGCTTCAAGCCCAAGGGAAACAAACGGAGATTCGCGAACGCCTGCGATTCTTCAATCTGTCCGATCTCAAGGGACAAGTCCTGACTCCTCGCGAACAGGAATCTATCGAAATGTTCCGTCAATCGAACTCTCTCCCAACCAGTTCGAAGGAATCATCATGACGCAAAAAGTACTCGTCCGGCGTTTGATATTGATTTCAGCAATCGCTATTTTTGCCGTGATGTTCCCTTCGTGGATTGAAGGGAAATCGCGCCCCGGCGTCTCCAATCAAACGATGGGAGAGCGTTTGAATCAATTCCCTAAACAACTCGGGGAATGGGACTGTGTATCCGAGGAGCAACTCAAGCCCGAAGTCGAACGGGTTCTGCGTTGCTATGGGTATATCATCCGCGTTTACTGGAATGCCAGAACTGGGGATCGCATATCGTTAGCGTTGCTTTATGGTCCACGAGGACCGATGGCCGTGC
>Ga0315902_10013279_pt1 | contig 10656 bp, 7 predicted proteins | sample LakEriMetagenome_9_FD_203523 | JGI IMG/M metagenome (GOLD analysis project Ga0315902, IMG submission 203523) | Freshwater fungal communities from buoy surface, Lake Erie, Ohio, United States - Buoy 12 MA117 | ecosystem: Environmental > Aquatic > Freshwater > Lake > Lake biofilm | place: USA...
ATCGAGTTCCGGTGCGTAGGTGCTCGAAATGTTCTGAGCGAAGATTGCCCCACGGCCACCGATCGAGTAGCCGGAGTAAACGACCGGTCCTGTCGATCCGGTGAACTGTCGAGCGGCGACGGCCGCATCGATCATCGAGTACGCCATCGTCGCGGCGTCGTAGTAGGGGTGATGTCCAGGCGTTCCTAGGTAGGCGTAGTCAGTCGCGACGACGATGTAGCCAGCATCGAGCAGAGACTGGAAGAACGGCTCCTTGGCTGGTGACTCCTCACGTGTTGGTGCGCAGTTGTCAGCCATACCGGTGGTTCCGTGACCCCAACTGATGATCGGAGTCTTATCAGTGACCGTCTCGGGTAGGCCGAGCCATGCAGTCACACCGACTGGATTACCAAACGTGTCACTCGAGTGGTACATCATGCGTTGAGCGCTTCCACCGAAGACAGGGCGCGGTTTCGACGTCCAGATCACGTTGCCGGGAGTGCCCGGCAATGGCGTGGGTGGGTTCCAGAAGTCCTCGATGAGTTCTGGTGCGGCGAGGATGGACTTGCCGATCCCGACGTCGTTGACTCTGGTTGGAGTCCATTCATCACCTGGCTCGGATGGCCGCGTCGTGGTGCCCGAGACAGTGGTAGTTGCCGCGACTTCACTGGTCGCACTCTCGTTGGATCTGGTGTCCGGCGTGCAGCCCAATAAGCCAAACACTGCGGCGACAACGATGATGCGCATGCACCATTATCTGACGACGCCGAGCCCGGTCGAAGCGTGTCGCTCAGACTGATTGGCGCGCTCGAAGGGACTCGAACCCCTAACCTTTTGATCCGTAGTCAAATGCTCTATCCATTGAGCTACGAGCGCTTGTGCCCTTGAGTGTACGGGGCCGCGGGCGAGGCCGAAACCTGGCCCTGAGCAGGATCTTCCGGGTCGTTGGCGGTCAGGTGGTCGGGCACCACGAACGGGTGCACCACGGCTTCCACGATCCGGACCGCTCCCAGGTGATGAGTGCCATCCGGGCGTTGGTGACGGGGTCGAACAACTGAGCCGGATCAGTGATTCCTTGGTTGGCCAGCCACTTCTTGTGGGCCGACCAGTTGATCTGGAACACGCCGATACAACACGCGCTGCGCGAACCCGGATTGAACTTGCTCTCACGCTGTGCCACGAACATCGCATCGTTCTCGAGGTGATCGGGCCAGACGTCGCGAATGATCTGCGCCACTTGTTCACGCGAATACAACTGCGCCGGGTTGTACGGCACGTTGCGCATGTCATTGGATGACACCGCTCCACTCGCCGTTCCACTGCTGGCATTCGGCGCCGCCGGAGCAGTGGTCGGCGCGGTCGTGCTGGCCGGCCGCCTCGCACCCTCGGGCAGACAGATCGTCTGGCCGACCTTCAACGGCGACTGAATGGTCTTGCCGTTCACCGACGCGAGCGGACCAGCCTTCACTCCGGCTCGTTTGGCGATGCCGAACCACGAGTCGCCGCGCTGCACGACGTACGACAAACCACACGACGGTGCGGTACGCGCGGAGACTTCAGCCGGCTCGCGAGTTGGTTCGGTGGCCGGAGGAACGCTTGCTCCCGGTGGCAAACAGATTTCCTGACCGGGGGTGAGCCGCGACTTCAACGTTGCGCCGTTCGAACCGGCGATCAGTCCGGGCGACACCCCGGCACGTTCGGCGATACCGAACCACGAGTCGCCCGGCTGCACCGTGTACTTCTGCGGGCACAGTCGGCTGGTCGCGACCGAGGTCGTCGGAGCGTTCGTGACCACGGGAGCCGAGGCCACGGATTGGGGTGCCGCGTCCGAAGAAGGTGCGGTCGGGTCGAGCGTCTCCTCGGTGGTGTCCATCTGCACGATGGCGGCCGCACCACCGGTTTCCTGCACGGACACCGCATCACCGTCGCCACGCAATGCCCAGGCCACCGGTGCCACGAGGGCGCCCACCACCACGATGAGTCCGAGTCGGCGCCAGAACGGGTCGCGGGGCGTGGGAGGGATGCCGTCGCCACCTTGCGGTCGACGTCGGCCCAGCGCTGGTGCCCGCTCGGGGCCCGGCAACGAGGACTGCTGGTAGGTGCTCATGGCGATCACCGGCACGAATGCCAGGTGTCAGTGTGGTCGGATCGTCATCCGATCGCAACAAAGTTCCGGGCCAACGGCCACACGGAACATGAGTATCCACAGACTGTGGATACTGGCGGAGAGGGTGGGATTTGAACCCACGGACCCCTTTTAGGAGGTCAACGTCTTAGCAGGACGTCCCGTTCAACCTGGCTCCGGCACCTCTCCCAGGCAGGAGAGCGAGTGTACAGGTGAGTTGTTCGTGAGTTGACTGGCGGAACGGGAGGGATTTGAACCCCCGGGCCCTTGCGAGCCGGCCGCTTTCAAGGCGGCTGCATTTGTCCGCTCTGCCACCGTTCCGGAGTCGAGGCTAGCGACCGACCATTTCGATCGCGGTTGTCGGCGGGTGGCGATGACGACGTGTCTCCGTCCGCAAAAGCCTCCGCTCCGATACTGGATACCTAGTCTGTCTGGGTGAGTAGGTCCAGGTTGAAACGCTTTGGCTCGATGATCGTGATCGGCGTCGTGGCCGGGACGGCGACATGGGTGGTCGCCTCAGCAGTGCCAGTTCCTGTTGTGTCACCCATCGCCCCAGCGATGGCCGCGCCAGCACTCGATTGTCCGGCTGGCCCGAATGCACCTGTACTTGTCGGTTCGGTGTACCAGGTGTCGACGTCGGCTCAGTTGGAGTACATCCAGTACAACGGCACGCAGTCGTGGACTCAGTGTCTCGACGAGCACTTCGTCCTGACCGCCGACATCAACCTCGGAACGAATGCGTTGAATCCATGGGTGCCGATTCTCGGGTTTGAGGGAACGTTCGACGGGGCGGGAAAGACCATCAGTGGCCTCTACGCAACAAAGGATGCGTCCGACTCTGGAGTTGGCTTGTTCAACACGGGCACGGGAGCAACGATCTCGAACCTGAATGTGCGGCTGGACGGATTTGTGAGCGATCCTTGTTGCGCGTACGGAGGACTCATTGGTGTTTCCGGGGGCGACGTCACGATCAGCGCCGTGACGGTCACGTCGACGACCACTCTCTCGGCTCCGGGACCCGTCGGTGGATTGATCGGTCTTTTGGGTGGAGTGACATTGATCAACAATTCGGTGGTCGATGTTGATGTGACGGCTTCTTTGGGAGGGTTGGGCGGACTCGTTGGACGGGGAGGTGGAGCGGGTACGACGATCACCATCAACGGAAGCAGAGTGATCGGGAATCTGTCTGCGGCGAACTCAATCGGTGGACTCGTTGGTTCATCGAACAGTAGCTCGGTGACCATTTCGGGCAGTTCTTTCAATGGCGCCATATCGGCCTCTAACGAGCTAGCTGGCGGTCTGTTGGGTGTTGGCGTCTATCCGGTCACCATCGTGAACAGTGAGGTAGTGGGCGACGTCACCGCCTCGAGCCAAGGTGCAGGGGGCTTGATCGGACGATCGGATTCGGGAGTCACCATCACCAACAGCGACTACAGGGGCAACGTGCGCGTCACCGGTGCCCCCGGTGAATACGCAGGCGGCCTCGTCGGTGCGATCGGCAACAGCGTGGCTCCAACGTCGATCACGGGAAGCAGCGTCAGCGGTCTTGTTTCGGCAACCGGATCTTATGTGGGGGGTTTTCTCGGGTTCATCGACGATGGGAATGTTGTCATCGCAGACGGTGACGTCAATGGATCGGTGTCGGGTCTGCGACAGGTTGGCGGGCTGATCGGTACCGTCGACGACCTTGATGACTCTGTATCGATCACCAACACCGACGTGAATGCCACGGTGACCAGCGCTAACGGTGGCGTTGGAGGAATGGCCGGTACCGCACATCAACTGTCAGTTGTGGACAGCTCGTTCGACGGAGACGTGTCCATCGTCAACGTGGGTCAGCGGAATCTTGGAGGATTGGCCGGGTCCGCCCAGATTGCAACTGTCTCAGCGACCACGGTCACCGCCGATCTCGTCGGACCCCAAGCCAACTGGGTGGGCGGTTTCGTCGGTGAGGTGAACGGCGACGCGACGGTATCGGCGAGTACTTTCACGGGAAACATCAGTGCTTACGAGTACGTTGGCGGATTCTTCGGATCCGTCTTTCAAGGGGTGTCGATCTCCGACAGTGAGTCCTCGGGGTCGTTTGTGGGCCAGTCGCACGTCGCAGGTCTAGTTGGTTGGGCGCGACTGGCAGCCACTTCGGATCAGTTGGTGGTTCGTTCGAGTTCCTTCGAGGGCATTGTGAGCGGGACTGTGGCTATCGGCGGCCTGGTGGGATCGGCTGTCAATGGACCAACGACGATCGAGGCATCGACAGTCGATGCGATCGTTTCCGGAACGGGCGAAAGTGTGGGGGGTTTCCTCGGAGGCTCCTCGTCGTCTGGTGATCCCACTCAATACACCGTCACGGTCGCTGACAGTTCCTTCACCGGAAACATCTCGGCGTCTCAGGTTGTCGGTGGTCTGGCCGGGATTGTCGGGGGCCTTTTCGTGTCTCGGTCGAATCGGGCTCAAGGATCGATTACCGCATCCAATGTGGCCCGTAGCGCAGCTGGCGGACTGGTGGGCCTCGCGAGTCGAGTAACAATTTCGGCGACCGCGTTCACGGGCACGGTATCCGCGGTGTCGGCGGTTGGGGGGCTGGTCGGACTTCTCTCCCCTTTGTCTGGTGTGACCGACGCTTCGGAGATCTCGGAGAGCTATGCGCGAGCCACGGTTGTGGGCAGCGACACTCTTGGCCAGAACTACCCTGGCGCCGGCGGATTGATCGGAAACCTCTGGCCAGTCACCGCGTCGTCGGTAGTAGCGATCACGAACAGCTTCTTCAATGGCTCGGTCACGGGTTCACCGCACACCGGAGGATTGCTTGGTCTGTACAGCAACCTGTTTTTCGACGAATCCTTCCCGATTCGGATCACCAACACTTATGCGGTGGGATCGTTCTCGGCGCCCTCGGGTTCGGCGATCAGCGCTTTCATCGGGAATGAAGCAACGGTGTCGGCCGTGACGAATTCGTTCTGCATCGACGAGGTTCTGTGTCCGATCGGCAGCACCACCACCTCAGCAAACCTCCAATCCCAATCGTTTTTGGAAGCTGTCGGTTGGAACTTCTCCAGCACGTGGTGTTTCTCAGCAGGTAAGAACGGCGGTTATCCGCTGCTGCGTAACGTGACGTCGGGTCCGCCGTCCAACACGCAGTGCTGGGTCTACGTCCCGCCTCCGCCCACACCGCCGAACTCATCGCAAAGCCCAGCGCCACCGACCACTGTCTACCGAACGAGTTTTGATCCCGCCGGGGGAACGTGTCGGGCTGGAGGAGTGTCGTACTCGAAACCTTGGTCGACGACCTACAACGGATCCATGTACGCACCTGGTCCGGCCGATTGTTCACGGCCGGGATTCGATTTCAAGGGATGGGCACGTACCTCGGCTCCTTCAGTGGTCGGAAGTTTCCCGCTGTTGATTGATCCGTCCGATGGAGCGCTGCGCTTCTTCGTCGCGGAAAGTGTCGACGTGGTGGTGGTGTGGGCTCCGCGAGTGGTGGTCGACCAGCCCGGTTCGAACGCCCCCGATATCGCTCCTCGTTCTTTCTTGGTCTTCGGCAATTTCCTCTGCACTCGTTGCTCGGTGGTGTGGTTGATTTGGCAACTACCCGAGCCGCCCGATGGAATGCCGTTCACCGAATCCATCACTGGAGGTGCGGGGCGACGTCTCTGCACGACCGGAGTGGTCGATGTGGCTTCGTGGCGTGCCTGTCGTGTCACGGAGTTGATGCCGGGACGGAACTATTCGTTCACACTGCAGTTGTCTCACGGTTCGACATCGGGTTCGGCAGTGGTTTCGACGATCACCATGCGACGACGCTGAATCAGGGTGCGATGCGGACACCGAACATGCGCTCGAACTCGGCGTAGTACGCGTCATCGCTCTCGAGTGCGCCGAGAGCGATCCACTCGGCGTCACTCATGGTTTCGCGGCGCGACAGGATTTCTGGCCCGCCCCAACTCACCGGATACCGCAAACGAGGCGTGTCGGTTTCGATCGCCTGCTGGATGACCGCTCCCACTTCGAACGGATCGGTCGCGTTGGCCATGCCCGCGGCGTAGAACTGGAAGAGCCGCCGGTAGTGCGCGTCGTACGCACCCGACGAATTGGGCGCATCCACGTTCTTGGCGAAGATCGCCGACTTGGTGATGCCGGGCTCCACGATCGCCACGCGAATGTTCCACGGTGCGAGTTCTTGCGCCAATCCTTCCGACATCGCCTCCAGCGCCCACTTCGACGCCACGTACGGAGCCTGGGCGAGGGCCGCGAAACGCCCGACCACCGACGACACGTTCACGATGGTGCCGGCGCGGCGAGCCCGCATCGACGGCAACACGGCTTGTGCACACCGCACCGGCCCACACAAGTTGATGTTCATCACCTCTTGATACAGCGACGGCGGACACTCCTCGATGACCGCGTTGCCACCCACACCCGCGTTGTTTACGAGCACATCCACGTGATCGACCATCGAGTGGATGCGATCGAATCCGGCTCGCACGCTGTCGTCGTCGGCGACGTCGAGCTCGACCCACTCGAGCGACACTCCGGCATCGGCGGCCATGGAATCGGCTTTGGAGATCTTGCTCAGACCACGCACGGTTCCGATGACTCGGTATCCGTGCGAGGCGAGATGAACGGCGGTGGCGCGACCGATTCCGGAGTTGGCACCAGTGACGACGGCGACGGGCTGTGACATGACGTCACAGTAGTGCTGCGGGCGAGTCAGCGAATCTGCGAACGAAGACGCTCGACCCACCCGTCGGCCTCTTGCCAACGGGTGTCGGCCGACTGGCGGGCTGTGTGGGCCTGCTCACCGGCGGCGGGGTACGACCCGAGGAACTTCACACCGGCGTGCTTGGAGTGCAGTGAGCGCAGCGCGTCGGCCACCAGCTCGTCGGCGATGTGCCCGTCGAGATACATCACGAAGCAGTAGTCGCCCAACCCACCGTCCTTGGTGGGACGCGACAACAAGTTGGTGATGTTGATGTTTCGTGCGGCGAACTCCTGGAGGATGGAGATGAGGCTGCCCGGCTCGTCGGCCCGCTGGTACACCACGAGGCCCGTGCGGTCGTGACCGGTAGGGGCGGGCATGTGATCGCGACCGACCATCACGAAGCGTGTCTGGTTGCCGCTGTGATCCTGGATGTTGGTGGCCAGCACGTGAAGGCCGTAGAGCGTGGCGGCGTTGTGCGGGGCGATGGCTGCGCACGAACGATCGCCGTTGGCCGCCACCGTCTTGGCGGCGTCGGCCGTGCTGTTGGCCGCGCGCACTTCGGCGTTCGGCAGGTTTTCGCGCAAGTACCGGTGACACTGCGCGGTGGCCACCGGAATGGAGAGCACCGACGTGATGTCAGCGATCGTGGTTCCGGGCAGACCGAGCAAGCAGTGCTCGATGTTCATGACGATCTCGCGTTGGATGAGCAGCGAGTAGTCGAACGACAGCGCATCCTGCGTGAAGTTGACAGTTCCTTCGATGGAGTTCTCGATGGGCACCACGCCCACGTCGACCGATCCGTCGGCCACCGCGTCGAGGACGTCGGGCACCGTGCGGAAAGCCACCAGTTCGCCGGCACCGAGGTCGGCCTGTGAGCGCACCGCTTGTTCGGTGAACGTGCCGAACGGGCCGAAGAAGCCCACTCGAGGGGCTCGGCCGTTGGTAGTCACCGGGGTCATGGCTCCAGGCTACGGACTGACCCTCGCTGTGCGAGCAGGGTTATCGCGTGCGAGCATGGGGGTCGTGGATGCCGACTCGCTTCGCCAGTTGATGCTCGACGTGTCGCAGGGTCGCGTGTCGCCCGACGACGCGATGACCCGATTGACCCGGTTGCCGTTCGGCGACGTGGGCGATGCTCTCGTCGATCATCACCGTCATCTGCGCCAGGGTGCGCCTGAGGCGGTGTACGGGCCGGGCAAGTCACCCGAGCAGTGCGTGCAGATCGTGGCCGAGTTGCTCACACACGGCACCGGTGCCGTGCTCGTGACGCGCACGACCGACGAGCAGCGCAAAGCGCTCGAAGCAGCGCACGGCCCGGCTCACATGGCGCACACATCGATGTTGTGGCGCGCGCCCGCCCCGTGGTACTCGGGCAACATGCTCGTGGTGTCGGCTGGCACCGCCGACGTTCCCGTTGTTGATGAGTGCCTGTTGGCTCTGCGTGCGCACGGCATCGAAGCCGGGCGCATCACCGACGTGGGTGTGGCCGGTCTGCATCGTTTGCTGTCGCGAGTGGACGACGTGATGGCCGCCGATTTGGTGATCGTGATCGCTGGGATGGAAGGTGCACTGGCGAGTGTGATCGGTGGACTCTCCGGTAAGCCGGTGATCGCCGTGCCCACCAGCGTGGGCTATGGCTCGGGTCTCGACGGCGTGACCGCGTTGCTCGCCATGCACGCCACGTGCGCCAATGGTGTGACAGTCGTCGGGATCGACAACGGCTACGGCGCAGCCTGTGCGGCGGCGCGCATCGTGCGCGCGGCGCGAGGATCGTCGTGACCACACACGCGTGGTTCAACTGCTCGGCCGGAGTGGCCGGCGACATGGTGCTGGCGTCGCTCGTCAACGCCGGTGCCGATCCCGTGGCGGTGGGAGCCGTGCTGGCCGGTCTGGGTCTCGACGATTATGCGCTGACGTTCGAACCCACGCAGCGAGCCGGTGTGAAGTCCACGCGAGCAATCGTGGCGGTGCACGAGCACGACGACCACCGCCACCGCGCCTGGCGTGACATTCGCGCGCTTCTCGAAGGTGCCGATCTTCCCGAGCGGGTTCGTGCTCGTTCGCTCGCGGTGTTCGCGTTGCTGGCCGAGGTGGAGGCCAAGATCCACGGGGTCGACGTGGACGACGTGGAGTTCCACGAGGTCGGGGCGGTCGATTCGATCGTCGACATCGTGGGCGCGTGCGCCGCGCTCGAAGTTCTCGGCATCGACACGTTGTCGTGCGGACCCATCGGGACCGGCCATGGCACAGTGCGCACGCAGCATGGAGAGTTGCCCAATCCGGCGCCGGCCACGGTGTCGCTGGCGGCCATGCGTCAGATTCCTCTCACCGGGCTCGACGATTGGCGCGAACTGGCCACACCCACGGGCGTGGCGCTCATGGCTGCTCTCGCCGACTCGTTCGGTGCGCTGCCGTCTCTCGTTGTGAGCAGTCGTGGGTACGGTGCCGGTGCGCTCGACGTGAATGGTCGGGCCAACGTGGTGCAAGTAGTGGTGGGAGAGTTCGCGGGTTCTTCGGTTGGACCGGGTCAGGCGGTGCGGTTGCTTGAGGTCAACGTTGACGACGTGACTGGCGAAGTGATCGCTCACACCATCGGAGCGCTACTCGAAGCCGGTGCTCACGACGCGTGGGCCACGCCGATCGTCATGAAGAAGGGCCGTCCGGCGCACACCGTGCACGCGCTGTGCGATCCGGCACTGACCGAGACGATCAGTCGTGTGCTCGTGAGCGAGACCGGATCACTCGGCGTGCGTGGATCGATGATCGAGCGCTGGCCTCAGGCCCGTCGCGACTCGGTGGTGCGCGTGGAGGGTCACGAGATTCGCGTGAAGGTGGCTGGCGATCGAGTGAAGGTGGAGCACGACGATGCCGCCCGCGCCGCCACGGCTCTCGGCCTACCGCTACGCGAGGTGCTCATCCGCGCGGAGCACGCGGCACTCGGCTGAGCATAAGAAGAGAGCAGACGGAAACAACCTAGGGAGGACACGTTCCCCAAACTGGTTTGCTCATTGACCATGCGGCCGCGCCGGTTTTGAAATCCGTCTGTTCGACAGTGATCAATGGGACGCACCAGCCCGAAAGGTTCTGATTGAACGATGTAGCGCCATTGAACATGTAGGCCATAGCGAACACCGTTCCGGTGTTCCAGTTGCTGATGTTCTGGTTGAACACCGCTGCTCGTGAGAACATCTCCTGCATGTTGGTCACTTTGCTCGTATCCCAGCCTCCGATGTCCTGATTGAAGGATGATGCGTCGCGGAACATCGCGTACATGTTGGTCACTTTGCTGGTGTCCCAGCCTCCGATGTCTTGATTGAAGTCCCAGGCACTGTCGAACATCTCCTGCATATTGGTCACTTTGCTGGTATCCCAGCCTCCGATGTCCTGGTTGAAATCCAGTGCATAAGAGAACATGAACTCCATATTCGTAACGTTGCTGGTGGTCCAGTTGAGGGGGCAGGCCGAGGTCGTCGAATTCGCAGGACACCCGTTGTTGAACGCGAATGCTCCCTGGAACATTGCTGCCATGTTGATGACTGCGCTCGTCGTGATGTTGCTGATATTCCGATTGAAACTCAAAGCTCCCTGAAGCATTGATTCCATAGTGGTGACGCTGCTGGTGTTCCAGTTGCTGATGTCCTGATTGAACACTTCGGCGCTAGCGAACATTTGGCGCATAGTGGTGACTTTGCTGGTGTTCCAGTTGAGGGGGCAGGCTGAGGTCGTCGAGCCCGCTAGACACCCATTGTTGAAAGCGATTGCACCACCGAACATGCCGCTCATGTCGTTGACGTTGCTGGTGTTCCAGGTGCCGATGTTCTGATTGAAAGCGATTGCACCACCGAACATG
>Ga0315902_10013282_pt1 | contig 10655 bp, 9 predicted proteins | sample LakEriMetagenome_9_FD_203523 | JGI IMG/M metagenome (GOLD analysis project Ga0315902, IMG submission 203523) | Freshwater fungal communities from buoy surface, Lake Erie, Ohio, United States - Buoy 12 MA117 | ecosystem: Environmental > Aquatic > Freshwater > Lake > Lake biofilm | place: USA...
ATCATTTAGCAGCACCTTCCCTGATCTTTGCAGCCACTTGTGCCCAAGTAAGTCGCGTCCCCTCTTTACTTGCTCGTTCTCGTGCTCGTTGAATGTCCGTTTCTGTTGGAGGCCTGCGGACCACACCAATTGTGTGACCTTGCGAATCGACTAACTCGATGGGCCCCTCGCTTCTACGGATTCGCTCAGCAATTTCTTCGGTAACGGTCAATTTTGTCATGGATCTACTCCTCTTGAATTGATTTTATCCTGGTGCTGGCCTTAGGGCTACCGTTCACGTCGATACAATCGCTTTTGTACGGTTGGTGCATTTGCCATAACAACCCGCAGAACCAAGGATAGTACCTTTCGAACTATCACAAAACATTGGGGAAACACCCAAAAGTTCGGTTCCTGTCCTCTCCGCTGCAAAACCCTGGTTTTTCCAGGGTTTTTCGCATTGATGGACGATGGCTCTACCATGATGGTCGATCGATTGTCCTCAATCGATCGGATCGCACAGAATGCACAGAATCAGGGAACCAAGCCCTTTCTTGGGCTGACGCGAGTGAGATATACTTTATATTGAAGACAGTTGTTTTCGCCCGTCGATTGCCTGCGTGATCCATCTTATAGCCTAAATTGCCATGAAAAAGCCCTTGTCGTACAAACCCGCATTCGAAAAACTCGAAGACCGACGAGTCTTGGCCACATCGATCGTCGAATTCAACGACGTTGGATATTTTTTCGACTCGAGCTCTCCGGTCGTCGCAAGATACGACATCGTTCAAGCGACGTGGCTCGCGCCGATCACTCTTCAGAATGCGACCACAGGACCGCAAACCGCTCATGTCGATGCCAATGGTATCTACGCCGCCTTTGGTCAAACGGCTTACCGCTACAACAACTCCGGGACCAGCCGCACGCATTTGATCAATCTCCCCTCGTCGATCTCGGCGATTCACTCCGACGGAAATTTGCTGTTTCTCAATTACAGTATCGATCTCTACGCGCGTTTCGTCAGCATCAACAAGAACAACAACACACTCATTGACTCGGTCGAAAACTATGTTTTCGCAGTCTCCGGATCGTCCATCGCTCCCAATCGAAATACGATTTATGGCCGCTCATTGGGGGTCTCCCCCTCGGACATTACCTATGTAACCTATGCCGATAATGGACGCTTTGGTGTTGCGCGAGGCGACGGTCCTTATCATGGTGATTATCCCGATGCCACACGCACTTGGGTGTTTCCAGACGAAACCAAAGTCGTCGATAACTCCGGTATCGTCTACGCCACGTCAGACCTTACCTAAGCCAACCGCTTGGGCCCTATCGAGGACATCGATTTTTTGGAATCGCAGCTCCCCTTTATCCTCAACGGAGACGAGGTCACTGCGTACTCGCGAGCGTTTCTACCGACCGGTAGTGTAATTCTCCCGGAGTCGGCAATCAAAATCTTCGTCACTGGCGATTCGGTAATCGCCTTTTTTCCAGATACAGCGGCAAGCAATGGGTATCGTACACAAAGCATCCCCATTTCCGATTTCAAACCAGCAGACCCAAACGACCCGATCGACCCGACCGGATTGACCTACTGGCCCGACTGGACGACGGTCTCGACCCAAGGACAGGTATTGCTGTTGAGCAAATACTATCAGACCCTTTTTCGATGGAATCCGACAACTCTCGCTTATGACACCAGCATCCCGCTTCTGGGTAGCCCTAGCTATATCACTTACGCTCGGGAGACGGAGCTCCTGTATGTAGTCTACGCATCCGGTCTGATTTACAAAATCGATCTCAAGCAGGAAAGTCCGAGAGAAGTTCCCTTTTTTCAGCTTCCAGGGCTCCCAGCAGGTTTATCGATGGCCGGTGAGTTCCTGTTTGCCGTCGACGATGCTGGGGCATGGTATACGCACTATGTGATTTCAGCCGAGGGGAGTCTCAAGCATTCGCGGGATTGGAACTATTACTCCAAAGAGTATGTATGGAACCCTACGAACCGTCGGATGTATTTCTTTCGGGATGATACCAGTCCCAATGATTTGATTTACGAGACCATCAGCAGCTCAGGGGTGCTCCAAGCACCGGTGGATTCGCCGTATCACGACGAGTTCGGTTGGGAGCATCCAATCCGGATTTCCGGGGGATGGTCAATCGGTACTCCTCGGGTCCGGCACGGTCTTCGATGCGCAGAGGCTTGAACGTAGCCTTTATGGTTTAGCGAACAAGATTACCGACTCCCTATGGTTTGCGGGTCGATGGATCACGCTCCGGACCATCGTGGAGGTTCCCCAGTTGCAGGAGTGGAATGGACCGACCTATGAGCTCTCGCGCACGTTGCAATTTGAGTCAGGGTTTGCCCATTCGCTGCATCAGTTGGCATCCAAACGCATGCTGGTTGTCACGGTTCCTAGCGACGGCGTTCCGGCAATGAAGATTCTGGACGATCAGCTTGAAGCCTCGAGCATCAATATCCGTTGGCATAACGCTTCGAATCCTAGGGATGTGGATGATGATCAATCCGTCTCGCCGCTAGATGCTTTGCGGATTGTCGATCAGATCAACAAGTACGGGTCGCGACAGAGCGAAGGGGTCGGTGAGATTTTTTGTGACGTCGACAACGACGGTTCGATATCTCCCTTGGATGTTTTGTCCTTGATCAATTGGCTCAATTCGAAATCGGGGGGAGAAGCAGAGGGCCTTGGCATTCGAAGCGATTGGGCCTCGACGGTCGAAAATCTCTTTGCAAGCGAGATCGATTGGTTGCCCGAATCGGTTTCCGAGGATGGTAGTCCATTTGGGGCAGGACCGTCGAAGCGACTTCGTCGCAGTTCGAATCGCTAGCCCTCTGTTGCGGACCTGGAAGCGAAGCACGAAAGACACGAAGACCGGGGAACGGCGGAACCACGGAACACACCGAATACACGGAAGTAGGGACTAGTCTCGGATGTCTCGCCCTCTGGATTGGAGAGTTAAGCGAGCTGCCAACCAGATTTGTCAGGGTTCGAAGGGATTTGGTTGGTTTGGCTGGTTTGGCGGTCAGAGGCTCTCTTGCGCAAGGCACTCGAGGGCTTGGTCGAAGGCTTCGCCTCGCCGGACCAAAAGAGAGATCGGTTCGTCGGTCTTGGGGTGTCGGAAATCGAGTCGCATGGCAGACAGCAGCATGCGGTAGATTCCGGTTCTTTGATAAAACATTTGGTTCCATCGGTGGTCCCCGTGGCGATGGTCCCCGAGGATCGGATGGCCGAGGTGGTTCAGGTGTCGGCGGATCTGGTGCCAACGACCCGTCTCAGGTCGGATTTCCAGGAGGGAAAAACGGGCCGTGGGGAACCCCGAAGCCGGCCAGGGAACTTCGAAGCGCTTAAGGCAACGAAAATGGGTCGTCGCCGGTTGTTCCGGATGGGCACACGTGAATCGTTCCTCGAAATGTTTGGGGTGGAGCAGTGGTCGATCGACCCGGCATTCTTGTGGCATCGAACCGCGTACGAGAGCTTGGTAGTGTTTCTGGATCTGTTGGGCCATGAACATCTCCCCGAGTTGGGCGGCGACCTGAGGGGTCTTGGCCAAGAGGATCAAACCTGCTGTGGGACGATCCAAGCGATGGACCGGGTAGAGGAACTGCTGCAATTGGTCGCGGAGCGTTTGCAAGAGGATCGGTTCGCTGTCTAAGGTCTTCGGCCCGCGATGGACCACTAGGCCAGCGGGCTTGAAGACCGCGACCAAATGCTCATCGCTGTAAATCACTTGGATTGGACAGCTCAGGCTCTCGACGACAAAGTCGGGGGAGTCTCTCATGCTCAGCGGCTTTTTTTTTCTCGGGGTTTGGCTAAAATTTCACACGGAAATGCGGTTAGTTAGGATTTCGGTTGGATTGTACAGACTTGTTCACGCCCGCAAGGGACTTCGGTGACGGAAAGCAGCTACGTGCTTCGAACATGCTTCAGAATTTTCGAAAACTCCAACTCTCGGAAGTTCAACGACAGCAGATGCGTGCGGCCGGCCGATTCAACGCCCAACTGATGGACTACCTTCGGGATTTCGTCAAGGCGGGGATCTCGACCGAACGGATCGATCAGCTTGTCCACGAATACACTCTTTCCAACAAGCATACCCCGGCGACCCTGGGGTACTTGGGCTATACCAAAAGCTGTTGCACAAGCGTCAACGATGTGATCTGCCATGGGATCCCTTGCGATTACATTCTCAAGGATGGCGATATCGTCAATGTCGATATCACATCGATCGTCGATGGTTGGCATGGCGATCAATCCGAGACTTTCTTGATCGGAAACGTGTCGGAGCAGGGGCGGTTGGTCACCCAGTGTGCCTTTGACGCCATGCACCGAGCGATCCAAGCCTTAACGCCGGGTTGCTCTGTGAGCGTTATAGGGGAATGCGTCGTAGCCGAAGCCGACAAGTACGGTTTTACCGTTGTTCGCGAGTATGTCGGACATGGTTTAGGGCGCCGCTTCCACCAGTACCCTAACGTCCCACACTTCCCCGATCGCAAAAGTCGCCAAGACTATCTGCTTCCGGGAATGTGTTTCACCATCGAGCCGATGATCAACGCCGGAGCAAGATTCACCAAGCTCGACACCAACGACAATTGGACGGTACGCACCCGGGACGCGAGTTTGTCGGCCCAATTCGAGCACACCATTTTGATGACCGAGCAGGGGCCGGAAATTCTGACGACATGTCCCAATGGCCCGAAGTTCGGCCATCGCTTCTAATCGTTCGTCTTTGGAGTGGCTAAGTCAGCACGCGAAGGGCCCTGGGGAGCGGAAAGAGCACCTCTTCCTTACGAACTTCTCTGAGTTCGAGGTCGGCTTGGAAGTGGCTCTGAAGCCAGTCGAGCGTTTGGGAAATTACCTCTTCTGGGGCGCTTGCGCCGGCCGTGACGAGCACCACATCGGAGGGCTCAAACCAATCGAGAGATAGGTCCTCAGGCCCATCGACAAGGTAAGCGACTCGGCCTTGCTCTTCGGCCAATTCACGAAGTCGCTGCGAGTTGCTGCTGTTTTGGGAGCCCAGCACGATGACCTTGGTCGCATCGGGTGCGATCAATCGGACCGCTTCTTGTCGGTTTTGGGTCGCATAGCAGATGTCTTCTTTTGGCGGACCGACGATCCAAGGGAACTTGGTCTTGAGTCGCTCGATGATTCGGTTTGCATCATCGACGCTCAGGGTCGTTTGGGTCAGATAGGCAAGTTTCGTACCTGGTTCAAACTCGAGTTGATCGACATCCTGGGTCGATTCGACCAGCACTATCGCTTCGGGAGCCTCACCCATCGTACCGATCACTTCGTCGTGCCCTTGGTGGCCGATCAAGACAATCGTGTAGTGATCTTTGGCGAATTTGATCGCCTCCAGGTGCACTTTGGTCACCAGAGGGCAAGTCGCATCGATCGCCAGAAGGTCGCGTTGTTGGGCCACTTTGCGAATTTCGGGTGATACACCGTGCGCAGAGAAAAGGACGGTGGATTTTGGGGGGATCTCTTCGAGATGGTTGACAAAAACCGCACCTTTGGACTCGAAAGATCGCACTACATACTGGTTGTGAACGATTTCGTGGAAAACGTAGACCGGGGCACCAAAATGCTTGAGTGCAAGGTCAAGGCTTTTGACCGCCATGTTGACTCCCGCACAAAATCCTCGGGGAGCCGCAAGTAAAATCTTCATAGGTTTGCTCTAAGGTTCATAAAACGGCACTGAACTGCTAAAATCATACTCCTTGGGCAAGCTACCGCGAAGGCGAAAGATACCCGAAAACCACCAACCGAACAAAAACCGCCCATGCGTAAACCCCGTGCCTGATCGCCCGATCCTACGAACTGCGAATCCTTGATCAACCAGCCCCTTTCTAAACTACCGAAAGCAACCGTGCGAGCAGGATCTACGCAGGTGCTTACCGACCTTGCATGGTGCGGACCCGACAGCCAGTCCCCTCGATGGGGGCTCGACCAAGCGTTCGATTACTGCGAGAAATTAGCCAAAAACCACTACGAAAATTTTTCGGTGACCCATGGTTGGCTTCCTCGGGAAATTCGCCCGCATTTTTGCTCCATCTATGCCTACTGCCGATGGTCTGACGACCTTGCCGATGAGCTCGACGATCCGGTCGGCTCCATAAGGTTGCTCGGTTGGTGGAGAGGCGAGTTGCAGAAAGCTTCAAGAGGCGAGTCGCTCCATCCTGTCTTTGTCGCGTTGCATCACACCATGGAGACTTATTCGTTGAGCATCGTACCGTTCGACGATTTGCTTTCGGCGTTTGTTCAAGACCAATCGGTTACGAGCTACGAAGATGATGCGCAACTTCTCGATTACTGCAGGCGTTCAGCCAACCCAGTCGGTCGGATCATCCTGGGGTTAGCCAGGACCAGCTCCCCCCAAGCACTCGAGTGGTCCGATTCCATTTGTACAGGTTTGCAAATTGCGAACTTTTGCCAAGACGTCTCGCTCGATGCGGCCCGGGGGCGGTTCTATCTGCCCAAGGAGCGACTGGAACGAGGCCTGATCACACAAAGCCAATGGGCGCAAGGATCCGATCGAGCGCCCAAGGTGCTCCAGGAGTGGACTGAGCAGGCCCGTATGCACCTGTCTGCTGGTGCCCCGCTTGCCGAACAGGGGCCGAGTTGGTTTCGTCGGAGCGTAAGACTCTTCGTCGGCGGCGGTCTGCAGATTCTTGACAATATCGCGGGGAACCGATTCGATGTATGGAGCCAACCTGTGGAGGTCACCAAGTTTCAGAAAATCCGGCTTGCCGTCCGGGCCATTTTTGCAACGCCGAAGTCCAGTGGGTCGAAAATCAGAGCATGATCCAACTCGATGCATCTTACGCCGCATGCCAGGGAATCGCCCAGGCGAGCGGATCGAACTTTTACCGGGCCTTTGATTTCCTAAGGTTGGATCGACGACGCGCGATGACGGCCCTGTACGCTTTTTCAAGGCTCGCCGATGACGCGACCGATGGCCAGTCGGATTCGAAGTCTTCAGACCAGAATTGGCAAGCCGAGGATTGGCTTGAGTGGATTGAAGGACTGGATCAAAACCCATCGCCCAGTCGGCTCGAACCCCTCGAAGCGATCCGTTTGGCACTCGCAGATTCCGTCGAGCGTTTTGCGATCCCCAAGGAGCTCTTGAAGCAGATCGTCATGGGTGTCGATCAAGACTCCCGGCCCCAGTCGATCGAGCATTACGGCCAACTCCAGTCCTATATGTACCGCGTGGCAAGTGCAGTAGGGTTAAGCTGCACGGCGATTTGGTCGACCAAGGGGGTTCCACTGGCCGGTACGAGCGAGCATCACATGGCGGTCGATTGCGGACATGCTTTTCAGTTGACCAACATCCTTCGTGATCTTGTCGAAGACGCCCAACGCGGCCGAATGTATCTGGCCCACGAGGACCTCATGCGATTCGGATTCGACCGAGTCGCCTTGATCGAAGCGTTGAGAGTCTCTGACCCGGCCTCGGGGGGCCAGGGGGTCGAAAAACTCGGAGACTGGAAAGGGCTCATGCGGCTCTATTGCCAGCGAGCCGAGGGTTGCTACGACCAAGCTTGGGGGCTTGGCCAACATCTCGATGCCGACGGCCAGCGCATGTTCGCGATGATCTGGCAGACGTACCATCAGATTTTTAAGCAGATTCAGAACGATCCTAGGTCGCCGCTGGTCGGTCGGCCCTCGTTGGGTTTACCTCAGAAAATCAAACTCTATGTTTCGCACGCCTTTACTCCCTGGTTCCGGTCCTTGAGAGCTCCTGCACCCAGAACGATTTTCCGTTCGGATGCGATGGGGCAGGGCGCTCCAAGGGTCGCTGTCGTCGGTGGAGGGCTCGCTGGAATTCAGACCGCGATGCACCTTGCCAAACACGGCTGTGAGACATGGCTGATCGAATCCCGCAGTAGGCTCGGGGGCCGGGTCGGTTCCTTTACCGACCCTCAGAGCGGCCAACCGATCGACTACTGCCAGCATGTCGGAATGCGGTGTTGCGGCGAACTGATTCGATTCATCGAGGACACCGGCCAGAGAGAGCAGTGGCATGAGCAATCGACACTTTGGTTTCGGTCTCGAGCGGGCAAGCCATTCCAAGCGGCCGCATGGCCGCTCCCGGCCCCATTTCATCTTTCGGGACTGTTGCTCAAGTGGCCGGATTTGAGTCCTTTGGATCGCATCGCGATCGCCTCGGCGCTCGGTAAGCTCATTCGGACACGACCGACTCGAGACTTCGAGCGTCAGATGGCCCTAGATTGGCTCAAGGCGCAACGTCAACCTCGCAACGCGATCGATAGCTTTTGGAGTACGATCTTGGTCAGTGCCTTGGGAGAGCAGCTTCCTAGGATCACGATGGGATCGGTCCATAAAGTGATGATCGATGGATTTGCGGCGACGAAGGACGCTTACCATTTGTTGGTTCCTCAGCGTAGTCTCTCGGAGCTGATCGATCAGACCGCAAAAGCGTCCCTTGCCCGAATCGGGGTTCGGCTCGTTGCTGGGCAAGGAGTCGAAGGGCTCAGGCGCAGCGGTTCGGGCACTTGGAGCCTTGGGATCAAGACCAAAAGCGATTCGGTAGCGAAGCTGTCTGAGTTTCCTCAGGTGCCTGAGTTCCAAGCGGTCGTCCTTGCTGTTCCTTGGCATCGCTTAGGGATGATCTTGAGCGATGCGACCATCGACAGCTTACCCGACGGGGGCAAAATCCTTCGCGATGTCCAGAGCCTTGAGTCCGCACCGATCACCGGGGTGCATACTTGGTGGTCTAAGAAGTGGTTCAACGACCCGCATGCGATCTTGATCGATCGGCTTTGCCAATGGGTATTTCCCGGACCTAGCGAGTCGGATCCCAATGCCTCCGAGCACTATTATCAGATTGTCATAAGCGGTTCACGCGATTTGCCCAAGGGAGACTCTGAGGCGGTTTTGCGATCGGTGGAAGCTGATCTTCGGGAGGTTTTTCCAGAGCTTGTCCGTTCTGGGGCAGAGTTATTACGGGGCAAGGTGGTGACCGATCCGCAGTCGGTTTTTTCGGTATCTAGGGGGCATGATCAGAGTCGGCTCGAGACGGCCACCTTTGGAGCACAAGGATTGTTTCTCGCCGGGGATTGGACTGCGACGGGATGGCCGGCGACGATGGAAGGGGCCTTGCGTTCCGGGTCGCTTGCGGCCAATCAAGTGTTGCACTACGTCGGTCGCGCCGCGGAGGTATCGGTCGATCGCTGATAGAGTCGGTGTTCTTGAATATAAACCTCGACCGGTGCGGGAACGAGGTAGCGGATGCTGCGGTTTTGTTCGATTTTTTGGCGGATTGACGTCGAGGAGATCTCCACGACAGGGATATCCAATCGGAGTTTTTCAATGTCCAGGAGTCGATCCGGGGGAGCAAGTCCGGCTAGTTCCGACCAGTCAGGTTCGGGGCACCCGCCTCGCCGTGCGACGACCAATTGCACGGCATTGAGAAGTTCGTTTGGGGATTTCCATTTCTTGAAATCCTTGAGCGAGTCTGCACCGATGAGCAGATACCAAGTCGCATCGGGTTCGTTGCGTTGCAGTTCCACTACGGTATCGATCGTGTAGCTAACCCCGCCGCGTTGGAGTTCGATCTCATCGACTTGGAGTTTTGGGTGAGCGCCGATGGCGAGTTTGAGCATTTCGACGCGGTGCTTATCTGCCGTCGGTGTATAGCCTTGTTTGAAGGGAGAGATCTTTGCCGGGATGAGCTTGACAAGGTCGAGCGAAAGTTCGCTGCAAAATTGATCGGCAATCAGGAGATGTCCTAGGTGGATAGGATCGAACGAGCCGCCGAAGATGCCGATTTTTCGACCTGTCATGTTGTTGGTTTCCTTGGGGGCTAATCAGACCGGTGATGGTTATCTTGAAGGACCAGGACTTCTCCTTGCCCCTGGCATTCCAGATCCCCGATGGAGCGAAGCACTTGGCGGGTGGTTGGGATTTGCGAAGCGAATTGAGTGCAACGAGCTTGGAACGCTTGGTCTAGCCAAGGGCAGCTCGCGGCATCAAGGATCAAATGATGGAGATATCGCCAGAGGATCGGCAGGAAGCTCAGCTCCAATTGCCGGTAGGCAGAGAGCGAGGCTCCGGGCGAATCAGGTCGATTCGATGGGACGATCAGAGAACCGCGACGCATTTGGATACCGAAATGAGGTCCAAGCGTTCCTAGGGCCAAGATGGTTCCGGCGATCCACTGAGGAGCAAGATGGTTCCCGACGTTTCCTGCGACGCAAAGAGTGCCGCGGCGCATTCGTTGGCAGGCGCGATGCCCGAGATTTCCAAGTACGATCGAGTCTCCACCTTGGATGCCTTGGAGTTTTCCAGGCAACGGGCAGCCAAAGTTGTCGCCGGCGTCGGCTCGAATCAAGGCCAATCCGTCGCGTTTGTCGGCTAAAGCTCTTTGACCCACGGAGCCATCGACGAAAAGCTTGCCACCGCGTTGGCTCTTGGCAAAATCGTCCCCTACATCGCCGAGAATGACGGTTGTGCCGGAGGTTGTCGAGGCGCAAAGCCCATGGAAATGTTGCAACGCTCCACAAAGGATCAGCGCATCGTCGCCTCGATCTAGTTCGATTTCGAATAGCTCGCCTAGACGGATCGCTCCGAGATTCGAATCGAGCGCGAGGTCGGCGATTTGAGATTTCGAGAGATTGCGCAAGCGATCCA
>Ga0315902_10013283_pt1 | contig 10655 bp, 9 predicted proteins | sample LakEriMetagenome_9_FD_203523 | JGI IMG/M metagenome (GOLD analysis project Ga0315902, IMG submission 203523) | Freshwater fungal communities from buoy surface, Lake Erie, Ohio, United States - Buoy 12 MA117 | ecosystem: Environmental > Aquatic > Freshwater > Lake > Lake biofilm | place: USA...
TGCAGGGTGACGCGCAGGTCGGTGACGGTGAGCAGGTTCACGGGGTGACGATAACGCGGATTGAGCGGGGATCAGCCGCTGGCTTGGGCCAGTCGTATCCCGTGGCTTTGAGCCTCTTGTCCCCGTCCGCCCTGAGCCGGTCGAAGGGCTTCGACGCGCTCAGGGCTTCGACAAGCTCAGCCCGAACGGTTCTCGCCCGCCCGAGCAGATGACCAAGACTCGACTTCAGCCCAGCCCACCCCCTGGCACAAACCCGCCTTCCAGCTCCTTGCGCAGCGCGTAGGCGCGCGTGGTGGTGTCCATTACCACATCGTCCCAGCACAGGCTCTGGCCTTTCTTCACCGGCCGCGCCACGCGGATGCCGTGCGCCAGGCCCAGCGGCAGGCCGCCGAAGGCCATGGACTTGGCGGCCGGCAGCAGCTTGCCCCACACGGTGTAGCCGCCTTCGCCGTCCAGCAGTTCACCCGGGGCCAGGTCGCGCTTGGCCGTGGCCACCACGTCGGCGTTCCAGCCCGTGGCCACGCCCGTGGGCTCGCGGCGCAGCGCCACACTGGCCACGCTCAGGCCGACCTCCAGGCCGATCAGGTGCCAGCGCTTGTACAGCGTGAAGTAGCGCCCGCTCGGGTCGGTGTGGGCGTTGTATTCCTCGAAGCAGTGGCGGATGTAGTCGGTCTCGCCTTCCACCGTCACCCACACGCCCATGCGGATGTCATAAGGGATCACACGACCGTCGGCCTCCAGGCTGGAGATCACCTCCACCATGCCCTTGCGCTCCAGCACCCCGCCTTCCTCGCGCGGCCGGGTCACGAAAGGGATGTCCTCCACGCTGGCGGGCGGGTACAGCAGGCCGTTGGAGGGCACCGCCAGCCCCGTGGCGTTGCTCACCGCGGTGCTCTCGATGCTGGGCTTGGAGCCGTCCAGGAAGCTGTTGAACATCTTCGGGTTCAAGCCGCCGCGCTCGGCCTGCTCGGGTGTGAGGCCGTAGTAGCCCCACACCGTCTCGGGCGTGGACTCGCAAAAATGTGGCAGCCACTTGTGGCCGCGCCCGGCCGCCACGACGGGGAAGCCGCAGGTGCGCGCCCAGTCCACCAGGTCGCAGATCATGGCCGGCTGGTCGCCATAGGCCAGCGAATAGACCACGCCGGCCTGCGCCGCGCGCCGCGCCAGCAGCGGCCCGCAGAAGGCGTCGGCCTCCACCGTGACGTTCACCACATGCTTGCCGTGGGCAAAGGCCTCCAGGCAATGGTCCACCGCGGCAATCGGGTGGCCGGTGCACTCCACCACGATATCGATGGCCGGATGCGAGACGAGTGCGCGCCAGTCCTCGCCCACATGCGTGCTGCCGTCCTTGACCGCAACGTCCAGCGAGGCGGCTTGCGTGCGCTGCGCGTCCCAGCCCACCCGCGCCAGGTTGGCCCGTGCCGCATCAGGCGACAGGTCGGCGATGCCCACCAAGTGCACTCCTGGCGTGCGGGGCACCTGCGACAGGTACATGGATCCGAACTTACCGGCCCCGATCAGACCGACACGGATGGGCCGCCCCTCGGCGGCGCGTTGCTGGAGTTGGCGATGCAGGCTCATGGTGTCTTCAGTGATTCATCCAGAAAGTCGCTCATCCGGGAATTCAATTTCCGCGGTGACGAGTCGGTTGGCCGCACGGGCGGATCGATCCGCGCTGTGCCGCCCTCGGGCCACCTTCAGGCTGCTTCACGCACCCGGAAATCCACCGGCTCTGGCGAGGTCTGCAGCGCGCTGGCGGGCAGGCCGTCCTTCCAGGGCAGGTCCACCGGGTAGTCCTTGAGCAGGCAGTCGTCGGGCAGGCAGGTGATGGGCGTGAAGTCGCGATGGGCGATGTACTCGGGGCGCTTGAAGCGGCGGATGTGGTTGGACACCGCGCACAGGCTCAGGTAGACGCTCACACGGTTCCAGGGTGAGAGGTTGCTGGTGGAGGCGTGCACCAAGCATCCATGGAACAAGATCATCGAGCCCGCCGGGCCAGTGGGGCTGACGATGCCACCGTTCTTGCCCCCAGCGCGCTCCACCAGTTCGGTGATCAGGCCGTTGCTCACGGTCCACAGCGGGTAGCTGGTGGTCGTGAGGTCGTGCTTGGCGTCCACCACGCCGCGCTTGTGCGAGCCGGGAATGAACATCAGCGGCCCGTTGAAGGCGTTCACATCGTCCAGGAAGATGGCCACGTTCATGGCCCGGGCCTCGGGCATCATGTCGTCGTTCAGCCAGGTGCCGTAGTCCTGGTGCCACTGCCAGACGTCGCCTTCAAAGGCCATCTTGCCGTTGATCTTGAACTGGTGCATGTAGAGCTGCTCGCCGAACAACTCCTCGACCGGCTCGATCATGCGCGGGTGCCGCGCCAGGCGGGCGAACGGCGCGCTGTACAGGTGGGCGGCGAAGTTGGTGCGCACGGCGTCCGAGCCGCGCTCACGCACGTTGTAGGCCTCGCGCCGGCTGTAGAGCTCGGGCACGGCGGCGTTGAGTGCGGCCGTTTCCTCAGGCGTGAACAAACTGGGAAAGAACAGGTAGCCGTCGCGGTCGAACTGTTCGAGTTGTTCGGGGGTCAGTTTCATGGGGGGAACTCCTGTGAGGTGTGCGAGGCCGGGCGGCCTCGGGTTCAGCCCGCCTCGGCTGCAATCTGCCGCAGGGCTTGTTCGAACACTTCGGGTGGCTGGCCACCCTGGATCAGGTGGCGGTCATTCACCACCACCGACGGCACGGAGCGGATGCCCGCTTGCTGCCAGAAGGCTTCGGCCTGGCGCACCTCAGCGCTGAACTCGTCGCTGCCCAGCATCTCACGGGCCCGGGCCTCGTCCAGCCCGGCCTCGCGCGCGGCCGCCAGCAGCACCTCGGCATCGCTCGGGTTGCGCCCGTGGCCGTGGTAGGCCTGCAGCAGCGCGTGCTTGAGTGAGCGTTGCGCGCCCTCCGGGCCTTCCACGCCTGCCCAATGCAGCAGCCGGTGGGCGTCGAAGGTGTTCCACACCCGCCCACGGGCCCCGAAGCTGAAGCCCACCGCCGCCCCGCGCTCGCGGATGGCGGCTTGGTTGCGCGCGATCTGCTCGGCCGAGATCCCGTACTTCGCCGAGAGGTAGGCCACCGCGTCTTCCCCCTCGGGGCTCATTTGCGGGTTCAGCTCAAAGGGCTGGAAGTGCAGCTCCACTGCGATGTCGGCGCCAATGCGTTCCAGGGCCATTTCCAGCGCATTCAGCCCGACTGCGCACCAGGGGCAGGCGATGTCGGAGACGAAGTCGATCTTCATCTCTGCAGTCTATGCGCTGTGGATTTTCTGGCTGCTGGGTGTGGTCCCTGTGGCAGTAGGCATCGCAGTTGCCGAGATGGACATCGTTACCGTGCGTCAGGCAGAAAGTCCTGCCATGTCAGGGCCCGCGAAGGTGGTGTGCACTGGAACGGCCAGGCCGACGAGGGCAGACCCTCGCTGCGTGCCTTGTTGCACTCCGCAAAGAACTCGGCCGAGGCCGGATTGCGGAACTCTCGCAGGCGCTCGGCCAGATGGCGTGCCCGGTCCAGATCGCCCACTTCGGCAAAGGCCTTGGCCCAAGCCATCATCAGGCGCGTGTCCAGCAGGTGGTGCGAGGCGATGTCGAACGATGCCATTTCCTGCCCTGGGGTGTCGCTCACCGTGGCGGCAGCGTAGTGGGCGTGGTGCGCGAAAAAGATGCTTTGCTTGCCGGCCTCGATACGCTGCTCCAGCGGTGCAGCGCCGGGCCGGGCGGCAAAGATGTCGGCTACGCTAAGGTAGTCAAACGCTGAGAACACCGCGCCGACCACGCACAAGGCCCCAGTGGTGACCAGAGGCCAGGATCTGATGCGAGCGGTCCCTGTAGCCACATCTCGAGCCTGCAGGGGTTTTTTCTGGCCGAGGGATTCGGGAAGTGGTGCCACTTTCTCGGGTTCAGTGTTTAGCCTCAAGTTAGGTGCGCCAGCGTTGGCGGGGGTGTCGTTTCCGACGTCAACTTCCCCTGCGAAAACGCGCTCACCTGTTGCCAATCCCGCCGTCGCCGGCGGCAATCCCAGCGCAAAGCCCCACACAAAAGCCGTGGGCAGAAGGAAGTAGGCGTACCACAGCGGGTACTCCAGCAGGCTGTGCAGCCCAATCAACACCACCATCATCACCGCACAGCGCCCGGCGGCCGAGGCCGCGGGTTCCGCCGCCAGGGTCCGCCGCCACGCCTGCCACAGGCCCCACAGCAACAAGCCGCAAATCAGCAGCGCCATCGGCACGCCCAACTCCACCGCCAGCTGCAGCGGCAGGTTGTGTGTGTGGTCAAAGAAGGCCGTATGGCGATTGGGAAATGGCGTCAACGACCACGCAAAGTTGAAATTGCCCCATCCCACACCGGTCCACGGATGCGCGGCGATCAGCTGCAGGGCATCAGCCCAGATCCGAAAACGCGAGCCCGAGATATCGCCCTCCGCCAGTCGCTGCTGGCCGCCAAAGGCCTGCTCAGCCGCCTGTGCCCACAACGCCATGCCCCACCATGCGATGGCGTACATCACAGGCGTGGCCAACAACAGCAGGCGGCTACTGTGAGACAGCCGCCGGTCCGCCAGGCCCCACAGGGCCAGAAGCGCCACGCCCACCAGCCCAGTTCGGGACGCGGTGAGGACGATGGCCAATATCAGCAGCGCGAGAACTGCTGCGGCCAGCCCTGCATCCACGGAAGAGCTACCTCTGAGGGGGCCAAATGTGATCGTGGCTGTCTTCGGTTTGGACCCTCTGAAGCGGTCGGCGAGTTCTCGCCAGCCGATGACCGCTATGGTGGCCCAGAGCAGGAGACTGCTCAAGTGGTTGGGCTGACGCAGATTGCCTACCGCTCGCCCCGCCACCGACGAGTGTGCGATCAAGTTGCCGTCTGCCCAGGAGGGCACGAACACCTGAATCAAGGCCACCAGCACACTCAGCAGCCCCGTGCCCATCATGACAAACCAGAACCCTCTGGCCTGATTCACGTAGGGCCCGCACCCTGGGAGCGTGAAGCCTGCCCAGAGCACCACCATGGCCGCTACCACGAGGGCTGCTGAAGACGCGAGTATCGAGGGTGCCTGGTCACCACGTGCCAAGGCCCACAAGATCCACGTGCACACCAGGCCGCAGGCCAGCAGAGGCCCGGCGGGCACGCGATTGGGAAAGCCTTCTGCGGAGTGGCGCCCGGTCCCCCTCGTGCCATGCCGCCCAATCCAGACCACCAGCGCTCCCCAGGCCAGTGCAGCTGTTGCCTGATTGAAGAAAGTGGTCGAAGGGGAGGTGTTGTAGGCCAGCAGAAGGGGCACGGTCAGCGCTGCGGCCATCCCCATGCACCAGCCAATGTGCGGCATCACCGGTTCGGTCCCTCCAGAAGTGCGTGCGAGCAGCCGCGGGCTTTCTGCACCGCAACATCTCGCACAATCTGTGGTTCGAAGCTCATGTCAATGGGAGATGCGCATGCTGCAAAAGCTGATGGCCCGCTGGAGGCAACCCTCCGAGATCGAGCGTACCGTGGAGGCGCTGGTGGGCGAGTTGCTGCGCCGCTACCCGCCACAGATGGCGTCGGGCGAAGGCAGGCGATTGTCTCCGCAGGCAGTGAGCAACATCCTGGAGGCCGTGATCAACAAGGCCGTCACCAAGAGCCGCGAGTTGCAACTGGGTGTGATGGGCAAGGCGCGTCTGGGCACCGAATTCAAGTTTGCATTGAAGGAAAAGGGGTACCCCGACAAGTTTGTCGAAGTGGCCACCGAAGCCCTGGTCGTCTACGTCAGCCGCAAACCGGTGGAATAAAGGCATGCTCAAGGCGGTCTTGAAGGACGTCTTTCGCGCGGTCGCTCCGCGCAAGCGTCCAGTTGCACCGGCTTCGCCGCTGGAAGACCTTCAACGCTGGCGAGCTGAGTTTCAAGGCGCACCCCCACATCAGCGCCAAGCGCTCAAGGCTGCGCTCACTCAATGGATAGCTCAGCACGCCGGCTTGAAGCAGGGGTGGACCTTGAGGGCTGATTGGGCGCTCGCAGCCAAGGATCTGGTAGCCGCTGAGGCGGACTATCGCGAGGCCCTGCGGCTCGACCCCCTCTCACCTGCGGCCCAGGAAGGTCTGGGTTTGACATTGCTGTACGCGGGCCGGCTCGACGAGGCCTACCTGCACCTTGAGCATGCTCACCGCAGTCAGCCCATGAATTCTGAGGTGCTGACCCACTGGGGCTTGGTGTCGCTGGAGCAGGGCAATCTGGCGGATGCGGAATCCAAGTTTAAAAAGGCGGTGGAGCGGGGTCCCCGTAACCCGCACGCCTGGCACAACCTGGGCCTGGTCTTTCTGAAGTCCGGCAGGCCCCAGGCCAGCCTGCAGTACTTGCTGAAGGCGGTGGAGCTCAAGCCTGATCATGGCTTGGCCTACAGCAACCTGGCATTGGCGTATCGCGACGCGGAGGATCTGCCCCACGCGTTGGACGCCGCCCGCCAGGCCGTGAATCTGAAACCCGGCAATGCGCGGGTCTGGGTCATCCTCGCCGACTTGTTGACGGACTTCGGCTCGCTGGATGAGGCTGAAGGCGCCCTTCAGCAAGCCGACGTATTGGACTCGTCAGACGTCGGCGCGCAGATTGCCCGAGCCAAGTGGGCGCTGGCGCGGGCTGATCACGCCGCCACGCGCGCTGCCTTCGTTCGTGCCCTGGCGCTGAAACCCGGCAACCCTGAGGCAGAGGCAGGGCTCGGTCAGTTGGAGCTCCTCATTGGCAATTTCGGCCGCGGCTGGGACCTCTACGAGGCCCGTCGCCGCACAGCCACCCGGCCCGTGCGGTCCTTCGGGTTGCCGGAGTGGAGTGGCCAACCGCTGGCAGGCAAGACACTGCTCGTGCATGCCGAACAGGGCCTTGGCGACAACATCCTGTTTGCCAGTTGTTTCCCAGAGCTGGTGGGGATGGCCTCGCGGGTCGTCATCGAGACGCCAGCCGCCCTGGCGAGCCTGTTTCAACGGTCGTTCCCGGAGGCCACCGTGATCGGCCGAGATACCAGCGACAGTCAACGCGGATGGCTGCAGCAGTTGCCACCCGTTGACCTTGAATTACCTATTGGCAGCTTGCCCAGATGGCTGCGCCGAGAGCCGTCTCAGTTTCCATCGCGAGCGGGGTACCTGAAGGCGGACCCTGCCCGTGTGGCGCACTGGAAGGAAGTTCTTGCCGCCTCTGGTCCTGGCCCATACCTCGGGCTGGCTTGGCGGGGGGGCATGGCGCGCTCTGCGGGGCATCAACGTTCTCTGCCGCTGGGGCAGCTCTTGGTGGCGTTGAATGGGTTTCGAGGCCAACTGTTCAGCCTGCAATATGGGAATGTGGAGGCGGAGCTGCGTCAGGCCGAAATTGACACCGGCCGTCAGGTGCCGCGCTTTGATGAGGCCCTGCAGGACCAGGGCGAAGCTGCGGCGTTGACCATGGCGCTGGACGGCGTGGTCACGGTTTGCCAGACGCAGGCCCACCTGACTGGGGCGCTGGGCCAGCGGGGTTGGGTACTGGTGCCCGCCAACCCCAACTGGCGCTACGGCGCCTCAGGGGAAAGAACCCCTTGGTATCTGTCTCTAGAATTGGTTCGACAGGCCCAGGGTACCGGGTGGGGCGCTGCGTTGCGTACGCTCGTTGACCGACTGGGTACGCTTCACCCGCAAGTGCTGGTGACTTGAACCATGTTTGGCTGGTTGCGCAGGCGTTCGGCACCCAATCGGAAGGATGTTGCTCCTCCATCCCCTTCTGAGGATTCACAGGAGCACCTCGGCAATGCGGGTCTGGCATGGCTGGACAAGCTGGAGGAAGGCCGGTTGCTTCGACAGGCCGGCCGGCATGCTGAAGCACTCGCGGTGTTCGACGAGATACTGGGTCTGTCTGAGAGCCCTGCCGAGGTTCATCTGGAGGTGGCCTTGACGTACCTCTCCACCATGGACCTGCTCGCCGCAGTCGACTCTCTGCAGGTCGCGGTGACGCTTGATCCTTGCAGAGGAGACGCCTGGTCGCTGCTGGGATCGACGCTCAGTCGTCTGGACCGTGAGCCCGAAGCGATTGAAGCCTTGCGAACTGCACTGCTCTATTTGCCATCAGATCAGATTCTTGAGGCGCGGCTGAAGTTGGCCAATAGCCTGCACGCGGCCAAGCGGCGCGCAGAAGCGGAAGTGGAAGTGCGCGTAGCCATTGTTGAGAGCCCAGCTGAATGGCGACTGTATGCATTACTGGGCAACCTTCTCGTAGCGAGAGAACAGGAGGACCAGGCTCTGCTGGCCTATGCTGAAGCCAAGCGTCTGTGCCCTTCTCCGCCCATTGAGTTGCTTCTTCAATTGGGTTGGTGTTTCCAACAGTCCGGGCAGTTCAGGCAAGCGCAGCAGCAGTTCGAAGGGGTACTGGAGAGCAGTCCAAATCATCCGATAGCGCGATGGTTTCTGGCGCAATGCGACCTCGTTCTGGGTCAGTGGGAGCGAGGCTGGAAGCACTACGGCGTAAGATTTGCCGCGGGCGCTTCCGCGTACCGTGCGCTGCCATACCCCGTGTGGGATGGCAGCCTGAGGCCTCAGTCCACCCTATTGGTGTTGGCCGACCAGGGCCTCGGTGACGAAATCATGTTCGCGTCTTGCTTGGCGGATGCCAGCCAGCGTGTCGGACATTGCATTGTGGAGTGTGAGCCTCGCCTGCGAGCCCTCTTCGAGCGTTCCTTTCCCCAGGCGACCGTGATCACAAGCCAGAGAGAAACCAATGCCTCTTGGCTGAAGGGAGTAGCTAGGCCGGACTTTCAAATATTCGCCGGTGATTTGCCGGCGCTGCTTAGGCCCGATGATGCCTCGTTTGGCTCTGGCCAACGATATCTGTATGCTGACCCATCTCGGGTGGATTATTGGAACGACAAGTTGCGCGGCGATTTGGGCGAAGGTGTGCGGGTAGGCATCTCGTGGCGCGGAGGAACGCCCGGAACCCGGTCGCGCAGTCGGTCCGTTCGCGCAGAAGACTGGGCCCCTTTGATGCGTGTGCCGGGTTTAAAGTTTGTCAACTTGCAGTACGGGGACTGCGCTGAGGACTTGTCACGCTTTTCTACGCTCTTCAACACTGCCATAACGAACTATCCAGAGGTCATTGCGGACTACGACGACACGGCCGCCTTGGTTTGCGCGCTGGACGTGGTGGTCACCGTTTGCACATCGATTGTGCATTTGACTGGCGCACTAGGGAGGCCTGTCTGGATCCTGGTGCCTCATTCGCCGGGGTGGCGCTACACGTTAGGGCGAGAGTCCATGCCTTGGTACGCCAGCAGTCGAATGTTCCGACAGCCGGCAAGCTTAGATTGGACTGAAGCGGTCCATCAAGTCGTCGCAAACTTGGCCCAGGTGACGCAAAACGTCAGTAGGTGACAAATCCTCTTGTTGTTTTTGGTGCTGGCCAATTAGAAATGAGTCATGAGATCGTCCGATTCTTTCCAGGCGTCTTGACGGCACGCTAATTGCTGGTACGCTTGGATCTCGGCTGCGGTGGAGCGGCCTTGCTGATCAACCCCTCCAACGGAGAAGCACGTGAAAAAGAACTTTCAGAAGGGCTTTACGCTCATCGAATTGATGATCGTTGTCGCCATCATTGGCATTTTGGCGGCAGTGGCGCTACCTGCCTATCAAGATTACACCGCCCGCGCCAAGGTGTCGGAGTTGCTGCTTGCGGGGAGCTCGGCTCGCACAGCGATCACAGAAAACATGCAGGCGAACGCGGGGGACGGTGCTACTGGCATTGAATCTCCTGGCGTTGGGGGCAAGGTGTCTGCTGCCACCATCGGTACGGCAGATGGCGTAATCACTATCAACGGCCGGAATAGCGATTTCGGAACTTCGGTCGTAGTGAAACTCACGCCCAGTTGGAATTCAACGACGAAGACTGCCATGTGGTCCTGCGCGGTCACACCTACGAATCTTGAGCCGTCCAATTGCAGGGCTGACTGATCTTTCACGCTTCATTTATGCAAAAGGCCGAATGAGATTCGGCCTTTTTTACTTGTGCGCCCGGCACGGGCGCACTCTTGGAGGTGCAAGTCCTCCCGTGAGTTGATCACAGCGAACGAAGCGAAGCGCAACTGCATGAGGGCGACCGAGTGTGGGGAGTAAGCGTGGTCTCACCACCCTCTTGATGGTGTGATGGTTAGGGGTGAACATGTGTCCATATGGAAGTCAATGGACACATCCCGATCTGGCAGGGTCTGAGCGTGCTGCGCACGAACGCTGCAGGACGCAGGGCGTACAACCCGGAGTTCAAGGCCTGGATCGTTGAGCAAGCCTGTCTGCCGGGCATGTCGGTGGCGGGCTTGGCCATGCGCAACGAGGTCAATGCCAACCAGCTCAGGCACTGGGTCTTGCTGCACCAGCGCGGGCGCAGCAGCACGCAGCCGGCCCCGCCCCGGCTCTTGCCCGTGACCGTTGCCGATGATTCGCGCTGCGCCGGCTGGCCTGGCGCCGTCCCGGGCCGCCCGGCTGCGGTGGAGATCGAATGTGCCGGTGCCGTCATACGGGTCCATGACGGGGTGAATGCCAGCACGCTTGGCACCGTGCTCAGCGTCTTGAAGCAGCTGCCGTGATCGGACTGCCCGCTGGCACTCGCGTGTGGCTCGTGGTCGGCCACACCGATATGAGGAAGGGCTTCGACGGCTTGGC
>Ga0315902_10013288_pt1 | contig 10652 bp, 1 predicted proteins | sample LakEriMetagenome_9_FD_203523 | JGI IMG/M metagenome (GOLD analysis project Ga0315902, IMG submission 203523) | Freshwater fungal communities from buoy surface, Lake Erie, Ohio, United States - Buoy 12 MA117 | ecosystem: Environmental > Aquatic > Freshwater > Lake > Lake biofilm | place: USA...
AGATTGTGTTCAATTGCAATAATGGAATGACCGTTATTGAGCAGCGCCTGAAAAGAGTCCATCAATTTCTTGACATCATGAAAATGCAGCCCTGTAGTAGGTTCGTCGAAGATGAATAGCGTGTGTTGAGCATTTGATCCTTTGGACAGAAAAGAAGCTAGTTTAATGCGTTGTGCTTCCCCCCCTGAAAGTGACGACGAGCTTTGCCCAAGACCTATATAACCGAGGCCCACCTGTTGCAAAGGCCGCAATCTTTCTACGATATTTCGGTTGACAGTTTTGCCGGTTTCCTCCCCAAAAAACACAACCGCCTCATCAATGGTCATACTCAGCACATCGGAAATCGACTTTCCCTTGTATTCAATCTCTATGACTTCATCTTTGAACCGCTTTCCCTTGCATGCTTCGCACACCAATTGAATGTCGGCCATGAATTGCATGGAAATAGTTTGCATGCCTTCACCTTCGCACGTTTCGCACCGACCACCTTCAACATTAAAACTGAAGTGAGCCGGTTTGAAGCCACGTTGCTTTGCCAATGGCTGTTGGCAATACAATGAACGAATTTCATCGTAGGCCTTGATGTAGGTTACCGGATTGGAACGTGAAGATTTGCCAATTGGATTCTGATCCACAAACTCGACAGCACCAATCGTTTTGATATCGCCTGCTATTGAATCATATTCTCCCACAGGAACCGAGGGAAATCCGCCGAGCTCCTTTTGCAATGCAGGAAAAAGAATGTTCCTGATAAGCGTCGACTTTCCGCTGCCACTCACACCACTGACTGCCGTAAAACAGCGCAAGGGAAATGTTACATCCACATTTTTCAACGTATGGGCGCGCGCACCATGAATTATGATTTTGTCTTTGCCTATTTTTTTCAGAGCTGTTCTGGAAATCCGTTTTTCACCTTTCAAATAATCGGCGGTAAGTGTTTTCGCTGATTTCAAAAGCTCACCCACTGGCCCGGCAAATACTACCTCCCCGCCTTGTGTACCAGCCTCGGGGCCCATGTCGATGATGTAATCCGATGCCTTCATAATCTCTTCGTCATGCTCGACTACAATTACCGTATTGCCTTGTTGTTTCAAGTTTTGAAGCACACCGATGAGGCGTTGCGTATCGCGTGAGTGCAGGCCTATACTCGGTTCGTCGAGAATATAGAGCGAACCGACAAGCGAACTCCCCAGGCTTGTTGCCAGATTGATTCGCTGCGATTCACCGCCACTCAGCGTATTGGAAAGCCTATTCAATGTAAGGTATTCGAGTCCCACTTCGTTGAGATAGCCCAATCGATTCGTTATCTCCATCAGCAAACGTTTAGCGACCGTTTGATCATGCGTATGCAGTTGAAGGCTTTTGAAGAAATTGTAACATTCACCTATAGAAAGATTCACCAGATCCGAAATACTCATCCCTCCCACCTTCACGTAGTTGGCATCTTTGCGCAGGCGAGTACCCTTGCAATCGGGGCAAGGAGTTTTTCCGCGATAGCGGCTGAGCATCACGCGGTATTGAATCTTATAGGACTCCGATTCGAGGTGTGAAAAGAAATCATGGAGACCATGAAAATGTTTATTGCCCGTCCACAACAATTCCATTTGCTCCTTCGACAATTCGTAAAGAGGCTTGTGAATGGGAAAGTTGAATTTCGAAGCATGATAGATGAGTTGATCTCTCCACTCACCCATCGTTTCTCCTCGCCAGCAGGCAATTCCATCCTGATAAACGCTGAGCTTTCGATTGGGCATCACGAGGTTTTCATCGATGCCGATGATGCTGCCAAAACCTTCGCAGCGCTTGCAAGCTCCCACCGGGTTGTTGAATGCAAACAGATTCACCGAGGGTTCTTCGAAGGTAATGCCGTCTGCTTCAAAACGATTGCTAAATGCTTCCAAATCGTTCGAATCGGCTAACAGAATTTGACAAATTCCGCGTCCCTCGAAAAAAGCGCTCTCAGTGCTGTCGGCAATGCGTGTAGAGGTTTCGTCGTCGTGTGTCACCGCCAGACGGTCGAGCACAAGAGAAACGTTCTTCCATTTTTTGGGCTTGGCAATGCAATCTTCAATCAGAGCAATTTGCCCATCAACATGGATTCGCGAAAATCCTTGCTGCACGAATATCTCGAGTCGTTTCTTCATATCGCCGTCTAACGGCAGCGGTGCTAATATGTAGAATCGAGTTCCATCGGGCCGAGAAAGAATATACTCGAGCACATCGGTTGCTGTATGTCGTTTTACCTCTTTGCCACTCATGGGCGAATACGTCTTGCCCACGCGCGCAAAGAGAAGTTTCAAGTAATCGTAAATCTCAGTTCCTGTTCCAACTGTCGAGCGCGATGATCGGCTGATAACCTTTTGTTCAATCGCAACTGCGGGACTAATGCCAATGATGGCATCTACATCGGGCTTATCGAGTCGCCCCAGGAACTGTCGAGCATAACTACTGAGGCTTTCTACATAGCGTCGCTGTCCTTCCGCAAACAAGGTATCGAAAGCAAGAGAAGATTTTCCTGAGCCACTGAGGCCGGTAATGACCGTAAACTTTCCGCGAGGAATGGCCACACTTACATTTTTCAGGTTGTGCATGCGAGCCCCCTTAATGAGGAGAAAATCTCGCGTATTCAGTTCATTGACGGTTTCGTTTTTCTTCTTGATTGCCTTAGCCATAGAGAGTGCAAAGTTGAGATAGAAACAAAAAGTATGGACACGTGTTCACAATTTGCTAGGTTGAACATACTGCCTTAGAATTCGCGGGGGCTGTATGATCCAATGATGCCCTCCGGCATGCATCGTCGATTAATATTTTCATTTCCAAAAAATTGATGAAATGCATTGCCGATAGGATATTTTAGAGAAATAAGCCTTATTTTCGGGTCGCCTACCTAAACTATGAACACCATGAAAAATCTAATTGCATTTGTAATCCTCATGCTTTTAGGAGCCATCCAAGGAATTTCGCAGTCATGCCCTTCCGATGAGCTCAACGATTCGCTTATACAAAATGATATTGAGTTCAGTCGCAGCTTTCATTATATGGAGCATGTACTGGGTATGAATCAAAATCTATCTGCCTCCGAGCGCACCGATGAAATTTATTCGATACCCGTTGTCGTACACGTGATACACACGGGGGAGGCCTATGGCGTTGGCACCAACATTACCGATGAGCAAATATTTTCCGCAATAGAAGCGCTCAATGAAGACTTTCGGCGCGTGCCGGGCTCCAATGGGTATGGAAATGGTGTCGACGTAGGAATTGAATTCTGTTTGGCCTCTCGCAGCCCGACCAACCAAGCTACCACAGGAATTGTTCGTGTAAACGGCAGCTCGGTTGCAAACTATGCAACCCAAGGCATTGAATCGACTTCAGGCAACGGTGCCAGCGAGACAGCCGTGAAGGCACTTTCTACCTGGCCGCGCGCTTCCTACATGAATATCTGGGTCGTGAACGAAATCGGCAATAACGATGGTGGAGCGGGCACCCAAGGCTACGCTTATTTTCCTACCAACAGCCCTGTTGACGGAATTGTCATTTTATTCAATGCATTCGGCACGGTTGGAAACTTAAAATCATACACCAATATGAACCGTACGATTACGCACGAGGTTGGGCATTATTTCGGGCTTTATCATACGTTTCATACCACCACATCATGCACAGGAGAAACGAGTTGTACAACTCAAGGCGATCGTGTTTGCGATACTCCAGCCACCACTCAAGGAGTCAGCTGCAGTAGCCCTGTATGTCCCAGCTCACAAGTGGAAAACTACATGGATTACACTTCGCAAACATGTCAGGATATGTTCACCGATGGACAAAAGTTGCGTATGCGAACCACCCTTGAAACTCAACGAACGAGCATTATCAGCTCATTAGGGTGTATGCCGGTTTTTCAATACGACATCGGGATAACTGCCGTTATCAAACCAATCGGGACCAATTGCCCAGGAGCCATCAGCCCTCAAGTCACTCTTGCCAATTTTGGGGGTGTTGCTCTCACCTCTGCCGTTATTCAATACAATGTAGATGGCGCAGGTACTGCTACCTTCAATTGGACCGGATCGCTTGCAGTAGGAGCTTCTGCAACCGTCACTTTACCATCCATTAACCCGGCTGCCGGTAGTCATACCTTCTACGCGTGGACTAGCTCTCCAAATGGGGTCACAGACGAAAACATTTCTAACGACCAATCCACAGGCGCGTTCTCGATTGCAATTGGCTCACCGGCTCAATTAGTGGTCGTTCTGGATTTCTATGGCGCAGAAACTACTTGGACAATCACGGACGCGAGTTCGAATGTGCTGATAAACGGTGGCCCCTATGTCAATAACCAACAGGGCCTGCAAATAACTACTCCGGTTTGCCTTTCACCGGGATGTTACACACTTACGATGAACGATAGTTTTGGCGATGGCCAAAGTTTCACCAGTGGCAGCTTTAACCTCACTTCAGGCAGCGGAGCCGTGCTTGCATCGGGTTCGGGCAATTGGGGATTGGTTTCCACGAATAACTTTTGCGTTACCGATTCAAACCCACAAGGGCAAGCACCTACTGCTTCCTTTACCATTCAAGACAACACTATTTGCCGCAATGTTCAAAACGATTATACCAGCACCAGCACAGGTTCTCCCACATCCTATAGTTGGGTATTTGAAGGTGGAACTCCAGCAACTTCTACGCAACAAAATCCACAGAACGTTACCTACGCAAATGCCGGCGCTTACGATGTAACACTTACTGTCAGCAACGCCAATGGCAGCAATACCTCCGTGTGTACCAACTGCGTGACTATTTTTTCGAATCCGAGTGTAACGCTCACCACAACCAACCCAGGGTGTGGAACAGCTCCAAATGGAGGCGTTACAAGCACCGTGACCGGCACAGGGCCATTTACCTATAGTTGGAATACGGGATCAACTGCTGCAAACCTAACGAATGTTGGTGCCGGCACATACACCGTGACCGTTACCAGTTCACAGGGATGTACCGCACAATCGAGCGCAACTCTTACGAATCCATCCAATATGACTATTTCGGGTACCGCACAAAACATCACATGCGCGGGATTATCCAATGGCAGCATCAACATATCTGTAACCGGAGGCACAGGCAACAAAACCTACCTATGGAGCAATGGGGCAACAACCGCGAACATCAGTAATTTATCTTCGGGCAGTTATACAGTGACCGTTACAGACGGGGCCAGTTGCACTGCAACTGCTACCTATACGATACTTGCACCATCTGCCCTTACATTGAGCGGGTCAGCAGTTGCGACCAGCTGCGCCAACTCCACCAACGGAACAATATCCGCAGTAGCGTCAGGCGGAACAGGCAGTAAGACCTATCTCTGGAGTAATGGAGCGACTACAGCAAGTATCAGCAATCTCGCTGCTGGCACATACTCCGTAACAGCAACCGACGCTGCGGGCTGCACTGCCACAGGATCGTTTACCGTAACATCACCATCGGCCATCAACATCAATGGCACAGCCACTGCTGCGACATGTTCGAGTGCTAGTAATGGATCGATTACGCTTACCGTAACCGGAGGCACGGGCAACAAAACCTATGTATGGAATACCGGAGCAACTACTGCCAATCTCAATAATCTTGCACCGGGTAATTACTCTGTTACTGTTTCCGATGCCGCAGCGTGTACTGCTAGCGCATCCTTCACCATTACTGCACCGTCAGGTATTACCATAAGTGGTTCAGCTAATGCAACAACATGTTCAGATTCCAACAACGGATCCATTTCCATCACTGCTGCGGGGGGCACAGGCAACAAAACCTATGTATGGAGCAATGGGTCGACGACTGCGGCAATTAACAACCTCGCACCCGGAAATTACACAGTTACTGTAACCGACGCCGCAGGTTGCACGGCCAACGCATCGTATACAGTAACAGCTCCAACAGCAATTACCATAAGTGGCACAGCAACATCCAGTGGCTGTGCATCAACCAGCAATGGATCAATATCCATAACGGCTACCGGAGGGACCGGCAACAAAACGTATGTATGGAGCAATGGAGCAACAACAGCCACTATCAATAATCTTGAGCCTGGCAGCTATTCTGTTACCGCTACAGATGCCGCAGGATGCACTGCCACCGCTTCTTACACTATCACAGAACCGACTGCATTAACTGTATCAGGGATTGTTACAAATACAACCTGCGCCAACAGCAACAACGGTTCTATAACTATCACCGCATCGGGAGGTACAGGCAACAAAACATACTTGTGGAATACAAACGCGACTACGGCGTCTATTAGCAGCCTCTCGCCCGGAAGTTACAGCGTTACGGTAACCGACGCAGCGGGTTGCACAGCTAGCGCATCCTATACCGTCACCGCTCCGCAGGCAATCACCATCAGCGGAGCAGCAGTAGCTGCGACATGCGTTTCGAACAACAATGGTTCTATTTCCATAACAGCAAGCGGAGGCACAGGCAGTTTAGCATATGCATGGAGCAATAGTGCAACTTCGGCGAACATTAGCAGTCTGGCGCCGGGAAGTTATAACGTAACAGCGACCGATGCAGCAGGTTGCACGGCTACTGCCTCGTACACAGTGACCGCCCCCACCGCAATTACCATCAGTGGAACAACGGTAGCGCCATCGTGCGCCGGTTCCGGCGATGCGTCGATTAATGTGACGGCTTCTGGCGGAACCGGCAACAAAACATACGCATGGAGCAATGGCACAACGGGCAATTCGATCAGTTCCCTTGCCGCCGGCAGTTACACAGTGACTGTTACAGACGCCAACGGATGTTCAGAATCAGCAGTCTATACGATTACTTCGCCCGCTGCAATAACGATAACAGGCACGGTCACAGCAGTAAGTTGCTTTGGTGAAGCCGACGGAAGTATTCAGGTTTCAGCTTCAGGCGGGACAGGTAACAAAGTATTCTCATGGAACAATGGCACTATAGGCGCAACTGCTTCCGATTTGAGTCCGGGAACATACACTGTCACCGCTACGGACGCCAATAGTTGCAGTGCATCCCAGCAATTTACAATGAGCAGCCCCGCCGCGCTTACACTCAGCGGCAATGTAACAAACATTGACTGCTTCGGTGGCACCGATGGCGCCATTGCAGTATCAGCCGGTGGTGGATCAGGAAACATTAGCATTAGTTGGAGTAACGGCTTACAGGGTGCTCAATTAAATAACCTCGCAACAGGAGAATACAGTGCAACGGCAACAGACGCCTCTGGCTGTTCGATTGAGGAGAACTTTGTTGTGACCCAGCCGACGGCTGTCGAAACCAATCTGGCCGATTTCGATATTGCCTGCAACGATGCCAGCGGCTCTGCGCTTGTGGCGCCATCTGGCGGAAGCAGCCCCTACACAATACTCTGGAGCGATGGTACAACTTCGGTGAACATTGAATCCCTGTCCATCGGCAGCTATTCGGTTACCGTTACTGATGCGAATGGCTGCGATGCGACCGATGCTTTTGAAATTACCCAGAGCGAAAACCTCTCGGTATATCTTCAGGAGCAAAACATTTCATGCTTTGGAGCAGCCGATGGCATCCTGAGCGTGCTCGTCAATGGAGGAGATCAGAACTATACTTATGATTGGGAAAATGGTTCTTCGACTTCGACCATCGAAAACCTTTCACCGGGGCAATACAATCTCGTTGTCACTGACGGGACAGGTTGCCAAGGAAGCGCGAGTATTACCCTGACAGAGCCCGCGCTGCTTTCCGTCTCAATAGAAGCTACGGATATAACGTGCAATGGAGCGAGCACCGGCGCAGCCTCTGCCATTGTGGTAGGTGGCACGAGCCCCTATGAATATCTTTGGAATAATGGAAGCGAAGAAGCCCAGATCGAAGGATTAGCCGCAGGAATTATTTCAATCAGCCTTCAAGATAATAACGGTTGTGTGGCGCAAGCAGAGGTCACCATCCAGCAACCTGCAGCCCTTTCGCTGACAGCCTCAGCCACCGGCGATGAAACCTGCGCGGGCAACGATGGTAGTGCTGAAGTACTTATTGAAGGAGGGAGTCCTACCTACTCCGTTTTGTGGAGTAATGGAAGCGATCAAGAACAACTTCAGAATGTAGCCGCAGGCATTTACCTCGTTTCTGTAACCGATGCGAATGGATGCAGCGCCAATACCTCTGTCGAAATACCTTACAATTGCATTACCGAAGTTCCGCCGACGCAACTGACATCGTTGTTTTGCAATGCTACCGATTTACCGCTCGATGGGACGTTGGAATGTGATGTAATTGATGGCGCAGACCAGTATATGTGGCGTATTTCCTCTACTTCCAATGTTGTATTGATTGAAGAGTATACATCCGATGTATTCTTTCCTATAAACAGCATTCCCGGAATCGATTACAATACGACCTATCTGGTTGCGGTAATGGCCCGCGTGAATGATACCTGGGGACCTTTCGGCGACGATTGCTCTATTACAACAATAGCCTCCAACTTGCCAACTGCTGAAATACTTGAGGCCGACTGCGGAATTACCATCCAATCTTGGGGAGAAACCATTGAAGCATTGGCCCTGGATGGCGCGGTGAGCTACCAATGGCATATTGTGGGAAACAACTTCGACTACACCACCTCTACCATTTCGCCCTTCCTTACTATCGATGAAACGCTTGGTTTAACCGAGTTTGAAACTTATGAGATTACTGTTCGCTGCGACATGGGAGAGCCTGGATATACTGCATGGAGCGCCCCCTGCAATTTCACCCTCGGAGATGTTTCGGTGCATGAAAATTCCATCGGTGATTTTAACTTCAGCATCTACCCTAATCCAAGTAATGGTCAATCGATTTCGTTGCAAATCCAAGGCGCTCTTGTAGGATACAAGCTTCTGACAATAGAATTAATAGATGCAACGGGAAAACTCCTAATGTCCCGCCAACTTCCTGCAGGAACAAACAACTGGATACTCGAGCCGGAGACCGCGCTGAGTCAAGGTCTATACATTGTTTCTATTCGTGCAGGACAATTGAGCGCACAAAGAAAACTTTCGGTGTTCTAGAGGAAACCTCCGAATTCAAATTCGCCCCTCATGAAAGCCCGTTAATCACTCCGGTTAACGGGCTTTTTCACACAAAAAATCACCACAAAAAGCTATATTTCAATCCATTACAGCAACCAAACACTTCACTGACATTTATCACACATAAAAAAATGAGAATGCATGTAACCATTTAAGAACTACCAGAGTAAAAGATCATGTTTTTGAGAGAATCCAAACAAACAATGATCAACATGAAAAACGTAATCGCCCTAGTTATCTTCTCAGTTCTCACTACGTTTTCAGCACTTTCTCAAACTTGTCCTTCTGACCTACTCAACGATTCGTTGATGACTCACGATCTAGAGTTCAGCCGCAGCTTCTACTACATGGAACGTATGCTGGGCATCAATAGCAATTTACACCCCTCACAGCGTTCCGAGGAAGTGTATAACATCCCGGTAGTTGTGCATGTAATTCATAAAGGTGAAGCTTACGGAAACGGAAGCAATATCACGGACGAGCAAGTTTTCTCCGCAATTGCAGCTTTGAATGAAGATTTTCGTCGTGCTCCTGGCACACAAGGATATGGCAATGGCGTTGATGCAGGTATCGAATTTTGCCTTGCTACTCGCAATCCAAATGGTCAACCGACTAATGGCATTGTCCGCATAAACGGCAGCAGCGTGGCTAATTATGCATCCATGGGTATTGAAGCTTCATCTGGAGTGGGCGCAGTTGAAGAAAATGTAAAGGCTCTCTCTACCTGGCCTCGCGAATCATACATGAATGTATGGGTAGTGAACGAAATTGAAAACAATGACGGTGGAAGCGGCATACAGGGTTATGCCTACTTTCCCGTGAATAGTCCAATCGATGGTATCGTGGTTTTGCACAATGCGTTCGGCACCGTTGGCAACCTGAAGGCTTATACCAACATGAACCGCACACTCACCCATGAAGTAGGCCACTACCTGGGGTTGTACCACACCTTCAACTCAACTACTACTTGCGCTGAAGAAATGAACTGCGCTGCACAAGGTGATCGCGTATGCGACACACCACCGACCATTCAAGCGGGCAATTGCAGTGCGCCTGCCTGTGCAGGCTCACAGCAAGTAGAGAACTACATGGATTATACCTCACAGACTTGCCAGAATATGTTTACCGATGGCCAAAAGCTTCGCATGCGCACCTCACTGGAGGCACAGCGCACTAGCTTATTGAATTCAATGGGTTGTATGCCGGTATTTCAAAACGACATCGGTATCACCTCGGTTGTAAGTCCATTCGGTACCCATTGCGGTGGCGGTATCGCTCCAAAAGTTACTCTCGCAAACTTCGGCGGCGTTGAGTTGACTTCTGCGATTATCCAGTATAGTGTAGATGGAATCGGCGGAGAAACCTTTAATTGGAATGGCACACTTGCCGCTGGCGCATCAATCGCAATCGAATTGCCTTTCATAAATCCCCCAGCAGGCAGCCACACATTCTTCGCGTGGACATTAACCCCCAATGGCGTAGCAGATGATAATGCCGCGAACAATCAGTCAACAGTAAATTTTGTTGTAACCAATGGCGCCGCAGCAGAACTAGATGTTGTACTCGACTATTTCGGTAATGAAACCAGCTGGGTCA
>Ga0315902_10013291_pt1 | contig 10652 bp, 6 predicted proteins | sample LakEriMetagenome_9_FD_203523 | JGI IMG/M metagenome (GOLD analysis project Ga0315902, IMG submission 203523) | Freshwater fungal communities from buoy surface, Lake Erie, Ohio, United States - Buoy 12 MA117 | ecosystem: Environmental > Aquatic > Freshwater > Lake > Lake biofilm | place: USA...
TGGTTCACCGCCCGGACGAGTGGCTCCACGTCCTTCGCTTCGGAAGGAGCACCCGTGAAGGCGACGAACACGTCGTCGTGTTCGGCGAGAATGCGCCCGGCCAATTCGACATAGCGCTCCGCCTCCCAGCGCCGCAACGGCACGAGGTCGCGGTCGCTGGTGTTGGCGTTGAGCAGGACGATCCGGCGGGGGCGAGCACCCCCGGTGGCCTGGGTGATGGTGTCGCGGACGACCTCGACTTCCTCCGGCGCGGCTCGGAACCGCGTCAGCGACTCGTCGAACGCGAACTGGTCGATGTCGAGTGCGGGCAATTGTTCGGGGTCCCGCCACAACGCCTCGAGCATGACCCGCATGGCCCGCAGCGAGTGTACGTGGGGCGAGTAGACGAGCCGGTGGGTCATGAGGTCGCCGCGCCAGGGACCGCCCCCCTGGAAGCGGTGATATCCGACCCGCCGCGATGCGCCGCAGAGATACGCGAAGACCGCCGAAATGCGGGCGAAGAACTCGAAGTCGAGCACGGAGTCGATCTTCTCGCGTCGCACGCGGAGCAGCCCCCGCAACAGCCCGACGGCGGTCGTCAACGTGCCCCCCTTCGGCACGGAGATCACGTTCTCCGGCTTGACGATCTCGAGCTGGTCGAGGATGGCCCGGTTCTCCTCCAGGACCATGAAGAACACGTTGTCGCGGCCGACGCGTTCGACGGCGGCCTTCAGTGACGGATAGGCCAGAACCGTGGCGCCCTGTTCCACGAGCTTGAAGAACAGGATCCGCCGCACGGGGCCGGGCGACCGCCGCCGATCGAAGAGCCGTCGCCAGAGCGTGAGCACTGCGCACGCCGGAACGCCGAGCCACGAGTCGACGATGCGTATCGTGGAAGCTTTCATGCCGTGCCTCGGCCGGGTTTACCCGGCGGGCCACCCCCGCCGCGACAGCGTTAGAAGGTATCCTCCGGCCTCCGCCCATGAAAGCGATCCGGCCCCGCCTGCCCTCGGGCCGTATTGCCGTGTATATTCTGGCCGCGGGGCTTCGGCGGCAGCAGGTGAGGATCCATGGCACGTCAGCAACACGCCGCGGCCACGGCGGTGCAAGAGCCGGCGGGCGTTCCCTTTCCCAGCCGGTTCGATCTGGCCGCCGTGGCCGGATTGGTGGTGCTGTGCACGCTCGCTTGGTGTTCGGCCAACGGCGTCTGGTCGTTCGCGGATCTCCGCGAGCCGACCGCCTACCTCGATCCCGAGAAGTGCGACGTCATCCACGCGCTGGCCATGATGAAGGCCGGCACGAAGGGCGAGTTCCTTCCGCTCGCCTGGAAGCAGGTGTCGAATCTGGGGGCGCCGTACGAGGCGAATTGGAACGACTGGCCCTTCGTGGAGGAGTTGCTGGTCAATGCGTTCGCCCTTCTCGCCGCAATCTTCGGCTTGTTTCAGGGCCTGAACATCGCGGCCATGCTGGGAAACTCTCTGGCCGCGACCGTGTTTTACCTCGTGGCCCGCGCGTCGGCATGCGCGCCCCGGTGGGCCTTCGTCGGAGCGCTGGCCTTCGGGCTGGCGCCGTTCATCTTCGCCCAGCAACCGTTTCACATCACCTGCGAATGGGTGTGGCAGATTCCGCTCTTCCTGCCCGTGTGGCGGAGTGTCGCGACCCCGCCCGGCCTGGCCTTCGGCAGTACGGCGTTCCGTCGCGCCTTGGCGGTCGGAGTCGTGGCGGGACTCATGAATCCGTACTACACGAACATCCTCTGCCAACTCACGCTGCTCGGCGCCGCCGTGCAGTTCTACCGATCCCGATCACGGCCGGCACTGTTGGCCGCGTTGTGCGTCATCGGGGCGGCTGCGGTGGCATTCTCGTTGATGAACGTCGACACGTGGACCTACCGCTTGGCGCACGGCCCCAACAGCGGGGCCGTGGTTCGCGAGTACAAGTGGCTGGAGATCTACGGGCTGAAGATCAAGGACCTGTTCATTCCCCCGCCCACGCACCGGTCGGCCGCCTTCGCGGCCTTTTCGGTAGCCCATCGTCAAGCGGCTCCGCTGCTCGACGAGGCCGCCTCCTATCAGGGCATCGTCGGCCTGGCCTGTCTCCTGTGGCTGGTTTCGGCGGCTGTGAAGGCGAGGCTCGACGGCCGCAACACCGACGTTCCGCTGGAGGTATGGCAGATCCTCTGGATCGTGCTCATGTTCACCACCGGCGGCCTGAATGCGATCATCGGCACGTTCGGTTTCACGCTGTTTCGCGGCGGCACCCGGTACACGATCGTGATCCTTGCCATCACGCTCATGTACGCCGCCCGACGGTTGTCGCGGCTCGAGGCCGACGAGGCGGCTGGCGGCCGCTCGGGTTCGAATCTGCTCTGGCCGGTGGCCGCGGCTGCGGCTTGCCTCGTGATCCTCTGGGACCAGGTGCCGCGGCCTCCTACGTCCGAGGACAAGAGCCTCATCGCCCGGCAGGTGACAGCGGATCGGGAGTTCGCGGAGCGGATCGAGGCGGCGCTGCCCGAGGCTGCGATGGTGTTTCAAATGCCCGTCATGGAGTTTCCGGAATCTCCGGCCCCCGGGGTGCCACCGTACGACCATTTTCGACCGTACCTGTACACCAAGAATCTGCGCTTCTCATTTGGCTCGATGAAGGGCCGAGATCGGGAGCGCTGGCAACCCGCCGTGCAGGCTCGGTTTTTCGAGGGGGCGGCGCTCGATCCGCAGGCCAATCAGATCCGCTGCAATCCGGAGAACGCGCGGGCGGCGGTCGATGAACTGCGCAGGCTGGGATTTTCGGCCATCTACGTCAATCGCAATGGCTTTCCGGATCGGGCCAAGGGCTTGGAGAACACGCTCCTGGACCTCGGTTACACGGCGCCACCGATCCGCAACGCGACGGGTGACCTGGCCTGCTTCGTACTCGAGGGCCGCCCCGCCGCTGACTCCAGCCCCACCGGAAACTGACCCGTGGTGCTCGATCCGTGGAGGCAGGTGGCGACGCTCGTCGGCATCACGCTCGCCGTGTTCGCCGGCACGCTCTCGGTGGGCCTCGTCTATGACGCCCGGCTGCAGATTCTGACCGACAGCTTCCTCTTCGACTCCGCCAACTGGTTGCCGGTCCTCACGTACCAGACGTTGGCGATGGACGTGCTCGATTTCAACCGGCCTGTGAACCTGGCGTCCCTGATGCTCGACGCCGCGGTGTGGGGCCGGGAGCCGTTCGGCTACCACCTCACCAGCGTGCTCGTGCACGTCTTGAATGTCCTGCTCGTGTGGGGAATCGTGGGGCGATTGGCGCCCGGGCTGCCGCCGCTCGGCCGCCTTGCCGGGCCGCTGGTCTTCGCCGTACATCCGCTGGTCACGGAGGCCGTCTGTGAGCCGTCGTTTCGCGAGGATCTGCTCGTGTCGTCGTTCACGCTTCTCGGCCTGCTGCTCGCGATGGAGAAGAGTCCGGCCGCGGCCCGTCACGACGTCTGGCGTGCAATCGCGTGCGTTGCGTGCGCGCTGCTCGCGATCGGGAGCAAGGAGTCCGGCATCGCCGCGCCGGCCGCGATCGCCGTCTACCGGCTGACCCTCCGCCGTGGCGAGCGCGGCTGGTTCTGGCCCGTCGTGATCGGCGGAGCGACCGTCGCGGTGGTCGCGTTTCTCGCGGCCCGATTTCTCCTCGAGCCTACGCCGTCGAAAATCTTCGAGGCCAGGCCGCAGTATCCGGGGGGGTCGCTCGCGGCCGCGATGCTCATCGAGCCGCGGATCCTCGCGCTCTACGTGCAGTTGGTCTTGCTGCCCGTGAACCAGTGCGCCGACTACGGTGTCTACTCGGTGTCGCATCTGCCACTCCCCGTGGCGGTCGGGGTGGTGTTGGCGGTCGGCGGAGCGGCTGCGTTGGCGATCCGGGCGGACCGGCGGATGGCCGTCGCGGCGACGCTCGTCGGCGTGCCGATCCTGTCCGTCGCGAACCTGGTTCCGATCTATCGAGCGGCCGCGGATCGGTATCTGTATCTGCCGCTCGGGGGCGTGGGGCTGGCGGTCGGTCTGCTGCTCGACGCGCCGTGGCTGGCGGGGCGTGAGCGACTGCGGCAGCGGTTGCTCGCCGGCTGTGGCGTGGTGGTCATCCTCTTGGGGGCGACCTGCATGGAGCGGGCGAAGGTGTGGTCAAGCCAGCTCTCCTTGTGGACGGATACCTTCCGCAAGAACCCCGCGGCCTTCACGGGTGCGAGCGGACTCGCCGAAGCCCTCCGTGAGACGGGCCGATTGACGGAGGCGGAGCAGGCGGCTCGCAGGGCCATTCAACTCTCGGAAGGTCAGCGGGGCGACGCGTGGGCGACGCTCGCCCTCATCCTGGACGCCCAGGGTCGCATGGTCGAGGCTTTCGAGGCTCTCGATAAGGCGGTGACGTTGGAGCCGAAACTCGGTGACCCCGACGGCCGCGTGGCTGTCATGGCCATGGAGCGACCCTACGCCGAGGACCTGAAGCGTCTCCTGGCGAGACGGAAAGTCCTTCCCTGACTGCTTCTTCCCTTGGTTCACGCGCCCTACTAGACTCGTGATCGATGGGAACGAATAAGCGCACAACGCGACCGCGGCGAGATCCGGTCCGCCCGGCTGTGACGGCGGGGGTCATTCAACCGACCGATTTCCGTGACGAGTCCGTCGATCGCTGGCGGGATCTGCTTTTCAAGGTCGCGCTGATCGTTCTGGCATCGCTCTGGGTCTATGCGCCCGCCTACCACGGCGACTGGCTGTGGGACGATGACCAGTCGATCACGGCCAACGCCGTCACGCAGGGCCCGTGGTCGTTTCGCGACATCTGGATCGCGCCGCCGGGTGCCGACTACTTTCCGCTCACGGCCACCGGCTTCTGGATCCAGTGGCAACTCTTCGGGCCGCGGCCCGGAATGTCGCCTGCGGAGGTGGCGCAGGCGATGGAGGCGGTGAAAGCCTGCTACCACGTCGTCAACGTGCTCCTGCACATCCTGGGGGCACTGGCATTTTGGTGGCTCTTGCACGTGATGCGGCTGCCTGGAGCCTGGCTCGGCGGACTCTTGTTCGCCCTCCATCCCGTATGCGTGGAATCGGTGGCGTGGGTCTCGGAGCTCAAGAACACGCTCTCGCAGCCGTTGTTCCTGCTGGGCTGCGCCGCCTTCGTGCAGTTCGATACGGACGAGGACGTGCCCGCGCAGCGGCGTCACTACGCGTTGGCGATCGTGTTCTTTCTCCTGGCGATGCTCGCCAAGACGTCTGTCGTCATGTTTCCGATCGTGATCCTCGCCTACGGGTGGTGGAAATGGGGGTTCACGTTCGACGCCCGCGGCGTGACCACGCTGCTCCTCGCCGGCGCGAGCCTGGGACTGACGGTCGTTCCGGAGATGATATGGCTCAAGGCGCTGCGAGCCGGGGCCAGCACCCCGGCGCTGTGGACGATCTGTGGGGCTGTCGCCTTGCTCGGCCCGATCACCTCGATCGCCCTGGCGATCTTCGTGACGGCATCCCAACGCCATGCAAGCGAGACGAAAGAGGCGGCAGTTGCAGCCGGGGGCAAGACACTCGAGCACTACACGCTCTACTCCCTGCCGTTTTTTTGGATTTCGGTCGTTCTCGGGATAGCCACCTGTTACTTCCAGTGGTCGCGGGCGATCGGCCAGGAGGCGATCCCCGTCGGCGGCGTCGCGTCACGGGTCGCGACGGCCGGCATGGCGATCCTTTTCTACCTCTGGAAAACGGTCTGGCCGTTCGACCTGCTGACGATTTATCCCCGCTGGCAGGTTGATCCGCCGAAGGTGTGGCAGTTTCTCCCTTGGCCGATCATGCTGGCGACCGGCTGGTGGCTGTGGAGCCAACGCGGCACCGCCGAGCGGCCCACCTGGCAGCGGCACGTGATCTTCGTGCTCGCCTTTTTCGTACTGATGCTGCTCCCGATCATCGGCATCATCACGATCTCGTACATGCGGATCACCTGGGTCGCGGACCACTTCCTGTACACGCCCATGCTCAGCGTGCTCGGGATCGCGGCCGCCGGCATCGCCACCTGGTTTGGCCGGCTGAAGGCGGAAGAACGCCCCCTTGCGTTGGTGGCCGGCGCCGCGCTGCTCACGCTGTTGGGCTATTCGTCCTTCCGCTATTCGTATGCCTGGGCCAACGAAGAGGCTCTTTGGCCGCACACCATCGCCGGCCATGCCAACCCTTGCTGGGAGGGCTGCGGCTGCTGGCAGGCGCACAACCGGTTGGGTGCGAAGAAGTTCGCCCGCGGCGACGTGGAGGCGGCCCACTATCACTTCCAGAACTCCACCCGCCTCCGTCCCGACCTCGGCGAGACGCACAACAACCTCGGCACGACCCACTCGGCGCGGTCGCAGATGGCGGCCCAGCAGGGCAACCAGGAAGTGGCGCGGCGCGAGATGGAACTGGCGATCGAGCAGTTCCGCGAGGCCTGCCGCGTCACGCCGCACGTGCCGGCGATTCAGGTCAACTACGCCAACTCGCTGGCGGCGGCCGGACGGTTCGGCGAGGCCGCAGACCAATACAAGGAACTGCTCGCGAAGATGCCCAAGGAGGCGGCGCTCTGGAACAACTACGGCGTCGCCCTCTTCAAGCAAGGCGACAACGACAAGGCGATCGAGGCGTTTCGCCGGGCGCTGGCGATCAATCCCAATCTCAAGGACGCGAAGGAAAGCCTGGCCGTCGCGACCGGTGAAAAGCCCGCCCCCGCGCCCGCTCCGCCGCCCGGCGGACAGTTGCAGCTCCAGACGCCGCTGTCGCCGACGCTCGGCCCGGCGCCACTCGGCCCGCGCTGATCAGCGCTGATCAGCGCTGATCAGCGGCCAAGCCGCGCGGCTGCGGCCAGCTGCAGCAGCCGCCAGCCGCCGACGACTGACTCCCGCAGCCCTGCCTTGCTGGAGCCGCGCTCGCGGTTGGTGAACGTGATCGGCACTTCCACGAGCCGCCCACCGGCGCGGTGGATGCGCCACAGCATCTCCTCGAGAAACGTGTAGCCGGTCGCGTAGGGTCCCGGCGCAGCGGCGAATGCGTCCAGCCGCACCGCCCGGAAGCCGCTCGACGCATCCCGCACCGGTACGCCGACCACGTACCGCGTAAACCATCCGACGAGGCGACTGACGACGTGGCGGGACGGCGGCCAGCCGACGATCCGACCCCCGGGCACACGCCGCGAACCGATGGCCACGTCGGCGGGGCGGCCGCCGGCCGGGGCGAGCGCCGCCAACAGCCGCGGAATGTCCTCCGGATCGTGGCTCAGGTCCGCGTCGATGTTGACCGCGACCTCGAAGCCATGGCGGCGGGCCAGGTCGAACCCCTCCAGGATCGCACCGCCGAGGCCCCGGCGGCCGCGGCGCACGAGCACGTGAAGACGGGGCTCCCGCGCGCACCGCTCCAGCGCGGCGGCCGCCGTGCCGTCGGGCGAATCGTCGTCCACGATCACGAGCTGCAGTTCGGGGTCGGCGGCGAGCACGCGGTCGATGAGCGGCTCGATGTTGGCTCGCTCCTGATAGGTAGCTGCGACCACGAGTATCCGGCCCGGTGGCCAGTCGGCATGGGAGGCGATGTCGGCGGTGCCACGGGAGCGAGTCACGGCGACGATGGTATCCCGGCGCCGGCTCGGGTCACGTCCCGGAGTGGCCCGGGCGGTCGCCGCGGCGGAGGCGGGCGAAGAGGCTGCGGTAATCGCCCAGACGGACGGCCGCGACCACCGGCCGCCCCGCAGTCGGAACAGCCTCCAGATCCTCCTCGATGACGACCATGTCGGAGTCGTCCGCCTCGCCATCCATCGCCGTCGCCTCCGCGACGGCCGTCGGGGTGCCGGCCACGCGTTCGCCGGTGGACGACGTCGCCGGCGTCGCCACCGCCGGCAGCGTGATCCGCTCGCAGGCTGCGAGCTGCCGGGCCATCGTCTCGCCCTCGCGGCTCGACACTTGTTGGCATTGGCGGAAGTCGTCGGGGCCCCGCATCAGGAACCGTTCCACGGCGTCGCGTTCCTGCTCGAAGAACTCCTCGAAGGGGTCGCCCGATCCGTCGAACACGAGTTCCACCTCGGGGCCGCTCCAGGGATCGCCCGCGCGGCCCGCCCGCGGCGGCGCGTCGTGGTCGGCCACGGCGACGCCGTCGTCGAAACCGCCGAACTCGACGACGTCCAGATCGGCGCTCGTGGTGTCGTCGGCGAGCGGATCGAAGTCGTGCTCGACGCCGTGCCCGAACTCCAGGCACGGCTCGCCGCCGTCCACACCGGCCGAGGCGTGTGCCGTCGGGGCCGGCAGCCGCTGGATGTCGCGCCACGCCGCGGCGATGGCGGCGGGCGTCACCGGCGCCGTCGTCTCACCGCGCAGCACGAGGGCGTGGTCGCAGAGCTGGTTGATCAGCCGGGGCACGCCGTCGGTGGCGGTGAAGACCGCGTCGTCGCAGCCCGGAGCGAACAGGGCGTCCCAGTCGCAGCCGGCCGTCTTCGTCTGCGTCCGCAGGTAGGCGACCGTCTCGGCGTGGTCGAGCGGTTCGAGATAACTCCGCACGGCGATCCGTTGGGCGAGGCTTTCCATTCGCGGCAGGCCGAGCAGTTCCTCGAGCTTCGTCGAGCCGGCCAGCACGATGTGCACCGCGGGCAGCGGGGTCGGCACGTTGGTCAACAGCCGCAGCTCCTCGATGAGCCGCGTGGGCAGGGTCTGCGCCTCGTCCACGAGCACCACGAGCCCCGAGCCGGTCGCGGCCAGGCCGCGGATCCGCTCGACGAGCGCGATCCGCAACTCGGCCTCGTCGATGCCGCGATACGGCTCGCCGATCTCGGCGAGGATCGCCTGCCACAACGCCCGCCTCGTGCAGATCCGCGCACCCGAGAGAAGGGCCACGTCGAAGTCGTCGCGGACGCGCTCGGCGACCAGCGCGAGCAAGAGCGACTTGCCGGTGCCCGGCGGACCGACCACGAGGGCCACGCCCTCGGCGCGGCGGATCGCCCGCTCCGTCCCCGCGATCGCCGCCTCGATGCCTTGCGCCGGATGGTAAAACTGCGTTCGCGGCGCGGCCATGAAGGGGCGCGTCGAGGGGTGGCGACGGCGGGCGTGCATCGTGGAATCGGTTCCGAGGGGACGGCGGCCCGACCGGCCGCCTGCACCATGAGGTTTCGGCTCCCGCCCCCGGGTTCCTGCACCATCTGACGGCCGCGTAGACTTTCCGGATCGGGCAGTCGGCACCCCGGCGCGCGGTCGCGCCGAATGTGCCGCCGCCGCGCGGCGGTCCGACACGAGGTGGGAATGGTCGAGCCTTTGTTCCACGTGAAGGTCTGTGGTGTGACGTCGCCGGGCGACGCGCGGCTCGTGGCGGCCGCCGGTGCCGATGCGGTGGGGCTCAACTTCGTCGTCGGCTCGCTGCGATGCCTCGAGGTCGAGGCCGCGCGGGCGGTGGCGGCAGCGGTGCCGCGCGGCGTGCTCAAGGTCGGTGTGTTCGCCGGATCGACGGCCACCGACATCCGGCGGATCGCGACGGCCGTCGGTCTCGACGCGATCCAGCTGCACGGTCACCTTTTCGCCGCCGGTGACGACCGCGTCGTCGATGCACCCGAGTTGTGCGCGGCGCTCGCCGGGCTGCCCGTGATCCGCGCGGTGCGGCTCGAGGAAGGGGCGGCGACCGGCGACCCCTTCGCCGCGGCCCGTCGCTGGATCGATCAGGCCGCTGCCGCCGGCGCGGCGCCGGCGATGGGGCTCGTCGATGCTGCCGTGCCGCGGGGGGCCGCCGCCGGGCAGCTGGGAGGCACTGGCGCCCGGGCCGACTGGTCCGCAGTCGCCAGGGCGGCGACCCTGCCCATGCCACTGGCGCTGGCCGGGGGGCTGACGCCGGAGAATGTGGCGGCTGCCATCACTGCCAGCGGCTGCCGGGCCGTCGATACGGCCAGCGGCGTCGAGGCGGCCCCGGGCATCAAGGATCCGGGCCTGGTGCAGGCCTTCGTGGCGGCCGCCCGCCGCGCTCTGGGGCTGGCAGTCAACTAACGGTCCCCGCGTGCCGGCCGACCCTTTGCGAATCGGTGCTGCCGGCTAAGATTTGTTCATTCTCGTCCAACCCATCTCCAGGAGGTCTTCCGTGGCCCACGTCGAAACCCGTCTGCCGTACAAGGTCGCCGATCTGTCGCTCGCCGATTGGGGCCGTAAGGAGATCATGCTGGCCGAGAACGAGATGCCGGGCCTGATGGCCCTGCGGCAGAAGTACGGCCGCACCAAACCGCTCACCGGCGCCCGCATCGCCGGCTGTCTCCACATGACGATCCAGACGGCCGTCCTCATCGAGACTCTCAAGGAGCTCGGGGCCGAGGTCACCTGGAGCAGCTGCAACATCTTCTCGACCCAGGACCACGCCGCGGCCGCCATCGCCAAGGCCGGGTTTCCCGTCTATGCCTGGAAGGGGCAGAACAACGAGGAGTTCGACTGGTGCATCGAGCAGACGCTGTTCTTCCCGGATGGCGAGCCGCTCAACATGATCCTCGACGACGGCGGTGACCTGACGTCGATGGTGCACAACAAGTTCCCGGAGCTGATCGGCGGGATCCGCGGCCTCTCCGAGGAGACGACCACGGGCGTCCACCGGCTCTACCAGATGCATGAGAACGGCGAGCTCAAGCTGCCGGCGATCAACGTCAACGACTCCTGCACGAAGAGCAAGTTCGACAACCTCTACGGCTGCCGGGAGAGC
>Ga0315902_10013295_pt1 | contig 10650 bp, 6 predicted proteins | sample LakEriMetagenome_9_FD_203523 | JGI IMG/M metagenome (GOLD analysis project Ga0315902, IMG submission 203523) | Freshwater fungal communities from buoy surface, Lake Erie, Ohio, United States - Buoy 12 MA117 | ecosystem: Environmental > Aquatic > Freshwater > Lake > Lake biofilm | place: USA...
CAAGGGTGAACCCACGTTGCTGGTAACGACCAAGGGTTTCCGCGACGCCCTGCGCATCGCCTACCAGGCGCGGCCGCGTTTGTTCGACCGCCGCATCGTGCTGCCCGAGCTGCTGTACGAGCGGGTGGTGGAGGCCGATGAGCGCGTGGGCGCGCACGGTGAACTCATCACGCCCCTGGATGCCACGGCGCTGCGCGCAGGGCTGCAGCAGGCCCTGGATGCCGGCATACGCGCTTGTGCCATCGTCTTCCTGCACGGTTGGCGCTTCACGGCGCATGAAGCGCAGGCGGCGGCCCTGGCACGCGAGATGGGCTTCACGCAGGTGAGCGTGTCGCACGAGGTCAGCCCGATGATGAAGCTGGTGTCGCGCGGCGACACCACGGTGGTGGACGCCTACCTGAGCCCCATCCTGCGCCGCTATGTGGACCGCGTGGCCACGCAGATGCCCGGGGTGCGCCTGTTCTTCATGCAAAGCAGCGGCGGCCTGACCGAGGCCCACCGCTTTCAGGGCAAGGACGCCATCCTGTCCGGCCCGGCCGGCGGCATCGTGGGCATGGTGCGCACAGCGGTGGCCGCAGGGCACGATCGCATCATCGGCTTCGACATGGGCGGCACCTCCACCGACGTGAGTCACTTCAGTGGCGGCGCGGCAGGCACTTTTGAGCGTGCTTTCGAGACCCTGGTGGCTGGCGTGCGCATGCGCGCGCCCATGATGAGCATCCACACCGTGGCCGCCGGGGGCGGCTCGGTGCTGCACTTCGACGGCGCGCGGCTGCGCGTGGGGCCCGACAGCGCCGGGGCCAACCCCGGCCCGGCCTGCTACCGGCGCGGTGGGCCGCTGGCCGTGACCGATGCCAACGTGATGCTGGGTCGGCTGCAGCCGGCGCACTTCCCACGCGTGTTCGGCCCAGGTGCTGACGAACCGCTGGACCGGGAGGTGGTGGTCCAGCGCTTACAGGCCCTGGCCGCCGAGGTGGCGCAACGCACGGGGCGGGCCACCTCGCCGGAGGCGCTGGCCGAGGGCTTTCTGCAGATTGCCGTGCAGAACATGGCCAATGCCATCAAGCGCATCTCGGTGGCGCGTGGCTACGACGTGACGCGCTACACCTTGCAGTGCTTTGGCGGGGCAGGGGGGCAGCACGCCTGCGCGGTGGCCGATGCGTTAGGCATGTCGCGGGTGTTCATCCATCCGTTGGCGGGCGTGCTCTCGGCCTACGGCATGGGCCTGGCCGACCAGATTGCCATGCGCGAAGGCTCGGTGGAGCGCCTGCTGGACGCCGACGGGCTGGCCGCCGCCCGCACGCGGCTGGACGAACTGGCGGCCACCGCCTCGGCCGAGCTGGTGGAGCAGGGCGTGGCAGGCGCTGCGGTGCAGCGTCGCCCGCGGGTGCACGTGCGTTACCAGGGCACCGACACGGCCCTGGTGCTGGACTGGCCCACCGCGGCAGACCAAGACCCGCAAGCGCTCGTCGCCGCCATCGGCCAGGCCTTCGACGCCGCCTACCGCCAGCGCTTCGCCTTCCTGATGGCGGGCCGCCCGCTGGTGATCGAGGCCGTGTCGGTGGAGGCAGTGGCCGCAGGCGAAACCTCCTCGCTGCCCGCCACAGCGCAAGCCGTGGCCGAGACCCCGCCAGCTGCGCCGCTCGCCCGGGTGCAGATGCACTGCGGCACCGCGGGCTGGCAAGACGCGGATCTGCACGAGCGCGAGGCCCTGGCCCCCGGCGCGGCCGTGGACGGCCCGGCCATCGTGACCGACCGCAATGCCACCACGGTGGTGGAGCCAGGCTGGCGAGCCGTGCGCACGGCCGAGGGCGCGCTGGAGCTGCGACGTACCGCGCCGCGCGCATCGGCGCACGCGGTGGGCACCGAGGCCGACCCGGTGATGCTGGAAGTGTTCAACAACCTGTTCATGAACATCGCCGAGCAGATGGGGCTGCGCCTGCAGAACACCGCCTACTCGGTCAACATCAAGGAGCGGCTGGACTTCTCCTGCGCGCTGTTCGATGCGCAGGGCCAGTTGATCGCCAACGCGCCGCACATGCCCGTGCACCTGGGCTCGATGAGCGAGTCCATCAAGACCGTGATCGAGCGCAATCCGCAGATGCAGCTCGGCGACGTCTACGTGCTGAACGACCCGTACCACGGCGGCACGCACCTGCCGGATGTGACGGTGGTGACGCCGGTGTTTCTGCAGGAAGCCGACGCCCGGCCCTCGTTCTACGTCGCCAGCCGCGGCCACCACGCCGACATTGGCGGCAGCACACCAGGCTCCATGCCGCCGTTCTCCGCCAGCATCGACGAGGAAGGCGTGCTGTTCGACAACTTCCTGCTGGTGCGCGACGGAGCCCTGCGCGAGGTGGAGCTGCGCGCGCAATTGGCCTCGGGCGCTTGGCCGGCGCGCAACCCCGACCAGACGATTGCCGACCTGCGCGCCCAGATCGCCTCCAACGAGAAGGGCGTCCAGGAACTTCGCGCCATGGTCGAGCAGTTCGGCCTGGAGACGGTGTCGGCCTACATGCGTCACGTGCAGGACAACGCCGAGGAGTCTGTGCGCCGCGTGATCACAGCGCTCAAGGATGGCGAGTTCGACCTCGAACTCGACAACGGCGCGCACATCCGCGTGCGCATCACCGTGGACGCTGCCGCACGCGAGGCCACCATCGACTTCACCGGCACCAGCGCGCAGTTGCCCAACAACTTCAACGCGCCCAAGGCCGTGACCATGGCCGCGGTGCTCTACGTCTTCCGCACCCTGGTGGATGACGACATTCCGCTCAATGCCGGCTGCCTGAAGCCCTTGCACGTGATCGTGCCTGAGGGCTGCATGCTCAACCCCCACTCGCCAGGTGCGGTGGTGGCCGGCAACGTCGAGACCTCGATGTGCGTGACGAACGCGATCTTCGGCGCCCTGGGCCTGATGGCGGCCAGCCAGTGCACGATGAACAACTTCACCTTCGGCAACGAGCGGCACCAGTACTACGAGACCATCTCGGGTGGCACGGGGGCGGGCGTGTGGACCGGGCCCGATGGTCAGGTGACGGTTGGCTACGGCGGCACTTCGGTGGTGCAGGCGCACATGACCAACTCACGCCTGACCGACCCGGAGGTGCTGGAGTTCCGCTTCCCCGTGCGGTTGGACAGCTACGAAATCCGCCACGGTTCGGGCGGCGCCGGGCGCTGGCGCGGTGGTGACGGCGGCGTGCGGCGTGTGCGTTTCCTGGAGCCGATGACGGCCTCCATCTTGTCGAATGGCCGCCGCGTGCCGGCCTTTGGGCTGGCCGGTGGTGGGGCCGGTGCCCCAGGCGTCAACCGCGTCGAGCGGGCGGGCGGCGGCGTGGAGTTTCTCACCCATATCGGCAGCGTGCCCATGCAGCCGGGTGATGTGTTCGTGATCGAAACGCCGGGCGGGGGCGGGTGGGGGAGCGAGACCGAAGGAGGCGTCACTTTGCCGATCGACGCGCAGGTTCATCAGCCATCTTCATGACCCAACCGACCATCCTGCTCACCGCCTTTGAGCCCTTTGGCGGAGACGCCGTCAACCCCAGTCTCTTGATCGCCAGGCGACTGGACGGCGAGACCATCGCAGGGGCGCGCGTGGTGGCGGTGGAACTGCCTTGCGTGTTTCACCGGGCGCTGACCGCGCTGGAGGAAGCGCTGGAGCGCACCCGTCCGGCGCTGGCCGTGGCCTTGGGGTTAGCCGCCGGGCGCGAGGGTTTGTCCATCGAGCGCGTGGCGATCAACGTGGACGATGCGCGCATCTCGGACAACGCGGGGGCTCAGCCCGTGGACGAACCCATCGCGGCGGCAGGCCCTGCGGCCTGGTTCAGCACCTTGCCCATCAAGGCGATCGCAACAGCCTTGAACCAAGCGGGCGTGCCAGCCTCGGTGTCGCAGACGGCGGGCACTTTTGTCTGCAACCATGTGTTCTACGGTCTGCAGCAGCGTCTGGCCGGCACGGGGGTGCGCAGCGGCTTCATCCACGTGCCCTTGCTGCCCGAGCAGGCTGAGCGCTACCCGGGCAAGCCTGTGCTGGCGTTGGATGAACAAGTGCGTGGCGTGCGGTTGGCACTGGAGGTGGCGCTCAGGCATCAGGGAGCCGATCTGCGCGTGGGCGGCGGGGCCGTGTCGTGAGCCATGGGGCCAAGAGCTACCGGCCATGTGCTCAGGCTTATGGGGGGCAGCACTGCGAGGGTGCTGAACCTCCCAACCAGCCCTGAAAAGAGAGCCCGCCCATGATGGACCGCTGGGCGATGGCCCTGCTACGCCCGGGCCTGGAGGCCGGAGCGCGGGGGTTGGTGCGTGCAGGTGTGGGGGCGGACGCGGTCACCTGGGCCGGGTTCGCGCTGGGAATGGCGGCTGCGGTGTGCATCGCGCAGGGGGCTTTCACGGCGGGCCTGGTGCTGATGCTTGCCAGCCGTCTGCTGGACGGCCTGGACGGCGCGGTGGCACGGCTGACGCAACCCACCGACCGCGGGGCCTTCCTGGACATCACGCTGGACTTTCTGTTTTACGCCAGCATTCCGCTGGCATTCGCCTGGGCTGACCCCGCACGTAACGCGCTGGCCGCGGCCACGCTGCTGGCCGCCTTCGTGGGCACGGGCTCCACCTTCTTGGCGTTTGCCGTCCTGGCCGAGCGCAGGGGGCTTGCCAGTGCGGCCTACCCTTCCAAGGGCCTGTACTACCTGGGCGGCCTCACCGAGGCGACCGAGACCCTGATCGCCTTTGCCGCCATGTGCCTGTGGCCTGTCGCGTTCCCTTGGATCGCGGCCGTGTTTGCCGGCCTGTGCGTCCTGACGGTGCTCACCCGGTTGTGGTTTGGCTGGCGCGCGCTGTCAGGCAGCGTGGCACCATCCCGCTCTCCATGACTTCCAAGACCTCACGTCTCCTGCTTGCGCTCGTACTGGCCGCTGCCGTGGCGGGCTTCGTGGCGCTCGATCTCGGCCGCTTCCTGTCGCTGGAACAGCTGCGCGCGGCGCAGGCCGATTTGGCGACGCTTTATGCGCAGAGGCCCGGCCCGGTCATTGCCGCCTTCTTCGTGGTCTATGTGGTCGTGACCGCCTTGTCGCTGCCCGGCGCTGTGCCGCTGACGCTGGCTGGGGGCGCGTTGTTCGGTCTGGGGCTGGGCACGCTGGTGGTGTCGTTCGCGTCCACCCTAGGGGCCACGCTGGCCATGCTGGTGTCGCGCCACCTGCTGCGCGAGGCCGTGCAGTCGCGCTTCGGCGCGCGCCTGGCCGAGGTGGATCGCGGCATTGCGCGGGACGGGGCCTTCTACCTCTTCACCTTGCGCCTGGTACCGGTGCTGCCCTTCTTCGCCATCAACCTGCTGATGGGCCTGACTGCCATGCGGGTGTGGACCTATGCCTGGGTCAGCCAGCTGGGCATGCTCGCGGGCACGCTGGTGTACGTGAATGCAGGCACGCAGTTGGCGCAGATCACCTCGTTGCAGGGCATCGTCTCGCCTTCGTTGCTGGGGGCTTTCGCGCTGCTGGGGGTGCTGCCGCTGGCTGGGCGCTGGCTGGTGTCGGCACTGAAGGCCCGCCGCGCGCTGGCGCCCTGGCGCCACCTGCGCCCGAGGCGGTTTGACCGCAATCTGGTGGTCATCGGGGCTGGCGCCGCCGGTTTGGTGACGAGCTACATCGCCGCTGCCGTCAAGGCCCGCGTCACGCTGGTGGAAGCCCACCGCATGGGCGGTGACTGCCTGAACACCGGCTGCGTGCCCAGCAAGGCCTTGATCCGTGCGGCCACGCTGGCCCAGGAGATCCGCGAGGCGCACCGGTATGGCGTGCGGGTCGGGGCAGAGGCTGCTGCGCCTGATTTGTTTGAGTCTCGTTCTGCGGCTGACTCCTGCGCAGTCTCTGGTGCCGGTGTGCCCGCGAAGGTGACGGTGGACTTTCCCTCAGTGATGGCCCGCGTGGCCCAGGTGGTGCGCGACATCGAGCCGCACGATTCCGTGGAGCGCTACCGTGGCTTGGGCGTGGACGTCCAACTGGGCCGAGCGCGCATCGTCGACCCCTGGCATGTGGAGATCACCCAGGCCGACGGTCAGACCCAGACGCTGTCCACGCGTGCCATCGTCATCGCCACCGGCGCTCGGCCCGTCGTGCCGCCGCTGCCTGGCCTGCAGGAGGCTGGTGTGCTGACCAGCGACACCCTCTGGGACCTGCGCGAACTGCCGCCTCGCCTGCTGGTCTTGGGTGGCGGACCCATCGGCTGCGAGTTGGCTCAGGCTTTTGCAAGGTTAGGGTCGAAGGTCACCCAGGTGGAGATGGGCTCGCGGCAGCTGCCGAAGGAGGACGAAGACGCTGCCAGCTACGCAAGACAACGGCTGGAAGCAGACGGCGTGACGGTGCTTACCGGACACCGGGCCTTGCGCTGTGAGCGCGACGCGCCGGGCCACGCGTCTTCAGGCCCGGGCGCTGAAGCATCGCCAGCCAAGGCGGATCTGGGTATCGATGGCTCAAGGTCAGAAGCGGGCGCAGGTCCGACGTCTGATCGTCCGGCCTGGTGCCTGGTCACCGAGCAAGGCGGCGTCGAGCACCGCATCGCCTTCGACCGCATCCTCTGTGCTGTCGGCCGCGGCGCCCGCCTGGAGGGCTTTGGCCTGGAGGCGCTGGGCATCGACACCTCCGGGCGCACGTTACCGGTGGACGAGCATCTGCAGACCACGTTTCCCCACATCTTGGCCTGCGGCGATGTGGCGGGGCCCTACCAGTTCACCCACGCGGCCGCGCACCAGGCCTGGTATGCGGCGGTCAATGGGCTGTTTGGCATCTTTCGCCGCTTCAAGGTGGACTACCGCGTCATCCCGTGGTGCACCTTTCTGGACCCCGAGATCGCCCGCGTGGGCCTGAACGAGCAGGAGGCAGTGGCGCAGGGGGTGCCTTTCGAGGTGACGAGGTTCGATCTGGACGATCTGGACCGGGTGATCGTGGAGGGGTCCGCCGCAGCGGGTTGGGTCAAAGTGCTCACCGTGCCGGGCAAGGACCGCATCCTGGGCGTGACCATCGTGGGCCGGCACGCCGGCGAGCTGCTGGCCGAGTGGGTGATGGCGATGAAGCATGGCCTGGGGCTGAACAAGGTGCTGGGCACCATCCACGTCTACCCCACGCTGGCGGAATCCGCCAAGTACGCCGCTGGCGCGTGGAAACGGGCGAACCAGCCGCTGGGCCTGTTGCGCTGGGTGGAGCGGTTTCATGCCTGGAGGCGCGGGTGAGCGACCGTTCCGCCACCTACATGTCTCCGTGCGGCTGCGGGGATGGTCCTCTTGAAGCGGTCGAGGTCAAGCGTAAGCGGGCCGACGGAGCGACTCACGGGTTTGTCAAACGTGTCGGTTTGACTGCGCTGCTGCTGGCCACAAGCATCACCCAAGCGCAGCCGAACGCTCCGAGCGACGGCTCATCTGCCGCGGGGACTGCCCTGCTGGCCCCGCCGGGCGCGGCGGCCTGGGTCTCGGCGCCGCTGCCGGCGCAGAAGCTGCCGCCCACCAGGTTTGACCTGAGGGAATTGGACGGCCGCCCGGCCTGGCGCGTGGAGTCACCCGCCAGCTACGGCAACCTGGTGCATGCGGTGCAAGGCACGGGTGCGCAGGCGCGCACGATCGCCTGGCGCTGGCGGCTGGACCGCGCCATCGAGCGCGCCGACCTGCTGACCAAGGCGGGCGACGACGCGGCGCTGAAGGTCTGCGTGCTGTTTGACATGCCGGCCGAGCGTGTGCCCTTCGTGGAGCGGCAACTGCTGCGGGTGGCGCGGGCCGCCTCGGGCCAGGGGCTGCCTGCGGCGACGCTGTGCTACGTGTGGGCGCCGCTGGCCTCGGCCGGCTTGGTGCTGCCCAACGCCCACACGCGGCGCATGCGATGGATGGTGCTGCGGGGGGGTGAATCACCGCTGGGCACCTGGCAGATGGAACAGCGTGACCTGCGCGCCGACTTTCTGCGCGCCTTCGGCGACGAGACGTCCACCGTGCCGCCGCTCGTGGCCGTGCTGGTGGGGGCGGACGCTGACAACACGGGTGGGCACGGCCTGGGCTGGCTGCAGGACCTGACGCTGCGCCCATGAAGCGCCTGGTGTTGCTGGGAGGCGGTCACGCCCACCTCCACGTGCTGCAGGCTCTGGCGCGTGAGCCGCTGGCCGGGGCGCGGGCAGTGATGATCACGCCCCACGCGCATCTCACCTACTCGGGCATGGTGCCTGGTGTGGTGGCAGGGCATTACGCGCCTGAGCAGGCCCGAGTCGCGCTGGCACCGCTTTGTGCCGCTGCCCATGTCATGCTGGTGCAGGGGCAGGCCGCGGCGCTGGATGCCGCAAATCGCCTGGTGACCCTGGCGGACGGCCGGGTGGCGGAGTACGACGTGCTGTCGCTGGATGTGGGCGGTGCGCAGGACCGCGATGCCCTTCCCGGTGCGCGCGAGCACGCGCTGTTCGTGCGGCCCATCGAGACGCTGGTGGGGCTCTTGGATCGTCTGCGCGAGCAGGCCACCCAGCGCCCGCTGGACGTGGTGGTGGTGGGCGCGGGCGCCGCGGGCTTCGAACTCGCGCTGGCGCTGGCCTGGGGCCTGCCGCGGCTGGGTGACGGTGCTTCGCGCGTGGCCATGGTCACGGGTGGGGGCGATCCCCTGGCCGGCTACCCGAGGGCCGTCGTGGCCCATGGCCTGAAGGCGCTGGCACGCCACAAAGTGACGCTGTTCCGCGAGGCCTGCGTGGCGGTGGAAGCCGGTGCGCTGGTGCTGGCCTCGGGTGCACGCCTGGCCTGCGACGTGCCGGTGATGGCCACCGGCGTCGGGGCGCCGGCCTGGCTGCGTGGCAGTGGCTTGGCGCTGGACGAGCGCGGCTTTGTGCGCACCGGCCCTACGCTGCAGAGCGCGTCACACCCGGAGGTCTTTGCCGCTGGCGATGTGGCGGTGCGCGACGACGCCCCCCACCCGCACAGCGGGGTCTACGCCGTGCGCGCCGGCCCGCCGCTGGCGCTGAACCTGCGCCGCTTCATCGGCGCGGGGGCCTTGCAGCCCTACATGCCGCAGCGGCGCACGCTCAACCTGCTTTCCTGCGGCGAGCGCCGAGCCATCATGGCCTGGGGCGAGTGGGCGGCCGAGGGCCGCTGGGCCTGGTGGTGGAAGGACCGCATCGACCGCGGCTTCGTCCGCCGGTTCGCGCCGCCCCAACTCTCGGCCTGAAGCTGAAACTTTCCTTCGGCTGGGCCACTGGTCAGCACTGCGCCTGGACCGGCAGTGAGTCCTTCTGCTGGGCTGTTGGTCAGTCCTTCGGCCTGAAGACGATCTCCACCGTGCCCGGCACCCGGCCGTCGGTGTCCTTGGGCAGACTGCCGGTGCGGTCGATGGCGCGCAGCACGGCCTCGTCCCACTCCTTGGAGCCGCTGGATTTCACCAGCCGACGGCCGATGATGGTGCCGGTAGGTGCGGCTCGCACCTCGATCACGGCCTCGGGGTTGCCGGTGACCACCTCGGTGAACACGATGTTGGGCTTCACGGCCTTGACGATGAGCCCGCCATAGCTCCTGGAGGGCGCCGCATCCACGGCCGCCGTGCCGCGGCTACCGGGCGCCCCGGAACCCGTGGGGATCTGCCCCATCATGCGTTTCAGGTTCTCTTCGCGCTGCTGGGCCAGGCGTTTTTCCTCGGCCTCTTCTTCACGCTTGCGCTGTGCAGCCTCGCGCGCCTGCTTTTCCTTCGCAGCCTTGTCGCGCTCAGTCTTCTCGGCCTTGTCGCGTTCGGCTTTTTCTGCCTTATCCCGCGCGGCCTTCTTCGCCTTGGCGGCTCTTGCTGCCTTATCCGCCTGCTCTTGTGCGGCCTTCTCCTGCAGGGCCTTCTGTTGTTTGGCTTTCTCCACAGCGATGTCGGCCTCGCGCGGGGGCGGCGGTGGCGGTGGGGGCGCGGGGGCTGGTGCGGGCGGCGGAGGTGGAGGAGGGGGCGGTGCCGGGGTGGGGGCCGGCGGTAGCGCCTGCTCGGCCGGCGGCGCAGCCTCCTGCGGGACTGCGGCCCACAGTTCGGCCGAGACGGTGACAGGTGCTGGCGCGCGCCAGCCCACACCCCAGGCCAGCGCTGCCACCAGGCCGCCATGCACCAGCACCGACAGCGCGGCGCCCTGCACCGTGCCGTTGGCGGGGCGGGGCATCAGGGCGTCGTGGCTGGGGCCCTGCGCAGATCCCGGCATTGCATCGCGCATGGGGGATTCCGGCCTCGGGTTCATGCCTCAGGCGTCGACAGACCTGTCAACCCCGTCATCCCGACTGCTTGACCGACAGGCCCACGCGCTTGACGCCCGCCTTCTGCAGCACGTCCATCACGCGCACCACGCTCTCGTACTTCACGCTGCGGTCGGCGCTGATGACCACGGGCGTGTCCGCGTTGCCCGCTTGCTTCTCGCGCACGCGGGCCGGCAGGCGTTCCAGGGTGAGCGGCAGGGGGTCGTCCTGCTGGTCCACGCGCAGGCGCAGCTTCTCGTCCTTGCCCACCACCACCTCGATGACCTGGCTGGCGCGCTGCTGCGCCTTGCCCACGGTCGGCAGGTCCACCACGCCGGTGGTGATGAGCGGTGCGCTCACCATGAAGATGATCAGCAGCACCAGCATCACGTCGATGAACGGGACCATGTTGATCTCGTTCATCGAGCGCCTGCGGCGCGAGCCGCCTCGGG
>Ga0315902_10013300_pt1 | contig 10647 bp, 12 predicted proteins | sample LakEriMetagenome_9_FD_203523 | JGI IMG/M metagenome (GOLD analysis project Ga0315902, IMG submission 203523) | Freshwater fungal communities from buoy surface, Lake Erie, Ohio, United States - Buoy 12 MA117 | ecosystem: Environmental > Aquatic > Freshwater > Lake > Lake biofilm | place: USA...
TTCCTTGCCGTTCTCCAGGGTGCCGCGGTAGTTCACGATCACCGTCTGGCCGGAGCGGGCCTCGGGACCGTCGCCGAGCTTGAGTTCGGTGATGCGCAGGCCGCTTTCACTCACCCGCTCGCGGGGTGCCACCATCTCGCCGCCGAGGGCGCCGGCCTGGGCCAGCTGGCTGGGGTCGCCGGCGTTGCCGCCGCTGTTGCTGTCGCTGGCCATAGTGAACAGGGTGGGGTTGGGGTCGTCGGGATCGAGTTCAAAGGCGGCCCGGCTGGGGGCCGCGGCCGCCGCAGGCTGGGCGACGGCCGCCCTGCCCGCCGCGAAGGCTTCGGCAGCGCTGTTGGCGGCGGCCACGCTGGTGGGGCTCACCAGCTGGCTGATCAGGGCCAGCAGCAGGCAGGCCACGCAGACGCCGCTGCTGATCAGGATTTCACGCATGGCTGGGCGGCAACTGTGGGCGATTCTTGCTCAGCCCCAGGCTCAGATGCCGCTGGGGGGGGCGCTGTAGGGGGTGGCGCCAGAGCTCGTGCCGGCATCGCCGTTCTGGCGCTGGCGCAGGGCCTGCTCCAGCCGGTCGATGCGGCCGCGCAGTTCGTCGAGTTCGCGCTGCTGGGGCAGGCCGAGGTCCTGGAGCAGCTGGTCGCGGTTGCGCTCCAGCTGGCGGCTAGCTTGCTCCTCCAGGCCGGGGGTCTCGCCGCGCAGGGCTCGCAGTACGTCCTCCACCAGCACCGAGGCGTGGCTGGGGTCGAGCTTGCCGCTGCGCACCCACTCCTGACTCACGTAGCGCAGCCGTTCCGCCACCAGCGAGCCGGTGCCCAGGCCGCGCAGCAGGAGCTGTTGCAGTGGGTTGTTGGCGTCCATGGGCCGGGCATAGAAGGGTTGATCCCAACCTTGGCGCCTCCTGCGCCGGCGGGCCATGGGGGAAACCGAAGCGCGGCGGTACGGGTGCAGGTCGGGTGCTGCCTACGCTGGCGCCCCATGGGGGATCGGTGGTCTTGCGCTGGCTGGCAGCTGGCCCTGCTGGGGGGGGCGCTGGCCGGCTGGGCCCTGGCGCCGCCGGCCGTGTCCGGGCTGCAGCTGGCGGCCGTGCCGCTGCTGTGGCTGGCCCTGGCCCTGCTCTGGAGGCTGCAGGAGCGGCCCGAAGGCGGACGGCTTGCGGCGCTGTGGGGCGGGCTGGAGGTGGTGGTGAGCCACCGCTGGCTGCTGGCGCTGCACCCGCTCGACTGGATCGGCGTGCCCCTGCCCCTCAGCCTGCCGCTCTGCTGGCTGCTGCTGTTGGGCTGCGGCGCCCTGGCGGCGCTGTTGCTGCTGCTCTGGAGCACCCTGGCGCGCCGGCTGGGGCCGCGGCGGCCCAGCACTGCCCTGCTGCTGGCGGCGCTGTGGGGACTGGTGGAGGTGCTGCTGGCGCGGGGGCCGCTGTTCTGGTTCGGCCTGGGGGCGGCCGCCCTGCCCGGCAACCCGGCCCTGGCGGGGCTGGCGGTGTTGGGCGGATCGGGGCTTGTGGCAGCGGTGCAGCTGCTGATCGGCTGGGGGCTGTGGCGACTGCTGGAGCGGCGGCCGGGCTGGCGCCGCTGGATTGGAGCGGCCTTGCTGCTGTTGGCGCTGCACGGGCTGGCGGCGGCGCAGCTGCACACCGGTGGGATGGCCGTCGCCGCAGCAGCAGGTGCTCCTGCTGCCGAGCGCCCAAGCGAGCGGGTGCTGCTGGTGCAGCCGGCGGTGCCCACCCGCGAGAAGCAGCAGTGGCCGGCGCGGCGGCGGCTGGAGCGGCAGCTGCTGGCGGCCCTGGCGCAGGCCGAGGCGGCCGGCGCCGACCTGGTGCTGCTGCCGGAGGGGGCCCTGGGGCTGGAGCCGCTGCTGGCGGAGCCGGCGCCGGTGGAGCTGATCAGTGGTGGTTTCCGCTGGGCGGCGAGGAGTGGCGCAAACGGTGGGGCAAACGCAAGCAGTGGGCCAAACAACGACGAGCAGCGCAGCGCCCTGCTGCGCTTCACGGCGGGGGAGCGGCGTTTCAGCGGCGTCCTCGACAAGCACCGCCTCGTGCCCCTGGGGGAATGGGTGCCGTTCAGCGGGCTGGTGCGCTGGAGCGGTCTCTCGGCGGTGGGGGGCGTGGCGCCGGGCCCGTCCTCCAGGCTGCTGCCGCGGCCGCCGGCGGCGCCGGCCCTGGCCGGAGCGATCTGTTACGAGATCGCCGACGGCACGGCCCTGCGCCAGGCGGTGCGGGAGGGGGCCGGCTGGCTGCTGGCCAGCGCCAACCTCGACCCCTACCCGCCGCTGCTGCAGCGGCAGTTCACGGCGCTGGCACGGCTGCGGGCGATCGAGGCGCGCCGCTGGCTGGTGAGCGTGGCCAACACCGGCCCCAGCCAGCTGATCGACCCGACGGGCCGGGTGGAGCGCAGTCTGCCGGCGGGGGTGCCGGCCACCGGCCTGGTGACGGTGCCCGCCCTGGCGGGGCTCACGCCCTACGGCCGCTGGGGCGAGCTGCCCCTGCTGGGCCTCGGCCTGGGCGCGGGCTGCTGGCGAATGATTAAAAAGCGAAATGCATCATGCCGAAATGGGGCCTCTCCGTGGTCGGAAGGTGGTGCTCGGTAGTTCTAGGGTGGTTGGGTCTTTGCGCATTCCGATGCGGATCACGCAGTGCGAGGGGGAGGTGATGGTGGCCCTCGATGGTCGGGAGGCTTCACGGCTGATGGATGCCTGCGCCATGGTGGTGCTGGCCGCTGAATCGGTGCCCGAAGCCCGCCTGCCCCAGGACCTGGCCGTTCTGCTCAGCGACCTCTTCGAGGGTCTGAAAACCTCTGCGGACTATCACCAGGGCGCCTGTAACCCGATCCAAGGCTCATGAAGGTCACCCATCACGGCGATGAGCACCTGCTCTGTCTCACGTCCGAGGAAGTGGGATTGCTGGTGGACCTTGTGCATGCCGGAGCCTTCTCCGACCTCCTGCCCCGCTCCCGCGCCAAGCGCCGGCGGCTGGAGGGCTTCCTCGGTGATGTGCGCACCACCCTAATGCGCACCGCCCAGCGGACCGTGACTCGCCCCAGCCCCAAAGCGGTGAATCCTTCGTGATAGCTGCCTTTAGGACGGCTGTAACCAATTCGCACCAACGGCTGGGTGTCCTCCAACTCCTCTGCCAGTTGCGCACTGCGACCACCGCGTTGTGGGCGGGCTGGGCGCGCTCAACCCATAGCCAGGACTGGGCCCAAGAACGCGGCCATGGCGCAGATCGGCGTTGGCAGTGATCGTCCTCTGGCCGCTGGTGATCTCGCTGATGCCCAGCGGTTCGAGGAACTCCTCGCGGAGCAGTTCATAAGGGGGGACTGGGGCGAGGCGGTTCATGGAACTGATCATTGCTGCTGTTGCCAGGCGGCACGCGCAGATCATCAAGGCGATGGACGATTATCAGTTTCTGCTGCTCAAGGCGCACCACCCGCTTGAAATCCTGGAAGCACGGAAGGACTTTTACGCGGCCGCCAGTGCGCGTGACCAGCTCAGCGGCCCTAGACCGTAATGACATAAGTTCTGAGGACTAAGTGTCAGAAATTCACGTATATTTCTGACACAACTGGACGTAACAGGAGGTATCCAGACGCGATGGCTGTTCTGAGGGAGCGGACCGTGCTGAGCGAGCGGATCCTGGAAGCCGCGGGCAAGCGCCCGGAAGGGTCCCTGCTGGCAGCCAAGCAGTTCCTGGCGCTGGGCAACCGCGCTGCGGTGGATCAGGCCCTGCGGCGACTGGCCGTTCGCGGCAAGCTCGTGAAGATCGCGCGTGGTCGCTAGGCCCTGCCTATCAGCAGCCGCTTCGGGACAAGACCTCCGGCGCCGGAGGTGGTGATCGCCCAGCTCAACCGGGAGACTGCTCAGCAGCTGGTGAGCAGCGGTGCCGCCGCCGCCAATGCCCTGGGCCTCACCACCCAGATGCCGATGCAGCAGACCTTTCTGGCCGGCACCCGGAGCCAGAATCGCTACGTCTTCGGGAAGCAGCAGGTCACGATCCGACCGGCAGCAGCCTGGAACGTCCTGCTGCCTGATTGCCCTGCCGGCCAGGCGATCCGCGCCCTGGACTGGCTTGGCCCAGATCAGGCCTCAGCTGTTCTGCCGAAGCTCCGAACCGTGCTGCCGCCGGTGGAGTGGGATGCCCTGCACTCCGTCTGTGCCGAGCTGCCCCTCTGGCTGGCGCAGCTGCTGAGTGAACAGCCGCACGAGCCGCAGAAGGCTCGTGGCTCAGTCCTGGTTCGAGCTTTCCCCAGAGGACCAGACGGAAGCCCTGGCGGTCGCTGCTGCCGAATCCGGCTGGCCGGCGAACCTGCTGGAAAAGGACATCTGGGTGGTTTGGGCGCTGCAGACCCTCGGGACACAGCAGCAGTTGCTGGAGACCCCCACCTTCACAGGGGGCACCTCCCTCTCCAGGGCCTATGGACTGATCGATCGCTTCTCGGAAGACGTCGATCTGACCCTCAACATCCAGCACCTCTTGCCTGAGGTTGACCTGTCTCCTGCAGTCAATCCCTGCCAGGCGGACAAGCGCCGCAAGGCCGCCGCCAGCCCCAGCATCGTCATCCACTACCAACCGCTGATCCCGGCGCCAGATCACAGCCCCCGGTATGTGCGGCCGACGGTGCGGCTGGAGTTCGGAGCCCACTCCACCGGCGAACCGCATGGGCCGATGCCCATCTCATGCGAACGGCGACCCATCTGGCGATGCTCGACTTCCCGGCCGCCAGGCCACTGGTGATGGATCCCAGGCGCACCTTCCTGGAGAAGGCCGCGGCCATCCATGTCGCCTGCCGCAAGGGACGCTGGGGCAGCGGCGATGGCGGCTGCTATTCACGGCACTGGTATGACCTCGATCGCCTGGCCCGTGCAGGTATCGCGGAGGCGACCATCTGTGACCATCCCCTCGCCGTTGAGGTGGCGCAGAACAAGGAGGACTTCTGGCGTGCCACGGATGCCGATGGGCAGCCGATCAACTACGTCTAGGTGATCAACGGCCAGCTGCAGCTGGTGCCGACCGCTGCTGCCAGGGAGGCCCTTTAAGCGGACTACAGGGCCATGACCGACTCCTGGATGCTAATCGGTTAGATCCCGAGCTTCTTGGAGTTGCTGGAGCGGATCGAGCTGCTCGAGCTGTAGTGCAATGCCATTGCCCGCTCTGTCAGTTGAGCCGCCAGGCCGACACGCATTCGTGTTGAGCCCCTGCTCAAGGTCAGCTGCTTGCCTCAGTTTTGCGTTGAGTTGTGCGCTACCGGGCCTGATCGCGGCACTGCGAGCAGCATGAACAAAAGAAAAGACCCCTTGCAGCGCAAGGAGTCTGACTGAATGGAGCCAAGCGGATTCGAACCGCTGACCCCCTGCATGCCATGCAGGTGCTCTACCAGCTGAGCTATGGCCCCTTTGAGTACGCGCAATGAAACTGGAACGCTGGTCGTTCAGCCCTGGCCCGGAGGCCTTGCCTGGCGTGAGTGAATATTACATGGCGGCAGTGCTCATATCTGACGCCACACTGCCACCAGCTTGCCTTGCACCGTGACCTGATCGGCGGGCAGCTCGATTGGAGCATAGGCCGGGTTGGCCGCCTCCAGGATCACCGTGCCGCCCTGGCGCTGGAAATGCTTGAGGGTGGTGCCGCTGCCTGCCACCAGGGCGCTCACAATCGTGCCGTTGCGCAGCCGCGCCGGATCACACACCGGCTCCATCAGCACCACGTCGCCGTCGGCGATGTGGGCGTCCACCATCGAGTCGCCGTTCACCGTGAGGGCGAACAGGCCGCGGGTGGCCAGCAGCGGCGCCAGGTTGAGGCTTTCCTGCACGTCGTCGAAGGTTTCCACCAGGCCGCCGGCCGCCACCGCCCCCAGCACCGGGATGGCCGGGCCGACCCCCCCGCCGAAGGCGGCCGCCGCCTCGCCCAGCAGCTGCAGGGTGCGGGCCTGGCCCTCCTTCCAGGTGAGCCAGCCCTTCTGCTGCAGGTGGCGCAGGCGGCTCTGGATCGGCGCCGGCGAGCGCAGCCCCATCGCCTCCATCATCTGGCGGATCGAGGGGCTGTGGCGGTGCTCGCCGATGTAGCCCGCCAGCCAGTCGTACAGCTCCTGCTGGGCTGGGGTGAGCGGCTGCTGGGGCTGGCTGGTGGGCATGGCAGACAACGGTGCCGGAGCGACTGATACAGATGTATCGCCTGGTGGCCGTTTTGTAAAGGCCGGTTTTGGTCGGGCCGGATTGGGAGGGGGTGTTGTGACTTGGCCTGGTCTGGTCTGGTTCGTTGGTTGCGGTGAGGTTGGGATTGCGGGGGGGCAGGTGCTTCAGGTGTCGGCGAGCAGGGCCGCCAGCAGGGCCTGCTGGGCGTGCAGGCGGTTCTCGGCCTGGTCGAACACCCGGCTGCTGGCACCCTCGATCGCCCCGGCGCTGATCTCCAGACCGCGGTAGGCCGGTAGGCAGTGCAGCACGATCGCCCGGCTGTCGGCCTCGGCGATCAGCGCCTCATCCAGGCACCAGCCGGAGAAGGCCCGCTCGCGCTCGGCCTTCTCCTCCTCCTGGCCCATCGAGGCCCACACGTCGGTGTAGAGGGCGTGGGCGCCGCGCACCGATGCCACTGGCTCGTGCAGCACCTCCACCGTGGCTCCACTGGCAGCGGCCAGAGCCTGCGCGTGCTTCAGCACGCCGCCATCCGGCTCGAAGCCCACGGGGCAACCGATGCGCACGTTCACCCCCAGCAGGGCGCCGCAGAGCAGCAGCGAGTGGGCCACGTTGTTGCCGTCACCCACATAGCTGAGCGTGAGGCCCTGCAGCCCGCCGAAGCACTCCGCCAGGGTGAGGTAGTCGGCCAGGGCCTGGCAGGGGTGCTCCAGGTCGGTGAGGGCGTTGATCACCGGGATCGAGGCCCAGTGGGCGTACTCCTCGAGTTCACTCTGGGCGAAGGTGCGGATCGCCAGGGCGTCCACATAGCGGCTCAGCACCCGGGCGGTGTCGGCCACCGGCTCGCCCCGGCCCACCTGGCTCACCTGGGGGTTCAGATCGATGGTCTGGCCGCCCAGCCGCGCCATTGCCACGGTGAAGCTCACCCGCGTGCGGGTGGACGACTTGGTGAAGATCAGGCCCAGGGTTCGGCCGCCCAGGTCGACGCTGCTGCGGCCCGCCTTGAGATCGCCCGCCAGCTGCAGCAGCGCCCGGATCTGGTCAGCCGTGAGGTCGGCCGAGGAGAGCAGATCCCGGCCGCGCAGCTCGGCCAGAGCAGGGGGCAGGGGGGTGGAGGCGGCGCCGTTCATCGGCCGGTCTCAAACAACCCTTATCGGCCATCGGCGGACCCGCCGTCAAGGGGGACCGCTCAGGCCGCCAGCTGGGCTTCGGCGGGCAGCACGCTCTCGGCCAGCAGACCCTTGAGTTCGTCGCCCTCGATCACCTCCTTGTCGAGAATCTCCTGGGAGATCCGCTCCAGCAGGTCGCGGTTGTGGTTCAGGATCGAGAGAGCCCGGTCGTGGGCGCGATCCACCAGGCCACGCACCTCCCGGTCGATTGCCTGGGCGGTGGCGTCGCTCACCACCCGGCGGGGGTTGCTGGGCCCGCCGAGGAAGCGGCTGCCGCCCTGCTTGTCGTAGGCGAGGGGTCCGAGGGTCTCACTCATGCCGTAGGTGCCCACCATCTGCTCGGCGATGTCGGTGGCGCGCTGCAGGTCGTTGGCGGCGCCGGTGGTCACCGCGCCGAACACCACTTCCTCGGCGCTGCGGCCGCCCAGCAAGGTGGCGATCTGGCCCTCGAGATCCTCCTTGGAGTTGAGGAAGCGCTCCTCGGTGGGCAGCTGCAGGGTGTAACCCAGGGCGCTCATGCCCCGGGGCACGATCGAGATCTTGGCTACCTTGCTGCCGCCGGGCATCAGGTGCCCCACAATCGCGTGGCCCACCTCGTGGTAGGCCACCACTTTCTTCTCGTCGGCCTGGAGCACCCGGCTCTTCTTCTCCAGGCCGGCCACCACCCGCTCGATCGCCTCGTTGAGGTCGCCCTGCACCACGGTGGTGCGGTTCACCCGGGCGGCCAGCAGCGCCGCCTCGTTCACCAGGTTGGCCAGATCCGCTCCGGCAAACCCTGCTGTGGCCTGGGCGATGCGGTCGAGATCCACGCCCTCGGCCAGCTTCACCTTGTTCGCATAGATCCCGAGAATCATGCGACGGCCAGAGAGGTCGGGCCGGTCCACCAGCACCTGACGGTCAAAGCGGCCGGGCCGCAACAGAGCGGCGTCGAGGGTTTCAGGCTGGTTGGTCGCCGCCAGCACGATCACCGGCTTGTCTTTGCCGGCGAAGCCGTCCATCTCAGTGAGCAGCTGGTTGAGCGTTTGCTCGCGCTCGTCGTTGCCGCCCACCACGCCCATCGAGCCGGAGCGGCTTTTACCGATGGCGTCGAGTTCGTCGATGAAGATGATGCAGGGCGCCTTCTTCTTGGCCTCTTCAAACAAGTCGCGCACGCGGGCGGCGCCGGCACCCACGAACAGCTCCACGAACTCCGAGCCGCTGATGATGAAGAAGGGCACGCCCGCTTCACCTGCCACGGCCTTGGAGAGCAGGGTTTTGCCCGTGCCCGGTGGGCCCACCAGCAACACGCCCTTGGGGATGCGGGCGCCGATGGCGGCGTAGCGCTCAGGCTTCTTGAGGAAATCCACGATCTCGGCCAGCTCAGCTTTGGCCTCATCCACCCCGGCCACATCGGCAAACGTCACCCGCGATTCCTCGTCGGGCACGTACACCTTGGCCTTGCTCTTGGTGAAGCTCAATGCCCCCTGGGCGCCGCCCATGCCGCTGCGGCGGGCAAAGAACTGCAGCACCAGGATGAAGATCAGCGGCGGCACCACCCAGCTGAGGATGGTGGTGAAGATATTGGGCTTCTGGGGCGGGGCCGCGGCGAATTCCACCCCGTGCTGCTCGAGCCGCTGGGGCAGCTCCATGTCGAAGATCGGTGTGGTGGCCAGCACCGAAGGCGCGCCTTCCTCCGGCGCTTCCTTGAGTTCGTAGCGGATCTGGTCGGAGGTGATGTAGGCCCGGCGCACGTTGTCATCGTTCACCTGATCGATGAACAGCGAGTAGGGCACCCGCGGCACCTGGTTGCCCTGATTGGGCAGGAAGTTGCTGAACAGCAGCAGCACGCCGAAGCCGATCAGCACCAGGTTGATCAGCCCGAAGCGCCGGCTGGGGCGGTTGTCGTCCTGGCGGATGGGCATGGCGCGCGGCCTTTGTAGTTCGGCCTAGGCTAGGGGTGCCATTCCACCTCTCGCCTCCCTGGCGGGGCGGCAAGCGGGGTGGGAAACCGAATGGGCGGCACACAGGAACCATGTGCGGTCGCTTCTCGCTCACCACCGCCATCGACCGGCTGCTGCCGCGGCTGCAGGGGCAGCTGCCGCCCCAGCTGGCCGAGCACTACGCCCCCCGGCCCCTGATCCGGCCAGGCGAGCCGCTGCTGATTCAGCGCCAGCAGCAGGGCCGACTGGAGGTGAGCTTCGCGGTGTGGGGCCTGCTGCCGGCCTGGGTGAAGGATCCGGCTGGCGCGCCTCGTCCGATCAATGCCCGCGCCGAAACCGTGGCCGAGAAGGCCAGCTTCCGCGGCCCCTGGCGCCACCACCGCTGCCTGATCCCGGCCGACGCCTTCTTCGAGAAGGGCCAGCGCATCGCCCGCCGCGATCGGGCGCCGTTCTGGCTGGCGGGGCTGTGGGAGCGCTGGCTGGGGGCCGACGGCAGCCAGCTCGACAGCTGCTGCATCCTCACCACCCGGCCCAATGCCCTGATCGCGCCGATCCACGAGCGCATGCCGGTGCTGATCCCCGACGGCCTGGAGGAGGCCTGGCTGGCGCCGGTGCATGGGGCCGAGCTGCGCGCTCTGGAGCCGCTGCTGGAGCCCTGGGATCCGGCCGGTTGGTTGATCGAGCCGATCGCTGCCAGCCCCTCGGCCGCCATAGCCCCAGCCGCCGGCCCAGCTGCGGTAGACCGCCAGCAACTCAGCCTCAGCCTGGAGTCGCCATGACCGCCCAACCCCAGGCCCCTGAGCCGGTGGCCGCCTACCCGCGGCCGCCGGCCCTGGTGGCCAGCAGGGAGCACGTGCGGGTGGAGGCCCTGGGCCAGCTGCTGGTCGACACCCGCAGCAGCTTGCGGGTACTGGAGACCTTTCATCCGCCCACCTACTACCTGCCGCCCGAGGCCCTGCGGCTGGAGCTGCTGCAGCCCGCCCCCGGCCGCAGCTTCTGCGAGTGGAAGGGGGTGGCCCGCTACTTCGACGTGGTGCTTGATCCCGGCGGTGCCGGCGAGCGCCGCCTCAGCCGGGCGGTGTGGACCTACCCCGACCCCACGCCGGCCTTCGCCCCCCTGGCCGGCTGGTATGCCCTCTATCCGGCCCTGATGGACGGCTGCTGGATCGACGATGAGCGGGTGATTCCCCAGCCCGGCGGCTTCTACGGCGGCTGGATCACCTCCCGGGTGCAGGGCCCGTTCAAGGGTGATCCGCTTCACCCGGAGCTGGTGTGAGCGGCCTGGCTGTGAACAGGGTTCGGGTGGGGAAGGGCATTGACGTGGACCCCAAAAACTGAACCAGTCCTTATGAGAGCTTCCCTGCCGGCCAGAATGGCCAGGAGAAGCCCCATGAAACGCAAGCGTCACAACCCCGAGCAGATCATCCGCAAGCTGCGCACCG
>Ga0315902_10013302_pt1 | contig 10647 bp, 9 predicted proteins | sample LakEriMetagenome_9_FD_203523 | JGI IMG/M metagenome (GOLD analysis project Ga0315902, IMG submission 203523) | Freshwater fungal communities from buoy surface, Lake Erie, Ohio, United States - Buoy 12 MA117 | ecosystem: Environmental > Aquatic > Freshwater > Lake > Lake biofilm | place: USA...
GTGAGTACCTCTGGAAGTGACACCCTAAACGGTCAGTTTCCCAGTTTCTCCTCGGGTTATGACGGGCCAAAACAAACCATTATGGCCGCCTATCTCATAGCAGGGGTGGGCGATACCATTACAGTGGCTTCCGGTTATTATGATGAGCATGTTATTTTAGACAAGGATATTTTCTTCGAGGTGGATTCAGTAACTATCAGAAAAGTAACTTTAGACGGAGTAGGTATTGGAGTAATGCTCTATGGTAACACTCTCAATATTCGCGACACTTTTGAACTTCTGAACGGGTACATTTATACCCGCGGAAAGTCTGTGAAATTCCGACTCATTCCCGACTGTCTTCAGTTGGGAGGCTCGGTAGATTCCTATGTGGATGGAATTTATCAAATTGGAGTTGGAAGTGGACCAAGAACTGCCACTTTTGCTTCAGGTGTGAACAATGATTACAGGCCTGCAACCCTCGACTTTATAAAAGTATCCAACGATACGCTTTATATCAGCGGAATGGTTGATCTATCCAATGCGCCGGTGTCCGGAGGTTTGCCTTCTACTATCAAAAGGGCTTCGAAAGTGCATCATTGGTGGTTTGGCGCTTCTCAGTGGCCCAATGCTTTTAATTTTACCGTTCGTCTGGATTACGATAGTGTGACCAATGACGATGAAGTACTTGAAGTTTCCAAACTTCGAATGTTGGCTGCTGATAAGGACGGCAACTGGCAAGATTTGACAGGATTTGGTTCCGCAGTAAGAAAAGGCAATATAATGTCCATCATCCCTGTGGATACCTTAGGTTATTTTACCTTGGGTAATGCCCTTGGAGGAAACAATGCTTTGGGCTGGCGCTTTCCTGTTGCTAAAATGTCTGTAGTGCCTGCTTGTACAGGAATCCAAACCTTATTCACCGATAAATCTTTTGCTTACAAAGCTCCAGTTAAAAATTGGTATTGGGACTTTGGTGTGATATCCTCCACTACTGATACTTCTACACAACAAAATCCCAAGTATGCTTATACATTGCCCGGTTCTTATCAGGTGATGCTGGTGGCAGAGAACATTTTTGGAAATACCGACACTGTTTATAACACTGTTGTTATTCGTCCTAACCCTGTAGCTAATTTTTCTTCAATTGATGTTTGTATAGGTCGCACCACCACTTTCACAGATAACTCAACGGTAGCAGCCCCCGATGCCATTTCCTCAAGAGCATGGAATTTGGGCGATGGAAGCACATCAACGCTTGCAGCCCCGACACGCACTTACGCAGCAGCCGGTTCTTACAATGTTAAACTGGTAATTACTTCCACTGCAGGTTGCAAAGATTCATTAACCAAAGCGGTGAATGTATGGGCCAAACCATCGCCTTCATTTACAGCTCCAGCAAATTGTATCTCCGATTCTTCAGTGTTCCTCAGAAACAGAAGCACGAATCCTCCCGATAACACCATTTCCTACAAATGGAAAGTTGACGGAGTAAATGTTTCAAATGATACCCTGAAGCGCGTTAAGTTCACAACATCAGGAAATCACACAGCCACCCTTTACGCAACAACCAATAAGAGTTGTAAGGACAGCGTTAGTAATAATTTTACCATTTATGGTTTGCCAAAACTAAGCTTTGCATTGGTTCCCATGCCCAGCAATACCGCCACGCAGTGTTTGAATGGCAATAAGTTCACCTTTACCTACACACTCAATACAACCGAAGGGCAGAATGTTCTTCAGGCAGGCTGGAGATGGGGAGATGGGACCAATTCCATTTTAACCGATACCACTCACAGTTACACCGCCGAGAACAATTATGTGGTGAAACTGGGTGCCATTACAGATTATGGCTGCGCAGACAGCATCTCTGCCACCTATACGGTTAAAGGTCGTCTTGCCCTGAATTTTGGGAAAATCGGTGAATGCGTGCCGGATACCATCACCTTCTTCGATTCTGCCAGCGTTTCAAGCACGGGAATAATAGGCAGAGAGTGGTTTTGGAATGGCGTGAGCCAAGCCGCCACTAACCCCGCCTCTTTCAACATTACCGGAACAGGGCCCCACACCATTAAATACTGGGCCGCCAATACCGATGGCTGTATTGATTCAATCTCCAAGGTTTACAGTTTCACTTCTTATCCAACACTTACCTATGCTACTTTGGGAAGCCAGCCTTTCTGTCCCGGTGACAGCTTTGTGCTAACCGCAAATGGAGGTGACTCTGCAAAATGGCTGATGGATAATGACACGGTTAGAAGGCGCGTATTTAAAACTGCCACCAAATACACGGTAAGAGTTTATAACAGCGCGGCTTGCTTTGTTACCGACAGCGACACCATTCGGGTACATCCTGCGGCCAATATAGTAGCGTTTAATGATACCAGTATTGTTCGCGGAGGTGCTGCCACGCTGCGTGTTAAAGGTGGAGTGAGCTATGCCTGGTCGCCGCTGACTTCATTGGTGCCCGTTTCTGTTAATACGGTGAGGGCGAATCCACCTGCTACCCGTCAATATGTGGTAACAGGAACCGATGCCAATGGATGCAAAGGAACCGACACCGTTACTGTGACTGTAACCGAACCCTTGTTTGTGGTTATTCCCAACATCATTACACCGAATGGCGATAACAGAAACGATGCCTGGAATGTGAGTCAACTTGCAAATTTGAACCAATACGATTTGAGTATTACCGATTACAGCGGTAAACTCGTTTATGAAAGCAGCAACTATTTGAACGATTGGAAGGCTCAAGATAAAAGCTCAAACGACCTTCCAGATGGCATTTACTATTATTTGCTGCGCAACCGTGTTAACAATTCCGAATTAAAAGGCTTTATTCAAGTAATCCGCTGATACAGTGAAAAACTTTACCCATAAAATCATCTTCTCTCTGGCAGCTTTGAGTTCAATTGCTGTCAATGCACAAATGAGTTCCAGAATTGATCAGTTTTTTCTGGATCCTTCTGTGGTGAATCCTGCGGCCATGGCTCTCCAGAAAAAGGCCAGTGTTTCCATGTATTTCAACCGGGTGTATTCCGGAATTCAGGGGGCACCTGAAAATTTGCTGACCAATGTGGTATTACCGTTAAGCAATGAAAGAGCCACATTTGGTGTGTTTTATTTAAGAGAGAAGGCGGGCTTTTCGAACCTTCAAAACGCCTATGCATCTTATGCATACAATATTCCGTTTAACGATGAAACCGGATTAAGTCTGGGAGTTTCATTGGGATTTATGAATCAGAGTTTTGACCCCAATCGGGCTGTTTACATTGATCCCAATGATCAGGTTATACAAGGTTTGTTGTTCAGTCCGGCCGTTACCCGCGCCGACTTAAGGGCATCTGCCTTGTTTCATTCCGGTGGATTTTTCGGCGGTGTTGCCATGAGTCGATTGGCTCGTCCGCGTTTCGATTATTCCTATTTCACCTACAAGGCCAGTTACAACCTGCAAAATATATCCACCCTGATGATGGGTTATGATGTCAAAGTGGGTGAAAATTTCCACATCAAGCCTTCAGTAGTAGCCTCAGCCTGGGATTTTGATTATTACAGAGTGCAGGGTAATCTTACTTTCTCTTATGCCGACAAATTCTGGGGAGGTGTAACAGCCAACGACCTCGGAAGAATTGGTTTTAACGCAGGTGTTGGGCTGGGTGGCGGAACCCGTGTTGGTTATGCCTACACCATTCCTTCTGGAGGAAGCAAAGACATAGTGGGCAACGGTCATGAATTCTTCCTGAGCATTGGCTTGGGGAGTCTGAAAGGGGGCAGTGATGCCGGTGCAACAGATGAGGTGACTGAAGAGGTGAAAGACGAAGAGAGATATTCAGAGTTTGCGCGCAAGAAGATTCCAACCACCGTGGGTGGAATTACAGACATAAAAAATGCAGGCTGGGATATTGACACTGCCTATATCACCGTTACTCCTGTTGAAAATGCGCAACCTGTGGAACCCGGTTTTTATCTTGTAACTTCCATGAATTCGAGCCAGCTGACTGCCGACAACGCCATCAAATCTTTGTATTTGAAGAAAATTGCGGCTTACAAGTTTCAGGATAAGAAGAACAACAGTTTTTATGTGTATTTGAAGTATTTCAAAACGCGTAACGAGGCAGATCGTTTTCTGCTGAGTAACGATACAGGTGTAGAACAGGCCTGGATTCGGGAGGTTAAATAACCAAGCCTCCTTCGCCGCAATAGAACATTGCGCAGGTTGCTGCTTTAAGCATATCTTGATTTTGGGCAAATAGACCGGCTATGGTTCCGGTGAGTTTGTCTCCCGAACCACCCCGAGCCATTTTGTGGTCGCCTGTTCCGTTGAAGATGATGCTTCCGTTAGGGCTGCAGAGGGCGGAATAGTTGTCTTTGGCCAAAATAAAAATACCCAATTCTGTGCACTTTTGCCTCAGTAGTTCCAATTTTTGGGCTCCGTTTTCGGTTCTGCCGAAAAGTCGTTCAAACTCTTTGGGGTGAGGGGTGAGAAGACTGCCTTTTGGAATGCGATTCAGCCAATCTTTATCAGAAGCGAGTATGTTGAGGGCATCGGCATCGAGGATAAGGGGTTGGTGAAGGGTGCTTAACAACTCATTCAGTAGAGCAGAGGTTTGCGGGTTGTTGCCCAAACCCGGTCCGATTGCAATGGAGTTGAAGCGGTGTAAGTCGATTTCGGGTGGTATGGGTAAATGCAGGCCGGCTGTTTTGTGCATAACCGAGGGCTGTTGCCCGAGGTAAATTTGTGCCGAAGGCGGGGCCCAAACAGTGGTTAAACCGCTGCCGGCATTGAAGCAGGATTTAGCAGAAAGAGCTATAGCTCCACTCATGCCTTCGTTGCCGCCAATAAGCAGGGTATGGCCAAATGTTCCTTTATGACCGAAATGCGGACGGTGGGGCAGCCATTGCTGAATGGCTACCCTGACCGCGGGCTGCCCCGAATCAAGATAAAAATCAGAACTTACAACAGAATCGGAACGAATGCCTGCATCGACAACAGAGAAGGCAATGCGATTTTCCGGATAAAAAAACGCCGGCTTTGGATGTTGAATGGTGAAAGTGTGGTTTGCCTGAACGAATGGTGCGTTGTTTTGTGGGGTTTCGGTGAGCAGGCCGCTGGGCACATCAATAGATGCAATGGCACACCCCGATTGACTGATGCGCTGAATGATATCGGCCCACAGTCCTTGAAGTGGCGAGTGAATACCGGTGCCAAAAAGTGAATCGATGATGATTTCATGGGGTTGGAATTGCAGTTCGGCAGCTGTGTTGCAAATGGAAATAGCGGTATTTTTGAATGTATTGGGCAGGTTGAGCCGAAATTGCATTTCCGGGGAGGGCGATTTTTCGCCTGCGAATACCGAGCAGCGCACTTTAATTTTTCTTTCAGCCATGAGTGCGGCGATACAAAGGCCGTCGCCTCCATTGTTGCCGGGGCCGCATACAATATGGTAAACTGCGTTCTTGCCAAAATAATTGGTAATATGCTGATACAAACGGGCAGATGCCCTTTCCATAAGGTCAGTTCCGGTAATAGGCTCCTGTTGTAATGTGAACAGATCGCATTGTTTGGATTGGGCAGAACTTAATATTTTCAGGCCGGGCACCATAACCTGAGGCTTTTGTGAAGAACCTTTATTTCAGCATGGTTTACAGCCATTCCGGCGGCTTCGCCATCGAGGTGAAAAGGTACTTCACCCTCGAAAGTGAGCAGAAAGTGGGCTCCGTTCATCAGGTAAATTTCGGGCATATTTTCGGTTTTTCCGCGGGCAATGCCCAAACCCAGGATTGGCATACGCAGGGGATTGCTCTTTTTTACCACCACGGCGCAAAATGAACCGTCGTCGTCCCGGGCAGAAGGAGCAATGCGAAAATTGTTACCCCACTGACTGCCGTTGCAAAAATCCACGAGCCAAATTTTACCATCCCAAATGCCATTTTCATTCTGAAGGCGACCGTAAAACGAGTCGATGCGCAGGTTTTTCATAACGGTTTTCGCATAACCCGAAAGCCCCCTGCTTTTCTGGTCTTTAAAGGCATGGCTGATTTTGGCATCGTAGCCGACTCCGGCAATATTGAGAAAATGCAATCCGTTGAAGAGGCCGGTGTCTTTCCATTTTACAGTCGGATTTTCAGCCACAGCCAGGGCTTTTGCCCAATCGAGGGGAATGTGGTTGTGCCGGGCGTAGCCGTTGCCCGAGCCAAGGGGAATGATTCCCAGGGCAGTTTCAGTCCCCAACAGCTGACTGCTAATCAGGTTGAGTGTACCATCGCCACCGCAGGCAAAAATGGCTCTGTAGTTTTTTTCGGTGAGGTGTTTTGTCATGTCCAACATTTCCTCAACGCTGCCGGTTTTCATTACCTCGTAATCCGAGGGGGCATTTTGCTGTAAATGTTCAAGCAGTGATTGTCCTTTTTTTCTGCTAGATGCAGAACCCGACGCAGGATTGATGAGAAATGCAATTTTGCTGCTGCCTGCCATCAGTGCTGAAAAATATAATGAAGCATATTGGCGCCCATTTGCAGGGCTCTTAATCTTACATTGGGATCATCATTATACACTTCGGCATCTTCCCAGCCGTTGCCCAAATCGCTTTCGTAGTCGTAAAAACAAACAAGACGGCCTTCAAAAAAAAGCCCAAATCCTTGCGGAGCTTTCCCGTCATGCTGATGCACTTTAGGCAATCCGGAGGGAAATGAAAACGGAGCCTGGTAAATGGGATGAGTGAACGGAATTTCTTTGAACTCGAGTTCCGGAAAAACCTTTTTCATTTGGGGGCGCACAAACTTATCCATGCCGTAGTTATCGCAAATGTGGAGAAACCCACCGCTTTCCAGATAAAGTCTCAGGTTTTGCGCTTCGGCTTCGGAAAATACCACATTGCCGTGTCCTGTCATGAAGATGTAGGGGTAATTGAACAGGTCGGGACCGCCAATATCGGCTACGCCTTCATTGGGGTCTATGGCAGTGCTCATTTTTTGGTTGCAGAAAACTGCAAGGTTGGTGAGGGCTGTTCGCGAACTGTACCAGTCACCTCCCCCTTGATATTTGAGGCGTCCCAGGCGAACCGAATAGGAGCCGCCGTTTTGCTTGGTTGCTGAGGCAAGAAAAAAAACACCGCAGATAAGAAGTGCAGCAACGGCGAACCTAGCAGAAAGAAGCCGGAATTTGCTCATGAATTTAATATTGAAGCCACAGGTAAGTCAAAAATAATGAACCGGCGGCTATTCTGTACCAGCCAAACCATTTAAAACCGTTGTTTTTGACCAGATTTAAAAAGAACCTGACAGCGAGAATGGCTGTAAAAAAACTGATGATGTTGCCGACGGCAATATCTTGAAGCTGGGCGGTACTGAGTGCATCCCAGTTTTTGAGCAGTTTATACAAACCCGCGGCTGTGAGGGTAGGGACTGCTAAGAAAAAGCTGAATTCGGTAGCGGCTTCCTTACTGAGTTTGCATCCTAGGGAACCGGCAATGGTAGCTGCGCTGCGGCTTACACCGGGTATCATGGCAATGCTTTGCACAATGCCAATTTTGAAGGCGTCGGAGTAACCCATGGTGTCGGTATTTTTGGTGCCTGCCGGAAGCCATTTTTCCATAAAAAGGAGAAACAAGCCGACTGTAATGAGAGTAACTCCAACAATGGCAGGGGTTTGAAGTAATTGCTCAAGAAAATCATCAAACAAAAAGCCCAGAATGGCTGCAGGCATGAAACCGGTCAACAGTTTCAGGTAAAACGAAAAGTCGCGGAAGTTGAAAAATCGTTTGTAATAAAGGGCTACAACGGCCAGAATGGCTCCAAACTGGATGCTGATAATGTAAGTATCGATCTCGATGGTATCGAGTTTGAGCATTTCTCCGGCCATCATCATGTGACCGGTGCTGCTCACGGGCAGATACTCGGTTATCCCTTCAACAACCGCCAGTATCAGGTTTTCAAGCCAGGTCATTCATTCTCACCGTTTTTCTCACGGTAAAAAATGGCCGCCAAACCGATGATGAAACCCAGAATAACTACAATGGGAGCAACGGTAATTTTGGTGCTGCTAAAAATGTCGGTTCTACCGGTCATGAGGGCAAATCCAATTACCAGCACCGCCAGTGAAACCAGGGTAAGAATGTAGTTTATTTTACCGAAAACCATGGGTTGCGATCCGGAGAGTTGTTTTTTGGGCGCTGATTTGTTTGTATCCAAAGGCTGATTTTTGATATTGCTCATCAGTATAAATTTTCGATTTTAGTGCGAAGATACTTCAAGGTGCTGAACCATGCACTCATTGCGGCGATAAAAATGCCAAGTAAGGCAATGAAGACAAAAACGGGCAGGGCAAGCTTCAGATCGATGAGGGAAATAAAATCCTTCAAAAAGGCGGTTTCAGGCCAAATTGCGGGTGATGCGGCCATGCTTCCTGCCAATAAAAGTGCTGCCAAAGGCATGGACAGGAAGGCGTATTTAATAAATTTCCAAACGAAGGGCCTCACAATAAATGAATTGGTGGCTCCTACCAACTGCATGCTTTTGATGAGGAAGCGGCTGGAAAAAATATGCAGTTTGATGCTGTTGTTGATAAGTCCCACAGCAATCAGGGTGAATAAAGCAGCGAGTATACCCAACCCCAGCTGTATGTTTCTGAGGTTGCGGTGCACCGAACTGAGCATATTTTGGTTGAATACCACACTTTCCACCGATTTATGTTTCCTGAGGTTACCGGCAATCTTACCTAAATTTTCGGGCGTAGCCGCATCTGCATGAAAATAAATTTCAATGCTAAATGGCAGAATAGAAGCATCGACAAACTCCATCAGTTCCGATGTGCCTGATTTTCCCTCCAGTTCTTTCAGCCCTTCGGCCGGGTGAATGATTTTCACCTTTTTGATGGCTGCGTTGTTTTTTAATGAAGAGGCGAGTTCATTGGCTTCTTGCTGACCCGAGCTGTCGGTTAAGTAAACATCAACGCTGCTGCCTTCAACAATGCTGCGACTGAGCCCGTGAAATCCCAGAACCGACAAGCCAAAAAGACTGAGCATGAAAACCACCAGTGCTATACCGATAATTCCGGGCAGGGCACTTGGCCGGCGTTTGCGGTTTTTGTCTTCGGTCATTGTGTGTTGCGAAAATGCAAAGCATCTGCGAGAGTGTTATAACAAGTTATCCGCAAAATGTTCAACGGCGTAAATTTCCATGAGGAATACGAAGAAATTATTTCATTTTTGTGTCGTTAAAAATATGAACACCACTCGAGCTAATTCTTCGCAAAAATGGTTTTTGACTATTGGTTTCTGGGAAGGAATCAGTTATTTAGTTCTTTTATTTGTGGCTATGCCTTTAAAATACTGGGCGGGTATGGACATGGCTGTAAAAGCAGTAGGTTCGGCACATGGTGCTTTGTTTGTGTTGTTTATGCTAGCGACGGCCTGGGCCTGGAAAGAAGGAGTGCTCAACTTCAAACAGTGTGTAGTGGCATTTTTGTTATCTTTGGTTCCATTCGGTACATTCAGGCTTCACCGCTTGGCGTGATAGTTGAAAAGGATAATTTTGCCGAAAAGTTTTCAAGATGATGACATATACCATAGGAAGTCGCGTTAAGCATCCCAGCAAAGGCGAGGGGGTGATTATGGCCGATACCGGTTCTTCGTACCGCGTGTTTTTTGGCCCCGATTCAATTTTGGAAATAGGCAAATCTTTTGCAGGGCTGGAATTGCTCGAGCTCGGGCCTCCGGCTGAAGCTCCTCTCAGTCTCGATAGTGTTGAGGAAGCACTGCGCAAGGTATTGCTCAAATACAGCGACTTAGGCGAGAAAGTAGAGCTTGGCGGCAAATGGGTGAAGGGCGTTCTGGTTTTTGAACCTGCTGATGCGGGCTTGAAACCCCACGAAATTCCGGTTGAAACCTTCTTCCACAAAGTGGTGATGCTGCGCGATCGCCTTCGTGTGCTGGAACAAAACATCAACAGCCACCCCAAACTCGATGACGAAGACAGAGTAAATCTTCAGCAATATATTACCCGTATTTACGGGACGCTTACTTCCTTTAATTTCCTTTTCAAAAACAAGGAAGATCAGTTTGTGGGCGAATCATCTAAAAAATAACCTTCACAATTTCGACTTTTTTCGTTTTATTTGCTTTTTTGTTAGCATTTAATTGAATGATTGAATAAAGATTATGGAAATTTTAAAGAATATCTTAGTTGAAAATGTATTGTTTCTTGATATTGAAACAGTTCCTGCCACAGCAGATTTTTCTCTCTTGCCTCTTGAATGGAAAGGCTTGTGGGAGAAGAAGTCCAAAACCTTAACCAAAACAGATGAATCACCTGAAGCATTGTACAACAAGGCAGGTATTTATGCCGAATTTGGTAAAATTGTATGCATTGGAATTGGGGTGTTGCGCAGGGGTAAAGATGGGTTACAGCTCAGGGTAAAGAGCATACGGGGGCACAACGAACACGAAATTTTGCAGGAATTTGCTGCATTATTGGAACGAAGTTTTCCCGGTAACCCACATTTATTGTGTGCCCACAATGGTAAAGAATTCGATTTTCCATTTATTGCCCGGCGAATGATGATCAATGGAATCAAACTGCCTAAACTGCTCGATTTATCCGGTAAAAAGCCTTGGGATATTCCCCATATTGATACCATGGAATTGTGGAAATTCGGAGATTTTAAAAGTT
>Ga0315902_10013303_pt1 | contig 10646 bp, 8 predicted proteins | sample LakEriMetagenome_9_FD_203523 | JGI IMG/M metagenome (GOLD analysis project Ga0315902, IMG submission 203523) | Freshwater fungal communities from buoy surface, Lake Erie, Ohio, United States - Buoy 12 MA117 | ecosystem: Environmental > Aquatic > Freshwater > Lake > Lake biofilm | place: USA...
TTCACCGCAGCCTACGCTACGGCGAAAACCACGATGAAGTGCGTCTCGCCAACCCGAAGCAATGGCGTGGACTCGGCATGAACGTCGGTCGCGGTGTTTGCGGACTCCTTTTCGGCCTCGGCCGCGGTCCGGTGATGATTTACAACGGTCAGGAACTCGGCGAGCAAGCTCTGGGTGCCGAAGGCCACGGCGGTGATGATTCACGCACGACGATTTTCGACTACTGGAGCCTGCCCGCACTACGAAACGCTCCGACAGAAGAGCAAAGGCTGCTCCGCGAGAGCTACACCAACTTACTGCGCCAGATGAACGAGCCCGCGCTGGCCAAAGGCGGTGTTCGGTCGCTGAATCGCGACAACAGTAGCCAGTGGCTTTCCTTTTATGCCCGGCGTGATCCCGAAAGCGGTCAGGCCTTTCTCATCGTGACCAATCTGCATGGCAGCGAGACGATGAAGGACGTTCGGGTGAACCTCAGCGCGGAGTCCTTGGCTTGGCTGGCGGTGAAAGAAGGTGCCTTTCGTCTGAAGGACCGCCTCAGTGAGCGTCCGCAAAGCGCTGGACCTCAGATTGGTGACATCCCGCCGATGACGAGCCTCTACCTCGAAGTCGAGCGCGGTGGGAACGTCGTGGAGCGGTGAGTGCGACCTGTTCCTAGTGTGTGGACACAAAGAGGGCCGGGCGGCTCCCGATTCCGCCCGACCCCGTTTTGTTGCTTTTGGCCTGAACCTTGAGTTTCGCGTTGCCGCGACGTTGGGGTTTTCAACCAATCACTCTCAAGACCCAGCAACCTCGGGCTCGCGCTCGCGATTGCTGTTGAGGAGTTAGAGTCCCCGTCTGCGGATTTGTTCAACGCCGTGCGAAAAAATTTTCGCCGCGCTCATTTCAGCCGGTTCAGTGTGTAATACGCCATGCGGTGCCAAAGCGGCGTGCCGTCCTTCGCTTTGAGCTGCGGGAGCTCGAATTCATGCACGTAGCCTTCGCGGAGATTGGCGATGGTGACTTCGAGCACGAGACCGTCATCGGAGAGCTTTGTGGCGGTGATTTGCAGGGGCTTGGCGTCGAGTTCTTCGCCGCCGTATTTGCTTTGGAAGGGGTAGGTGTAGCTCTGGCCGGTGAGTTGGCCGAGGAAGGCTTTTTCGACGGGAAGGGTGAAGGTGAAGCGGAAGCCGGTTTCGGTGAGTTCGAGCTTCTGCACGTCGAGCGGCGTCTTTTTCGTCCACACGATCTTTTGCAGGCCGAAGGGGCGGTTGCCCTTGCTGTTCCAACCGCGATTCGATTCGCCAACGACGAGTGAACCATCGGGCAGTGTGGTCAAAGCCAGTGCGGCGCATTGCAGGCCGTCGATGAAGGGAAAACATGCACCCTGATACTCGCCGCCGACTTTTTCGAGGAAGACGCGGTTCACGCCGCTGAGCACGAATTCGCCCATGAAGAGCTGTTTCTCGAAGGGGCCGAATTTGCCGCCGCTGCGATCACAGACGATGCCGGTGCCGCTCTGGCCCATCTTCACATACGGCAGCCACACGGCGGGCGGGCAGTAGCCGGGCACTTTTTTCATCGCCTCGGCCACGGTGATGCCATCGGGCTGCTTCGGCTGGATTTTGACCGGCGAATCCGGGCGCATGGCATCCGGGATGGAGTCGGCGTGGCTGAAGTAAGCGCCCTTCTTCGCGTGGAAGATGGGCGTGGTGGGCATCCAGTTGCCCTGCTGGTCACTCACAAAGACATCGCCCTCGAAATTCGTGCCGATGCCGCAGGGACTGCGAAAACCGGCGCACCACGGCTCCAGTTTGCCCTCCGGCGAGGTGCGCACGACCCAGCCACGCCAGAGCTTGTCACCTTCCACCATGGCTTTGCCCATGCTGCAATTCAGCGAGGTATAAAGATTCCCCTGTGCATCGAAAACAGGCCCGTAGGCATACTCGTGGTAAGCGCCGCTCACGCCCCAACCTGCCGCGGCGGTGAGGTATTCATCGGCGGTGCCGTCGCCATCGGTGTCGCGGATCTTCGTGACCTCCGCACGCTGCGTGGCGTAAAGCGCTCCATCATGAAACGCGAGCCCGAGAATCTCATGCAGACCGCTGGCGAAGAGCTGAAAGCCCTTTTCGCCTTCCACCCAGACTTCACCTTTGCGCAATGCCACCGCGAGTTTGCCGTTTGGCATCACCGCAAGGCCGCTGGCTTCGAAATTCACGCCTGTGGGCAGGTTGTAGGTTTCGATGCGGTAATAATCGTCCGCGAGCAGCGGAGCGCAGAGGCATTGAAAACTGAAAATTGAAAACGGGAGACTGAAAATTGCTTTTACCATGACACGACCTCCTTGGTTTCTTTGCCGTTGGTTTTGATGATGCGCTCGAAGTGGTCTCCGGCGGGTTTGAGCGTGTCTTCGACTTGCTGGCCGTTTTCGTGGTAGAGGAAGGTCGGCACGCCGTCTTTGCCGATTCGATAGCCGCCGAAGATGCGTTCGCCTGCGGCAGGGAGCTCCTTCACGTCGGTGCCGAGGGGTTTGATCGGGGGCATGGCGCGGTCTTGCCAGTTGCTCATCGCGTCGAGGAAGCGGCCTTTCCACACGATAACCCAGCGGCTGCTTTTGCCATCGAAGGCCGCGTTCAGGCCGCCAGGGAAGCCGACTCCGATGGCGTGGGTGCCGACGCCTTCGATGAAGCTGCGGAAGACGATGGGCTTGTCGCTCGGCTTGAGCTCGAAGTCGGCGGCGGACATAAGGCCCTCGGGCAGCGGTTGGCCTTCGACCTCGCGGAGGTAGGTCCAGAGGCTTTCGATGTCTTTGTCGGCTGTTTTGCGGCCCACAAACATCGGCGGCATGACGGTGCCGGGCTGCGTGACCTGCGGATTGAGCACCAGTTCTTTGAAATACTCCGGCTGGAGTCGCTCCACCGTGTGCGTGAGGCGAATAACGGGCGGGCCGAGGGATTTGCGATCCTTCAAGCCGTGGCATGAGACGCACGCGAGGCCGGTGGCTCCGAGCAGTTTGCGGCCAAGCTCGGCGCGGTGATGTTTTTCGAGGCCGCTGACATCGATCTTCACCGGTTGGTCGAGTTTGTCGGCTTCGTTGAAGGCGCTGATGAGCATCTCGGTCTGCGCCTGGCCGAAGTTCGGCATGCGGATGTCCATGTAGGGCCGCACGCTGCCGTTTTGGCCCCAGAGGATTTTTTCGAACCAGGCTCGCGTGAGCTTGCGACCGACTTTGTCAAGGTTCGGTGGCAGATGGGCCAGTTCACCGAGCGATTCGGCGGTGGGATCGTTCACGCCAAAGTACTGGGCGCGTGGATCTTCCGGGCCTCCTTTGCCATCGCGATCATGGCAGGCGTAGCAATTCAAGCGGGACATCTGCCAGTCGATTTGCTGCTGCGCGGTGAGTTTCGGCGCGGGCTTTTGGATTTCGGCCAAAGCGAGGCGCAGCGCTCGTTTTTGCAGATCATTCAGATCAAAGCGTGGCGTGCCGGTGGGTTGTTTTTCGGCGAGGCAACCTGCGGCGGCGTTTTTGATGGGACGAGGATGACCTGATTGACCTGATTGATGGCAGGCATTGCAATTCATGGCGGAAAAGAGCTCTTTGCCCTTTTCGATGCCTTGTCTCGGAATCTTCAGCGCGGCGCGTGCGGTGGCTTTTTCGGCGATGCGGCCGGTGTGGAGATAGGCGGCCAGATCGGAGGCTTCCTGCTCCGTGAGGCGCATGTCTGGCATGCGGCCCGCAGGACGCGTGTGGAGCGGATTCTTCAAAAAGGCAGCTAGGGCATTGAATTCATACGCATCGGCCAGTGCGATGGGCACGGAGGCATTGCCGGGTTTTTCGATTTCGGCATCGGCGGGCACTTTGGGAGGCCGCACATCGAGCGCGGGCTCGTGGCAGGCCACACAGCCGACTTTGTGATACAGCTCTTTGCCGCGCTCGGCATTGCCTGCGGGCATTTTCGGCGTTTCGCCCTTCAACGAGGCCAAATACTCGACCAGCGCTTCAGCTTTCTCGTCATCGCCTTCCTCACCGGCGAAGAGTCCGGGCATTTGCGTGCCTTTTTTGCGATGCTGTGGGCTGCGGATCATGAGCCAGAGCGTGTCTTCATCCAACCGCGAGCCAACGGCGCTCAAATCAGGCGCAGGCTTGGGTTTGAGCCGCTCCTGCCAGGCTTTCGGCACTTCATGGCAGGCCGTACAGTTCAATTCGGCCATCAAGAGCAGTCCACCGGTCACGAGATGCTCGTCGGGGTCTTCGGGAAGGTTGAACTGGTCGAAGTTGAAGACGTAGGCGTGGTTGATCGGCTCGGCTTGAAGCGGGTGGGCGCGTAAAGCATGCGGCATCTGTCCGATCAAACTGATCAGACCGATCTGAAGGATCTTTTTTGAAGGCGATATCATAGCCCCATGCGTGCTCTTTCCTGATCCAGCGCCTTGATCCAAGGGCCGATGAAGTGCCCCGAATCATGATACGTGCGTCCGCTGAACATGTGCTGGTCGATGACGCAGGGTTCATTCACATAGATGCCGCCGCAGATTTCGAGGTCGAATTTGCATTTGGCGACGGTGGCCATGCGCAGGCCTTTGACGATGTCGGCACGGGCGGGGATCTCGACGCCGTGGCAGACGCTGGCGCAGGGCTTTTTGTTGTCCCAGAACCATTTGGTGATGCGCAGGAGATCGGCGTCCTCGCGGATGTACTCAGGCGCACGGCCGCCGCTGAAGAAGATGCCGACGTATTCCTCGGGTTTGATGTCTTGGAAGGCGATGTCGGCGTCGATGCTGTAGCCTTCCCACTCCTTGGTGATGGTCCAGCCGGGCTTCACTTCATGCAGCACCATTTGGTACTTCCGCTTTTCCGGCGCGGCGACGACCGGCGTGTATCCGCCCTCGATGAGGCGGTAGAAAGGGTAGAGTGTATCAACGGTCTCGGTGGCGTCACCGACGATGAGGAGGACTTTGGGATTCATGATTTTAGATTTAGAGGAGGGAATCGAGGTGGTTCTTGGCTTTCAGGATTTCAGCGGTGGATTCGGCGGCGGTGGGCATGATGGGGATGCCGCGCGGGGTGGGGTGCATGAAGATTTCCGTGGGGCCGGTGAAGCGGATGGCTTTCAGCGCGGTGAGCAGCGGTTTCCAGTCGAGTTTGCCTCGGCCAGGCATCTGCTGGAGTTCTTCGTCCTTCGGCATGGGCTTCATGCAGCCTTTGCCGTGCTCCCAGGCATAAAAGAGCGTCATTTTCTGGTCGATGTGCCGGATGAGGTCGCTGAGCAGCGCGGTGTCCTGCGGCAAATGATAGGGCGCAAGGGCGATGCCGATGCCGGGGGTGTCGCGAATGGCATCGGCGAGCCACAACAGGCTGTCGGGCGTGTCGATGAGGTTGTTGATGTGGTTTTCGATGCCGATGGTGACGCCGTTTTGCGCGGCGAGGGCAGCGTGGGGCTTCATCTTCTCCGCAAAGGCCTTCACGTTGGCTTTGAGTTGCTCCGGGGTGATTTTTTTCCATTCACCTTCGCCGCCTGTGACGATGAATGTGCCGCCGAGCTTCTTCACGAGGGTGATTTCCTCGGTGAGGCCAAAAGGGCCGAGATCGTAGCGGGTGGTGCCGCCGAAGCCGATGCCGTGTTCCTTGAGCATGGCGGCGAATTTGTCATGACCGATGGCGTCGAGCTCCTCACGCTGCGTGCCGTGTTTTTTCGGCCAGAGTTCGATGGCCGTGGCACCGCCCTTTTTGACCTCGGGCAGGATTTCCGCCAGCGGTAGGCTGCCATACATGGAGGAGGCGAGCATGTAATTCAGCTTCCACGGCGTTTCGGCGGCAAAAGCGGGTGCCGCAGCGGCTGCAGCGATGGATTGGAGGAAATGACGTCGATTCATGCGACGGATTAAACGCCGGGGAACACACCGCTTCATTCAGACTTTGGGCATGGTGTTTCAGGTTTTGCGGCTGCGGCGAAGATGCTTTTGCCCGCGGGCCTGTCCTGCTGTAGCCTCGCAGGATGCTGGAACGCTTCATCCCAACCCTGCAAACGCTCGCCCCCGATTTACGGGAGGCGTTTCTGCAAAAGCTGCGGGTGCGCTGGACGCACAGCTCGACCGCGCTGGAGGGAAACACGCTGAGTGAAGGCGAGACGCTGGGCGTGCTGCAATATGGGCTGACCATTGCTGGCAAGCCTCTGGCGCATCACAACGAGGTCGTGGGCCACAGCCGGGCGATCGACCTTCTGCACGCCATCATCGCCGATACGCGTTCTTTGACCGAGACGGACCTCCACACGCTGCACACGGCGATCCAGACGAGCGTGGAGGTCGATTACCTGAAGCCGGTCGGTGCGTGGAAACGCGAGCCGAATTCCACGCTCGCGAAGCAGGGCGGCAAAACGGTCATCAATGACACCTACGCCACACCGGAGCATGTGCCCGCGCTGATGAGCGAGTGGCTGGCCGCGTTTGCGCGGCTGCGGAGTGATCCGCAAGTGTCCGCGCTCGACGCCTATGTGTGGAGCCACGCGACGCTCGTGCGCATTCATCCTTATGCCGATGGGAATGGCCGACTGGCGAGACTGATCGCGAATATTCCGGTCATCGAGAAAGGCTGCCTGCCCATCCTCATCCCCGCCGAGCAACGGCTGGGCTACATTGAGTCTCTCGCCGCGTGGCAGATGACGAGCGGAGCACCACGAGCGAACGCCGCTCTGGAGGGTGATCGTGAGAAATTGGCGAAGTTTCAGCAGCTCTGCGCCGCGTGGCAGGAGGAATCCAATGCGCTGCTGGATGAAGTGACGGCGTTGCAGCGAGCGCGGAAGGTTTGAGCACTCACCCCGCCTGCCGCTTCCGAAACTGGCCCGGCGTGATGCCGCTGCGTTTGCGGAAGGCTTCGGCCATGTATTGCGGGTGGGTGAAGCCGCATTTCGCGGCGATGGCGTCGAGAGTGAGGTCGGTGTGGGTGAGGAGATGCTCGACAAGGGCGAATTTTTGCCGTGCGATCTCTTCGCCGGGGCTGCGGCCGATGAGGGACTTCATGCGGCGCTCCAGCACGCTGCGCGAAAGTGAGCACGCGCGGGCCACGGCGGTGACATCGAGGCTTTGCGCGGCGTTTTGACGGATGAAACGCAGCGCGGCAGCGATGCGGGCGTCATCGACAGCGACGATGTCGCTCGATTGGCGCGTGACGATGTCGCCAGGGGCGTGCAGGTGCTTTTCGCCAGGCTGCGGGAGGCGCTTTTTGGACATCCACTCATCCAGCACGCGTGCGGCGTCATAGCCGACGGCCTGACCGCGCAGGCGCACGCTGGAAAGCGGTGGCGAGGCGGTTTCGCAGAGCATGTTGTCGTTCTCAGCACCGACGACGGCGACTTCCTCCGGTACGGCGATGCCTGCGCGGCGTGCGGCGTCGAGCACCCAGAAGCCAAGCTGGTCATTGACGGCGAAGATGCCGACGGGTTTGGGCAAACTGCGCAGCCAAGCAATGAGATCGATTTGATGCTGCTCCCAGTTTTTGCGCTTGGATTGAAACACGGGGCATTCGAAGTCGAAGGCGTGCACGGTTTGGGCGAAGCGCTCACTGCGCTCGATGAAAAAGGTCTCCGTGGCATCTAGCACGCAGGCGAAGTGCTGAAAGCCGCGATGGCGGAAGTGCTCGGCGACGCGGGTGCCGACGACACTGTTGTCCATGCCGACGAATGGAAACGGATGCTTTAAAACGGTGGTGCGCAGCTCGACGACGGGCAGTTGGGTGGCTTTGAGCTGGCGTAGCATCGTCTCATCGACGGTGCGGGAGAGGATGCCGTCGCCGTGCCATTTTTTGAGCCAATCCGGAAAGCTACTGCGCAGATCACGCGGCTCCAGATAGAGCGACCACGGGCCATGCTCCGCGACGTAGCGCCGGATGCCGCGCACGATGTCGCGCCCGTAGGAGCGGGAGGTGTCCACGAGGACGGCGACCTCGGGCAAAGTGCGAGCTGGTGACGATGCACTCACAGATCGGAGTTCACATAGGCCTTCATGCCGCGCAGTGCCTCGGCGTGCCGCACGCCACAGGCGAGGCCGCGGTAGCGGGCGAGCACGGTCTTCGTTTCGGTGGCGGCGTCGATTTTCGTTGGGTTGTAGTCTTCTTTGCGGACAAAGGCCATCAAACGGCCGAGCCATTCGCGCGAGGCCTCCCATTCGTCGGAAACATCGACGTAGGTGTCCGGCTCGAAGCCGATGGTGTGGCCGGGACCATTGTCATACCAATAAACGCGGGATGGGACGCGTGCGTCGTCCACGCCGAGCAGACGAGCGGGCTGATTCAAAGCGGCGTGGCAGATGGCGCTGGCAGCTTCGTGGTCAGGGTGTCGATCCCGCGGCCAGAGCATGAAGGCGGTGTCCGGTTTTACCTCGGCGACGACGCGGGCGACTTCGCGCTTGGTTTCGAGCGTGGGTTCGAAGCCCATGCTCTTCCGATTGAGGAAGCGCATCTCCATGCCGCGTTCGCGGGCCATTTCAGCGCTGAGTTTGAGCAAATCCTGGTCCCGTCCGCGCACGGGCGGCCAGTTGGAGTAATCGCCGATGAGGCTGAGGATGACGACGCGCTGGTGTTTCTTCACCGCACGTAGCAGCGTGCCGGGAATGCCGAAGACACAGTCGTCGTAGTGAGCGCCGATAGCGAGAATGGTGCGGGTCATGGTTTGCGGAGCTGGAAATGACGAATGACGAAATCAGAATGACGAAGGAATGACTCAATGACGAACGTCGAAAGCGGCGTCATTCGACTTTCGGCGTTATTTTGTCATTTCAGGCCTCCGGTTCCGGCTTGTAGTTCCCGCTGCCCACGAGGCGCTCAAAGATGGGCGAGGCCATCAGTGTGGTGACCACGGCCATGATGACGAGCGTGGCAAAGAGCCCTTCGGAGATGATGCCGCGCTGGAGGCCGATGTTGATGATGATCAGCTCCATGAGGCCACGGGCATTCATGAGGATGCCGATGCCCATGGATTCACGGTTGGAGATGCCGGTGGCCTTTGCCGCGAGTGTGCAGGCCAGCCATTTGCCCAGCACGGCAGCGACGAGCACCGCGAGGCACATGCCCCAGAGGAACCAGGTGTTCAGCAGGCCGATCTTCGTGTTCAGGCCGGAGTAGGTGAAGAAAAGAGGCAGCAGCAGCGCCACCGTCAGCGGCTGGATGCGGGCGACCATCTCACGAGCCATCACACCACGCGGCATGGCCGCGCCCATGACAAAAGCGCCAAACACGGCATGCAGGCCGATCATGTCAGTGAACCATGCGCCGAGCGCCATCAGCGCCAGTCCGATGACGAAGCCGCCATCGCTGAGTTTTTCCTCCTGGATGAGCAGGGATGCAGCTTTTGCCAAAAGGGGCCGGATGATCAGCAGCGTGACCGTCACGAAGCAGATCGCCCCGCCGATGTTATAGGCCGCGAGGCTCATGTTTTGCTCAAAGCTGGCTAGAACGACGGCGAGGAGGATCCATGCCGTCGCGTCGTCGATAGCGCCCGCGCCAATGGCGACGGTGCCCATCGTGGTGCCGGTGAGGCCTTTGAAGTGGATGATGCGCGCCAGCATGGGAAAGGCCGTGATGCACATCGAGGCACCCAGGAAGAGCATGGCTTCATTCAGCGAAGTTTTTTTCGGGAACAGCTCGGTGTAATGATAAAACACCCACGCCAACCCCACGCCGAGAAGGAAAGGAGCCACCATGCCTGCCATGGAGACCGCGATGCTGCTTTTGAGCCGCTTGCGCACTATATCGACGCGGAACTCCATGCCGACGATGAACATGTAAAGCGCCAGTCCGAGCTGCGAGGCTGGAAACAGGTAGCAGGAGGTGTCGCGGGAACTTTGCGTCTTATCCCACGGAAAGAGCCACTGCTGCCACTCCGGCGCCAGCATGCCAAAGAGCGATGGGCCGAGCAAAACGCCCGTAATCATCTCCGCCACGACCTGCGGCTGGCCCATTTTCGCCGCGATGGCTCCCACCACTCGGCAAGCGAGCAGGATGATGGCGATCTGGAGGAAAAATTGGACGGCGAGGTGGACGTTGTTCATTCAGGCAAATCTATGCCGGTTTGGCGTCGATGACTAAAATAGACTTTCGCGATGACTTTGATGCCTGGTCGATATACAGGCCGTGAATCATGGAACTGCGTCATCTTCGTTATTTTCAGGCCGTGGCGGAGGAGCTGAGCTTCTCACGCGCGGCACGGCGGCTACGCATCGCGCAACCGGCGCTGAGCCGTGCGGTGCAGGAAATGGAGCGTGAGCTCGGCACGCAGCTCATCGAGCGGGAGCGGCGTGCACCGCGACTGACGCCTGCGGGCATGGTTCTGCTGCATGAGACGGGATTGTTGCTGGAGCGCTTTGATGAGGCGCTGCGGCGTGTGAAGCGCACCGCGAAGGGTGAGGAGGGTGAGCTGCGCCTCGGCTACATCGGCCCGCCGACGCGGATGTTCCTCGCACGGCTTTTGAAGGAGTATCAGAGGCGCTTTCCGCTGGTGACGGTTATTTTGGAAGAGCGCACTCCAGAGCGTGTGTGGGAGATGGTGTCGAAAGGGCGGCTATCTGTCGGTTTGACGCGTCCGGTGCTGGCGCATGAGGCGCTGGGGCTGCAGACGCTGCTGCTGCGGGAGGAGAAATTCTGCGCTGCCGTGCCGAAGGATCATCCTTGGGCAAAG